>Ga0136653_10001824_pt1 | contig 11651 bp, 8 predicted proteins | sample LakKivw275mmetaG_FD_94866 | JGI IMG/M metagenome (GOLD analysis project Ga0136653, IMG submission 94866) | Anoxic lake water microbial communities from Lake Kivu, Rwanda to study Microbial Dark Matter (Phase II) - Lake Kivu water 275m metaG... | ecosystem: Environmental > Aquatic > Freshwater >... | reverse complement strand
AGCGCGATGAGTTCGACCGGCCTGCACTCAACCCCGGCCGCGATGCCCGGCTTCTCCGTCTCGGAGATGATGAAGTCCTGCGTGACGCCGACGATGTTGTAGTCGTAGCGCCAGCCCAGCCGCCCCTGCACCGGCAGTCCGTAGATCTCCTGGTAGAGTTCGGTCATGGGCCCGACGTTGGCGACCGAGGCGCCGACCTTCAGTCCCTCGAGCGGGGTCTTGTACATCACTCCGACATCGAAGGCCCAGGCTGAGCTCGATAGGCTCTCCATCTGCTGGTGGATGAACTCGAACCCGAGGCCGAACGACAGGTCGGAGAAGCTGCGGCCGTAGCCGGCGGCGAGCGACCAGTCCGCTGCCGAGAAAATGTAGCCCGGGATGGTCTCGCCGCGGATGTTGACGCCCTGGATGGAACCGGAGCCCCAGTAGTCGAACGCGAGGCCGAACTTGCCAATGCCCTCAATACCATACACGCCGGCCACGTACTCGTGGTTCATGCCAAGGAACCATTGGTTGTGCGACAGCAGGACGTCGAATGTGGGCACGTTGGCAATGCCGGCCGGATTGTAGTAGAGGGCCGAGGCATCGTCGATGTAGGACACCGCCGCTTCGCCCATGCCGACCGCGCGTGGCCCGACCGGTATCTTCAGAAACGCGGCGCCAGTGCCAGCTACCACTAGCACCGGCAGGAACAACAGAAGTATCGTTGCCTGTCTCACATTGTCCTCCTGACTTCAGTTGGCCAATGACGAATGACTAAAGACGAATTCCTAATCAAGCCCCAATGAACCACTGCCCACCCGGCCCTAAAACCTCTGGCCTTTCCTGGTTGATTAGTCATTAGCAGTTGGCAATTGGGAATTCCGTCATCGGATGACGGACAGCTTGCCGGTCTTGCTCGCCTTGCCGCCGGCCGACACCACGAGGTACACGTAGATACCGCTGGCCACCTCCGCTTTCCACGCGAGATGGCCGTCGCCGGACTCCGTCGCGCTCCAGACCGACTGTCCCGACGCGTCGTAAACAATCACGCGCGCGCCGGAACTCAACCCCTGGAAGTGTATCGCATCGTGCCCCAGCCCGTGGTTTGGTTTGAACGGTATCGGCGCGACTCCGAGCGAGTCGAGGCTCTGGCGGTACTCCGGCCCCCGCACTCCGAGTCGGAAGCTGTCCCGCATGCGGAAACCGAGCGTGTCGTAGGCGTTGATGGTGACGCAGCCGTGATACTGGTCGAGCGAGGTCCCGACCGGGACGACCAGCGCGAGGGTGCATTCCACTGCCTGCCCGACTTCCATGTAAGACGGCAGGTTGAGTATGTAGATGCTATCGATCGTATCCTGGGGAGACGCGAAGTAGGCATCGAACCCGGTTATCATCAGCGGCGACCGGCTCGGCCCGTCCGCCGTGTCCGGGTTATAGAGGCTGTCGGTGTTGACGAGTATGAACTTGGCCTTGGCATAAGGATGGTAGACCGGGCCGGCCGGCTGGGTACGCAGGTCCATCGTGTCCTGGACAACGTCCAGTCGGTTGTCGTCGACGTCGATGTCGCCCAGCTTTGTCACCAGACCATAGACCGTGTCGGCCACCTTATAGTCGAGCGAATCGTAGCCGAAGAGGACAATCGGACCCGAATAGTCGCCGTCCGGCAGGTCCGGCGGCACGTACACCGCCAGGGTGCAGGCGATAGTCTGACCCTGCGCCAGCGACGCGGGCAGATTCGGGGACATCACGCTATCCAGCGTCCCGAGGGGACCGGTCAGCGTGCCCCTGACTGTGAGCGAGTCGATTCGGGACAGGCTCGGCCCATCGGCCGTATCCGGGTTGTACGCAACACTGGTGTTGGCAAGAATGAACTCACCAAGCGCATAGCCCTTGTACGGATACGGAGCGTACGAGGGCACCCAGCTACGGAGCCGCATGGTGTCCGCAACAACGCCGAGCGAGTCGTTGTCCACGTCGAGGTCGCCCAGAATCTTGACCACCCGGCCGTGGACCGAGTAGATGTTGCCGCCGACTGAATCCTCGCTGAAGTCCTGCCAGACGATGAAGAAGTGGGTGATAGTATCGCCGGAGGAATCGACCTTGGCCTGCACGAAGAGCGATGGCGAATAGAAGTTGTTACCGAAGCTGCCGGAACTGGTGCCGGTGAAGGTCTGATAGAGCGACTGGCTGGTCGAGAAGCGGTGCGCCGAGTCGCTATAGGCGGCCATGTGAATCCCGTAGGAACCTGCGTTCTCCGGGTTGTCGTGCCAGGCGGCGACCATGATGCCCTGCGGGTCCATCCTGATGACCGGCTTGTAGTTGTCGTACTTGGCGCCCGTATCCGGCGACCACCAATTGACCCGCTCGTTGGCGCCGGCCGAAAGGCTGTCGCGCGGAATCCGGGCGAACCAGATGTCCGGGTTGGTGTTGCCGCTCGCCCGGCGCGAGTCTTCCCAGGATATGAGCACATCGCCGGTCGGGTTGCAGGTCATGGACGGGTTGCCGCGGTACACGCCGTCCAGGTTGTCGTTGACCACGATGTCGGAGGCGAGGAACGTGGCGCCGCGGTCGAGCGAACGGGAATAGCCGATGTATGGGTGGGGGTCCTGGTTCGTGCCGCCGGTGCCGCGCGCCCATGCACAGTGAACCCGGCCGTCGTAGTCCACGGCGATGTACGGATTTCGGTTCACGTTATCCGGGTTCTTATCCACTATCCCGAGGTCGGCGAATGACGCGCCCTGGTCGATTGACCTTCCCAGTTTTATCTGGATCTTGCCCGTGGCGTTGTCCGCCCAGAGGATATACAGGAAGGTGCTGTCGGGATTGCTCCGGCTGTCTACCGCCAGCTTGGGCTGCGGCCCGAAGTTGATGCCGGAATTGAAGTCATTGACCACGGTGATGCCGGGTGCCTCGACCGGGCTTGCCCACGTGCTACCGCGGTCGGACGAACGCGTGAAGAGAATGTGCCAGCTATTGGCCCGCCACGCCTGCCAGACAACATAGAGGTTCTCGCGGTCCACCGCCAGCCAGGGGAAGACGTAGTATTGGGACGGGTCCTGGCTCAGGTTGACGTTTGTGGTCCACGTCCGGGCCGTGTCAAAGGATGCCGCGAAGAAGACCTCGAAGCGACCGTTGTTGTCGCGGTCGTCGGCCCAGACCGAGAACAGCGTCCAGGTGCTGTCCATTATCGTCTGGGGATGGTAGGCCGGGTGGCCGGAAAGGCCGGGCGCGTCGTCGACCCTCACCCGCTGGTCGAAGACAATCGCGCCCTGCCAGGGCAGCGAATCCTGCGCCGTCGCTGCGGCCGCGAGTAACCCGAGGATAAAGAAACAGGCTTTCACCGTGCCTCCTCTCTGTGGAACGACACAACGGCCGTCAGAAACACGAAGCGCCGTTTCGCGGATCGAGTCACGAACCACGCGTCGCTCTGCCAGCCGGTCACAAACGTGAGGATAGGCCACGATCGCCTTGCTGTCAATGCCGAGGATTTGGTTGCTCGGAAAACTACCGGACCACGACCAGTCTGCGGTGCTGGCTGCCGCCCGGGGAAAGCAGGAAGTACACGCCCGGCACCGGGTCGGTGACGGAACGGCCGCAGGCGTCGAAGAACGTCATGCTGGATTGCGGCCCCAGCGAGCCGCACCGGAGGACTGTGGCCCGCTGTACTGGACCAGGGACAAAGGACGAGGGACGGCCTTCGAGGACTCCGGCCCCGGGCATGGTGCCGTGCAGATAGTAGACATCCGGGTTTCCGGAACTGGCGTCGTACCAGACGATGTGGATACCGGAATCCGCGTCGCAGGCGACTGACGGATGGCTGACGTCCGCGGAGTCGAGGCTGGTCAGGATCGTCGGCGAACTCCAGACGCCGTCCTCATCCCGCTGGCTGTAGGCAAGCTGGAAGTTGGTGCCACCGGCCTGGCTGCACCAGGCCGCGTGGCAGCGCCCCATGCCGTCGCAGGCGATTGTCGCGTACTGCTGCTGGTACAACTGAGTCCCACCGACGCTGTCGGTGCCGGACCAGCCGCCGTCCCCGCGCATCCGGTGGAACACCTGGAGGTAGCCGCTGTTCAGGGTCCGGCCGTGCCAGATAACGTGGACCGCACCCTCCGGGTCGAACGCAACGCCGGGCGCGTATTGGCTCAATGCCAGCGGGTTGTCGGAAACGAGTTCGACCCCCTGCCACGTTCCGGCGACGCGGCGCCGGCAATACACCTGGTTGTAGTCGCCGCCGAAGTCCTTGCCGACCCAGGCGACGGCGATGTCGCCATCCCTGCTGGCCGCGACCGAGACCTGGTCATGACTGGTGGCGGCTGAGGAAACCTGCATTGCCGAGTCCCACCCGGTCGCCGCGTGCCGTTCTCTCAGGAAAACCTGGTAGTACATGCCCGTGTCGGGCGCACCGTACCAGGCGACGGCAACGTCACCGGAGCCGGGCACGCACGCGACCGAAGGATAGAACTGGGGACTCGAGGTGCTCGTACTGTCAATCAGCGTGTCGGCCCGCCAGTGATGGGTGGAAGCGTTGTAGCGTTTGGCCCAGATACCGACGCCAAGGGGATTCCAGGTACCAACATGCCAGACGAGATGTATATTGCCCGCGCTGTCACAAGCCAAACCCGGCTGCGAGCAGTTCGCCTGCTGGGCAGTGAGCGTCGTTTCGCCCTGCCACGTGTTTGCGCCGGCGTCGTACCGGCGATGCCAGACCTGGTACGGCACGTCGCGTTGGTCCTGCCAGACAACGTGGACGTCGCCCGAACGGTCTACCGCAACGCTGCGCTGGCCGGTAAAGCCGGTCGCCTGAGCCGAAGGATTGGTTGTCAGCCGGGTGATTGTGTCCCAGGTCACCTCCGCCGCACTCGCGGCTGCGAGCGCGCACAGTAGGACCGGACCAGTGAGTCCGATGGGTCTTATGCGTCCCATTGCCGGCTCCAGAATATTGGCTCCAGACATGTTTGTCAATCCTCGCCCGACTTGACCGCTGGTAGCCCTGGTGTTACGATTCCCGGATGCGTAACATCAGCAGTACTGGTACGGTCCCCGTTCGGGGACAGTCCCCCAGCGACCGGAATCACGACGAGGAGGCCGGCGCGGTCCGGTTCAGCGTCTCGATGGAGCCGGAGTTGCTGGCCGGGTTCGAGACGCTCCTCCAGCGGACCGGCTGGACCCGCTCCAAGGCAATCCGCGACCTGGTCAGAACCCGGCTGGCCGAGTCCGAGCTGGAACGCGGTTCCGGCCCGGCCGTCGGCGTGCTCGCCTACGTCTACGGGCACGACCAGCCCGACCTTGCCCATCGCCTGATGCAAGTTCAGCACGACGCGCACGCCGAGGTCGTCTCCTCTACCCACGTCCACCTCGACCGGCACGACTGCCTCGAAGTCCTGATACTGCGCGGGCCCGCAGACAAGCTGCGCAGACTCGCCGACGCGTTGCTCGCACTCAAGGGCGTGCGCCAGGGACACCTGACACTGACCCCGGCGCGTTGCCCCCTCGCCCGCGAACACAAGCACTAGAAGGAGAACCAGATGAACCTGTTCCCTGTCCTGCTACTGCTCGCTGCCCTGGGAAACTCGTCGGTTATGACCGTTGACGAGGTGGTCGTGACCGCGGAGCGTATCCGTCACCCGGTGCGCGACGTGGCCGCATCGGTGAGCGTCGTCACCGCCGTTGACCTTGAGCGGACGACGGCCCGCACCGCAACCGCGGTGCTGGCATCCCTGCCCGGCGTCTTCGTGCAGCACACTGGCGAGTTCGGTCGTTCCGACATAGACATCCGAGGCGTCGGCGACCGGGGCTGCCGCGTCCAGGTGCTGGTTGACGGCCGGCCCGAGAAGATGCCGATCTACGGTTGCGTGGTCACGCATACTCTGCCCTTGAACAACGTCGAGCGCATCGAGGTCGTGCGCGGCCCGCTCTCAGTTCTCTATGGCTCGGACGCCATGGCCGGGGTCGTGAACATAGTCACGCGCCGCGCCGACAAGCCACTCGATCTCTACACTCGCGTGGACTACGGCTCGTTCAACACCCGCCACGCGGTTGTCAGCGCCGGATTGAAGCAGGACGGGTTCAACGTGCTCTTCTCCGCCGACAAGGCGATGTCCGACGGCCACCTGCCCAACTCGCAGTACAACGGCAACGACTTGTCGCTGCGCGCCGGCTATGACTTCTCATCCGCCTTCAAGCTCGACTTTGCCGGCAAGTACTTCACCGGCGTCAAGCACGAACCCAAACGCTCGACCGACCCGGACACGCTGGTCGCGACCGGATGGAACCAGTATGACCGCGGCGGGCTGGACCTGACCGCGACCCTCGGCAGTGAGTCGCTCGGCGGCTTCGCCAAACTCTATCGCACCTTCGGCGAACACGTCTTCGACCCGAAGGACGGCTGGCATTCGACGGACTTCACCAACGGTGCAATCGTCCACGGCCACCGCCGCTTCCAGTTCAACAACCTGGCGCAGGCCGGAATCGAAGCCGGCATGCTCTCCGGCACGTGGATAAAGTCGGACACGAGCCGGCCGACCTGGACCCGCAACCAGGTCGCGGTCTTCGCGCAGGACGAGCAGACTCTCGGCCCGGTCACCGCCAATGCCGGGGTAAGGCTCAGCTACGACGCCATCAGCGGCCCGGCCTTCTGCCCAAAGGCCGGATTGGTGGGCCGCATCGGAACCACCACGCTCCGGGGCAGTGTGAACAGAGGAGTCCGCTACGCACCCCTCAACTACACGTCGGTCTCCCCGCCGAAGAACGAAAGCCTGCAGCCCGAAGTCTCCTGGAACTACGAGGTCGGTCTGAACCAACCGCTGGTCACGGGTTTGAACCTCGATGTCGCGGCCTTCATTCTCAAGGGTGAGGACCTCATTGAAGTCGTCCCGGTTCCCGGCCGCGTGCCTCCGGTCCAGTTCCAGAACACGGGCAGTTTCCTGTTCAAGGGTGTCGAAGCCGGTGTTGAGTTGCGGCGTGGCCGCTGGCGCTCAAACCTCGCCTACTCGCTAGCTGACTTCGGCGCAAACACCCGCGCCCGCGCCGGGTCCAAGCTGAACCTCTCTGCCGGCGCGACGCTTGCGAAGCTCGACCTTGACGTGTCCTTCCAGCACGTCGCCCGCTACTTCGCGGCCGAGAGCTCGCAATCCGCTGTTCCTGCGTACTACACGTTCGACCTGCGCGCCGGGTACCAAATCCTCTCCTGGCTTGGCGTCTTCGCCTCGGTCGAGAACTTGCTCGACCGGCAGTACGACACGTTCGTTGACCTGCCCGGGTCTCAGGCCGGGCTCTACCGGATGCCGGGCCGCTCCTTCACGCTGGGGCTGAACCTGGAGAAGCGGTAGATGAACCGTTCTCTCCGCCTCGCGCTTGCGTTTGCGGTCGTAGCCGGTCTGGCCGGTGGCTGCGCCCGAAGCTCCTCGCGCCGGCCGAGTATCGTCGCTTCCACGACTCTCATATCGACGATTGTCGAGGCGGTGGCTCCCGGCCGGTTCGCGGTCACCACGATTGCACCGGCCGGGCTCTGCCCCGGCCACTTCGACCTCAAACCGTCCGATATCGCCGCCGCCAACAACGCGAAGCTGATTCTCAACCACGGCTGGGAAGCCTGGTACCCGGCCCTGGAGAAAGCCCTCCTTACGCCCGGCCCCAGGAAAGTGACACTCACAACACCGGGAAACTGGATGATTCCGGAACTGCAGAAACAGGCCGCCGCCGAGATCGCGGCGCTTTTGTCAGGACTCGACACTGCGCGCAGCGACAGCTATCGGCTCGCGGCCGCGCGTTACCAGTCCGAGGTCGACTCCGCCGCCGCTGCGGCCCGGGCAATGCTGGCGTTCAAGGATCTACCGGCAACCATCGCGAGCGAGCAGCAGGCTCCGTTCCTCCGGTGGCTGGGGTTCCGGGTCGTCGCAACCTATGGCCGCACCGAGGACTTCACCGCGCAGGGACTCACCCGCCTGGCCCGGGTCGCGCTCGACTCAAACGTGACCCTTGTCGTGGACAATCTTCAATCCGGGCCCGACGTCGGCACGCACCTGGCCGACGCGCTGAGGGCAAGGCACGTCACACTGACCAACTTCCCGCTGCATGGGTCGTACCGACAGGCGCTGCTGGAGAACGCGGCTGCGCTGGCGCAGGCGCTTGGGACAGGCGCGGTTAGGGATTAGGGGTCAGGGGACATGGATAGTTCAGAGGTCAGAGTCCAGAAACCAGGATTCAGAGTTGCTTGGGACCGCTCATTCGTGGACCTACCTTGACCTCAACCTCCGCCGTCTCGCTCCGCTCGATAACGGTTGGTTACCGCGAGCACGTCGCCCTGCGCGACGTTTCCCTCGACATCGGACGAGGTGACTTCTGCGGCATCATTGGCCCGAACGGCGCCGGCAAGACGACTCTCCTCACCGTTGTCAACGGCATCGGCCGCGTCCGCGCCGGCACGGTCAACGTTCTCGGCGAGTTGGCGACTGGCGCGAGCTTCACCAGGCTGCGCCGAAGGATCGGTTACGTGGCGCAGCAGGAACGCGTCGATCCGCGCGCACCCATCACGTGCCTCGACGCCGTGCTGGTTGGCCGCTGCGGTCGCGCCGGTCTCCTGCGCCGGCTGACTTCAGCCGACCGAGAACGAGCTCTGGCAATGATGGAGCTCACGCATACAGCTCACCTGACCGAGCGCCCGGTCGGTCGAGTATCAGGCGGCGAGGCGCGCAAGATCTCGCTCGCCCGTGCCCTGACGCAGGAACCGGAGATACTGTTGCTCGACGAGCCGACGTCAAACCTCGACCCGCGCGCGGTGCGGGAGTTTGGCGACCTCGTGGTCGATGCCTTCAATCGCTTCAGACTGACGATACTGATGGTCACTCACCAGCTCGACCACCTGCCGTCGGCCGCGAATCGAATCGTCACGGTAAAGGACGGCCGCGTCACCTACTCCGGCGGTCGCGCCGCGCTCGACGACCCGCGCCTGACCGCCGAGCTCTTTGCCGATGCCGCCTGAGCTGGCTGTTCTCCTTAAGCCAATCGTGGCCGCGGTGCTGGGCGGGCTGGTATGCGGCGTCGTCGGAGTCTGGGTCGTAATGATGAACATCCCGTTTGTCGGTGTGGCGATGTCGCATGCGGCCTTCGCCGGCGCCGTCACCGGGCTGCTGCTCGGGGTCAGCCCGCTGGCTGCCGCGGCGCTCTTCTGTCTGGCCGCATCGCTCCTCATCGGCCCGATGGCGGAACGTGCCGACATCGAACCCAACGTTTCGCTCGGCATCATCTTCTCGACCGTGCTCGGATTCGCCTTCCTCGCCATCGGCCTGATGCGCGGCTCTCGCGCCGGTGCCCTCAGCCTCATCTGGGGAAGCATCCTGCTCGTATCCGCGCGCGACCTCGCCCTGATGGCTGGCGCCGCCGTCGCCGTGTTCCTCTTCCTCGCATTGTTCTACAAAGAAATCCAGGCCGTGCTTTACAGCCGGGAGATCGCCCGGTCGGTCGGGATACCGGAGCGTGCGCTCTTCTTCGCGATGCTCGTCCTCTGCGGACTGTCGATCACTGCCAACCTGAACACGATCGGGGGCTTGCTCATCTTCAGCCTCATCGTCAATCCGCCGTCGGCCGCGTACCAACTGACCTACCGACTGAAGACGATGTACCTGCTCTCGGCATTCTTCGGAGTGCTGTCGTGCCTTGTGGGTCTCGCGGTTTCGTGGCTGACCGATGCGCCTGCCGGTGCGGTCATCATCGTAACGTCGAGCGTGGTGTTTGGGATTACCCTGCTCTTCTCGCCGAAGAGGTATACCGGCAAGGGGCTAGGGACTAGGAACCAGCGACTGGGGACTGGCGACTAGCGATTGGAGCAGACACGAGTCGGAACAGCCTGACTCACGAATCGGAGTCGCGCGAGCGCAGGCTGCGGATCAAGGCATTCAGCATACGCGCAACCTCATTCGTGTTGGGCCTTGACGTCGCCGAGGAGCTTTTCCGGACACAGGCCGAGGCGGGCTATCAACGCCAGGTAGGTCCCCAACTCCATCAGTGAACCACGGCTGATCAGCAGATAGCGTACGAACACCCTGCCTTGGCCGGAACCATGTCCTTCGGCGATGTTGGCTGGAACCGACACCGCGGCCCGCTGCATCTGGGAAACCAGCCCGAACTTCTCGCTGTCCGGTAACCTCTTCGTAAGAGCATATACTGCACTAGCCAGATCCATGGCGTGCTGCCATACCGTTAGATCCTGATAGCTCTTGACCTCGCCCACCGTTGGGTTCCTTCCAGTCGCAAGTCGCTAGTCGCCAGTCGCCATCCTACTTCCCCGGGCACTCGCGCGCGACTTCGGCTTCGATTCCCTTGATACCGTAGGCCTTGTCGAAGTGAGCGCAGAACTGGGCCGCCAGTTTCTTCGCGCGGTCGTCGTAGGCGGCTTTGTCCGCCCAGGTGTTGCGCGGGTTGAGCACGGTCGGGTCGGACACGCCCGGACAGCTCTTGGGAATGTCAAGGTGAAGGACCGGATCGTACACGCACTCGACCCGGGCAAGTGACCCGTTGAGAGCTGATTCCACAATCTCCCGGGTCAAACTGATGTCCATCCGCTTGCCGACACCATAGGGCCCGCCGCTCCAGCCGGTGTTCACGAGATAGACTTTGGTTCCGTGCTTGTCCAGCTTTTCGCCGAGCATCCGCGCGTACACGCCGGGGTTGAGCGGCATGAACGGCGCTCCGAAGAAGCGCGAGAAGGTGCTCTTCGGGTCAATGATGCCGGTCTCGGTACCCGCAAGCTTCGAGGTGTAGCCCATCAGGAACCAGAGCATCGCCTGGTTGCGGCTGAGCCGCGCGACCGGCGGCAGCACACCATTGGCGTCCGCGGTCAGGAAGAGGATCGTCTTCGGATGTCCCGCAACCGGCGGAGTCTTGATATTCGACAGGAAAGTCAGCGGGTAGGAGCCGCGGGAGTTGGAAGTGTAGCGGTCGTCATCCAGGTCGAACCGGCCGTCCGGGTACACCATTGCGTTCTCAACAATCGCCCCGTGATCGAGGTAAGGCGCTTCATGGAAGCATGCCTTGTAGATGTCCGGCTCTTTGACCGGGCTCAGGTTGATGAGCTTGGCGTAGCAGCCGTTCTCAAAGTTGGCGACGCCCGAGTCGCCCCAGGAATGCTCATCGTCGCCGAGCAGAGCGCGGCGCGGGTCGGCTGAGAGTGTCGTCTTGCCGGTGCCGGACAGCCCGAGCAGCAAGGCTACGTCGTCGTTCTTCCCCTCGTTGGCCGAGCAGTGGAGTGATAGTATACCGTCGAGCGGCAACAGGTAGTTCATCACCGTGAACATGTGCTTCTTCACGCTGCCGCAATAGGCCGAGCCGTAGACGACGCCGATGCGGCGGTCCATATCCATCGCGATGACCATGTCCGACGTCTTGCCGGTTTTCGGGAACGTGCGGAGCCGGCCGGCATAGCGGGCGGGGTCCAGCTTGTCGTAGGGAAGCACGATGAGAGTGTAGGGCCGCGCGGCGAAGCAGGACCTGCCGATGTCGGGCGGAACCGGCCGGAACATGTTGTCGGCGAAAAGCACGGTGAGCGCCCGGTCCGTGACCACCCGCACTGGCAGAGCGTGGCCCGGGTCAGCCCCAAGTACCCGGTCCGCGACGTAGAGCCGCTGCTTCTTTCCGAGCGTCGCCAGCGCGTCGTCCATCACCATGTCGAACGT
>Ga0136653_10001821_pt1 | contig 11658 bp, 8 predicted proteins | sample LakKivw275mmetaG_FD_94866 | JGI IMG/M metagenome (GOLD analysis project Ga0136653, IMG submission 94866) | Anoxic lake water microbial communities from Lake Kivu, Rwanda to study Microbial Dark Matter (Phase II) - Lake Kivu water 275m metaG... | ecosystem: Environmental > Aquatic > Freshwater >... | reverse complement strand
TTGAGTTCAAGAACAAGTACCGCGGCCTCGACCTCCTGCTGCTCGATGACGTTCACTACTTGGTCGGCAAAGAACGATTGCAGGAGGAGGTCTTCTACATCTTCAACTCACTCCACGACGCGGGCAGCCAGATTGTGTTTACCAGCGACCGCCCGCCGCAAGAGATCCCCGCACTCGAAGACAGGCTCGCCTCGAGGCTCGGGTCGGGTCTGGTTGTTGACATCCAACCGCCGGAACTCGAAACGCGCATCGCCATCCTCAAACAGAAAGCAACTCTGGACCGGGCCGACCTGCCGGATGACGTTGCCTACTTCATTGCCGCCCGCGTCCGGACCAGCGTTCGCGCCCTCGAAGGAAGCTGGATCCGGCTGCTTGCACTCGCCTCGCTCGACAATCGCCCCATCACGGTTCCCCTAGCCGAAGAGGCACTGAAGGATTTGCTCAAAGAGGAGGAGCCGGTCGACCACAACCGGATCGTGAAAGCCTGCGCCGAGCAGTTCGGGGTGTCGGTGAAGGACATCACCAACGGCGGACGCACCAAGCAGTTGGCACTCGCTCGCCAAGTGGCCATGTACGTACTCCGGGCCACGCTCAGTCTTTCCCTGAAGGAAATAGGCGGGCTCTTCGGCAACAAAGACCATACAACCGTGATGCATGCGATCAAACGCGTTGGTGAGTTGAAGATCAAAGATCCGGCATTCGCCGCAAGATTGGACAAACTGTCAAAGGGGATAAGCCGTGGTGAACCGCGTTGACCTGGAAGTGGATAGTCGCTGGCATCATCTACACTAACACTTAGCCAACAACTCTTACTACACTCAGATGTGCCCACAAATATCAGCCGGCAAAGACCTTGTGCAGCATCCACACTAACCCACAACCCAACAACAACAGCAGTTCTTTCTGCTATATTGGTATTTACTAGATGAAGAACGGTGCACAATGTAAGGTTTGGCGATAGGAGATGTTTATAAAAACATACTATTTGTTATACCACTTTCAGCAGCTACTAGGTCTATTGCGCGCTGCTTGCGTCTCGCCCTTATCATGTTGATTGTTCTACGCAGCCACCTGTACACAGGTCAGCAGTTCATGCCGGTGTTGCTGACACCGCTAGTAGACAGCTATCAACACACTCTGCGTACGTGCCGTTGGGCTGCGAGAAAACCTCCACGATCGCTGCCTGACAAAGGGACGCCAGTGGTTGACACGCTACCCCGGCCGACTATGATTACCGTCTGTCCGCCAAGACGGCAGATGACCACGATAAAGAAGTACGTCAGGAAATGATCAAGCTGAGCGAAGACCCGAAGTACGGATTCGCTATCGGACGTGTCCGGGCACTTGAACCGGGACTGATGGACAGATCCCGGTACGAAAGGTTCATCCGCGCACGTAGCGTTGAGGAATTCGTTGCGGCTCTGGCTGAAACGGCGTATGCGAGGTTTCTTGATGGAGATTCTGCGGGGGTAGCGCAGGCGTTTGACCGCGCCGCTCAGGAGACTGGCGACTTCCTGTCCGCCTACGCGCTGGACGACTGGCTGGTTCAGCTGTTTCGGACGCCGGCGACATTCCGGAAGCTGAAGAGAGCTTTCAAGAACGTGCTTTCGCAGGCCAAAGCCGATGGCTCTGACTTGAGCGAGTTCGAGGCAACCGAGTGGAACACGCGCGTCGAAGAGGTCTTTGCCGATACCAAGGCGGCCTTCGCCAGAGACCATGACCCCGCGGCAGTTGATGTGGCGCTGGACCGGTTGATGCAGGAAATCGAACTGCAGATCGCCGGCCGCAGCGAATTCCTGAACGGGTACTTCGGACTGCACGCCGACACCGAGAACCTACGGACATTGGTGCGGCTGAAGGCAAACCAGAAGGAAGACAAGAACTCTGCGGGGGAAATGGAAACCGCTTTTCTTCCGGGTGGTACATTGATGCTTGCCGGATTGCTGACCGCCCTGTCACAGCCCTGGCCGGCGGTGGTGGAGTTGCTGGCCAAGCCACCGCCCCACGGCGTGGGCAACGAGTCCTTCCACGACTACCTTGAACAGGGACGGATAGCGGTGACCGAGAAACGTTCGTTCACACGGATGGAGCGCCTGGGCCGTGAGCTGGAACTCCGCTATCTGCGTCAGACCCGCTACGCGACGTTCGGCCACGAACCACTGGTGACATTCTTCCTGCTGCGCGAGAACGAAATGCGCAACCTGCGGCTGCTGTACGCCGCCAAGCTGGCGGGCCGCAAGGACGAGGAGACGCAGGACTTGGTCGCCTATGTCGAATAGCCGAATGGCAACTGGTGCTACGGAACAGCTGGCAACCAGGGTCGGGGTCGTCGGGCGTGCGGAGATCATCGCTCCCTTCCGTGCCGCCGGCATCGCCGTATTTCCGATCGAGCCGGGCCCGGATGCCGGGTCAGCGGTCGAGGCCCTGCTTGATGCCGGAGTCGCGGTGCTGTTCTACACCGAGGACCTTTCGCCACACTTGACCGGATTGCTGGATCGGTATAGCCGGAGCGCGACCCCGAGCCTGGTGATGCTGCCGATGGGCGCGGAGCAACGCGGGTTTGAGCGGCTGCGGGAGATCGTAAGGCGCGCGGTCGGAGCGGATGTATTCGGGCGGAGGCACGCGCCCCGGGGCGAGACAACACCGAATCACTTCGAAGGAGAGACGAGCGATGACAGAGAGCAATAGCGGGACGATTATCAAGGTCTCTGGACCGCTGGTGGTTGCCGAAGGACTCGCGGGCGCGAGGATGTACGACGTGGTCAAGGTCAGCGAGAAACGGCTGGTCGGCGAGATCATCGAACTGGACGGTAACCGGGCGTCGATCCAGGTGTACGAGGAAACCGGAGGCGTCGGACCCGGCGAGCCGGTCTTCCCGACGTTCGAGCCGCTGTCGGTCGAGCTCGGACCGGGATTGATAGAATCCATCTACGACGGGATCCAGCGACCGCTCAACGTCATCCAGCAGCAGGTCGGAGATTTCATCAGCCGTGGCGTCCAGGCGCCTCCGCTCGACCACCAACGTCGGTGGGACTTCACGCCGCTGCGGAAGACCGGCGATTCCCTGGAGCCGGGCGACATCATCGGCGAAGTCCAGGAGACCGTACTGGTCCGGCACCGAATCATGGTGCCGCCGGGCATGGCCGGCGAGGTCGTACGCATCGGTCCGGGCCAGTTCACGCTGGATGACCCCGTCGCCGTCGTCAAGACAGCCAGCGGCGAGCAGCCACTTAAGATGGCGCAGCGCTGGCCGGTGCGCAAGGCGCGTCCCTACCGACGGAAGCTGCAGCCGGACCAGCCGCTCGTAACCGGCCAGCGGGTGGTTGACACTTTCTTCCCGATTGCCAAGGGCGGCACGGCGGCCGTGCCGGGTCCGTTCGGGTCCGGCAAGACCGTTATTCAGCACCAGTTCGCCAAGTGGTCGGACGCGGAGATCATCATCTTCGTCGGCTGCGGTGAGCGCGGCAACGAGATGACCGACGTGCTGATGGAGTTCCCGCATCTCGTCGACCCCAAGTCCGGCGAACCGCTGATGAAGCGGACCGTGCTGATTGCCAACACCTCAAACATGCCGGTGGCCGCCCGCGAGGCTTCGATCTACACCGGCATCACCCTGGCTGAATACTACCGTGACATGGGCTACTCGGTGGCGCTGCAGGCCGACTCAACCTCCCGCTGGGCTGAGGCGATGCGGGAGATATCCGGACGGCTGGAGGAGATGCCGGGCGAGGAAGGCTATCCGGCCTATCTGGCGACGCGCGTGGCTGAGTTCTACGAGCGCGCCGGCCGGATCGTCTGCCTAGGGCGGACGCCGGAGGGCAAGGAACAGGAGGGCGCGGTATCGGTTGTCGGCGCGGTCTCGCCGCCCGGTGGCGACCTGAACGACCCGGTGGTGCAGGCAACCCTGCGTGTGGTCAAGGTCTTCTGGTCCCTCGAGGACCGGCTGGCGTTTCAGCGGCATTTCCCGGCGATTTCTTGGCTGAATTCGTATTCCCTCTATGCCGACGTGCTGCGGGAGTCGTTTGATCGCCTGGCGACGCCGGAATTCACAAAAGACGCGGCCGCGGCCATGCAGCTCCTCGAAAAAGAGGCGGAGCTGGAAGAGATCGTCCGGCTGGTCGGTAAGGACACTCTTTCCGCGCAGGACCGGCTGGTGCTTGAGGTGGCGCGGTCGATCCGGGAGGACTTCCTGCACCAGAACGCGTTTCACGAGGTCGACACCTATGCGTCGCTGGCCAAGCAGGCCGCCATGCTGCGGACGATACTCCGATTCCACGAGCTGGGGCGGGCGGCGCTGGCGCGCGGCGTCCCGGCGGAGGCGGTCGAGCAGATCGCGGTACGCGACCGGATTGCGCGAATGAAGTACCTAGCCGAGACCGACGCCCCGGCGGCCATCGCGCAGACCAGCTCCGAGATGGAGAAAGAGCTGGCGGCACTGGAGGCGAGATGATCCGCGAATACCAGACGGTTACATCGATCGCCGGACCGCTGATGCTGGTTGCCGGTGTTGATGGTGTCAAGTATCAGGAGTTGGTGCAGATCACGCTTCCGTCCGGCGAGGTGCGCCGCGGGCAGGTGCTGGAAGTCGAAGGCGACAAGGCGCTCGTCCAGGTGTTTGAGGGAGCGACCGGTATCGACGTGCCGTCGGCCAAAGTGCGCTTCATGGCCCGGGGCATCACGATTGACCTTTCCCCGGAAATCCTCGGCCGGGTGTTCGGCGGTCTGGGGCGGCCGCGCGATGGCGGTCCGGCGATAATCCCGGACCGGCGGGTCGACGTCAACGGCGCGCCGATCAACCCCTACGCACGTGAGTATCCGAACGAGTTCATTCAGACCGGCGTTTCTCCGATTGACGGGCTTAACACGCTTGTCCGCGGGCAGAAGCTGCCGATATTCTCCGGCTCGGGACTGCCGCACAACCGCCTGGCCGCACAGATCGTGCGGCAGGCGCGTGTGCTGGGGACGTCCGACCCGTTCGCGGTCGTCTTCGGGGCAATGGGCATTACCTTCGAGGAGGCCGAGTTTTTCATCCGCGACTTCACCCAGTCGGGTGCGATCGAACGGACTGTGCTCTTTCTCAATCTCGCGAACGAGCCGGCGATCGAACGGATCGCGACACCACGCACCGCGCTGACCGCGGCCGAGTACCTGGCATTCGAGGTAGGGATGCACGTCCTGGTGGTGCTGACCGACATGACCAACTACTGCGAGGCGCTGCGGGAAGTCTCGGCGGCACGGAAAGAAATCCCCGGCCGCCGCGGCTTCCCGGGCTACCTCTATACAGACTTGTCGTCAATCTACGAGCGCTGCGGGCGCATCAAGGGCCGCAGAGGGTCGATAACGATGATGCCGGTGCTGACGATGCCCGAGGACGACAAGACCCACCCCATCCCGGACCTGACCGGGTACATCACCGAGGGACAGATAATCCTCTCCCGCGCGATGCACCGGCGCAAGATCGCGCCGCCGGTGGACGTGCTGCCGTCGCTCTCCCGGCTCAAGGACAAGGGCATCGGCAAGGACAAGACCCGCGAGGACCACGCCGACCTGTTCAACCAGCTCTACGCCTGCTACGCCCGCGGCAAAGAGGCGCAGGAGCTGGAAATCATCCTCGGCGACGCGGCGCTGACCGAAGCCGACAAACGCTACCTGCGTTTCGCGCGGGACTTCGAGGAGAGGTACATAGCGCAGGGCGAGCACGAAAACCGAACGGTCGAGCAGACCCTTGACCTCGGCTGGAAGTTGCTCGCCATCTTCCCGCGGGGGGAACTCAAACGCGTGCGCGACGCCTACCTCGACAAGTACTACAAGCCAGAGACGGCCAAGGCCTGATTCCCGATTGCTGACAGGCAGTGATTGGGAGTTGACCACGCTCCGCTACTCGGCCGCGCTCTTTGACCTCGACGGCACGCTGATTGACTCCGGTCAAGACATCGTCGAATCGGTCCGGCGCGCCCTTGGCCAGGTCTTCTCCGACCGCAGCCTGCCGGAGGCCGCGGAAGTACTTGCTCTTGTCGGCCAGCCGCTCGAGACGGTTGTGCGCCAGCTCGGTTATCCGGCCGACGCGGAGAGCACGCGCCGTTTCGCCGAAACCTACCGGGCACACTACGCCGAACACTACAACGACAGCACGAAGGTCTACCCGGGCATCGAAGAACTGCTCGCTGGCCTGCAGCAGGCCGGCGTGAAACTGGGGTTGGTGACGACCAAACACCAACAACAGGCCGAGTTCACGCTGGCGGGCACCGGTCTAACCGGCTACTTTGACTACATTCACGGCTGGCTTGAGGGCCGGAAACACAAACCGGACCCGGAACCGGTCCTCACTACGTTGCGCCAGTTGGCGGTTTCGCCCGGCTCGGCAATCATGGTCGGCGACTCCGAGCTCGACATCGAGGCGGCGAAAGCGGCCGGGGTGGAAACCTGTGCCGTGACATACGGATTCAGGCCGGCCTGGTTTCTCAAGTCCCTCCACCCCGATTTCCTCGTCGCGCGCGTCGCGGACATCGGGCCCATTGTCGTGTCGCAGGAGTAGTCGCGGGCGGCAGTTGCCGCACTGTGCGCCAACGATTGCTGCAAAGAACGTCGGTACCCGGACGAGGCGGACGGCACCGGTCGCACGCAGTCTGTAACCGCAGGGCAGGCAATAAGATATGCGGACGGATGATCCGTCGAAGGCGGAATGGATGCTGCACGAACCAGTATTGCGACAGTCTTGATGTAAGTTTACCTACTGTGGGCCACAACCATTTGACCGGAACGTGAGCAAAGATAGAATGCAGACGAATGATGGCTATCCTGGTGGCCGCCCGACGGCGAAGCGAGTCCCGGCCGGAACCCGGGCCGGGAGATCCCGCAACCGAATGACGGCGAAAGAAACGAACCCGGCTTTTCCCTACGTCGCCGACATCACCTTCCTGGCCGGTGACATTGTCTTTGCCACCGACCGGCAGGGACTGGTTGTCTACTGGAACAAAGAAGCGGAAGAGATTACCGGCAACAAAAGAGAGGAAGCGCTCGGGAAGCCATATACCATTGCCTGCCGGATGGTTCCGGGTTTCGACACACTCGATATCTCGGCGGTGCTCGGCGGGCGCGACTTCGCGGGCGGGGTTCGGTGCGTTTCCCGGTGCGGGGCGGAAGTAGCCCTTTACCTGTTTGCCACGGTCGGCCGCAATCAGTCCGGGGAGCCGGCCGGGGTGGTTGTCATCGGCCGCGACGTCTCCGGCCTCTGGCAAGCCGAGGAGACCGCCCAGGCATCGACCGACAAGTACCAGGTGTTGTTTGAGAACACCCAGGACTCGGTGGCGATTGCCGACATCGGCGGGCGGGTGCTTGAGGCCAACCCCGCCTGCCTTCGGCTCTATGGCTACACCGCCGATGAGGTCAAGGGGATGAACCTCGCTGACGTAGTTGCACCCGAGGACCGCGGTGCGGCCAGGGCGGCGATGGCGAGCCTGGCGCTGGGCCGGCCGGTGACCAAGACCATCCGGATGCGCAGGAAAGATGGTACGAGGTTCGTGGTCGACCTGCTGGTGTCGGTGATTATGGTCAGGGGAGAGCGGCGGATAGTGTCGGTAACGCGCGACGTTACCGACCGGGTGCGCACCGAACAGGCGACGAGCCAGTCGGAACGGATGTACCGCGCGGTATTTGAGTCGGCCAACGACGCCGTATTCATCGAGTCGGTCGATGGGCGCATTCTCGACGTCAACCGGCACGGTTGCGAGCTGCTCGGGTACCGACGGAGCGAACTGCTGAAGTTGAACGTCCGGGACCTGGTCCCGGCCGAGGCGCGTCCCTGGCTGCCGCACGTGGTCGACGCGATTCTCCGCGAACGGACCTTCCGAACCGAGGCGGTGAACGTGCATAAGGACGGACGTCAGATACCGGTGGAGATGAGCGCCTCGACGATGGAGATGGACGGCAAGACGGTCGTGCTGGCGATCGTGCGCGACATCACCAAACGCAAACTGGACGAGCAGGCGTTGCGCGAGAGCGAAGAGAAATTCCGCAGCGTCGCCGAGCAATCGCCCAATATGATCTTCATCAACGCCCGGGGCCGCGTCGTCTACACCAACCAGAAGAGCGCGGACGTGATGGGATACACCCGGGAGGAATTCTACGCCGCCGGGTTCGACTTCATGCGGCTCATCGCCTCGGAGTCGGTTGAGCTGATCAAGTCGGTCTATGCCCGCCACGCCCGCGGTGAGGAAGTAGAGCCATATGAGTATACGCTGGTCACGAAGGGCGGCCGGCGCATCGAGTCAATCATCACCACGAAGCTCATCGACTACGACGGCACGAAAGCAATCCTCGGCATCGTCACCGATATTACCGACCGGGTCCGGGCCGACCGTGCCCTGCGCGCAGAAAAGGAACGGTCGCACACCTACCTGGCGCTGGCCGGAGCGATGCTGGTTGCCCTCGACGCTTCCGGGCGCATCACCCTGCTCAACCGGCGGGCCTGCCAGGTGCTGGGCGTCACCGAGGCAGAGGGACTCGGCCGCGACTGGTTCGAGACCTTTGTGCCTGAGCGCTATCGGTCTCAGGTGAAATCCGTGTTCGCCGAGCTGATGTCAGGCAACGTCGAGCCCGTAGAGTACTACGTCAATCCTGTCCTGGTCGACGACGGCGAGGAGCGGTTGATCGCCTGGCACAACACGCTGCTGCGCGACGAGCAGGGACGTCCGAACGGCACCCTGGCTTCAGGCGAGGACGTGACCGAACGCGAGAAGGTCTCGGCCGCCCTGCGCGAGAGCGAGGAGAAGTACCGCAGCGTGGTCGAGCGTGCGAGCGACGGCATCTGCGTCATTCAGGAAGGCAGATTCAGGTACGTGAACCAACGGCTTGCCCACATGGCCGGATACGAGCCGCAGGAGATGGTCGGGAGGGAGTTCGCGGAGTATCTGCATCCGCAGGACAGGCAGACCGTAGTTGACAGGTACCGTCGTCGCTTCGCCGGCGAGCCGCAACCCGCCGCGTATTCCGTCAGAATCGTGGCGCACGGGGGCGGGGAGGTGCCGGTAGATCTCAACGTGGGGATGGCGACGTACAATGGAGCGCTCGCCGAAATCGTGCTCGTTCGCGATATCACCGAGCGGGTTCGACGCGAACAGGAGCTACGCGAGTCCGAGCAACGGTACCGCACCGCGCTCGATGCGATGCGGGATCCGGTTCACGTTGCCGATGCCGACCTGCGGATTGTGATGGTGAACCGGGCATTTACGGTTTGGCTGCGTGAAAACGGCCTCGACGATGCGGTGCTCGGGAAGACCGTTTTCGAGGCATTCCCGTTCCTGTCCGACCGGGTCCGGGACGAGTACCGCCGGGTCTTCGCTACCGGCGAAACGGTCGTAACCGAGGAAGAGACCGCCGTTGCTCGCCGGACTTTCGTAACCGAGACGACTAAGACGCCGGTGACCGAACACGGTAAGGTAGTTCGCGTCCTCACCGCTGTCCACGACGTCACCGAACGGAAGCGGCTCGCCAAGGTCGCCCAGGAGACCGCGGACGAGCTGCGGGCGGTGCTGGATAATTCACCCGGTGCGATCGTCGGCGAGTGTGAGGGAGTGCTCGTCTACGCCAACCGGCGATTCGCCCGGCTGCTGGGATATGACTCGCCGGCAGAGATTATCGGCCGGCCGGCCGGTGAGTTCGACGCGCCGCAGGACCGTGACGTGCTGGCCGGATACAGCCGCATACGCGAGCAGGGAAAGGACGCTCCGATTAGCTACTCCTACCACGGCCTCCGACGCGACGGGACTATCGTACCGCTGGAGGCGACGGTCAGCACCTACCGATCGCTCGGAAGGCTGCACGTACTCGCGTTCGTCCGCGAGGTCGAGCCGGCCCACGGCGGCCGCTGACCCGGGACGCGCAGCGAACGGACGCGCACGGCCCCCTGTTGACATTCTCTCTGGCCCATCTATCCTGAGTCGATGTCGATTCCAGCTGAAAACCACGACGGCGGCTTCCGCGAGCACCTCGGCCGTGCGGCCCGGGCGACTTTCTACTTGCGGGTTCTCTTCTCGCTGGCGCTGATGGTCCACGCCGGGTTCGGGCCCGGGCTGTTGCTCCGCTTTCCGCTCACCGGCAGCAACTCGGTCGAACCGGTGGCGCAGTTCTATGCGGTCCGGCCGGTAATCTACTCCCTGCTGTTCGTGGCCCTGGTCTGCGTGCTGGCGGCGCTATGCCACAGGGCCATCGGCTTGTTCGAGGCGGAGCTCGCCGCGGATACGGCGCAGCCGGACTCGGGCGCGACGCGCGAGCGCTACCTGCGGCTGCTCCGACCGAGCCCGACTCCGTTCGTGCTTTCGGGGAATGTCGCCGTAGACCTCGTCATCTTCGGCGCCGGGCTGCTCGCCTACTCATTCTGGATTGTGATTCTGGCCGAGACCACGCCCGTGACCATGTCCGGGTACCAAATCGCCGGCATCGTGCTCGGCTCCTACGGTCTCTTTGCCGCGCTCATAATCACCGGGCTCGTCTGGTTCACTTCCGCGCGACGTCTCGGCCGGCTCAGATAACAACGCGCGTCCGGTCAACCCGTCTCGGCCGCGATGACAAAGGTTCAGTTCACGACCCAATAGCATCGCATTCGACTCACAAGGGCGGACGTGCGCCCGCTCCTCCTATGTTCGCGCGGTCGTCGTAACCGGGCCGGCGGGCACGAGCCCGCCGGCCTCCTCCTTCCCAACCCCGGCAAAAATGGGGACAGCCCCTGAAGGTACAGCCCCATTTTTCCCGCTACGGCGCGATCGGTGCGCTGACGTTGAAGACGTCGGTGCGGATCGAGTAGAGCACGGACTGGGTCAGCCCGCGCGCCACCCACTTGGCGATGAGCGTTGCCGCCTCAATCGCCAGCGACTCGCCGGAGATGTCCTTGCGCGAAAGCGCCCACATCTCCCGACCGAAGCAGAGGTAGAACGGATACTGGATGGTCGGCACTCCCGAGCCATCGCAGACCTGCTTCACCTGCAGCTCCATCGCCGCGACCATCGGAATCACGGCCGTCACGTTGGCCAGCATCGCCGGCCGCTTCTCATCGACCTTCGCCTTGATGCGCTCGGTGTTGTAACCGGTGCTCCAATTGGCGATTCTCTTCGTGGGATCTATCATGATCCCTTCCTTCCTGCGGGTCTCCCCGCATTTGTGTGTTTCACGGTCTTCGGGGAGCATGGTTTCCGGAAAACCGGGGACAGTCCCACGGAGCGCTTGCGTCAAACTCAGCGCGGTACAGCCCCGTTTTCCGGCCTGCCCCTCCTTCAGGTGTATGTCAGCTCCGGCCGGATTTGCTCATCCGGAACGATTGACCACAGATGGATACTGATGGGCGCGCAGATGGCGTGGATCGACCGGTAACATATGACCAGAACGCCCGGCGATCCGGGCGCTCTGACCTTCCGAGCCTGGAGCCTGTTCGGGCTATCTAATCATGTGGCGGACGCGCCGGCTAGTCCGGCAGGAATGCAGTCGTCGATGCGGTCCAGTCGTCATCGTAGTCGGTGGTGTCGGTATCATACCGGACCATGCCGAAGTGCGGCTCGCGCTCGACCGGCCGCACGCCCAGCCGCTTCAGCCGCGACCGGAAGTGATTGTGGGCCTGGTCGAGATGCCGCCGCAGACGGCTGACCGGGATCCCGAGCGCGAGCGCCG
>Ga0136653_10001820_pt1 | contig 11658 bp, 8 predicted proteins | sample LakKivw275mmetaG_FD_94866 | JGI IMG/M metagenome (GOLD analysis project Ga0136653, IMG submission 94866) | Anoxic lake water microbial communities from Lake Kivu, Rwanda to study Microbial Dark Matter (Phase II) - Lake Kivu water 275m metaG... | ecosystem: Environmental > Aquatic > Freshwater >... | reverse complement strand
GGCCGCTATAAGGCCTTTCTGGCCGAAGCGCTGAACGTTTCGCCGAAGGATATCCATGCCCTTTTGCTCGGTAGTCACGGTGATACCATGGTTCCTTTGAAACGGTACACTTCGGTTTCGGGAATCCCGGTCACGGACCTTCTTGGAGATGATGTCCTTGACAAGATCATCGAGCGCACGCGCAAGGGTGGCGGCGAACTTGTCAACCTGATGGGCACCTCCGCCTGGTATGCGCCCGGATCTGCCGTTGCTGCCATGGTCGACGCCATCGTACGTGACCAGCACCGCGTTTTTCCGGTTTGTACCTATTTACACGGGGAATACGGGTTGAAGGATATCTATTTGGGAGTGCCAGTGGTACTGGGAAAGAACGGCATAGAAAGAATTATCCAGTTGAACCTGAATCCATCAGAAAAAAAACTACTGGAAGAATCAGCAAAATCGGTCAAGGCGCTTATGGACGAACTGGATGCCATGAACCTGTTTTAGCACTTAAAGATCTATTATGCTGATAAAAGGTCCCTTCATTGGCAGGGATCTTTTTATTTTTGCCCTGGCTGAACCCATTATCCCGAGATCATGCCGGATTCTTTTAAACAATTGAAACGGGCACTCGACGGTGATCTTTTCACCGACATCCTGACCCGTACCCTTTACGCAACGGATGCTTCCGTTTACAGGGAATTACCTGCTGCCGTCGTCTACCCGAAGAACGAAAAGGATATAAAAGTCCTGATCACCTATGCAACGGAGCATTGTACAAGCTTAATTCCCAGAACAGCAGGCACTTCACTGGCGGGCCAGGTTGTGGGTTCCGGCATTGTGGTGGACGTGTCGAAATATATGAACCGGATACTGGAAATCAACCCCGAACAGAGGTATGCATGGGTGGAACCGGGAGTTGTCCTTGATGAATTAAACCTGCAGACGGCTGAATACAAGCTCTTTTTCGGTCCGGAAACCAGTACCGGGAACCGTTGCATGATCGGAGGCATGCTGGGTAATAATGCCTGCGGACTCCATTCACTGGTTTATGGCAGCACCAGGGATCATACACTGGCGGTCAAGGCAGTCCTCAGTGATGCCTCGGACGCTGAATTCACTACTCTGACTGCCCCGGAGTTCGATAAAAAGTGCGAGGGCGACCGGCTGGAAAACCGGATCTACCGTAAAATCAGAGACATCCTTTCGGATCCTGCGAATGCCGCTTCGATCCGTTCAGGTTATCCGGATCCTTTAGTCCCGCGACGGAATAATGGCTATGCCCTGGATCTTCTGCTTGAGACCGATCCGTTCACCAGGAATGGAAAAGGTATCAACCTGTGCTGGCTGCTTGGCGGATCGGAAGGTACGCTGGCCTTTTTTACTGCCATCAAGCTGAACCTGGTCGATCTTCCCCTGCTCCACAAAGCTCTGATCTGCGCTCATTTCAACAACCTGAGGGATTCCATAACGGCCAATCTGGTTGCCCTGCAGCACAAACCCACTGCCGTTGAACTGATGGACAGCAAAGTTCTCGAATGCACCCGGTCCAACCGTGCGCAAGAGGCCAACAGGTTTTTCCTTGAAGGCAATCCAAGGGCTATTCTTGTCATCGAATTGGCCAGCCCGACTGAAGAGATGCTGAAACAGAGCCTTGGCCAGACCATACGCCACCTTGAAGAAGAGAAACTGGGTTATGCTTATCCGGTGGTTTCCGGTGCCGACATGAAGAAGGTCTGGGAGCTTAGGAAAGCCGGCTTGGGATTACTGGCCAATATTCCGGGTGACGCCAAGGCGGTCTCGATCATTGAAGATACGGCCGTGCCTGTTGACCGGCTGGCGGATTACCTGCAGGACATGGCTGAGATGTTCACCAGGAACGGCATTGATTGCGTTTATCATGCCCATGTTGCGACAGGGGAATTGCATATGAGACCCACGCTGAACCTGAAAGATCTGGCCGATGTGGATAAATTTCGCCAGGTTGCATCAGAGACGGTAAAAATCGTTAAGAAATACAGAGGGTCTTTCAGCGGTGAGCATGGTGACGGACGGCTACGGGCTTCATTCCTGCCTGAAATGCTGGGTGAGCATAATTATGCCTTGCTCAAGGAGATAAAAGCTCTTTTTGATCCCGGTGGGATCTTCAACCCGGGGAAGATCACGGATCCTCCTCCCATGGACCAGTTTCTAAGGATCGAACCCGGAACGGCAATTCCGGTAGTGGACACCTTCTATGATTTTACCGGGGACCTGGGCTATGTCAGGGCAATTGAGAAGTGCAACGGCAGCGGGGATTGCCGTAAAACCCACCTGATGGGAGGGACCATGTGCCCCTCCTACCAGGCAACCCTGGATGAGAGGAACACCACCAGGGCAAGGGCCAATGTCCTCCGCGAATACATTTATAAGGAAAGCGATCGTGGCTGTCTTGACCACCGTGAAATTTTTGAAATACTGGATTTGTGTCTTTCCTGTAAAGCCTGTAAAACAGAATGTCCGTCGAGTGTTGACATGGCCAGAATCAAAGGGGAATTCCTGCAGCACTGGCAGGACATTCACGGCATCCGTTTCAGGACCTGGCTAATTGCCAATATGCCAGCGATGTACAGGCTCGCTCAACCTCTGGCTCCCCTGTTCAATCTGGTTTTCTCAAGCCGCCTGTTATCAGGCTTTATTAAAGCAGTGTCCGGATTTCATCCTAAAAGGTCCATTCCCCTATTGTCAAGGGTTAGTGTAAGCAGGTGGATGAAGAACAATGTCTTGAAAATCCATCCTACAGGCCATAAGGTTAAAGGAACTGTTTTTATCCTGTTGGATGAATTCACAGAAAACCTGGATGCAGATATTGGCATGAAAGCGATCCGGCTTTTGTCACGTCTCGGATATGAAGTCAGGCTATCGAAACCTTCAGTTAGCGCCAGGACATACATTTCCAAAGGCCTCCTCAGAAAGGCGGCGAAAATTGCCAGACAAAATATTAATCAGTACAAAGACCTGATCACTGACTCCATGCCCCTGATCGGGATTGAACCATCCGCCATTCTCGGATTCCGCGATGAATACCCCGACCTGGCGGGCCCTGAATTGCGCCCTTTGTCCCTGGATTTGTCGAAAAACTGCCTGTTGCTCGAGGAATTTCTGGAGCGTGAGATCAAGGCGGGAAGGATCGTAAAGACCGATTTCACCGACTCTCCCCGGGAAATCCTTTTGCACGGTCATTGTCAACAGAAAGCTGTGTCCTCAACAGGTCCAACACGGTTCGTTCTTTCATTTCCGGAACACTATACCTGCAGGGAAATAGCATCCGGCTGCTGCGGTATGGCCGGTGCTTTCGGTTATGAAAAAGAACATTATGACCTGTCCATGAAAGTGGGTGAGCTGGTTCTTTTCCCCGCCATCAGGGGAGCAGGCCCGGATAAACTGATTTGTGCTCCCGGGACTTCTTGCCGGCATCATATTGCGGACGGAACGGGAAAACGGGCTTACCATCCCGCCGAAATCCTTTTTGAAGCACTTTCAACCGAAGGCATCACGACCTCGGGCAAGCAAAACTGATCAGGGAACTTGGCAGTAATGGCAGCATAGAATGCCGATATCTCCATCATGTCCCTTTCAATATTGTTACCCGGATAAAAGACCGGTCCCACACCCACCACTTTACGCTGGTAATCCAGGTATCCCAAGATGATCGGGACACCCGCCTTCCTGGCAATGTGATAAAATCCCCTTTTCCAGACTTTAACAGCTTTGCGTGTCCCTTCCGGAGAGATCGCCAAATAGTAACTGTCCGAATTACGCATCCATTCTCCCAGTTTTTCGACCAGGTTATTGTGTTTTTTCCGGTCGACCGGAATGCCACCCATCCACCTCAGCAAGGTCTCAAAAGGAAACCAGAACAGCTCTTTCTTCATCAGGAAATGTATTTTCAACCCATAACTGAATTTATAAATCATGCCAAAAAAGAAGTCCCAGTTACTGGTATGGGGGGCACCTATGATCACGCATTTTTGTAAAGAAGGGAATTCACCTTCCAGTTTCCATCCCGAGATAAAAAGAAGCAAGGCAGCAATGCTGCGTTGAATGATCTTCATAGGTTTAAGTTAAAATCGATGCGTCAAATCGTCCTTTGTACAAGCCTTCCATGCCGGCATAGAACTTTCTGATTTGTACGATATCCTTGCTGAAATCGCCTGTGATCAGGAATTCCGGTCCAATACCCAGCCTGCGTGTCCGGTAATCGATGAAACCCATATGCACGGGAACGTTGGTCGACTGTGCAATATAATAAAATCCGCGCTTGATCCTCCTCACCTTGCCCCGGGTACCTTCAGGGGTTATCGTCAACCCGAATTCCGCATGCCGGTTAAATTGCTCAACCATCTGTTCAGCCAACCTCCGGTTGTTCGACCGGTCAACGGGTATGCCACCTAATGCCCTGAGTAAAAGGCCCAGGGGAAACCTGAAACCCTCTTTTTTGATCAGGACCTTGGATTTGATCCCCCAAAGAATCCCGTAGCATTTTCCCAGGACAAAATCATACTTGCTGGTATGCGGAAGAACGATGATGATGAATTTTTTGACCGGAGGTTTCGATCCTGTAACGGTCCACCTGAAAATCCGGAAATAGAACCGGGCAACAGCTTTCCACATAAGGCTTGTTTATTCCCGTCTAAGCTATTCTTCCATTATTTGCGTGTTCCCCTGTCATCCAATCTATTCATCCTAAAAACCTTTTGCAGAGTCGTCTCCTCTCGGGTCGGCACCACCTTCATACCGACCGTCAGGCCTTACAAGGATAGCATCCACCCGTCCGATCTGACCCGTTTCCTTAAGTTTGTGTCCCATTCGGATCAGGCGGGCAATGGTCAGTGAATCCAATGCCCCCTTCTCATAGGAAATGATATCAGGTAGCCATTGATGATGAAATCTTTTGGCACTGACTGCCTCCTGCATGGTCATTCCATGATCGATGACGTTTAAAACAGTCTGGAAGACCGATGTGATGATCGTAGATCCCCCGGGACTCCCAACCACCATGAATAGTTCATCGCCTTTTATAAGGATTGTGGGTGTCATGGAACTAAGCATTCTTTTGCCGGGCTGGATGGAATTGGCACTGCTTCCAAGCAGACCGTACAAATTGGGAAATCCGGGCTTAATGCTGAAATCATCCATTTCATTGTTCAGAAAGAATCCCCCGTCCTTAACCATGATCTTGTTACCATACCCGCCGTTCAGCGTGGTCGTGGCAGCCACCGCATTGCCCCACCGATCCGAAACCGAGTAATGAGTGGTTTCCTCACTTTCCTCCAACGGTACACCTGCCCTGATCGAATCGGACGGTACGGCATGGTCTGGTCTGATCAATCCGGATCTTTCCTTCAGATACCGCTTGCCGGTCAATTCATCACCCGGGACCATGACAAAATCGGGATCACCCAGAAATTCCGCCCGGTCAGCATAAACCAGTTTTTCCGCTTCCGCCATCAGATGGATGGTCTGCGCATCCAGGAGCCCGGTTTTTGTCATGTTCAGGATTTCCGCCATCCCCAGTAACTGTTTTAGAGCTATGCCACCGCTGGAAGGGGGTGCCATCGAATAAAACGTATAGGCTTTATAAGTTCCTTTCACGGGTTGCCGCCATTTGGCGTGGTAATCTATCAGATCCTGATGAGTGATCAGTCCCCCTGCTTCCTGCATCTGAGCCACCATCAGGTCAGCTGTTGTGCCTGAATAGAATCCTTCACGTTTAAAATCCCGGATCCTTTCAAGGGTGGCGGCCAGATCCGGCTGCCTTAGCGTGTCTCCTTCTTGCCAGGGTAAGTCACTGACAAGCGGTATTTTCCATGTATTCCGGGCCAGGAAAATGCTCCGGTATTCGTTAAGGTCTTCCGCCTGCGACCGGGTCAAAGGGAAACCCTTCCGGGCCAGGTCGATGGAAGGTTGAATGACTGCATTCCAAGGCAATGATCCGAATCTGGCGTGTGCCAGTACCATGCCGTCAATAGTGCCGGGGACTCCGGAAGCGAAAATGGATTGGGTACTAAGATTTTTGATGACTTCGCCGGTGGAGTCAAGAAACATGTCCGGTCCAGCCTGGGCAGGGGCTTTTTCCCTGTAATCCAATGTGATAACATCCTTTCCAGCAGTCCGGACGACCCAAAATCCCCCGCCGGCAATATTTCCGGCCGCCGGATAGCAGACGGCCAGGGCAAATTCAACTGCGCAGGCAGCATCCATAGCATTTCCACCCTGTTTCAGGATGGACAATCCTATAAGGGAAGCTTCGGGATGAGCCGTCACTACCATTCCTTTGCTCCCTAAGGTGCCAGTATTCGTTTCTGACGATGTGGAAGAGGAACAGGCCATTAGCAGGATCAATGCAGCGAGCGCTGCAAGGGTCAGGACATTCTTTAACATCTCAAGGGCTTTTTACTGTTGAAGCTTGCAAGGTATTCAATAATAATCCGATGCGGGTCATGGGCCCTACCCCTCCGGGAACGGGCGTAATATAGCTGCATTTGGAAGCAACCTCATCGAAGCTGACATCACCGTAAAGTTTCCATCCGGATTTGGAGGTCTCTGAAGGGATCCTGGTAGTTCCGACATCGATCACCACGACGCCGTTTTTAACCATCGAACCTTTAAGAAATCCCGGCTTTCCCAGGGCGGTTACCAGTATGTCGGCCTGAAGGGTCAGTTCATGCAGGTTTTTTGTATAGCTGTGGCAAAGGGTTACCGTACAGTTGCCGGGGGCCGCTTTCCTTGATAAAAGGATCGACAGCGGGGTACCGACGATGTTACTGCGGCCGATAACCACGCAATGCCTCCCGGAAGTTTCTATATCATAATATTCCAAAAGTTTAAGAATGCCGGCAGGGGTGGCGGGCAGAAAACAGGGCAATCCCAGGATCATTTTTCCCAGGTTGACCGGATGAAATCCATCCACATCCTTCGTGGGATCAATGGCTTCAATGACAGCATTTTCCTGTATATGACCCGGAAGAGGCAGCTGGACAATGAATCCATCAACCGAATCATCTCCGTTCAATGAATGAACCACAGACAGTAATTCCTCTTGTGAAGCTGTCTCAGCAAGCCTGATGAGGGTGGATTCACAACCTACATCATGACAATCCTTGACTTTGTTGGATACATAGGTTTCGCTACCGCCATCCGCTCCAACTAAAACTGCTGCCAGATGAGGGCGTTTCAATCCACGTGAGACCCTTGAATCGACCTCTGCACGGATCTGCTCCTTGAGCTCACCGGCAACCCTCTTCCCGTCGATTATGACCATGACTTTCGGTTTAGTTTCTTCTTCCCTGCGTATTGCCCAGCATCCGACCCAAATTCTTTCCGGAAGCAGCGACTTTCATCATTTTCCTGGTCTCATCAAATTGTTTCAGCAACTGATTGACATCCTGCACGGTCGTTCCGCTGCCCAGGGCGATCCGCTTGCGCCGGCTTCCGTTGAGTATCGAAGGATTGTCCCTCTCGGTGGGTGTCATAGAATGTATGATGGCTTCGATATGTTTGAAGGAATCATCATCCATGTCGAGGTCCTTTACCGCTTTTCCCACTCCCGGGATCATGCCGGCAAGGTCCTTGATGTTCCCCATTTTCTTTACCTGCTCGATCTGTTTCAGGAAATCATTGAAATTGAACTGGTCTTTTGCCAGTTTTCTCTGAATCCTGATAGCTTCTTCAGAATCAAATTGTTCCTGAGCTCTTTCAACCAGGGTAACGATATCACCCATGCCCAGGATCCTGTCCGCCATACGTTCAGGATAAAATACATCGAGTGCATCCAGTTTTTCCCCGGTGCCGATGAATTTGATTGGCTTGTTGACTACCGATCGGATAGACAAGGCCGCTCCCCCGCGGGTGTCGCCATCAAGCTTCGTCAGGACGACTCCGTCAAAATCGAGACGGTCATTGAATTCCTTGGCCGTATTGACTGCGTCCTGTCCGGTCATTGAGTCAACCACAAAAAGGATCTCTTCCGGATCGATAGCCGACTTGATGGAGGCAATCTCCTGCATCATCTCTTCATCAACAGTCAGGCGTCCTGCCGTATCCACAATGACCAAATCGAATCCGTGCTGCCGTGCGTGCCGGATGCCATTCCTGGCTATGGCTACCGGGTCGATGAGTCCCTCTTCCGTATAGACAGGGATGCCGGCTTGTTCGCCGATGATCTTGAGCTGTTCAATGGCAGCAGGCCTGTAAACATCACCGGCAACCAGCAATGGATTCCGCCCGCGCTTTGATTTCAGCAGGTTTCCGAGTTTCCCGGCAAATGTGGTCTTGCCCGACCCGTTCAAACCCGCAATCAGGATCACCGAAGGATGGCCCTTGATATTCAGGTCGGCTTTCTGTCCGCCCATCAGCTGAACCAGTTCGTCATGGACGATCTTGATCATCATCTGGGAAGGCTTAACCGATGCCAGCACATCCTGTCCGATGGCTTTTTCCTTGACGGCGGCAGTAAAGTCCTTGGCTATCTTATAATGTACATCCGCGTCCAGTAAAGCGCGACGGACTTCCTTAAGGGTTTCCGCCACATTGATTTCCGTTATCCTGCCCTGTCCTTTAAGGAGCTTGAACGACCTCTCTAACCTTTCACTTAGATTCTCAAACATTTCGGTTCACAATTACATCCTGTCGGGGATTTCTATTCCGAGCAGATACATTCCGTCTTCAATATGATCCGCGATGAAACCCGACAAGGCCAATCGAAAATTTCTTCTTGATGCATCGGGCTCTCTCAGGATCGGACATTGCTGGTAGAAATGATTATACTCCTTGACCAGTTCGTAGAAATAATTAGCAATCAGGGCCGGAGACAAGGTATCAGCTGCTTCGGCTAAAATTTCAGGATAGCTGTAAATCCTTTTCAACAGGTTGCTTTCACGGGGATCCAGTGCCATTTCGTTACCCCAGCCGCCTGCATTTGTGATTCCTGCATCAGCGGCCTTTCTTTCCACCGACCGGATCCGGACGCACGTGTACTGAATAAACGGCCCTGTATTGCCGTTGAAATCGATGGACTCCTCGGGGTTAAACAGCATGGTTTTCTGGGGGTCAACCTTTAGGATGTAATACTTTAAAGCACCCATCGCAATCCGGTAGTAAACAGCATCTTTCTCGTCTTGAGTAAACCCGCCCAGCTTACCCAATTCATCGGAAACCTCCTTTGCCGTGACGGTCATTCCTTCGATCAGGTCATCCGCATCCACAACCGTTCCTTCACGGGACTTCATCCTTCCGTTGGGCAATTCAACCATGCCGTAGGAGAGGTGAAACAGGGAGTCGGCCCAGGGGAATCCCAGTTTTTTAAGTACCAGGGAGAGCACCTTGAAATGATAATCCTGTTCATTGCCGACTACATAAATGTGCCGCCCAAAACGGTACTCCTCGTAACGCTGATGAGCCGTTCCAAGGTCCTGTGTGATGTAAACGCTCGTGCCATCCGAACGGAGCAATAATTTTTGGTCGAGGCCGTCTCCGGTCAGGTCTGCCCATACCGACCCATCGGGTTTCCGAAAGAACACTCCTGTCTTCAGGCCTTTCTGGACCAGGTTACGTCCCAACCGGTAAGTTTCCGATTCATAATAAATATTATCGAACGAAACCCCCAGTTTCCTGTAAGTCTCGTTAAACCCGGAATAGACCCATTCATTCATCCGTTTCCACAAGAGCAAGGCTTCCGGGTTGCCTTTTTCCCACTGGCGTAACAATTCCTGGGCTTCCAGGATCAGGGGCGCACTGTTTTTCGCTTCCTCCTCCCCCATCCCCGACTCAATCAGCCCTTTCACCTGTGCCTTGTACTCCTGGTCAAACCGAACGTAAAACTCTCCTACAAGCTTGTCTCCTTTTATTCCGGCCGACTCCGGTGTAATGCCATTTCCCCATTTCTGCCAGGCGAGCATGGATTTGCAGATATGAATGCCCCGGTCATTGACGAGGTTCACCATTTTGACCGGGCTGCCAGCAGCTTGAATGATCCTGGAAACCGCATGACCCAGAACGTTATTCCTGATATGACCCAGGTGGAGTGGTTTATTGGTGTTGGGTGAAGAGTATTCAACCACGACTACAGGGGTGCCGGGATCAGGAATTGAATGGCCATAATGCCGGCCATGCCTTATGCCATTGAAATATTCAATCCAGAAGGAATCTGCAAGAACCAGGTTCAGGAATCCCTTGACGACTTGAAAGGAGATAATTTCAGGCAGCTGTTCACGCAAGAAATTTCCTATCTCGGTGGCAGTGAGTTCAGGATTTTTGCCAGAGAACCGGGTAAAGGAAAAAACCACTACCGTAAAATCACCTTTCTGATCTTTGCGGGTATTTTGTACAAGGATTGATGACGGCTCAATATCAGCCTGGTAAAGAACCTTCAGGCAACGAGAAACCGTTAAAGCAATCCTTTTTTCTATGCGCTCCATCTCTGAGGTACCAAAGAGCCGCAAAGATAATAAAGATCAGGCAATCCGGCAGGCAGTTCCAAGTTTATAAAGGTCAAGGAGGAGAAGAGGAGGATCAGGTTTCAACAATCGTCTTCTGATGGATTTGTCCAACATCCCTAAAACTTGTTTCGTCAAGCCTTTAAGACCTGCCTTCCTGATCCTGATGAAACGTTTGAGAAGGTTGATATCCCTTATCATTTCAACCGGCAGGATTCCGGCCTGGTACAGCTTGACCAGATTACCCACCGATTCATCCACTTTCTCCAGGAAACGGCTGGCAGGTTCAAGCCCGAGATGCATCAGCCCGTTATCGAGGTGCACAATGGAAACATCCATCTCTTTCAAACGAAAACCGAAAAAAGTATCCTCATGTCCGTAACCGGCGATGTTCTCGTTAAACCGGATTTTCTTAAAAACATCCACTGGAACAAGGAAATTAAAGGTTGAGAAAGATTTCCATGGTTTTTTACTACGTATGGAAGCCGGGGCCTGCTCCCGCGATCTGCCGTATCTCCATCTGAGCTCATAAGCCGGATCGGCAGGCTTTTCTTTTGCATACAGGGTTCCTCCCGCAAGAACGGTTTTGGGTTCCAGATGGATGAGATAATTAGTGATATAGTCAGTATGGACAACCCCTGCATCACCATCAATAAACAGTAAATAGGGATAACGGGCCGCCTCCGCCAGACTGTTTCGGTTGGCACTCCGACCCAGGGATTTATCCCGGTAAAAACCAACTATTTTCGAAGAATTTTCAAGTTCAGTCTGGTAGGCAGGTTTTTTTAAGTTTGGCGTATCATCACCTATCAGGATCTCATAGTCGACACCCGAACGGTCGAGCTGTTTCTCCAGGTCCCTGGCCAATTGTGTGGGATCCCAGGCAAAAACCGGAATTAATACTGAAAGCATGAACTATTGCGTTAGGTCAAATGTAGTCATTGTCTATCTTTGCCGGAAATTCTGCCTATGGCTTCTTTGCGCCGCTTTTATATAGTAACGGTTGTGGGCCTGCTTTCATTTTGTTCCTTGCCGGGCCAGGGTTACAGGATCCTGGTCCGCGTACCGGACCTGCCCACTGCCGACCTGATCCTGGCGCACCGGTTTGGCATGAAATTCTACACGGATGATACGGTACGCACACAGGGCGACGGGAATGCCTTGTTTTCCTCCGAAACTCCGATGCCGCAGGGAATGTATC
>Ga0136653_10001819_pt1 | contig 11663 bp, 13 predicted proteins | sample LakKivw275mmetaG_FD_94866 | JGI IMG/M metagenome (GOLD analysis project Ga0136653, IMG submission 94866) | Anoxic lake water microbial communities from Lake Kivu, Rwanda to study Microbial Dark Matter (Phase II) - Lake Kivu water 275m metaG... | ecosystem: Environmental > Aquatic > Freshwater >... | reverse complement strand
GTTCAACTGTTATCTGGCATAGCTCATCAATGGTGTAGGGCAGGTCAATCTTCAATATTTGGCAGCCGTCAAGCAATCGTTGATAATGCTCTTTAGGACGAAAGAGGTAGAGCTGCTTTTGTTGGCTATTCCAGTTACCTCTGATGCCCTCAAAAGCGGCGGTGCCGTAGTGAAGGCAGTGAGTCATAATTCCTAACTTGGCTTCAGATAGAGGTACGAACTGTTTATGGAAATAGGCATATAATGGCATCTTAAATCTCCTCTCTTACTAAAAGTTTATTATAGTCACTACTCATCCAGAAAACAAGCAGGTTTAGTTAGTGATTGCTTAGTAACCCTATCCCCTTTATCCCCTTCCCCTTATTAAGGGGAAGGGGAGATTTGTTTTTAGAGGGGCGCTAGCCCCTCTAAAACTCCCGCTTTATCCCCCTCCCTGCCTCTTCTTTATTATCTATTCTTTATCGTGAAAGGCTGGGGGTGTGGAGGGTGTAGCCTTTATCGTTTTGGGGGAAGATGTCCTTGAGGAGCAGGGTGCGGCCGGTCTGGATGGCGGTGAAGCCATACTTTTTGCGGATGCGGTCAATAGCTCTACTTAGTTGCTCCAGCCTTCGGGCTGATAAGTCCAGCATGTCTAGCTGTCTTCCTGGCTCGGTCAGGTTTGATACTCCGATGCCGATAAGGCGGACTTTTGGCTTTTGTTGAGAAAGTGCCTGGTTCAATAGCCCTACCCCGGTATCAAAGATGGTCTGGTCGCTATCGCTGCCTTGTCTCAGGGTGTGACGACGGGTAATAGTGGTGAAGTCGGCATATCTAAGTTTCAGGGTTACGCACCTGGCTTGCTTACCTCGCTGGCGTAGCTGGCTACCAACCCGTTCACTGAGATAGCGAAGTGTTGCCTTGAGCAGGGAGTGGTCTCTGGTGTCCTTGCCGAAGGTGGTCTCCCGGCTGATGGACTTAGCCTCAGCCGGAGGTTCCACTTTTCTATCATCAATACCTCTAGAATAGCGCCATAGAATTTCACCAAACGCACCAAAATGGCTTTTAAGGGCGCTTAGCGGCATAATAGATAGTTGGGTTATAGTACCAATGCCTAAGCCATTTAGTATTCGCTCAGTCTTTTTGCCGATTCCGGGCAGTTTGGTTATGGGCAGCGGTGACAGGAAGGAGCGCTCCTCTCCCACAGCTACTTCTATTAGTCCGTCCGGCTTTGATAATTCAGAGGCAACCTTGGCTACTACCTTGCAGCTAGCGATGCCTATGGAGGCGCAAAGCCCTAGCTCATCCTTGATTCGTTTTTTTATAGCTACCGCCATTTGATGGATAGAGCCATAAAGGGATTCAAAGCCGGTTACATCCAGGTAGGCTTCGTCAAGGCTTACCGGCTCAAGATAGGGTGAAAAATCAGCCAGAATAGCCATAAACCTTTGTGAGGCAACCTGATATTTGGAGAAGCTGCCCTGTATGAAGATGGCTTGGGGGCAGAGGCGGGAGGCGGTGGTAAGGGGCATACCGGCACGTAAACCAAAAGCCCGGGCTTCATATGAGGCGGAAGCAACTACACCTCGCTGGTCAGGTCTACCGCCGACCACTACCGGTTTGCCTTTAAGCTCAGGATTTTCTACCTGCTCCACTGAGACAAAGAAGGCATCAAGGTCAATGTGCATAATGACGGGATTGCTTATCTACCTCACCCCCTGTATCCCCCTCTCCTTCAAAGGAGAGGGGGAAGAATTAGGTTTTGAAGGGGCGGAGCCCCTTCAAACTTCCCTTGGTAAATAACCCCACGGTGAGCAACACTATTATCCCCGGGAAATGAAGGTTATAATTCTACGTTCAAAGACGCTGCGGTCGAGGAGGACGTGGCGCTGGCATTTAAGGCATTTAATCCCGATATCAGCGCCCAGCCTTACTACCTGCCACTCATAGCTACCACAGGGGTGCTTCTTTTTGAGGCGAACCACATCGCCCAGCTTTATTGGCATGACCATTTTAGTACCCCAGCCCCACCTTTTTCCTTATCTCCGCCTCATCCATCGCCTCAGCCAGTCCTTTCAGAAAGGGGCTTGACGCATTCTCCAGGAGCCAGAGTCCAAAGGTAAAGCCCTCGTCTTCCAGTTCTTTACCTTTAAGCTGAGCCACAACCTTTAGTTCCAGCCTCTCCTCGTTTCCCTGGGCAATGATAAAGCTTTTTACCACCTGCCCTCCCGGTCTAGCCATTCCAATTACGTCACCCTGATTTGCGGGTAGAACGATAATGGTTAATCTGTTCTCGCAGTGATGAAGCTGCCTGCCTTGCTGCCTGGGCGAAGTCCTCCCGCGAGGCGTATATAATTTGCCGCGATGAGCTGATAATCGCCTTTTCCCCGTGGGCATCAACCCCGTAACGGACCGCTTTCTCTAGGTCTCCCTTCTGGGCGCCAATGCCCGGTATCAGAAGTGGCATATCGGGGTGGCTCTGGCGAATCAGCTTTAGTTCCTCGGGGTAGGTAGCGCCAACCACCAGCCCGATGTTGCCATATATGTTCCACTGGCTGGCTTTGAGGGCTACCAGCTCAAATAGCAGGCGGTAGTCAGGCTCTGCCTGGCAGCGAAGCGACTGGAAGTCCAGAGCGCCGGCGTTTGACGTCCGGCACAATATAAAGACCCCTCTGTCCTTATACTGGATGAATGGCTCTATTGAGTCAAAGCCCAGATATGGATTCACAGTGGTGGCATCAAAGTTAAAGGTAGAGAACATAGCCTTGGCATAGGCTTTAGCCGTATTGCCAACGTCGCCCCGCTTGGCGTCGCCGATAACTGGGATGTCGTTTGGTATGTATTTAACGGTGCGCTTCAGGGCGTCCAGTCCTTCATTGTCTAGGGCTTCATAAAAGGCAAGGTTGAGTTTGTAGGCGCAGACTAAATCAGAGGTGGCGTCAATAATTGCCTTGTTGAAATCAAGGACGCCTACTTTATCAGGCATCAGCTCTGGGTCAGGGTCAAGCCCGACACAGAGTAAGCTGTTATTCTTGCGAGTGGCATTTACTAGCTTTTTAATAAAGTCCACTTTATATCCCCTGTGATAAGGTTATCAGGCGCAATAGATTGGCGTCAAGTGTAACTAGTTTTGAGATTGTTAGCAACCTATCCCCCTAACCCCCTTCCCTTGTAAGGGAAGGGGGAGTTGAGGTAAGGGATGGGGCTATGCCCCATCCCTAAAATCCTTCCCTGCCCCCACCACTGGGGGATAATTTCTTAAAGGTGCTGTCTGACAACCCGTGATTATTCCTATAGAATTTGCGGAGAGTCACAGAGAAGCTTCGCCTCTCTTATATAACCAATTCCCCTGAGAGAAATACTTTAACTTAACGGAGTGTTTAAGAGGGGCATTAGCCCCTCTTCTATTTATCTTCCCCCTCTCCGAAAGAGGTAGATGAAGTCCTTGCATGAGGGGGATTAAGGGGGTGAGGTTAATAACCAATCTAAGTGTCTTCATTGTTGGTTTCTAATTGGCGATGATATAATTGGCTTTAGATATTTGGCAGAGGGATAGGGTTGTTAAGCAATTCTTACCAGCAGGTTCTAGATTACCTTTATAGTTTTATTGACTATGAAACTATGCATGTCCCGCGCAGTGCAGTTAATTATGACCTGAGGCGGGTAGAAGAACTGCTGTTTCGCTTAGGCAATCCCCACCTAGCAGCCAAGTCAGTTCATATTGCCGGCACCAAAGGTAAGGGGAGCGTGGCGGCTATGGTGGCGTCGGTTCTTATGGCTTCTGGTTATACTACCGGGCTGTATACCTCACCCCACCTTAGTGACCTAAGGGAGCGTATCAGAGTTAATGGTGAGTTAATCACCGAGGAGGAGCTTATAGCTATGGTGGAGAGGCTCAAGCCTGAGGTTGAGGTGGTAAATGAGAAAGCTACTTATGGTCAGTTGACCACCTTTGAGCTGTTAACGGCGCTGGGCTTTGCCTACTTCAAGCTAAAGGGGGTTGATTTTCAGGTGGTGGAGGTAGGGTTGGGGGGGAAGCTTGATGCCACCAATGTAATCCAGCCCGAGGTCTGCATTATCACCTCTATTAGCTTTGACCATACTGATGTGTTGGGTAGTTCTTTAACTGAAATCGCTGGGGAGAAGGCAGGGATTATCAAGCCCGGCTCAATAGTGGTGATGTCACCACAGTCGGATGAAGTGGCCCAGGTGATAGAGAAAGCCTGCCTCAATTGTGACGCTAGGCTGGTCAGGGTAGGCAGTGATGTCGTCTGGCAGAGCCTTGGTTTTGATGCTGAGAGGCAATTACTTCAAGTGAAGGGAAGGCTGGGTAGTTATGAGCTATCCATCCCACTGCTTGGTGGCTACCAACTGGGGAACGCAGCTACTGCGGTGGCTGCCGTGGAGGTTTTGGCTGAGAAGGGTTTTAATATTTCTCGGGATAGTATCATTAGCGGGCTGGCGCAGGTAAGCTGGCCGGGTCGGTTCCAGATTCTGAGCCGTCGCCCGCTACTGGTAGTCGATGGGGCGCATAACCCTGACTCAGCCCGGAAGCTAAAGCAATCTCTGGTTCAATACTTTGCCTTTGACCGAGCCATCCTGGTTATTGGGGTATCGTCGGATAAGGATGTAGCTGGCATAATTTCAGAATTGATGCCGGTATTTGATAAGGTGATTGTTACCCGCTCCCGTCATCCTCGGGCGATGGGACTAGAGCAACTCATAGCTGCATTTAGACGGTACGGGGTAGAAGTTCAAGCAATAGAGGCTGTTTCTGAAGCGTTATCTCTGGCTCTAAGTATGGCTGGGGCTCGAGACCTGGTCTGTGTTGCCGGTTCTCTATTTGTAGTTGGTGAGGCAATTGAGCAGGCAAAAATACAAAATCGTCTATTTGGGGAAATAGACAGAATAGTTTAATACGTGAATTCAGGAGATGACCTGCGGCGTAATCAGCGCCTCTTCGGGTAGCATATTACCCAAGATTTTTTCTAGTGCCATAGTATGGCTGCAAAGCCCCCAGCTTGAAAAGAAGTGGCAGGTGCAATGCCATTTCCCATTTTTATATTCGGTAGTGTAGGTGTCATTGTCTCCTCGGAATTTCACTGATAGCTCAGAGAAGGTAATCCGGTCTATCTCCTGAGCGTAGCGCTTGGCCTTTTCAATTTTCCCGATTAGACTTGACTGCATCACTAACCTCCTTTTAATTTAAGAAGCACTGGCTAAGTTTAGCTCAGTGCTTCCTTTTGTCGATAAATATAATAACTGCTAAGCGCATATCATCAAGTTCCCTTAAATCTTTAACTGTTTATTTAATTTTACTCCCTTTTTGGTTATAAGTCCAGGAAAATCCAGGAGAGATTGTTATTAATATCACCTCCTTAGATTTTTATTGGTAACCCTATCCCCTTAATCCCCTTCCCCTTAGAAAGGGGAAGGGGAGGTAGTTTTTAAGAGGGACGAAGTCCCTCTTTAACGCCCTTATAGGATAGAAGCCTCGCCTCCCTTGGACTCTCCATAATATGGAGATGTAGTCCCTTGCGAGAGGGGGAAGAGACTGTGAGAGGGGCGCTAGCCCCTCTCTAAAAATTTGCCCCCTTCCCTTATTAAGGGAAGGGGGTCAGGGGGATAGGTTGCTAAACAATCTCATAATTTGCCTTAGCCAAGCTATTACTATAGAATGTGTTGAATAAACTTGTCAGAGGTGAAGTAGTGGCTGGTTTGCCCGTAATTGAAGGAAGGTTCCAAAGAGATAGATGACCAAGGTAGTCGTTGATTCTGGCATTTGCGGCATGACCACTACAATAGAGGTTGTTAGTCTCCCTGCCCATAAGGTTAAAGTCACTATTGTTAGTGACTGTGAAATGGTTAGTAAAATGGGTGAGCAATTAAAGGAGCTGGATTGGCCAAGCCTCTGGAGGCAACGAGGGAATGGTTATGACATTTACCAAGCGGCGTTGCAGTGTAAAAGACATATTACTTGTCCTGTTCCCGTGGCTATCCTCAAAGCAATCGAGGCAGAGGCTGGGCTTGCATTACCTAAAGATGTAGCTATCCGGTTTAAGAGTATAGATAAATAATCGAGCTGGTTATGCCACTGCGGAAGCTGAGGAGAAGGTCCCGGTAGAAAAAACGGAGGAGAAGGGTGAAGGCACTGGTACAGAGAGTTAGTGAGGCTTCGGTTAGCACTGGTGGTGGGGTGGTGGGCAGGATTGGTCGGGGGCTGGTAATTTTGGTAGGCATAGCCAGCGGCGATACCGAAAAGGATATAAACTATTTGGTGCCGAAGATTGTCAACCTGCGCATTTTCCCTGACGATGAGGGTAGGTTTAACCTTTCGGCTCTGGATATTAAAGGTGAACTATTGGTGGTGAGCCAGTTCACCCTGTTGGCTGATACCAGGAAGGGGCGTCGGCCCAGTTTTGTTGAGGCAGCGCCGCCAGCTCAGGCTGAAGAGTTGTTTGAGCGGTTTGTAGAGCAGGCTCGAGCCACGGGGTTAAAGGTGGAGACCGGGCGTTTTCAGCAATACATGCAGGTGGAAATCCATAACGATGGTCCGGTAACTATACTGTTAGACAGCAGAGAGAAGTTCTGAAAATAATTGCAAAAACAAATGGTTGCAATTAATTAATGTTGGTGGTAAAATGTTCAAGTTAGGTGAAGGTTAAGTGGGGCGACCTAGAGATATTGCTCAGAGATTAAGCGAGCTAGGCTATCGGCTGACACCCCAGCGAATAATGATTCTGTCGGCTATTGAAAAAAGCGACAGTCATATCAGTGCTGAGGAGATATATGCCCAGGTTCGTGCTCGCTATCCCCACATGAATATCTCAACGGTTTATCGGACCCTGGAACTATTAAGTGGACTGGGTCTGGTAACGGAGACGGTTATGGGTGATGGACGGGTGCGGTATCACAGTATCGGGAAAGGGCACCACCATCACCTTGTCTGTCAGAGGTGCGGGGAGGTTATTGATGTGGAGGAATCAATGCTAAGTCGGTTATGGGACGAAATCGGGCGGAGGTATGATTTTGAGGTTGATATGAAACACCTGGCTTTCTTTGGTCTGTGCGCTAAGTGTCGGGAATAAAAAATTTTTACTAGTTAGAGCAATTAGTTGCAGTTGCACTAAATTGCAATAATTTGGGGGTGTGTTTAGTGAAAAGACCTATTATTTTAGTTACCGCTATTCTATTGTTAGCTCTTGCGACTTTGCTTCCAGGCGGGTGTTCGCCGGCGGACACGTCAAAGCTCAAGGTAGTTACCAGCACTTCCCTGCTGGCTCAAATAGTAGAGCGGGTGGGGGGCGATGGGGTTGAGGTGGTCAACATTATTCCCCCGGCGCAGTGCCCGGGGCACTTTGATGTTAAGCCCGGGGATATTCAGAAGTTAGCTGATGCTGACCTTTTCCTCCTCCATGGCTGGCAGGGGGAGAAGTTTTCTCAGGAGTTAATTGCCTCAGCCAATAATCCCAAGCTCACCGTAGTCAAGATTGATGTCCAAGGTAACTGGATGACGCCCCCGGTCCAGCTTGAGGCAACCGATGTGATTGTTGCCGCCCTGTGTCAGGTAGATGCTGAAAATAGCTCCGTTTATCAGCGGTTAGCTATAGAATATAAGGACAAGATTGGGGCTAAGGAGGCAGAGATAAAAGCCAAGCTGGCTCAGGTAGACCTCTCTGGAGTAAAGGTAATGTGTGCTGACGAGCAGGCTGGGTTTGTGGGATGGGTCGGGCTTAATATTGTTGCCACCTATGGGCGACCTGAGTCGCTTACTCCCCAAGTGGTAAGAGAGCTAGTGGACACGGGTAGAGAGGCTGGGGTAACCCTGATTATTGATAACCTCCAGAGTGGGGAGGATGCCGGGAAGGGAATCGCCGAGGAGCTTGGTTGCAATAGGATAATACTTTCCAATTTTCCCGGCGGCTTTGATGATACTGAGACCTGGGAAAAAGCCATAGACCGGAATATTGAACTGATACTGGGGGCGATAGTTCAATAGATGAACAATACCATAATAAACATTGAGAACGCTGTAGTTTCTTATCGGGAAGACGTTGCCCTTCGGGGGGTATCGCTTAGGGTAAAGTCGGGGGAATTTGTCGGCATAGTTGGTCCCAATGGGGCGGGGAAGACCACACTGCTCACTATAATTAATGGACTGGGCAAACTAGTCCATGGGCGGGTGGAGGTGCTGGGGTGTCTCCTTACCCCAGGCAATGGTCATTCTTTGAGAAAGAGGGTTGGTTATGTCCCCCAGGTGGAGAACATAGACCCGAGGATGCCAATAAGTGTTCGTGAGGTGGTGATGATAGGGCGCTACGGACTTTTGGGCTTGCTCCGAAGACCGGGCGAGCATGACTGGGAAATCGTGGACAAGATGTTAAAGCTGGTGGGCATGGCTCATCTTGCCCGACGACCTATCGGGCACCTGTCTGGGGGAGAGCAACAGCGGGTAGCCATAGCCCGCTGTCTGGCTCAGGAGCCGGAGTTATTCTTGCTTGATGAGCCAACCGCTTCTTTAGACTGGAGGGCGAAGACGGATATCCTAAGGCTGGTAAAGCTGATTCACGATTCACGGTGTCTGACTACCCTATTTGTAAACCATGACCTAAGCTGTCTACCGCTCGCCTGTGACCGGGTGGTGCTGATGAAACAGGGGCTTATCTGGGGTGAGGGTTCGCCCAAGGAGGCGCTGACTGATGGTAACCTCAGCCAGTTATATGATATGCCTATCGCAGTAGTAAGGGAGAGACGAAAAGAAGCTATTTTGATTTAAGGGGGTCTCGGGCTTGGACCTGTCTATCTTTGGCTACCAGTTCATGCAGAATGCCATCCTTTCCGTCGTTCTCGGTGGCATTGCCTGCGGTACCATCGGCGTTTTTGTGGTGACAATGCGTATGCCATTTATCGGGGTGTGCATGTCACACACTGCCTTCGCCGGAGCGCTGCTCGGGCTGTGGCTTGGCTTTAACCCGCTGATAGGTGCCTTTGGCGTCAGTCTGGCGGCGGCGGCTATTATTGGTCCGCTGGCTGACCGGGGGGAGTTAAGTCCTGAGACCTCGGTTGGGGTTATCTTTTCTCTCATGTTGGGGCTTGCCTTCCTGTTTATGGGGCTGATGCCAGGTACTAAATCAGCCGCCCTGGAATTGCTATGGGGTAGCATTCTGACCAATACCCGAAGCGATGTCATACTACTGGGGATAGTAGCTGCGGTGGTAGTAGGCTTGGTCCTTGCCTTCTACAAGGAGTTTCAGGCCACCATTTTTCACCGTGACATGGCTCGCTCGGTCGGTATCCCGGCGACGCTCATTTTATATGGCATCCTGTTTTTGACCGGGGCGACCATCACCGCCTCGCTGCGCTCCATTGGCGGGCTGCTTATCTTCAGCCTCATTCTGAATCCAGCGGCGGCTGCCTACCAGCTTACCTACAGCATGAAGCGGATGTTTCTCCTTTCCGCCGGTTTTGCCGTCCTTTCTGGCTGGATAGGTCTGCTTATGTCCTACCTGTTAAACATTCCCAGCGGGGCGACCATAGTGATTGTCTCCTCGGCAATCTTTGGCATAGCGACTATTCTGTCGCCGAAGAGAAGGGTAAAGCCGTGGCAGAAGAAACCGCTAGTGGAGGAGAAATGATTAGGACATATTTCAACCACAGGGCAGTTGTTTGGGATGAAACCAACTCGGAAGCGGATATGACCAAGCTGGAGGTGATGGTGAAGCGCCTTAATATTAAGCCCGGGTCTACAGTGCTTGATGCTGGGAGTGGAACCGGGGTATTAATCCCCTTTCTATTAAGTCAGATTGGCAGGGAGGGGCGATTAATGGCTCTGGACTTTGCTGAGGAAATGTTAAAGCGAGCCCAGGCTAAAGGCTATAAGGATGTTGCTTACCTTCATGCCGATGTAACCAGTATTCCCGTCGGTGATGAAGTATTTGATGTTGTAGTGTGCTACTCCAGCTTTCCCCATTTTCGGGATAAACTGCGAGCCCTTGCCGAAATTAACCGGGTAACCAAAGGAGGTGGTAGACTACTGATTTGCCACACCTCGAGTCGGGCTATGATTAACCAGCTTCACCGCCAAATCCCAGCCGTGGAAAACGATATTATTCCTGACGAGCCGGAGATGCAATTTTTGCTGTCACGGGCTGGATTTACTGATATCAAGATAGACGATAGCAATGAGGGTTATCTGGCTAGGGCGAGAAAGCTGAAATAGATAAGAGGAGATTCGTCTTCACCTTATTTCAACGGTGAACACCTTTTGCTCCAAAATTGGTGCCCCTGAACTATAGCTTCGGATAAGGGTTATCTCGGTCTTACCCCTCACCCTGTCCCTCTCCCCTTACGAAGGGGAGAGGGAAGAGATTTTAGAGAGGGGCATTGCCCCTCTCTTACTTACACTCCCCCTTCCCTGAAAGAGGTAGATGAAGTCCTTGCATAAGGGGGTTAGGGGGATAGGTTACTAAACATCTATTTAGATTAGCTTAAGGGTCTGGGGTTCAAGCTCAAGGCTGATATCTAGAGCTTTGGGGGAGTGGGTGAGGGCACCGATAGAGATAAAATCAACCCCAGCCATAGCCGCAGCGCCGACATTATCTAGGTTAATGCCCCCGGAGGCTTCAGTCCTAACCCCACTTGGGATTAAGCTTACTACCCGGCGCATTTCATCCGGGCTCATGTTATCCAGCATGATGATATCAGCTCCGGCTTCAGCGGCATCTAGGGCTTCCTGAATAGTGGTGGCTTCAACCTCAACCTTTACCCCTTGGGAGGCATTCTGCTTAGCCCTGGCTACAATATCCTTTATATTCATGCCCAGGGCGCGAAGTGCGGCAAGGTGATTATCCTTAATCAGGATACCGTCGCCCAGGTGAAAGCGGTGGTTTTGTCCGCCACCGATGCGCACGGCATACTTTTCCAATAATCTGAGACCGGGGGTGGTCTTGCGGGTATCGGTAATTTTTACCTTGAGTCCTTTGGTTTTAGCGATGAATTGGGCGGTCAGTGAAGCGATACCGCTGAGCCTCTGCAGGAAGTTGAGGGCTACCCGCTCGGCTTTGAGGATGCTTATTACATTACCGAAGATGGTGGCGACTATGTCTCCGGGTTTAACCCTGGCGCCGTCTTCAATCAGCAGTTCAACCTTGAGTGACGGGTCAACCTTCAGGAATACCCTCTTGGTTACCTCACCACCGGCGATTATCCCTTTTGCCTTAGCCAGAATGGATGCCTTCCCCTGGAGCTCAGGCGGTATCAGCCCCTGGCTGGTAATATCACCGTGGCTTATATCCTCAGCCAAAGCCAGGTCAATAATGCTATCAAGCTGTTCATTTGATAGTTGGAGTTTATTTATCAACCTCACCCCCTTAATCCCCCTCTCCTTGGTAAGGAGAGGGGGAAATGTTTTATAAGAGGGACTACGTCCCTCTTTGACGCCCTGTAATATTTTGGGGCTTCGCCCCTCTTAAACCCCCCTTAACGAATAGCCAGCATGCGGTCGATGGCTTTTTTTGCCTTGAGTCTTATCCCTTCGGGGACGGTTACTATATTCTGTCTTAGTTCCATAGTCCGTGCCAGTGTTTCCAAGGTGGTCTTTTTCATATCGGCGCAGACTTGCCCCCTTGAGATTAGGTAGAAGGACTTTTCTGGGTTCTCGTTGCGTAAGCGGTAAAGTATGCCTTTCT
>Ga0136653_10001818_pt1 | contig 11664 bp, 9 predicted proteins | sample LakKivw275mmetaG_FD_94866 | JGI IMG/M metagenome (GOLD analysis project Ga0136653, IMG submission 94866) | Anoxic lake water microbial communities from Lake Kivu, Rwanda to study Microbial Dark Matter (Phase II) - Lake Kivu water 275m metaG... | ecosystem: Environmental > Aquatic > Freshwater >... | reverse complement strand
CCGCGGCCATGGGCCAAGACCTCGCGACCAGCGCCGACCTCATAACGAAGGCAACCCGTAGCGCGCTGGCCGAAGCCTCAAGGCTCGGTCTCGGGTCAATAGCATTCCCCGCGCTTGGCACCGGGGTCGGCGGCTTCCCCGCCGAGGCCTGCGCGCGCCTGATGATTGCCGCCGCGCTGGCGCACAGCCGCACCGGCGCGAAACCCGGCTCGATTACGTTCGTCCTCCACGATGACGCGGCTACGCGTGCGTTCGCTGGAGTCCTCAAGTCCGTCCCGGAGCCCCGCTAGCCCCTGCCGACGATGGCTGAACCCGGCTACTTTCTGAGCCGCGTCCGCGAAGAACTAATCGCTCTGCTCGCCGCCGAGCGCGTAGGCGTCAACCCAGTTGAGGTGCGCGACGTCGAAGGTAACAACATAGACGCCGACCTCGCGGTCCCGCTTTTCCGCGTCGCGAGGGAAGTGAACGAAAACCCCCAGGCTCTGGCCGAACGCCTGGCTGCTTCGGTCAGTCTTAAGGGCACGCATTTCGCACGGGCAAGCGCGCTTAGGGGCTACCTCAACTTCGTTCTCGACAGAAGCCGTTTCGCTCAGGAAGTCGTCGCCGACTTCAGCCGCGACTCCGAGCGGTACGGCAGTTCCGAAGCCGGCGCCGGCCACACCATTCTCATCGATTACTCTTCACCCAACATCGCCAAGCCATTCTCGGTCGGCCACCTCCGCTCGACCATCATCGGTCAGGCCCTGCACAACATCCTGACCTGCCTTGGCTACAAGGTCATTGGGGACAACCACCTTGGCGACTGGGGAACCCAGTTCGGCAAGCTGCTGTGCGCGTTCAACCGATGGGGAAGCGAGGAGGAACTCGAGCACAACCCGACAGCCCACCTGCTCAGCCTCTATGTCCGGTTCCACGAAGAGGCGAAGGCGAACGCCCACCTCGATCTCGAGGCCCGGGACTGGTTTCGGCGCCTGGAGACTGGAGACCAACAGGCTCGGGCGCTCTGGCAGCGCTTCGTCAGGCTGAGCACAGCCGAGTTCGGCCGCATCTATGACCTGCTCGAGGTCAGGTTCGACTCGATCCGCGGCGAGAGCGCCTACCAAGACCGATTGGCCGGTGTCATCAGCCGCGCGCTCGAGCGCGGCGCGGCGAAGCGCGAGAAGCCGGCTGCCGCCATGGTGACCGGCGGCGACGAGGTCGGTCCGGACGAGACAGTTGTCATCATCCCGCTCGAAGACGCCGGCATCGCCACCCCGCTCATCCTCCAGAAGTCGGACGGTACCAGTCTGTACGCGACGCGGGAGATCGCCACTGCCGAGTACCGCATCGAGCGCTGGCACCCCGAGAAGATGCTCTACGTCGTCGGCAAGGAGCAGGAGCTCTACTTCCGCCAGTTCGGCGCCGCCCTGGCCAAGCTTGGTATAGCCGTGCCGTGCATCCACGTCGCATTCGGGCTCGTCCGGCTGCCCGAGGGCAGAATGTCGACCCGCGAGGGTCGCGTCGTTTTCCTCGAAGACGTCATTGCCGAGGCGATCCGGCGGGCGGAAGCCGTGGTCAAGGACCGCGACCTCTCCCCGGAAGAGAAGGCAAGAATCAGCCGCATCGTCGGCATCGGCGCCATCAAGTACGCCGACCTGTCCCAGAGTCGCACCAAGGAGGTGGTGTTCGACTGGAACCGGATGCTGGCGCTCGATGGCGACTCCGTACCCTACCTCCAGTACGCCTACACCCGCACCCGCTCTATTCTCAGGAAGGCTCGCGAATTCTCGCCTTCATCCTTCGTCCCTCATCCCTCGTCCTTCGCCCTTCCTGAGGAGTTGGCCCTACTCAAGTCCATCGCCCGGTTCCCGGATGCAGTCGTCGCGGCGGCTGAGACGTACGAACCGCATCGAATTGCCGGACGCCTCTACCGGCTCGCCCGTAGCTTTTCCGCCTTCTACGACAAGGTGCCGGTGCTCAAGGCCGAAACGCCCGAACTCCGCGACGCGCGGCTCTACCTCGCCGAGATGACCGGCAAGGTGCTGGCTACGGGGCTCGCCCTCCTGGGTATCGAGGTCACTGAACGCATGTAGCCTGCCGATGGTCCAGCGCCTCAGCCTTCTGCTCTGTGCTTTCTGACCCCTGACTTCGCCTGCTCCGAGACTCTGCCTTGACTCCTGTCCTTCATCGGCTAGAATCCCTCCGCCTGTGACAATGATTTCCTGGAGGACAAATGCCGTTACCCAAGAGACGACATTCTCGTCAGCGTGGACGTAAACGTCGCACCGGCTGGAAGCTAGCCGCGCCGACGATCGTGGACTGCCCGCACTGCCACGAACCGAAGCTGCCGCACCGCGTCTGTCCGCATTGCGGGTACTACGCGGGTAAAGAGGTCATTTTCGTCGAGAAGGAGAAGGAGCGGAAGTAGCGAGGGACATGTGAGAATCGCCCTTGACGCGATGGGCACGGACAACGCGCCCGCCGCCGAGCTCCAGGGCACGGCGCTCGCGCTCGACCAGTGGAAAGACCTTGAGGTCGTGCTCGTCGGCAAGCCCGGCATCATCGACGCCGAGACCGTGCGAGGCTATTCGGGACGCCTGGAGCTGGTGCCTGCGAGCGAAGTCGTCGGCATGCACGAGTCGCCCAATGAGGTCGTTAAGCGCAAGCGCAACTCCTCGATCGCGGTCTGCATGGACCTTCTGAGGCAAGGCAAAGTCGCCGGTGTCGTCAGCGCCGGCAACACCGGCGCGATCATGGCGTTCGCCTTGACGATGCTGGGCGTTGTGCCGGGCGTTCACCGCCCAACGCTCGGCGCCCTCTTCCCTACCCTCAAGGGCAGCACGCTCGTGCTCGACATCGGTGCCAACGTCGATACAAAGCCCCTGCAACTGCTCCAGTTCGGGATGATGGGAACGACCGCTGTCAGCTACCTGTTCAAGAAGGCCAATCCTTCGGTCGGGCTGCTCAACATCGGCCACGAGGACACCAAGGGGAACGAGTTGACGTTCAACGCTTACCAGCTCTTCAAGCAGCACGACATGAACTTCGTCGGCAACGTTGAGGGCAACGCGATACTCAACGGCACGGTCGACGTAGTCGTCTGCGACGGGTTCGTGGGCAACGCCCTGCTGAAGTACGCGGAGGGCCTGGCTGAGGTCCTTACCGGCCTGATGGAGGAGTATCTCGAGTCCGAGTCCAAGTACCGGATGCGGCGCTGGCTGTCAAAGCCGGTGCTCCGCGAGTTTGTAGAGCGGATGGACTACCAGGAGCATGGCGGCGCGTTGATGCTCGGGGTGCTCGGCACGGTCGTGGTCGGGCACGGCCGCTCATCGCCCCGTGCGATTATGAACGCGCTCCGCTCGGCCGCCACCGCAGCCGAAGACAAGCTGGTCGAGCACATCCGTCATCGCTTCGCCGGAGCCACATCCGCGTGAAGGAACTCAAGTCTCTGGTTTCACCGCCGCGGATCGGGGCTCGGGTGGTCTTGTGTCTTACGCTATGCATTCTGCCTGCGGCAATCGTCCTCTTCTCATCTTCCTGCAACACTCTGCCGGTCGGCTATGACCAGCTCCGCGACCGCGTAAGCGGAGCTGCCGACACGACGCTGCCTGCGGACTCTTCCTCCAGTTACGCGCGCTACGTGCCGCTCGGAGGCTCGAGCCTGCTCTACCTGGGAAGCGACACCTCCTACGTGGCGCGGCTCATAATCCGGTTCTCGATACTCGATACGATGAGCCTCGATTCGATAACGTCGTTCCAGCTTGTGCTCCATCAGCCAGACACGGCGCGGACCATGGGCCTAATCTGCCGCCCCTGCTCGTCCCAGTGGACAGAGAGTGGCGTCTCATGGCAGATGGCCGACTCGTTCGACCACTGGCTGACACCTGGCGGTGATTTTCTGTCCGATACACTGGCGACGGGGATCATGACCGGCGACAGCGCCGTGTTCGATTTCCGCTACGTCGGGCTCGACTCAGCGCTCCGGGCAACCATCCGTGACTGCGGCATCGGCATCTTCCCGCTCGACACTGGTATCGTCGCGATCTACGCAGGCACGGGCTCGAACACCACGACCACGGCCCCGCGTCTTCTTGTCACCTACACCAACAAAGGCAAGCAGACCCAGCGCGTAGTCAACGATGCCTCCGACGCCAGCCTGATTGACACCGTTGCCACCAATTCGCAACCGTTTGACCTTTTGGTCGGCTCCGGCGTCGCGTTCCGCACCTGGTTGACCTTCAACGTCGATTCGATTCCTTCCTCGGCGACTATCGCCCGTGCCGACCTCAAGTTCCGGCCGGAGACGAAGTACCATCGAACCGACACCATCAACCTCGGCGTTCACCGGCTCACAGATTCCTACATCCTGAAGGGCGCAAGCGCCCGGTTTGAGACGACACCGCTTGCGACAGCCAGCTACGTCCCGGCCGACAGCGACTCGGTAGTCACCATTGACATCCGCTCGCTCGTCCAGTTATGGACCAGCCGGGAGGACACCCTGCCGAACTACGGCCTCCTACTCGAGGCGGCTCCTGAGTGGTCGCCGCTCTTCCGGCTCCGTATCCCCCGCTCCGGGCCGAACGCGCCCCGGCTGGAAGTCCAATACGTCCTTCCGCCCGAGGACAGGTTCAGATGAGATTGACGATTGGCGATTGGCGATTGGCGAGTATGCGGACTCGCCCGGTTTTGGCTCTTGGCCTTTGGCTTTTGGCTTCTGCCTTGCCCTGCTGCGCTCAGTCCTTCTACAACTCCCGCGGCCTCGGCGAGGTCACGCCTGCCGGTGAGGCGCGCGTCGCGGGACTGGCTGAACCCTCGGCTCTATCCACTCTCAACCCTGGTATCTTTGTCGGCCTCAACCAGACCTCGTTCCACGTCACCGCGCTTGCGGTGGCCGCCCTCGGCACGCAAGGTTCGAATACCCGCCTGCTCCAGGATGCCCGACCCGGGGCATTCAACGTCGCGACGCCGCTGCCTCTCGGGGCCCGACTGTTCGGGGGTATCAACCAGAAGTTCAGCCAGGACTTCGACGTCTGGTCCGAGTCGCTGTCGGACACGGCATATCGCCGGCACATCATCGGCCGCGGCGGCATCTACGCGCTCCGGGCCGGACTAGCCAAGTCGTTCTTCAATAGAGTCTGCATCGGGGGTGAGTACAACCGCGTCCTGGGCGGCTCGCGCGAGAACTGGCGGTTCGAGGCGGAGAACGGCGGGGCGACCTCAACCGACACTATCGAGGTCGACTACGCGGGCAACACTCTCAAGCTGGGTGGTTCCTATCAGGACCGCTTCTTTTCGCTGGCCGGTTACTATGAACCTCCGCTCAGCCTGACCGCGCGGCGATACAAGCGAGTCCACGGAGTCATCGATGACACCGCGCGGCTCTACGAAATCTCGTTGCCCGAGTCGTACTCCCTCGCCGCGGCGGCGCGACCGACCGATAGAATCGGTATTGATCTGGGACTCACTGTCTATCCCTGGCACGACGCCACAATCACCTTCAATGATACCACCTCCTCTCTGGGCTACAGGAACGCCTGGCGCGGCTCTATCGGTGCCGAGTACGAAATCGACTCGCTCCATCCGATCCGCGTCGGCTACTCCCAACAAACCTGGTACTACAACGCATCATTCTACGAGTTTGATACAACCGAGCAACCGTCAGCTCTTGTTCAGGTACCAAGCTCGATCAGCGAGAGGGGCGTGCACATTGGCACGAGCATCCCTATCCCCAAGTTCGGTGCCCTTGATCTCTCTGGCGAAATCCTGTACCGGTCCTCACAAGCGCCATCGTCCGACCTCGCGCCCGCGGGGCCCACGAGCCTTGGGGAATTCGCGGGCCGGCTGATGCTGACCCTGTCCTATTCCGAGGCCTGGGCCAAGCGCACGCGTCGCTGGGGCTACTAGCCCGGAGGCCAGGGAGGGACCAGGGACATGACCGCGAAACCCCAGATCCCAGGTCCCAATGACCAATCAATGCTCAAGCACCAACGCCCGAGTCGGTCATTTCCGTCACTCGTGCTTGATTGGGTATTGGTGCTTGGCAAATGGTGCTTACCCGTTTGCGGCCTGGTTGCCAGCATGACGCTGTCCGCGGCCCTGCCCGGCAACGAGTGGTCCGATGCCGCGCCGCTGCCCGGCCCCAGGGCTTCTCACATGACCGCTTTCGCCACCACCGACTCCGGGCCCCGGCTCTTCGCAATCGGCGGCCAACGTTCCCCTTCCGACACGATGGAGCGTCTTTGCCTCGCGTACTCGCCGCAGTCCAACTCCTGGAGTCAGCGTACGGCAATGAGCGAGCGTCGGGGAATGGGGCAGGCCTGTGTCATCAAAGGTAAGGTCTGGGTCTTCGGTGGTTGCCATACGTTCGGGACCGGGCTGGCGACCGTTGAGATCTTTGATCCGACCACGAATGTCTGGACTGCCGGCCCGAACATGCCGGAAGGCCTGTATGACTTCGGTGTCGCGGTCTGGCGCGACAGCTTGGCGTTCGTGCTCGGCGGCGGTAGTTGGCATCCCTCAATGCCGCCGACCAAGACGGTCAGGCTGTTTGATGCGGCGACCGGCACGTGGTACCCGGCGACACCCCCGACACCCCTGCCTGAACCGCTCGGCGCCATGGCTTGCGGCATCATCGACGACACGCTCCTCGTCGCAACCGGCTGGACCGACTCCGGCCCGACCAACCGGGCCTGGCGGGGCGTCATCAACCCGTCAAACCCCGGGGCCATCTCGTGGCAGGAGTTGGATACTCTGCCCGGACGTCGCCGCTGCCGTGCCGCCTGCGGCATCGCCAACCGAGAGCTGTACGTCATCGGCGGCCTGGCCCTGGAGGACGGTTCGTCTCTCGGGCTTCACCCTTCATCCCTCAGCCTTCAGCCTTTGGGATTCTCCGGCTTGAATGACGTCTGGTCGCTCGCGAGCACGAACCAGTGGACCGCGCGTGCAAAGAAGCCGCACGCAGTGTCCTGCGTCTTCGGTGCCGGCTCGGACGCTGCCACACGCATCTATGTGCCGGGCGGCTATCCCGGTACCGTCCCGTACCTGCTAACTAGTGAGTACCTCGACGTGTCCAACTACACTCAGGACGTCGGCGTTGCCGACATAATCTCACCTCTGGGCAGACTCGCACCGGAAGCAGCGGCAGCCGTGTCAATATCGGTCCGCAACTTCGGCACCGCGGCCGAGCACCTCGACGCCCGCGTAGTGGTTCTCGATTCAACGTCCCAATCGCCGGTGTTCAGCGCAGACGCGGCGCTGGACCTTGCACCGGACTCCAGCCGCCTCATCGAATTCGGCGTGTTCGTGCCGGGCCGGCAGACCGTGTTCAATACCACTGCCTTTGTCAACCTCTCTGGCGACCAGAACCCGGCAAACGACACTCTCCGCGCACGCTCGCGCACCACGCTAGGCAGCGACCCGGATGGGTACGGCTACGTCTACAAGACGACGCAGGAACCTGACAACCTGGGCTTCTCCTGGTTCGACCCCTCGGGCGGGACACTGATTACCGACTGGAAGCCGAACGGAGACGAAGGCACATCCCGCCGCACCCTGCCTTTCCAGTTCAACCTCTACTCGACCGCGGTAAACCGTGTCTACGTCTGCACCAACGGCTACCTCCAGACCTCGGACCGTGTCGCCGGCCTCAACTTCCCGCTGCCCTACGAGGGCATCGCCGACATCATCGCGCCGTTCTGGGACGACCTTTCGGTCCGCGACAGCGGCCAGGTCTATGAGAACCTCACATCGGACAAGGCCGTTTACACCTGGGTGGATGCCCGCCGCGCTCAGTCGAACACGGACAGAATCACCTTCCAGGTCATCCTCGACCACACGGGTGACATGCGCTTCAACTACCTCGATGTCGCAGCCAACGCCGCCAGCAGCACAATAGGAATTCAGGGCGGCGACGGCAGTTGGAACTGGTACCAGGAGTACGTGTACAACGGCGAACCGGCCAGGCACGTGCCGACCAGCTCTACCAGCATCTTCTTCGACAAGCCACCGCTCGGCATCAACGACGAGCAGTCGCCCGTCGCTCTACCCATAGAGTTACGCGTCCCCTTGGTCTGCCGCGGGCCGGTCAGCATGGTCGCCGGCGGCGACATCAGTTCCGTGCAGGTCTTCAACGTCTCCGGCACCCTCGTCCGCACTCTATCCGTTCCCTACCCTCTCCTCACTCCTCCCGTCTCCCTGACCTGGGACCGCCGTGACCAACACGGCCGGTTCTCACCCGCGGGCGCCTACTTCGTCCGGGCCCTGTCGCCTGAAGCTAGTTTGACCCGCAAGCTCATCCTGATAGACTAGTAGTTCTTGAGCACAATCGTAGTTGCGACCATCGTTATGGGCCTCTACAGCGGCTCTGCCGGCGCGCCGAAGCGCCTGGCCTTGATACGGCTGCCGAACCATTCAGCGGTCTACGACCTGCCGCGCGGACTCGATATCTACGGCGTCACCGACAGCGCGGTCAGCATCGTGGCGACCGACGACGAACTGGCAGAGCTGAGCACGCTCGGCTACTCCCCTCGAATCACGCTGGACGATTATCAGGCCTGGGCGGATTCGGTCCTGCTCGCGTACCGCACCTATGCGCAGGTCTGTTCCACGATGGCGGCGCTGGCCCGCGACCATCCGGTCATCTCACGGCTCGAAACGCTCGGCTTCTCGGTGGAGAACCGGGCCATACTCATGATGCGGGTTACCGACAACCCGCAGGTCGAGGAAGACGAACCCGAATTCCGCATCCTCGGCCCGCATCACGGCGATGAGAAGATTGCGAGCGAAGTCACCCTCTCGTTCCTAGAGTACGTACTCGCAAGCTACGACACCAGCGCTATGGTCCGCAACCTGGTGGACTCGACCGAACTCTGGGTCATCCCGATTGTCAACGTCGACGGCCACGTCGCCGACCGGCGCTCCAACGCCAACGACGTTGACCTCAACCGCGACTACGGCTATCGCTGGAGCGGAATGGGCAGAAGCCCAAGCCCGTTCTCCCAGCCGGAAACACGCCTGGTCCGGCAACACGGAATCGACAACAACATCAGCATCGAGTTCGCCTATCACTCGGACGCTTCCTACGTCAACTACCTCTGGGACAACCACCCGGCCGACCCGCCGGATTCAAGCTTCATAGCCGCGCTGGCACAGGAATACGCCGACTCGACCTACGGTTCACGGACGACTCAGCTCGCGCCCATCAATGGCTATTATTGGTACGAAGTCGATGGCTCATGCCAGGATGCAAGTTTCGGTCTCTTCGGCAACCTTGCCTACACGATTGAGACCAGACTGCCGAGTGACCAGCCGAGAATCGACTCCATCTGCGTCGCGAACCGCCGGGCCCTCATCGGCCTGATTCGCGCCTGCCGCCTGGGAGTGAAAGGCGTCGTCCGCGACTCCTTGACCGGCTCGCCGCTCTTCGCCCGCATCTCAGTGGACAGCCCCCTCCGCTGGGACTGCTACACCGACCCAACGCTTGGCGACTTCCACAAGCCCCTGCCCGCCGGCGAGTACACCCTGACCGCGCACGCCCAGGGCTATCTACCCAGGACCATCACTGGCATTACCCGTCCCGGCCGGCGGCACGGCGAGCGCCGATTTCGACCTCGTGCCGGATACTTCCGGCGACATCTACGTCGAGGAAATGACCTGGCTCAACAACGGCGAGCCCGGCACGATCAAGATCATGCCGACAACGTCGACATTCGCGCTGGGCGCGCCTGACGGCCGTTACTTCTCGCTCGGCCGCCTCGGCGACATCTGCCTCGCCGCCGGCCGAACCGAAAATGGGGACTGTACCGGCACGCGTCCTGCGCGAGCCTCCGGGGGACTGTCCCCGCTTTCGGTCGCCGGCGACCGTCCTACCCTCTCAGGTTGGATCCGCAACGTACCCGGCGACGACATAACCGTCTTCGACTGCGACAGCGTGGCGGACGGATACTGGCTGTACGCCGGAAACGACTGGGCTGGTTCCTGGACCAACCTTGGCCACGCCAACGGCACGCACTCGTTCGATATCGGGTCGGCCGGACTCGACTCTGCCCGCTACCTGCGTATCGTCTGCGACTCGACCAGTTCCCCCTCAGACCCTGGAGCCGGACTCGACCTCGATGCCGTCTCCTACCGCTCGGGCGCGGGACATAACCCAATTCTGTCGCGGAATTGGGATTGTGTCCCAAGCCCGGTCAGGGTCTTTCCCAACCCCACAGACGGCGTCCTCTACATCACAGCGGGGCCGGACTGCCGTCGGCTGGAAATCATTGACATTACGGGCCGGCCGGTAAAATGTTACCCGTTCCGGACGCCGAGGCGCAGGGACATGACCCAAGCCCTGGGCGCTGGGGACACATCCGCGACGCGTTCCTCGCGTCGCTCCGTGGACGTGTCCCCTCCGTGGGACTGTCCCCTGGTTTTGCGGGCGGGTGACTGCACCCGTTCGTCCGGGGTCGCAGCCCAAGTCCCCGTAGCTGGCCTCGCTTCCGGCGTGTATCTGGCTCGAATTGAAACCGCGGCCGGAGTATCGCAACGCAAGTTCGTCGTTGTCCGGCCCTAGGGAGAAGACAAGCAGGAGGCTATCGACACACGACTGCCGATGGTCCCGACATTCGTCATTATTGAGCTTCGCACAAGTAATGGCGCGCCTCCACCCTCACCCTTCCCTCCCCCTCAAGGGGGAGGGAATAAAAGGCAGGAGGCAGGATGTTGCATTGCTTACGCGAAGGTCAATAGGAATTCGTCATTCGTCATTTTCAAAGGAGGTCCGTTTATATGAAGTGGTTCCTCACAATCGCCGTTGCGATGCTGGTAATCGGTTGCGGCTCATCCAAGCCCGCACAGCCGGCTGCCAAACCGCCGACAGAGCCGCCGGCCCAGGCAACTGACACGACTCGGCCGCCGGCCGACACAACCGCAGGCAAGTCCGTAACCCCGCCCCCGGCGCAAGAAGGTATGCTAAGAGAAACGCTCGAAGTAACCAAGCTCCCGGAGAACCTCTACTTCAACATCAAGGTGAAGGACTACGGGACGATGAAGATCAAGTTCTTCACCAAGGATGCGCCCAAGAACGTCACCAACGTGGCCAACCTCGGCGTCAAAGGGTTCTACAACGGCCTGACGTTCCACCGCCTGATTCCGGGCTTCATGATTCAGGGCGGCGACCCGGAAGGAACCGGCAGGGGCGGGCCGGGCTACACCGTGCCGGCCGAAATCAAGCTCCCCCACCAGAAGGGCTCGATGGCGATGGCGCGGACCGGCGACCAAGTCAACCCGGAGCGGCGCTCATCCGGCAGCCAGTTCTACATCTGCTTCAAACCCACGCCCCAGCTTGACGGCCAGTACACGGTCATCGGCCAACTGGTCGAAGGTGAGGACGTGCTCGACAAGCTCGAGAAAGTCCCGACCGGCCCGATGGACAAACCCACCACGCCGGTCGTGATGGAACAGGTCTGGGTCACCGAGAAGTAACGACCCATTCGACTCAACGGGGCGGGCGCAAGCCCGCCCTTTCTCTTCGCGCCCGGGGTCGCCACCCGGCCGTCCGCCGCGACGGCTGATGCTTAGGGTCGGTGAACTCGGCTTTGCTTCAATCCACGCGCCCGCGCGGGGCGCGACTTCCAGCAGTAGAGCGCCAGGTCGCACTTCAGGCAGTTTCAATCCACGCGCCCGCGCGGGGCGCGACCGAAT
>Ga0136653_10001817_pt1 | contig 11666 bp, 10 predicted proteins | sample LakKivw275mmetaG_FD_94866 | JGI IMG/M metagenome (GOLD analysis project Ga0136653, IMG submission 94866) | Anoxic lake water microbial communities from Lake Kivu, Rwanda to study Microbial Dark Matter (Phase II) - Lake Kivu water 275m metaG... | ecosystem: Environmental > Aquatic > Freshwater >... | reverse complement strand
TGAATGCCCCGCCTTGTAGGCGGGGATGGCGGTAACGGGCTCCAGAATTGGAGCCAAAGCCGACAATATTAATGACACTACCTTAACCCGAAAGCCCCGCCCTGTGGGCGGGGAGCTTTACTTCATTTAGAAATAGCATAGAAATAGGAAAAAATCCCCCGTTTGACAGAATCAAGCTACTCCTTCGATTCTTTTTTGTCAAATATTTTTCTCCAGATATTCCTTTGCTCGAGAGGCAGCTCCGAGGAGTGCGGTCCTCTCATTCATGATTACCCTGACCGGGATCTGAGCCATAAAATCTGAGTATCTCCCTTTGTCTTTGAAAGCTTTCATAAATGTCCCATCTTTAAGTTTCCAGAATATCTTCGGGGCAATTCCGCCGCCGAGGTATACCCCTCCGATCGCCATGACATGGAGTGCGAGATTTCCGGCGGCAGCGCCGTAGATGGAAGTGAATATATCGAGTGCCATCATACAGAGCCTGCTCTTTTGAAGCCTGGCCTCCCGGGAGACAACAGCCGCAGGGTTTTCTTCTCTCATCCTTTCACGGAGCCAGGCTGGCTCCCTGCCAAACCTCTTTGAAGATTTCAGGAACTGGTAGATCTGGAAAAGGCCTTCACCGGAGAGAATCCGTTCACAACTGACATGGCCAGAGCGGTCCGTAAGGTATTGAAGGAGCTTCGTCTCCAGCTTATTTCTGGGAGCAAATTCAACATGTCCTCCTTCAGAAGGAGAGGGGATGTATCGCTTCCCATCCCAGAAAAGGATAGCCTCCCCGAGGCCGGTGCCGGCCGATAAGAGGGCCGCATTTCCTTTCCTTATTTTGCCGGGATTGAGAACTTTAAAGTCATTTCCTCTCAAAACGGCTATCCCGTAGGCATTGGCGACGAGGTCATTGATGATCCCTAACTTTTTAATGGAGAACTTCCTCTGAAGGGATCGAGCATCGATCACCCATGGAAGGTTAGTGAACCTGATGGTTTTCCCGATGACGGGTGCAGCGATGCCAAAGCAGGCCGCATCGATCTTTTCCCTTTTTCCCGGAAAGTCCTGTAAGATGTTTTCCAATCCTCTATGGCGTTCGCTTCGATAAATTTTTTCTTCCTCGAGAAGAAGCCGTTTCCCCGAGACAGCGAAAAGCGCCAAACGGGTCTTCGTTGCGCCCACATCTCCTGCAAGAATCCTTTTCATCCTAATTCTTTATATCTCTCAGGTGGAGCAGTGTCAACACGAAGGGAAAGAGGAAGGGTTTTCGTGATAATTTCTTGTTGATTTTAGACCAGGGTATGGAATAATGATGATGTAAGGCTGAGAAAGGAAAGACCATTCCAACTGCGGAAGATGGGACCCTCTAAAATCTTTCAAAGAGTTCTTGCCTGGCCTGATCAAAAAGCCATTCGCTATTTTAGGGGGGCGATCCTTCTTGGTTTAATTTTGTTCCTCTTTACCCTCTTTTTTCAATCTTCCATTGATGCCCATGTGGAATCTTTTAAGGAACAGATGGGCATCGGGATAGATGAAAAACCGGGGCAGGTCATTCCTCTCGACTTGACCTTCAGGGATGAAACGGGCCATCCGATCCCCTTGAGGCAACTGATCGATAGACCCACCATCCTTGCTTTAGTCTATTACTCCTGTCCTGACGTCTGCAGTTTCTTATTATTTAATCTCGCTCGGGTGATAAACCAATTGCCTGCCGAACCAGGAAAGGGATATCGGGTGTTAGCCATCAGTTTTGATGAGACAGAAAGGCCTGAGTTCGCCCTTGAAAAGAAGAGACTTTATCTCAAGATGATTGAAAGAACATTTCCCGAAGAGGCCTGGAGGTTTTTAACAGGTGATCCTGAGAATATTCAAAAATTAACTGACTCCGTAGGATTTCATTTCAAAAGGGATGGGAAGGCCTTTCAACATCCGGTGGCATTGATCATTCTTTCTCCTGATGGAAAGATTACCCGTTATGTCTATGGAACGGATATTTTACCTTTTGATTTGAAGATGGCTCTCTTAGAAGCGCAGGAGGGGAGGGTAGGCCCAACCATCAGTAAGGTATTGCGATTCTGTTTCAGCTATGACCCGAAAGGAAAAAAATATGTATTTAACACTTTAAAGGTAACCGGGATCGTCACGATCATCGTTGCCCTTTCATTTGTTTTCTTTCTTGTTTTCAGTAGGAGAAGACCTAAACCCGGCAAGAGGTAATCCGTATGCCATCCGAGATATCAGGAGAGGTCCGACCGGAAGCCAGCTTTTTCAAATCGAAGGGACGATTCCATGGAATCCCGGGATGGATCTTTTCAACCGACCACAAACGGATTGGAATTCTCTACCTGATTTCCATCCTCCTTTTTTTCTTCACAGGGGTTTCCCTTGGATTTCTGATGCGGCTGGAATTGATCGCTCCCGGTCCAACGATTATGAAACCCCAGACCTATAATGCCCTCTTCACCCTCCACGGGGTCATCATGATCTTCCTTTTCGTCATTCCAGGAATTCCTTCGATTTTCGGAAATTTCTTTATGCCCATCCAGATCGGTGCAAGGGATGTCGCTTTCCCGAGGATCAATCTCCTCTCCTGGTGGATTTATATAGTGGGTGCCGCCTTAGTCATTCTCTCCCTCTTCACGGGCGGAGGCCCCGTTGATACGGGCTGGACTTTCTATGTCCCCTACAGCCTTCGCACCACGGTCAATGTCCCTCTTGCGGTCTTTGGCGTTTTTATTCTTGGATTCTCGTCCATCCTCACCGGAATCAACTTCGTCACCACCATCCACAGGCTTCGTTCACCCGGGATGAACTGGTTCCGGTTACCTCTTTTTGTCTGGAGCCTTTACGCCACCGCATGGGTTCAGATTCTGGTGACCCCTGTGGTGGGTATCACCTTATTACTTACTTTACTGGAGAGATTGGTAGGAGTTGGGATTTTCGATCCGGCGAAGGGAGGAGACCCTATCCTCTACCAGCACCTCTTCTGGATCTATTCCCATCCGGCTGTCTATATCATGATCCTTCCGGCCATGGGAGTGATCTCAGAGATCATCCCTGTTTTTGCCCGCCGGACGATCTTTGGATATAAGGCCATTGCCTTTTCAAGCCTCGCGATTGCCAGTGTGGGTTCCCTGGTCTGGGGGCATCATATGTTCGTAAGCGGTCAGAGTGATCTGGCAAGTTTGATCTTTTCCCTTCTGACCTTTTTAGTTGCTGTTCCAAGTGCCATTAAGGTTTTTAACTGGGTGGCCACCCTGTACAAAGGCTCAATCGAAGTGAAGCCGCCCCTCCTGTTTGGCCTTACCTTCATCTTCCTTTTCTCGATCGGCGGGCTGACCGGTCTGTTTCAGGGTGCCCTTGCCACTGATGTCCATCTCCACGATACCTACTGGGTTGTTGGGCATTTTCACTATATCATTTTTGGAGGAACGGGCTTTGCCCTTTTTGGCGCCCTTCACTACTGGTTTCCAAAGATGTTTGGGAAAATGGTTCAGAACACAATTCCCTATCTATCCTGGGGATTTCTCTTTGTGGGATTTAATATCCTCTATTTCCCGATGCTCATCCTGGGGTGGGAGGGAATGCCCAGAAGATATTATGATTACCTTGCCCAATTTCACACCCTTCAATTGACCTCCACGATCGGTTCCTGGATTCTCATCGCCGGATTGATTCTGATGTTTGGAAATCTCTTCTATTCCCTTTTGAAAGGGGAGAGGGCTGGAGAAAACCCATGGGGTTCGGCTACCCTGGAATGGCAAATTCCATCCCCGCCTCCAAAAGAGAATTTCGAGAAGATACCGGTTGTAAAAAAAGGGCCTTATGAATATGAACGGGAATAAAGACGATACGAGCTCCAAGATTGGGATGTGGCTCTTTATCCTTTCGGAGATCATTCTGTTCGGAGGGTTGTTCATCCTCTATGCGGTCTATCGGTTTAAAAACCCATCGGCTTTCCATCTTGCCGCAGAGGAACTGAACCGACCCTTTGGAACGATCAACACCCTCATTCTTATTACGAGCAGTTTGACCATGGCCCTTTCCATCTCTTGCGTGCAGAAGGGGAACCGGAGATCCTCTCTCGTCTTCCTCCTGGCCACCCTTCTTTTAGGATTCGTATTTCTTGCGAACAAATACTTCGAATGGGCCGGAAAGATTCATCATGAGATTTATCCCGATTCCCCCAGGCTCCTGGAGAGGAATAAAGGAGAGATCCTCTTTTATGGCCTCTATTATTCAATGACCGGATTGCATGGTCTTCATGTCCTGGTGGGGCTGGGGGTGCTCTTGTTCATGGGGATTCTCATCACGAAGAGAAAAATCGATGAGACAAACTTCGCTCCCTTGGAGAATTCCGGGTTGTACTGGCATCTGGTGGATATCATCTGGATATTTTTATTTCCACTGTTTTACCTGATTCCCTAACCCTCTCGGTTTCTTTTAAGAAAAGGGAGGAGAAAGTGGTGGAGGATGGAGAAAAACAAGGAGGAAAAATTTTCTTTCCTGGATCATAGGACCTATGTGCTGGTCTGGCTGGTATTGATTGCCCTCACAGGCATTACAGTCTCTGTGGCCGGGATGAATCTGGGGCGATGGAGTATTTCGATCGCCCTCGTCATCGCGGCCATCAAATCGGGTTTTGTTTTAAATTACTTTATGCATCTGAAATATGAGAAAGGGATCAGGCTGTTCAAATGGATGATCCCGGGGATCCTGGCACTTCTTGTCCTCCTCATTGGTTTAACCTTCTTCGATGTGGCATTCCGATAGGGTGAGGAAGAGATGATTTTTGACTCGATAGACCTTTCCGGGCGAATCGTAGAGCATGTTTTTCTCTATATCGCTGTGATTGCAGTCTTTCTTCTTGCCCTCATCACCTTTCTGATGGTCTATTTTATCATCCGGTATCATCGCAGGAGAAACCCCCGGGCTGAAGACATTGAAGGAAGCCCCTGGCTGGAAGTCCTCTGGACGGTTGTTCCGACCCTTCTTGTCCTGTCGATGTTCTACTATGGGTTGAAGGGGTTTCAATCCCTGAAGAAAATTCCAGAGGATGCCATGAAGGTGAAGGTCACGGCGCGGCAGTGGTCCTGGTCATTTGAGTATGAAAATGGATTAATGGCTCAGGAATTAAAGGTTCCCGTAGGAAAGGCGATCGATTTGGCACTGACCTCCCGGGACGTGATTCATAGCTTTTACATTCCTTCCTTTAAGGTGAAACAGGATGCTGTTCCTGGAATGGTGAACCACCTGTGGTTTAAAGCAAATGAAGCAGGGGTCTATGATGTGCTCTGCGCCGAGTATTGCGGGCTCCAGCATTCCTATATGCTTACCAAAGTGATTGTCCTCCCGGAGGAGGAATTTAAGAAATGGTATGAGGAAGGGGGAAAGAGGGGAAGAATGATCCTTCCTTCCGGGCCTAAACTCTTTGAGGCAAAGGGATGCCAAGCCTGTCACAGTATTGACGGAAGTCAGCTCGCAGGCCCTACCCTGAAAGGACTTTTCGGAAAGACGGTTACGGTGATCACGGAAGGAAAAGAACGGCAGGTCGTAGCGGATGAGGATTATTTAAGAAAATCCCTTTTTGAGCCCAATGCGGATATTGTGAAGGGGTTTCCAACCCTCATGCCCTCTCAGAAGGGGTTTCTAACGGATGAGGAAACAAAGGAGATCATTCAATATATCAAAGGGTTGAAATAATTCATCAGCAGTATGGGCTTAAATCGATGAGATACTGGGTCAGTGTGCTCCTGGAATTGACGAAATTCAGGGTCTCCCTGTTTGCGACTTTTTCTGCTTCAGTCAGTTTTTTACTTGCGAATAGGGGCATCTCCATAGAAATCCTCATCCCCACGGCTGGGATATTCTTCCTGGCTTGCGGCTCCTGTGGTCTCAATCAATATCAGGAGAGAGAACATGATCAGCGGATGGAGAGGACACAAATGCGTCCCATCCCATCGAAGAGATTAAGGCCAACGGCGGCTCTAATAATATCCTCCTTCCTTCTTTTCATAGGGGGGTTGATCCTTTTCTTCGGAACAAACGGGGTTGTCTTCGGTCTGGGAGCTTTTGCCATATTCTGGTACCATCTCTTCTATACCCCTCTCAAAAGAAGGACTCCCTTTGCAGTCATTCCCGGAGCATTGGTTGGAGCTATCCCTCCGATGATGGGCTGGGTATCCGGCAGAGGACATCTCTTTGAGCCTCAACTTCTCATTATCTCCTTTCTCTTTTACATCTGGCAAGTCCCTCACTTCTGGATCCTTCATTTCCATTTTGGAAGGGATTATGAAAAAGGGGGATTCCCTCCGTTAACCCGTATCTTTACTCAAGCCCAGTTTAATAGAATTCTATCCATCTGGATATTTGCCACGGGGGTGACCTGTTTCATGATCCCGTGGTTTGGAGTTTTAAGATCGCCTTTTCTCATCGGGAGTCTTTTCGGCATCGGGGGATGGCTATCATGGAAAGCTTTAAAACTCCTGAGCACCGGATATCAAAAGCCTCATGGGCAAACTCTCTTTAATTCACTCAATGCCTGTATCTTGGCGGTGATGCTCTGTTTTTTGCTTGACAGGCTGATGCCCGACCAAATATATTCTTCCTTATTTTAAATGACAGAGTTTCCCTATTTGTTTATTGGGTTTTCATTGGATTCTTAGATCATAGACATGAGAAAGGCAATCATCCTTTTCATCGCTGTTATCTCCTTCACCCTTCTTGCCCTTGTAGCTTACCACCGATTTCGGGTTCAGACAGAAAGTGCCTTCTTCTCCGTCTTCCCAATTTTTACCTGGGTTTCAATCGACCAGCCCATTCTCTTCAATCATATCCACCACAAAGAGGCAGCCCATCTAAATTGCACCTTCTGCCATCGTTATGCGGAAAGATACCGGGCGGCCGGGATTCCCAATATCGAACTCTGCCGGGCCTGTCACGGCACGGATGCGATCAGCAAGAGACCTGAGGCGCTTAAAGTCGTCAAGTATGTTCAGGCAGGTCGGAAGATCCCCTGGAAGAGAATGTATGAGCTCCCGAAATTTGTCGTCTTTCCTCACTGGGTTCATATTCAAAGGAAAGTGGATTGCTCCGTCTGTCATGGTCTTACAGGTGTAAAAGAAAGGCCGGTCAAGATGGTTGACCGAAACTATATGGCCTGGTGTATCAATTGCCACCAGAGGAGTGGAGCAGATACGGATTGTTACACCTGCCACTCCAGCTAATTGAGTTTCGGAATGCAAAATGTGAAATTCGAATTTGAATATGAAGATCACTCGTCGAAAGTTACTGAAGATGATTGGAGCGGCCACCATGGGGATGGCCGTTCCTGATGAGCTCCTTCATGCCCTTCCAAAGGAAGGGGAATGGATCCCCTATGAGGAGTACTGGTCTACGGGTATCTGCCTCCAGTGTCCGAGCGGCTGTGGACTCCGGATTCGATCAGTCAATCACTGGCCGGTCAAACTGGAAGGGATCAAGGATTACCCGATCAACCGGGGGAAACTCTGTCCAAAGGGCCAGGCCGGGCTTCAGGTCCTCTATGATCCGGATCGAATCCATTATCCATTAAGAAGAAAGGGGAAACGGGGAGAGGGAAGTTGGGAGAGGATCTCCTGGGACGAGGCGGTTCACCTTGTCACTCAAAGGCTGAAGGGACTCCGTCAGAAGGGGAAACCCCATCAGCTCATGTTCTGGGGAGGTCGGTATCGTGGTCACATGTCCGATTTGATCGCCCGATTCATGGAGGCCTACGGTTCGCCCAATCATCTTGGGAATCCGGCAAGAGGATCCGAGGGAATTTTAAAAGGTCATCTCTTCACTATGGGGGTGAGGGATTTTCTTGCGATTCACTGGGAAGAGGCCAATTATGTTCTTTCCTTCGGAGCGAGTCTCCTCGAGGCATCCAGACCCTCGATCCGAAATCTCTGGGGTTATGGTTATTTCAGAAGGGGGAGGCCTGGAGCCAGAGGGAAACTGGTTCAGATTGAACCCCGATTTTCCGTGACGGCCTCAAAAGCAGACCAGTGGATTCCAGTTGAGCCAGGAACGGATGGTGCCCTTGCTCTCGGAATGGCTCACTGGATGGTTAAAGAGAAGAAATATGATCGGGATTTTATCGATCGTCATACCTTTGGTTTCAATGATTGGAAGGATTCCAGCGGAAAAGTGCATATGGGGTTTAAAACCCTTGTCCTCAAAGAATACTCCCCCGGACAGGTCTCTTCCCTTACGGGAATACCGGAAGAGACCATCATTCATATAGCAAGAGAGTTTTTTTCTCATCGGCCTTCCATTGCCATTTCAGGGAGAGGGGCCGGGATGCAGACCAACGGGACCTATAACCAGATGGCCATTGATAGTCTCAATGCCCTGGTTGGATCGATTGACCGCCGTGGAGGGCTTCTTCTCCAGAGAAGGCCGCCCTTTAAAAGCTGGCCTTCCTTTCAAAAAGATGTGATCGCGGAGAGAGGGCTTTCTCAACCGAGAATCGATGGGGCGGGAAGCATGCCCTTTCCCCTTGCTGATGAAGTTCCATACATTCTTCCGGAAAGAATCGAAAGAAGTGAACCCTATCCGGTTGATACCCTTTTCCTCTATTACACCAATCCTCTATTCAGCCTTCCGGAATCGGAAAGGTTTCGCTCAGCCCTTGAAAAGGTCCCTTTCGTCATCAGCTTCTCACCCTTCATGGATGAGACGACTCTCCATTCCGATCTCGTCCTTCCGGACGGAACCTATTTTGAGCGCTGGCAGGATGATCATGTGGAACCGGGATTGGGTTTTCCAATATTCGGACTACGAAGCCCTGTCCTCCAGCCCCTCCTTTACGATGTGAGAAATACAGGAGATGTTTTGATCGATATTGCAAAAGGCCTGGGTGAAACGGTTGGAAAGGCCTTTCCCTGGGGGGATTTCAGGGAGGCAATTAGAGAAACGATCAAAGGGGTCTTTTCATCAAAGAGGGGTTCAATTCGGGCAGATGATTTTGAGGAATTCTGGAATATCCTGATTGAACGAGGAGGCTGGTGGAATCCTTCCTATCCTTTTGGAGAGTGGAGAAAGAGATTTAACACCCCTTCGGGGAAGTTCGAATTCTATTCTCAAATCATGGAAAGGGGCCTGGGTGAGATATCGAAGAGGAGTAAAAATGGTTTGGATCAGATTTTGAAAGAGTTAAAGATCGAAGAAAAAGGGGATAAAGTCTTTCTTCCCCATTTTGAGAAACCCCGTTCGGTCGGAGGTGAAAAAGAGTATCCTTTTCGCCTCCTTCATTATAAATTGATGACCACTGCAGAGGGAAGGGGGGCGAATCAGCCATTCCTTCAGGAGATCTTCGGTCCCCATCTTAAAGAAAGATGGGGTTCATGGGTCGAAATCAATCCTGAAACAGCAAAGGGGATTGGCATCCGGGATGGAGATCTCATCTGGGTGGAATCAAAGGGCGGAAAGATGAAAGCGAGGGCAAGGCTTTTCCCCGGCACCCATCCCCGATGCATTCATCTTCCCTATGGCCAGGGACATCGGGCTTATGGCCGATGGGCGAAAGGGAGAGGCATCAATCCCAATGATCTGATGGTCAGGGAATACGATTATTTAGGGGGGTTTCTTTCACACTTTTCAACGAGGGTGAGGGTGTATAAAGCGTAATTCAGGACATCGGGGATCGGAAAATCAGGAAATAAAGGATCATAAGGGATCAGATAAAGAGAAAGATATTTCACTTTTTCTGATGGCCTGATTACCGGATACTCGGGTAGCCTTTTTGGGGGCCGGATATGTACAGATGGGGAATGGTGATTGATCTGGACAGATGCACGGGTTGTCAGGCCTGTGTCATAGCCTGCCGTCAGGAAAACAATATCCCTTTTGCAGGGGAGCGAAACGCCAGACTCGGGAGGGCGAAATTCTGGATGAATGTGATCTATGAGGTAAAGGGGTCTTATCCCGATGTGAAGATCCGGGCTCTCCCCATTCCCTGCATGCATTGTGACCATCCCCCTTGCACAAAGGTCTGTCCTGTTGAAGCCACTTATAAAAACCCCGAAGGAATTGTGGCTCAGATCTATTCCCGGTGTATCGGCGTGAGGATGTGTATTTCTAACTGCCCTTATACGGTTCGTTATTTCAACTGGTATGCCCCTTCCTGGCCGGAGGAGTATAAGCGGGGACTCAACCCCGATGTCTACAGGAGGAGAAAGGGAATTACGGAGAAATGTAACTTCTGCATCCAGAGGATTCGCAGGGCCAAAGAGAGGGCAAAAAAAGAGAACCGGAGAATCAGAGAGGGTGATGTCGTCCCTGCGTGTGTGGAGACCTGCCCAAGTGAGGCTCTCTATTTTGGAGATTTGAATGATCCCCGGAGTCTTGTCTCCAGGCTCTCAAAAAGCCGCCGAGCCTTCAGATTAATGGAAGACTTAGGAACCGAACCAAAAGTGTATTATCTCAAGGAAGGGGAATGGGATGATGGAGAATGAAATCATTGCCCGGAGGCACAGCCGAATCCTGTCCCCATTGACTCATGCGGGGTGGCCATTCTGGGTCACGGTTATTCCTCTTGCCCTTCTCTTTTTATGGTCCTTTTTCGCCTTTGGCTGGCAGTATGAACGGGGTCTTGGAGTGACAGGGATGGGCCATCCCATGTCCTGGACCTTCTATCTCGTCAATTTTGTCTTCTTCATCGGTATCAGCCACGCAGGGGCATTGGTCTCTGCGGTGTTGAGGATCACCCATGCCCGGTGGGGTCCTCCCTTTGGCCGTGCGGCGGAGGCAGTCACTGTCTTTGCCCTGGCCGCAGGTCCAACCAACATTCTCTTTGATTTGGGCCGATCCGTCCGATTCTACTGGGTCGCCCTCCATGCCCAATTCAAATCTCCACTGCTCTGGGACTTCACCTGCATCATGACCTACTTTGCTGTCAGCAGTATCTTCCTTTATGTTCTCATGGTTCCTGACATTGCCCTTCTTAGGGATTACCTCCCGGGCCGGAAATGGCTCTACAGACCCCTTTCCCTCGGATGGGCAGGTACAGAGAAACAGTGGCATACCCTGGGAAAGGTGATCGGCTTCCTGTGCATCGCGGTCATTCCGATTGCGGTGAGTGTTCATACAGTTGTCTCCTGGGTTTTCGGTATGCAGACCCAGCCGATGTGGCATAGCACCATCTTTGCCCCTTACTTTGTGACGGGTGCCATTTTCTCAGGAATTGCAGTGATCATCATCGTTACGATTGTGCTCAGAAAGGTCTACCATCTTGAAGAATATCTGACACCCTATCATTTCAATAATATGGGATTACTTCTGCTGACCTTCACCCTTCTCTGGGCTTATTTTACCTTTGTGGAGCATTTGGTGGTAGCCTATGGTGGGGATTCCCATGAGTTGGTGGTTCTCTGGAGCAAATTAAGCGGAAGGTATGCCCCTCTCTTCTGGGCAATGGTTGTCCTCTGCTTTGTCATTCCCTTTCCCATATTAGCCTTCAAGCGGAATATCCCCGGTCTATTGATCTCTTCGGTCTGTATTGTCATCGGGATGTGGATCGAACGGTTCACCATTATCATTCCTTCTCTCAGTGAGCCACGCCTTTTCTATGCAAGGGGTGCCTATATGCCCACATGGGTGGAATGGTCCATGACCGCAGGTCTCTTTTCGGGTTTCACCTTAGCCTTTGTTCTCTTTTC
>Ga0136653_10001814_pt1 | contig 11671 bp, 11 predicted proteins | sample LakKivw275mmetaG_FD_94866 | JGI IMG/M metagenome (GOLD analysis project Ga0136653, IMG submission 94866) | Anoxic lake water microbial communities from Lake Kivu, Rwanda to study Microbial Dark Matter (Phase II) - Lake Kivu water 275m metaG... | ecosystem: Environmental > Aquatic > Freshwater >... | reverse complement strand
AGGTATACCAGCTATAATACTTTTCGGCATACCTCAAAAAAAGGATGAGGTAGCGTCCCAGGCCTACCACCCGAAGGGCGTTATTCAGCAGGCTATAAAAGCCATCAAAAAGGCGACACCGCATTTGCTGGTAGTAACGGATGTCTGCCTCTGTGAATATACCAGCCACGGACACTGCGGCGTGGTCGTAGATGGCGACGTAGATAACGATAAAACGCTGGAATTGCTGGCTAAAACGGCTTTATCACATGCAGAGGCCGGTGCCGACATTGTGGCGCCATCCGACATGATGGACGGGCGGGTGAAGGCTATCCGGCAGGCGCTGGATGGAAATGGTTTTCAAAATATACCCGTCATGGCTTATGCGGCCAAGTATGCCTCCGCATTCTACGGCCCTTTCCGTGAAGCCGCTGAGTCGGCGCCGCAGTTCGGCGACCGACGCTCATATCAGATGGACCCGCCTAACTGGCGTGAGGCCTTGAGAGAAGTGGAGCAGGACATTGCAGAAGGAGCGGACATTGTCATGGTCAAGCCGGGGCTGCCTTATCTGGACGTTATTCGCAAAGTACGCGATACCTTCAATTATCCGGTGGCGGCATATAGCGTCAGCGGTGAGTATGCCATGGTCAAGGCAGCAGCACAGCAAGGCTGGCTGGACGAGAAGAGAATTGTTGTGGAAATGCTGACGGCTATCAAGAGGGCCGGTGCTGATATCATCATAACCTATTACGCCAGGGAAGCCGCGCAGTGGTTATGACTTTTAACCTTTGATTCTATTTTCATTCCCTCTCCCTTGATGGGAGAGGGTCAGGGTGAGGGTGAAAATAAAAACTAATCGCTCAAAACAGCTTTTCGAAGAAGCCCGGCGCTATCTGCCGGGAGGTGTGGACAGTCCGGTGCGCGCCTTCAAGGCGGTGGGTGGCACACCGCCTTTCATCAAGCGAGGTCAGGGCGCAAAACTATATGACGAAGACGGCAATGAATATATAGACTACGTCGCTTCCTGGGGGCCACTGATTCTAGGTCACGCACATCCTCGTGTGGTCAGAGACATAAAAAAGGCAGCGGAGAACGGTTCTAGCTTTGGTGCACCGACAAAGCTGGAAACAGCGCTGGCAGAGTTAATCTGCGATGCTATGCCGTCTATGGAGATGGTGCGCTTCGTCAACTCGGGCACGGAAGCCACCATGAGCGCCATCAGGCTGGCGCGGGCCTTCACCGGCCGGAATAAGATAATAAAGTTTGCCGGCTGCTATCACGGGCATTCTGACGGCCTACTGGCCAGGGCCGGCTCCGGGATGGCCACGTTGGGCATACCGAGTTCACCGGGCGTGCCCGCAGCGGTGACCTCAGATACGCTGGTGGCACCATACAATAGCCTCGAGTCGGTGGAGCAGCTTTTCAAGCAGTTCTCCTCAGAAATCGCGGCTGTGATAGTTGAACCTGTGGCCGGCAATATGGGCGTGGTGCTGCCGCAGTCAGGCTTCCCGGAAGGCCTCAGGAATCTGACTGAGCAAAGCGGAGCGCTACTTATATTCGATGAGGTCATTACAGGATTTAGAGTTGCGTATGGGGGCGCTCAGAGCCTTTATAGAGTGACTCCTGACCTGACCTGCCTGGGTAAAATTATCGGCGGCGGCTTACCGGTAGGCGCCTATGGCGGTCGCAGATACATTATGCAGATGGTGGCGCCATCCGGTGATGTCTATCAGGCAGGGACACTGGCGGGAAATCCGTTAGCCATGACGGCCGGGATCGAGACACTCACTATCCTGAAGAAAGCTGGGACCTATGAGACACTTGAGAAAAAAGCCTTGTTTTTGGCTCAAGGAATTTCGGAAGCGGCAAAGAAAGCCGGTGTTGACATCCAGTTACCTCGAATCGGCTCCATGTTCACCATCTTTTTCAATAAACTCATCGCAACTGATTATGAAACCGCTTCCACGGCAGATACCGCGCTGTATGCTAAGTTTTTCCATCAGATGTTATCTCAGGGCCTCTATTTTCCGCCATCACAGTTTGAAACCGCCTTTGTCTCTACAGCACACACTTACAGTGATATTCGGGCCACAATTGCCGCGTGCAGAAAAGCTTTTAATTCTCTATCTTAGTTAAAAAGGAGATATTGATGCCGCACTGGACAGAGGAGCTCTTCCAAGATAATCCTCAACTGTTTTTGAGCATACTGAGGCAACTAAATCCGCAGGCGAGGGCAGAGATAAAAGAGATTTTGAACCTGCTGGAATTGCAGGGCTACCATCCGAAAAGGGTGCTGGACCTGAACTGCGGTATCGGCAGGCATTCCCTGGAGTTGGAGAAACGCGGGCTAGAGGTGCTGGGAACGGATTTATCGGCGGCTTACATCAAGATAGCCGAACAGAGGGCCCAGAAGCAGAGTCTAGCTGATAAGGTGCGCTTCAAAGTGGCCGATATGAGACAGATTCAGTCTGCGCTTTCCGACGAAGAGCCTTTCGACGGCATATTATGCCTGTGGACATCGTTCGGTTTCTACGATGATGAAACCAACGATGATATCTTACGGCAGTGCCTAGAAATAGTTAAGCCGGGCGGGTTCTTTGCCATGGACATCGTCAACAGGGACTGGCTACTGCGAAACTTCGTAGAACGCCGCTTCGAAAGAATTAAAGACCGGCTTGTCCTGTATGACAGTCAGTTTGATGCCAGAACATCACGGCACAAGGATAAATGGACCTTTTTGAGAAAGATTAACCAGGATACATTTGTAATCGAGGGCAACATACAGCTGGATTTGCGCGTTTGGAGTTTGCATGAGCTGATACAGATGTTTGAAAGAACAGGCTGGAAATTCCAGTCTGTTTATCCTGGTCTTGCCGGCACGCAGGGACTGCGAAAAGTCAGGTTTACGCTGCCCCAGGATGACCTCCTAGAAGCCGGACGATTTTTAATCGTAACCTCAAAGCCAGTTATCGCATCATTAGGGATGCGGCCGTTATCGTAATTGCTCTGCTGATGGAGGCGGGCTGATCTTCAACGGTATACGAACCATTTCATGCCCCTCTACCAATACATGAAGGGAATAAGCACCGTATTTCGGAAATTCGGTGTTATCAAATCGCATGGCTAGGCGACCTACCGTTTCTGTTCCGGCTTGAGGTTTTGGAATCGTGAATTTTGTTTTGAGCGGTGGTACGATTTCTTTCCCGTCCTCATCAATAAAATCTACTTCCAGACTCTTTTCCCCGGCTTCGACCACATTCGCCCGCAACTGGACAACTACAAAGAAATTCGGGTGCTTGACCGGTACTTTGGGTGTAAAAATGATATCAAAACCGATTCCAAGCGCATTTATTTTGTTAGTCACATCTGCATAATCGCAAATAAAAGCAAAATCTATATTCACGCCGTCACCTCTTATCCTTTAGCTTCGGTATTTGGCAGGCATATTCTATCACTTAAATAAAAGTAGTGTTACCTGCCAGAGAATTTATAAGAGATAGAGAGTTGATGAGTTGTTCAGATATTACGGGCGGCTTCGAATCCGTCCCAGATGGCGTGCATGATGTTACGGGCCTCTTTGGCATCCCCAACCAGATGAATGTTTGGAAGGCTGTCCTTAAGCGTGTTGTAGAGCTCCTTGTCAGGGGACAGGCCACAGGCAACAACTACAGTGTTGGCACGCAGCGCGGTTTTATTAGAATCTTTATCAATGACAACGACCCCGTCATCCGTTATCTCGCATAAAGATGTGATTGTCAGTACGTTTATCTTATTGAATTTAAGCAGGTCGCGGAGCATCAGCATGTTGGGTCGGGGCACGGGGCTGCCGGAGCGCATCAGCGCCTTCAGCGCCTCGACGATGGTTACCTGCTTGCCCTGTTGAGCCAGCCACAGCGCGGTCTCACAGCCAATCAGCCCACCGCCGATGATGACAACCTGTTTTCCGGCTTTCCTCTTGCCCAGAAGCAGTTCAATAGCCGTGGTGACGCTTTTCTTGTTGATGCCGGGTATCTCCGGAATGATCGGTTTCGAGCCTGTGGCGACGATTACGGCATCTGGTTTTTCTGTTTTAAGCAGCTCGGGTGAAACTTCCTGGCCCATATTGACATCGACTTTCAATTCGCGCAGTTCGTTTTTATACCAGTCTAGAAGCCTACCCTCGTCCTGTTTGAACGAGGGCACTGAAGCGGTGAGCACATGCCCACCAAGCCTCTCATTCTTTTCGTAAACAGTAACTTTATGTCCCCGGCTGCCAGCCACCCGTGCCGCTTCCATGCCGGCGACACCGCCGCCTATGACCATTACCTTCTTTACTTTACCGGCCGGCTGCAGAGAAAGTTCTCTTTCATTGCCGCAGGCAGGATTAACGGCACATGAAAGCGGCCCCTCCATGGCAATCATTCTGCCCAGGCAGCCCTGATGGCAGACCAGGCATGGGCGTATTTTCTTAATCTTACCCGCCATTACCTTATTCGGCCACTCGGCGTCGGCCAGCAGGCCTCTGCCCAGCGCCACCATGTCGGCCTTGCCGGTGGATATCGCCTGCTCAGCTAGTTCCGCGGCAGTTCCATTCTGCCGGCAACGGCCACGGGCACTCTTACAACTTTCTTTAGCCTTTCAGTGAGGTGAAGGTAGCAGCCGTGCTCGAAATAGTTGGGCGGATGGGCCCAGTACCAGGAATCGTAAGTGCCGGCATCGGCATTAAAAGCGTCGTAGCCGGCCTCTTCCATTATGCTGGCGACTTCTAATCCCTCTTCCGTATCACGCGCGGCTTCCTTAAACTCTTTGCCCGGCAGGCCGCCCTGCTCTTCATCTCCTGCAATATCTCCACGGCCAGGGCCAGCCTTCGCCTCAAGTTGCCGCCATATATATCTTTTCTGTGGTTGTACATGGCGATGGCGAACTGGTCAATCAGATAGCCTTCATGTAATCCGTGAAAGTCTATGCCATCGAAGCCGGCGGTTTTAACCGCCTCTGCAGCGTGGCCGCACTTTTTTACTAGCCTCTTGATTTCCTCGAGAGTAATCTCGCGGCAGATAATACTGGGGTTCCAGTAATCGGGAATGGCCGACGGCGCTACGGGCAAGTATCCGGGTGTGATCATATCTCGTGGCGGAGCGGCCGCGCGCCCCACTCCGGCTGTAATCTGTGCAAAAATCTTAGCGCCGTGGTCGTGAACTTTTTGTGTAAGCTCTGAGGCAGTTTTGATGAAATGTCCGGGATTACGCGTGGCCGATAGGGTGGCTTTCGGAAAATGTTTCTCGAGTTCATGGTCGATTATGGCGGCACCCGTTATTATCAATCCCACGACTCCCCTGGCCCGTTCCATGTAGTAGTCGATAGCCCGGGGGCCGAATCCACCATCCGGCGTAGTCAGTCCGCCGATAGCCATGGGCGCCATGGCAATTCTGTTCTTAATCTGCACTTTGCCTATGCTAATCGGCTCAAAAAGCTTGGAGTGTTTTGCTTTGACCACTATTGTTATTTCCCGGTTGCATCTGCGACAAGTTTGCGATAGCTGGACATAAGCTGTCTGGTAACTGGGCCGGGTTTTCCCGAACCTACAGGCTTATTGTCCAGGCGGGTCAAGGGCATGACTTCAATGGTTGAGCTAGTCAAAAAGGCTTCTGTAGCAGTGAGAAGTTCTCCGAGCTCAGCCTGTTTTACCAGCGTCTTTATTCCTAGCGACTTGGCCAGCTCGAGTACAACTTCTCTGGTAATGCCGGGCAAGGCGCCGCTCTCGATTGAGGGAGTGATTAGCATCTGGCAACTGACGAGGAATATGTTGGTGCGGCTGCCTTCACAAACAAAACCTTTTTCGTTTAATAACAGAGCTTCGTCGACGTGGGCGTCCTTGGCTTCCTGACGTGCCAGGAAGTTTTCCAGGTAGCTGGTGGTCTTTAACTTGGCGAGCGGTGAACAGCTGTTTCGACGACTGGATGATAGAATCGCCTTGTAGCCGCGCTGATAAGTTTTGGCCGGAATTGGTGTCAGCTTTCGGGCGGCGATAAATATCGTTATGCCACTGCAAGTATCAGGACTCGGAATTATATCGCCTTCACCCAGAGTCAAGGTGAGCCTGAGACGGGCGTCGCTCAGGTCATTGGCTTTTAAGACGTCGTGGCAAGCTTTTTCCAGGTTGAATGCGGAAAGTTCATAAGCTATTCCCAAAGTTTTAGCCGCCTGGTGAAGGCGTGCCAGATGACTATCGAGGCGAAAGATAGAGCCGTTGTAAGAGCGCATGGTCTCGAAGGCGCCGTAGCCATAGAGAAAGCCGAAGTTGAAGGGCGAGAGCTTCGCCTCAGTTCGGAGAACAAGGTTGCCGTTGAGATAAATTATTTCTTCCAATTTGACATTCATCCTGGCCCTCTCCAATCAAGGGAGAGGGAAGGAAATAAAATCAAAGATTAAAGGTTAGAAATAAAAATTGCAAGTAAAAATAACTGAATGTGTTATTTATGTAGGCCACATCGGCTCCGTAAAGCGGAGGAAGTTAGCCAGCAGGCGGTGTCCTGATTCAGTCAGTATGGACTCGGGATGTATCTGGGCGCCCTCAACCACATATTCTTTATGCCTTACGCCCATTATCTGTCCTTCCTTGGTTCTGGCGGTTATTTCTAGACAGGAAGGAAGCCCTTCCGGTTTGATGATTAATGAATGGTAACGTGCTGCCGGGAAGGGATTCTCTATGCCTTCATAGATAGTTTCACCATCGTGGTAGATGAGGGAGGTCTTGCCGTGGACCGGTATTGCAGCGCGGCCTATAGTGCCTCCGTACGCGTGTCCAATGCATTGGTGGCCAAGGCACACGCCCAGGATCGGGATTTTACCTCCGAAGCGGAGTATTACATCATTGGAAATTCCAGCTTCCAGCGGCGTGCATGGCCCGGGCGAAATGACGATATGGCTGGGAGACAGGTCTTCGATTTCGGCCAGAGTTATCTGGTCGTTGCGATAGACCTCCGGCTGCTGGCCCAGTTCACCCAGGTACTGTGCCAGGTTGTAGACGAAAGAGTCGTAGTTATCGATGACTAATATCATTTATTTGTTTTACCCTCACCCTAGCCCTCTCCCTCAAGGGAGAGGGAATAATTAACATCACGTCGTTTCAATGGCGATTATCGGTGCCAGGCGGAGTGCTTGTATCAGTGCCTTGGCCTTGTCCAGCGTTTCCTGATATTCAGCCTCAGCATTGGAATCGTAGATGATGCCGCCGCCGACCTGGAAGTAGGCTTTATTGCCTTTTATTATGAAGGTGCGAATCACGATATTAAGGTCCATGTTTCCACCGAAGCTCAAATAGCCGATAGCGCCCGTGTAAACACTTCTTCTGGTGGGCTCCAGCTCATCGATGATTTCCATAGCCCGAACCTTGGGGGCGCCGGTTATGGAGCCGCCCGGAAAAGTAGCCTTCAGCAGGTCGACGCGGTTTTTATCGGGATTCAGCCTTCCTGTAACCGTGGAAGTCAGATGAAACACTGTGGGAAAAGTTTCCAGTATGGCCAGCTCCGTTACTTTGACAGTGCCGTACTGACAGACCCTACCAAGGTCGTTTCTCTCAAGGTCAACAATCATGACGTTTTCGGCGCGGTCCTTAGGGCTGTTCAGTAGCTCTTGTGAAAATATGGCATCTTCAACAGGGTTTTTGCCCCGCGGCCGTGTGCCTTTTATTGGCCTTGTCTCGACGCAATCACGTTCGACACGAAGGAATCTCTCAGGTGAGGCGCTGACAATGATGACGCCATCGAAGTTGAGGTAGCCGGCAAAGGGAGCCGGATTAATTTGACGCAGGCGCCGGAAAAGTTCATAAGGGGTGACGGCAAGCTCGGTCTCAAAGCGCTGGGAAAGATTGACCTGGAAAACGTCGCCAGCTGCTATGTATTCTCTGACCCTGTTAACTGCATTTACATAATCCGCAGGAGTGAAATTAGATTTCAATACGGCTTCGGTGGTTTTGCCAGCACTATATGAATTCTTTCTTAGATTCTGCCTATGCGACGAAATCAAACGAACTTTAGTCTCCTCCAGACGCAGTTTGGCCCTTTTGAGCCTGTTTTTATCGTCGAGTTCCGGAAAGCCTGTGGAAATAACACAGGCTTTGCCCTCGAGATTATCGAAAGCCATTACGGTATCGTAAAAGCAGAAATAACTTTCCGGCAGCATCAGGTCATCTGTAGCGGTGGTTGGAAGGCGTTCGATGAAATGACATAAATCGTAGCTGAGATAGCCCGCAGCTCCGCCGCAAAACGGGATAGATGATGAACCGGTGTCCAGTCGATAGGTTTCAAGTAGCCTTCCCAGAACGTCGAAAGGATTGCCTTGTTCATTCTCTTGCCTGTTCTTGCTTGTGAGTGAGACCTGATTGCCACGGCTGCTCATCACCAGGAAGGGGTCGATGCCGATAAAGGAGTACCTGCCTAATCTGTTGGGGTCCATACCGCTGTCTAGAAAAACACTATTACGCTGATCCTGAAACAGCTCAAAAGCTTCAGCAGCGGTTAAAGGAGTACGAATTTCCTCTATTAGGGGGCGGCGTTCCATTTCTTCATCACCTTCTGTACGGTGAGTCCGATTTTCGCCGGGCTGGGGGATATGGTGGCTCCGGCAGTGGCTAGCGCGGCTATCTTGTCCTGGGCTCTGCCTGAGCTGCCGCTGATAATAGCTCCGGCATGCCCCATTCGCCTTCCCGGTGGAGCGGTGGCTCCGGCAACGAATGCGACTACAGATTTTGTCATTTTTTTCTTGATAAATTCGGCAGCTTCCTGCTCGGCCGTGCCGCCGATTTCGCCGATGAGTACCACCGCCTTAGTTTCCCTGTCTTTCTGAAAAAGCTTAAGTATATCCACGAAAGTGGTACCCGGCAGCGGGTCGCCGCCGATACCGACGCAGGTAGACTGGCCGATGCCCAGCCCGGTCAGTTGTGCCACCGTTTCGTAGGTCAGGGTGCCGCTGCGGGAAACAACTCCGATATTGCCCGACAGATGAATTTCACCGGCCATAAGCCCTGCCTTGCATTTCCCGGGAGAAATGAGTCCGGGACAGTTGGGGCCAATCAAGCGGGTTGGCTTTCCTTCCAGATAATCGTGCACCATAACCATGTCTGAGACCGGAATGCCCTCCGTTATGCACACCACCAGTGGCAGGCCGGCGTCTACAGCCTCTAAAATCGCGTCAGCCGCAAATGCTGCCGGTACAAAAATCATACTGGCATTGGCTCCTGTTTTTTCTACAGCCGATTCCACAGTATTGAAGATGGGTACGCCCAATATCTGGCTGCCTCCCTTTCCCGGCGTAACACCGGCAACCACTTTTGTGCCGTATTCTATACAACGCTGGGTATGAAAGCTGCCTTCACCACCGGTGATACCCTGGACAAGCAAACGCGTCTTTTTGTCTATTAGTATGCTCAATTGATATCTCCCTTAGCGGCGGCTACTGCTTTTCGAGCTGCGTCATCAAAACTGGTAGCCTCAATGAATTTGATTCCTGATGCAGCAAGTATGCTTTTTCCTTCATCAACATTAGTGCCTGCCAACCTGACGACCAGCGGTAACCGGATGTCCATTTGTTGATGGGCTTCCACTATACCCAGGGCAATAACATCAACTCTGGCAATGCCGCCGAATATATTGACCAGTATCGCCTTAACGCTGGGATCGGTGGTGAAAACTTTGAAAGCGGCAACTACCCGGTCGGTATTGTTAACAGTGCCGATATCCAGGAAATTGGCCGGGCTGCCTCCGGCCTGGGTTATGAGGTCCATTACGGCCATGGCCAGGCCGGCACCATTGACCATACAGCCGATATTGCCATCCATCTTGATGTAGTTCTTAACTCCGAGGTTGTTGGCCTTGACTTCGAGAGGGTCTTCCTGTTCTACATCGTGAAGCTGCTCTACATCGCGGTGGCGGAAGAGAGCATTGTCATCGAAGTTCAACTTGGCGTCAAGAGCAATAATTTCGCCCTCGGTTGTGACCACCAGTGGATTGATTTCGGCAAGTGAGCAGTCCTTGGCCTGAAAGAGCTTGTAAAGGTTTGCCATCAAACTGGTAGCGGGACGTATCTGGTCAGGGCTCAAGTTCATACCGTAGGACAGTTTACGTCCCTGGAATGTCTGGAAGCCCGTTGACCGGTCGATATATTCCAGCAGGATTTTCTCCGGGCTTATTCGGGCTACTTCCTCAATGTCCATGCCTCCAGCCTCGCTGGCCATCATCACGGGCATTCGACTAGCAGTAGCCACTATGATGCTGAGATAAAGTTCTCGCTGCACGTTGACAGCTTTCTCCATCAGCACCTTACTGACCGGCACACCTTCTGGGGTGGTTTGATGCGTTACCAGCCTGGTGCCGAGCATCCGGGCAGCCAGTTTTTCGGCTTCCTCCGGAGAATTGGCTATCTTTATGCCGCCGGCTTTTCCTCTGCCGCCGGCATAGACCTGGGCTTTGATAGCGACTTTACCTCCAAGCTCGGCTGCTATTTTTCTGGCTTCGGCCGGTGTGCTGGCTACAGCGCCTTTAGGAACCGGGATGCCGAATTCGGATAGCAGCGCCTTGGCCTGATATTCGTGGATTTTCATCTTATCCTCTTAATGTGATTACAGAGATTTATTTAGATTACAGTTATTTGGCGGAGGGGGTGGGATTCGAACCCACGTTCGCTTTCGCGAAAACGGTTTTCAAGACCGTCGCCATCGTCCACTCGGCCACCCCTCCCCAAAACCGCCCTAGTATATGAAATCAATATATCTTTGGCAACAAGGCAGATCCATTGCTTTGGAACCAGCTGGAATTATTGTCAAATGTAGCCCGTCCATTTAGGGTCGAGCCAGAGGCTAAAGCCTCGAGAATATATGTTTTGGTTGGTGATAGGGGAAATAAATATGAACAGTGACTAAAGGGACGAAGGCTTCATTATTTTAGGGGATTGAAAAGAAATGTCTGAAGAATGACTATTCTATTGTGCTCAGTATAGTTTCTATTGCTGCCTGATTCTCGAATGATCCGTCCTGAATTTCTCGAATTATACCTTCTTTGTCTATAAAGAAAGTCTGGGGTATTTTTTTAGGTGGGATGATATCATATAGCTGGTAGACGACTCCATTGGGATCAAGCAACATGGTGAAAGTGAATGAGTAATTGTTATTGTTTAATTGAGTTATGATTTTATTTTTAGTTTCCTTATTATTGATAGCAATTATTGTTAAGCCAGATGTATGATTATCAGAAACTGCTTGCAGGAAAGGTAGCTCTTCCATGCATGGTTCGCACCAGGTAGCCCAGAAATTAACCATTACAATTTTGCCGCGGAAATCACTTAGTGTAACATCGTTTCCGGCAAGGTCTGTGAGGCTAAAATCGGGGGCACGGTTGCCGACCTCAATACCAACCGGGATTGGAGTTACCGTATCGAAAGAATCGGCCAGCGACGCTTCATTTCCTGCTGCGTCTTTCGATATTACAGTGAAGTAATAAGTGCTGCCGGAGTCCAGTCTTGATAGCGTGACATTATGCGTGGTGGTGAGGCTTGTCTGCTCCGACGTAGTCGAAGTGGCATTATCGCTAATCCAGTATTCGACCTGACCGGTGGCAGGTTCATCGGTGATCCAGGTAATAATGGCGCCGGATTCCGTAATATTTGTTATGTTAAGTCCTGAAATAGTTGGCGCCGTCTCGTCACCGATGGCCTGGGT
>Ga0136653_10001813_pt1 | contig 11671 bp, 10 predicted proteins | sample LakKivw275mmetaG_FD_94866 | JGI IMG/M metagenome (GOLD analysis project Ga0136653, IMG submission 94866) | Anoxic lake water microbial communities from Lake Kivu, Rwanda to study Microbial Dark Matter (Phase II) - Lake Kivu water 275m metaG... | ecosystem: Environmental > Aquatic > Freshwater >... | reverse complement strand
GATTATAGATAAGATTCTTAGCAGACTGGCAGAGGTTGAAAAGCCTCCGCCACGTTCTTTGGAGTTCTACCGCCAGATTCTGAACGCACAAAAAAAGGCTAAAAAACCTGATTCACCTCCAAATTTAGCAGCGCTAAAAGAGAAGGCTCCTCAGCGATTGGCTCAGGGCAAGCCGATGCTCACGTTCAGAGAAGTTTCGATCGATTGGGCTGAACTTCAGAAGCTGTTTCAGGAGATAGCAAAGTTGTCAAACGAGTATATATCGCCAGTGCCGGAGGAGGTTGAGGAACTGAACAGGATTGGTTCAGACCCGGCAGTATTGAAAGAAGCGGCTAAGACATGGTTTGCAGCTGGCACATTATCATGTAAAAGCGCGGTAAAGAATAGGAATATAAAACCGCTTGCAGGCAGCGTACTTCAGGCTTGTTTGCATCCGTGGCTGGCTGCTTACGCCGATGAGCTGCTGCCAGTGGTAAGGCAGGAGAAATGGCATAAAAAATACTGTCCTGTCTGTGGAGGCGGTCCTGATTTCGCTTTCCTGGAAAAGGGAGAGGGGGCACGCTGGCTTATATGTTCTCGCTGTGATGCGAAGTGGCTTTTTTACCGTCTCGTCTGCCCCCACTGTGGCAATCATGACCAGCGCGCTTTGGCATATTTTACTGATGACAAAGGACTTTACCGGCTACATGTCTGTGAGAAATGCAGGCGCTATATCAAAGCCATTGACCTGAGGAAAACAGAAGCTGAAATACTTTTGCCTCTGGAACGAGTCCTTACTCTCGATATGGACAGGCAAGCCTACGAGCTAAAGTACAAAGCCACGGAGTAAATATGAACTTGACTGTGTTTGGGCAGATAGCAATATTGCGATGACGCAGCTTCGATTGTTTTTGATGGTCATTTGATGTGTGATATAATTGAAGCAAGCTAGATTTCTAGCAGAGGAGGAAGTTAATGCCATTCCGCTTGGGCCCGTTGGAAATTGGGCTTATTTTAGTTATCATCCTTATCGTCTTCGGTGTCGGCAAGTTACCCCAGGTCGGCAATGCTATAGGTAAGAGTATAAGGGAGTTTCGTAAGGCACGCGCTGGAGAAGATGAAGAGAGCAAAGACAAAGATAAGGATGTGGCTAAATCGACCGAAGCAAAGCCAGAAAAGAAGGCTTAGTTACCGGAGGCTAGTCTCTCCGGGAGACTGATGCCTCGTTGCTGATACGTTCCCCGCTGATAATTTATTTCTTTTCCAAGCATACTTTTTGCTGTGATTTGGAGTTAAGAGGCAATCAGTGGACTTTATGGGTATAGGTTTTCTTGAGATACTACTTATTCTTGTCTTAAGCGTGATATTTATCGGTCCAGATAAGTTGCCTGAGATGGCAGCTAAGGCAGGGCAAATATTTCGCAGTTTTAGGAAAGCTACCCTTGACTTGAGCAAGTCGATTACCGAAGAACTGCCAACCAAGGATGTGGGGGATATGCTTACCCGAGAGATAACCCCCGAGAACAAGGCAGAAAATACGGAAAAATCTCGACCAGGCTCGGGCTCTAACGAAGAAGTGCATGAGCAGTGAAGCAAAATATACCTTTATGGGCCATTTGAGGGAGCTTCGCTCCTGTCTGTTCAGGTCAGTAATTGCTATTCTTATCGCCTTACCCATCTCGTTCTTATTAGCCAATAAAGTCCTTGATATTTTGATGCAGCCGGTTCCCGGGCTGGAGCTTGTCTACACTGAACTGACTGAGATGCTGGGCACTTATATAAAAGTGTCTCTTTATTCAGCATTAGTTTTTACTTTGCCGTTTATCGTTTATCAGGCAGTGATGTTTGTTCGTCCGGCCCTAACGAGAAAGGAAAAGAATTATCTGTATATAATGTTGCCATCAGTGTTTCTGCTCTTTACGGTCGGTGCAGTTTTCGCCTATTTTGTTCTACTTCCGCCAGCGCTGAAATTCCTGCTCACGTTCGGGGGCGATATCGCCACGCCGATGATAAGAGTGGAAAACTATGTCTCGGTATTGACCAAGCTAATCTTCTGGATAGGCATGTGCTTTGAGATACCGCTGGTCATGTTCTTTTTAACCAAGATCGGCGTCCTCAAGCCGGAGTGGCTGTCAAAATATCGTCGCCTTGCCTACATTTTGGCTTTTGTGTTAGGGGCAATTATCACTCCGACATTTGACCCTCTTAATCAGACCCTGGTAGCTGTACCTGTTATTTTGTTGTTTGAATTCGGTATCCTGTTATCCAAGTTAGCTCGGCGAAAGAAGGCTGAGATAGCTTCAAGCGATAGTTGATACAGAAACGGGGGTTCTTCTGGGGGTGTAAAGATAGTCGCCGGCAATCTTGATTATCGCTAAGAGTAAAAGCCAAGGCACATGGTGCCAGGCTATGATGTCCTATTCAAATTAGGCTTACCGCCTTCACATTATTCAGAAATTAGGGCAAATTATATTCGGAGATTTGCACCCTAGGTTTTTGGCTCTTTAGGTACTGACGGGCGGATAAGCAAGATGGGTTGTAGCGATTCCCCAACTATCCTGGTGGCTACGCTGCCATAGACCCATCGGCTGACTCCGGTGCGTCCGTGGGTGGTCATGGCTATCAGGTCAACCTTTTCTTTTTGAGCTACTTGCAAGATGCTGTCTGCAGCTTGCCCCATTACAACTTGTACTCTTACTGGTACTGTTTTAAAGTTAGCCTTCACCTTTTCAAGGTATTCCAGCGCTTGCTGTTTTATTTCTGCCATTAGCATATCCCGGTATTCTTCCCAGCTTGGCTTAATGGCTGGAGACCGGTCGGCTGGCAGTGTTGGCGGCTCGCCTATTCGGAGGAGTATAACTTCGCCTCCGGTTCCTTTTGTTAGTTCCCTGGCATAAGGTATGGAGGTTTCGGCGAAGGCTGAGCCGTCGAGGGCAGCCAAGACCTTTTTAAATTTTACTTCAGAGGTTTTGTGCGCCCTTGATTTTATCAGGAGCACAGGGGTGCAGGTGCCGTACAGTATTTTTTCAGCTACGCTTCCCAGCATCCAGCGCTTAATTCCGGAGTATCCATGGGTAGAAATGATTATGAGGTCGGTTTTGTGCTTTTCGGCAAATTTGATGACCTCTTCTGCCACATTGCCATAGGCAATAGCAGCAGAGGCCTTTATCTTCTGTGATTCCAGTTCCTTTGTGTTGACATCTAGATATACTTTCATTGGGCGGTCGAGTCGTTCGGAATTGGTGCTGACTGTAAAAAGTATTACTTCACTGCCTTCACTCTTGGCAATGGCTTTGGCGTATGGGATAGCTCTTTCCGCCAGTTCAGAGCCATCCAGAGGTACGAGCACTTTCTGATATGCCATTTTTCCTCCTTGCTGACTTAGATTTAAGATTCCTCCGGTCTGGATGGACGAATTAGGAGAACAGGTTGTGCTGATTGTTCCACAATTCTATTGGCTACGCCGCCGTAGACCCATCGGCTGACTCCGCTGCGTCCGTGGGTGGTCATGGCTATCAAATCAACCTTCTCCTTTTGGGCTGCTTGCATGATGCTTTCTGCTACTCTCCCGAGGTCGCCGGGTATGACTTGTGACTTTATCTTAATCCCCTGTTTTTCAAGCCTGGCTTTTAACTTTTCCAAGTATTCTGAAGCCTGCTTTTGCATCTCTGTCCAAAGCGCATCACGGTGTTTTTTCCATGCTGGATTGATTGGACGGTCTCCATAGGAGGGCACCAATGGAGGCTCACAGACTGTGGTTAGAACAATCTCTGTATTGGTTCCCTTTGTCAGTTCCTTGATAAAAGGAATGGGAGCTTCGGCGAAAGGTGAGCCATCCAGGGGAAGTAATAGCTTTTTCAATTCTACATGGGAGACTTTCGGTGCCTTTGACTTTATCAATAGAACTTGAACGCCAGTGCCGTAGAGTACATTACGCGCCACACTACCCAACACCCAGCGCTTAATTCCGGAGTATCCATGGGTGGAGATTATTATAAGGTTGATATTGTTCTTATCGGCAAAGCCGACGATTTCGTCGGCTACGTTGCCATAGGCAATAGCTGTAGATGCTTTAATGCCCTGTGATTGCAGCCCCTTTGCGTTGAGCTCCAGATAAGCTTTCATGGGGCGGTCCAACTGCTCCACAGAAGCGATGCTGACCGTAAACAGTATTATCTCACTGCCTTTGCTTTTAGCGATGGTCTTAGCATATGGGATAGCTCTCTCTGCCATGTCGGAGCCGTCTAAAGGGACGAGCACTCTTCGGTATGCCATTATGCCTCCTTAACCTGGTATGTGTTGTGCATTATAGCCTTACAGGGGCCGCTCTGGCAACAGTTTTTGTTCGGTTTAGTAAGCGTGTGATAAAATTCAGTCAGGGATAGTTCTGACTACCATTGAGGTAGCGGCTAGCCCTAGAGGTGTTTGATTTTCTGTCACCCTGACAGACAGCGAAGGGCTTTCTGGATTCTTCGCTCCGCTCAGAATGACAGGTGGGATCTCAGAATGACAGGTGGGATCTCAGGATGACAGGTGGGAGTTCAGGATGACATGCGGGATTAGGTATTTGTAAATGGACTTGTCTGGTCTGCTTTCCTTAGTGGAACAGGTTACCGGCTATCAGCGGCTGAGAAGTGAGCTTGTTGAGCCACGGGGAGACGGGGTTAAGCTCATTGCGTCTGATGCTGTAAAACCCTTTGTCATAGCTGCGCTCCATCAAGAGATGAACTTGCCCATTTTAGTGGTAATGGCTCAACCTGAAAGTGCCAGGCGACTCTATGATGAGCTCCAGGCCTGGTGTCCAAGCTCAACAATGATTCAATTTTTCCCCGAGGTTGATATTATGGCTGGTAACAACTCGGAGTCTGATGTCTCTGTGAACGCTGAAAGATTGAGAACTCTCTCGGCTCTGACTTCTTGTCGTGACTTATCAACAGATGGGCAGAGCCCCTTAATTGTAAGTTCCGCTTTGGCCGCAGTTAGTAGAACCGTGCCTCGAGACGAGTTTATTGCATCTTGCCATGACTTAAGGGTCGGCATGGATATAGACCCGCTCCAGCTTGTAGCAAGATGGCAGGCGATGGGTTATGAAGTGGAGAATATTGTTGAGGTGCCGGGAACAATCAGTCGCCGAGGAGGCATTGTCGATGTTTTTTCTCCGGATAGCGAATTCCCAGCTAGAATAGAGTTTGTTGGCAACCAGGTGGAAAGCATCAGGCTCTTCGACCCGAAGACACAGCGTTCATCGAAGCCGGTAAACTCAGTGACTATAGCTCTGGCTAGAGAAAGCTGGCATCGGCTTAACAGGGATACTATTCTGGATTATCTGCCTGGAAAGGCGCTGTTGATTACAGATGACCTCGATGAGCTAAAAATTGTTATAGACAAGATAAGAGATGAAGCCAAGGAGCTTAGCCGGGTTGAGTCGGAGCAGGACGAGCCGGCGACGGATTTGCCCATTGTATCCTGGTCAGAATTTGAAAGGAAGATTAATAAAGTTAAACAGCGCCTAACGTTTTGTTCATGGGGCGCTGATGAGTCTCGCAATGCCCGTCTTCTGTCTTTGTCTCTAGCTCCTGTGCCAAGCTATGGAGGCAGACTGGAAGTTTTTTCCGAGGGGATTAAGGGGATGTTGCAGGAGGGATGGCGCATCATCGTAGTCAGTCAGCAGGCAAATCGTCTGGCTGAACTGCTACAGGAAAATGATGTTCTGGTCAGTCCGGTTTCACAGATAGAGCAGGTGCCGCCTCTGAAATCAGTAACTCTGGTTCAGGGGTCACTGGCTGAAGGCTGGACGATTAGAGATGTCCTGACTCTGTTTACCGACAATGAAATTTTCGGTTTCGTCAAGCAGCGACGCTCATCCCGGAAAAAACCAGTACGCTATCACTGGTTTATTTCTGAATTGACGCCGGGTGATTATGTAGTCCACATCGAACATGGCATTGCCAGGTTTTCCGGGCTGATTAAGATGCTTGCTGATGGCATTGAGCGGGAGTATCTTGTCCTGAAATATGCTGCCAGTGACAGGCTTTATGTGCCCGTTGACCAGGTTGACCGTGTCAGTCGCTATGTTGGTGCCAGTGACCAGCCGCCGACCTTAAGCCGGCTGGGAACTCAAGAATGGGCGCGTACGAAGCAGAGAATCAAGGAATCAGTGGCTAACGTTGCTCGTGAGCTTCTGGGGCTGTATGCTACAAGGGAGGTAATTACCGGATTCGCTTTTTCCCCGGACAACCTGTGGCAGCAGGAGCTGGAGTCATCTTTCCCTTACATGGAAACACTTGACCAGTTGGAAGCTGTTCTGGCTGTCAAGGGCGATATGGAGAAGCCGAAACCGATGGACCGCTTGGTTTGCGGAGACGTGGGTTATGGTAAGACTGAAGTTGCGCTTCGGGCTGCGTTTAAGTCGGTTATGGATGGCAAGCAGGTGGCATTGCTGGTTCCGACTACAGTTCTGGCGCAGCAGCACTTTGCCACTTTTCGTGACAGGCTGCAGGCTTTTCCTGTAAGGGTAGAGATGTTGAGTCGTTTCTGCACCGAAAGAGAGCAGTCTGACATAATCGAAGTTCTGGCAGCAGGCACAGTGGATATCTGTATCGGCACTCACCGCTTATTGCAAAAGGACGTCGTGTTTAAGGACTTAGGGCTCATAATCATAGATGAAGAACAGCGCTTTGGGGTTGTGCACAAGGAGCACTTCAAGAAGCTGAGAAGGGAGATAGATGTTCTCACCTTAAGTGCCACGCCCATTCCTCGTACTCTTCATATGTCGCTGGCTGGAATCAGGGACATGAGCACAATCGAAACCCCGCCGGAGGAGCGTCTGCCAATCAAGACTTATGTCGGTGTTTACGATGAGAGGATAGTGCGTGAGGCAATACTGCGTGAACTGGAGCGGAATGGTCAGGTGTTCTTCGTTCATAACCGGGTTCACAGCATTGCTATGGTTGCCGACAGATTAGGTAGAATGGTTCCCGAGGGCAGAATATCTGTCGCCCATGGCAGAATGCCCGAAGAGGAGTTGGAAAGTGTGATGACTGATTTCGTCAATCATAAGAGTGATATTCTGGTCACTACCACCATTATCGAGTCCGGCCTGGATATACCTAATGTCAACACTCTGATTATTGACCATGCAGACAGGTTAGGATTGACGCAGCTTTATCAGCTTCGGGGTCGCATTGGGCGTGGCAGCAACAATGCCTACGCTTATTTCTTTTTTGAAAAAGGCAAGCAGTTGACTCCTGAGGCTCGGAAGCGTCTTAGAACTATATCTGAGGCCGCAGAGTTAGGCGCCGGATTTGCCATTGCCATGAAGGACCTGGAGATTCGTGGAGCCGGTAACCTGCTGGGGGTGGAGCAAAGCGGTTATATAGCTGCTGTAGGTTTTGACCTTTATTGTCGGCTATTGGCTGAGTCAGTGGAGGATTTAAGGCAGGAGCGAAAAACAGGAGTGGAGTTAAGAATGCGGCAACCATCGGCTCCAACTATAGCTCTGCCTTTAACCGCCTATATTCCGGAAGAATATATACCGGATTTGAACACGAGGCTGAGTTTTTATCAGCGGTTGGCTGCTGCGAAACGGACTCAGGAAATAAGGGGCGTGGAGACGGAAATGGACGACAGGTTCGGACCGATTCCTCAGCCGGTCAGGAATCTGCTCTATGTAGTGGAAGTTAAACAGCTTGCTGCTGCGGCGATGGTGGAGTCTGTTTCTACAGAGGATAGACAAATAGTTTTGAATTTCAATAGTTCTAGGGAGATAAAAAAGCTGTCTTTAGCACAGGATTTTAAGCTTGGAATTAAAGCAGGCAGCCGGCACATAAAACTTGACATAAAGCTACTGGGAAATGATTGGCAAGAAGTGCTCAGGGAAGTGCTTCAAAAGGTTGCTACAGACGTTCAGTCCTAGTAGGGGTGGGGGTGGTTTCTGCATCTGTGCGTGCGGGGTAGTGGTTCAAATCCAGCATGGGCTACCAATTCTGTTAATATATAGAACTTCCTTCGAGGAAGTCCTATCTTTATCTAGGGGTATTGGCAAGGTGTAATCTACGGTAACAGTCTCAGGATTAACCTCTATTCTCTGGATAAAAGTTCTCAAGAATGTCTTCCTCTGTAGGAATGATGACTCGCTCAATATATATGAAAGTTCCTTTGCATAGACCACGATTGCTTCACTATCCAGGATCTTCGGAGTTTTAGATTCAATTTTGCCAAGGATGTCATCTCGCTGCTGCTGTAGCTCATGCTGATGCTCCCTTAACTCCTTAATCCGGGGGGCCAGATCATCCAGGTCCAGCTTTCCACTTTCTAGAGCTACATAGAGCCTGGTTAGTTTGCTACTTGCCTGATGTAGACGTTTTTCAAGCTGATTGAGCTGCCTTTTGTGACGGCTAGTGCTTTCTATCAGTTCCTCATTTGCCAAACGAATCAGGTCCACAAGGCTTTCTTCGGTGAGTATATTCTGCCTTATCCTATCGACGACAAATCTTTCCAGCCTGTCCTTACTAATCCGAAGACCAATGCAGCCGTCCCTGCCTTTCTTGTAACGGGTATCGCACTCATAGTATAGATACCTCCCTGACTTTGCTTTGCAGCCTACCATAGCCGCTCCACATTTACCACAGTATGAAAGCCCGCTCAGCAGATATTGGCTGGAAACCACCCTTGGATGCCTAATAGCTGGCCGCCTCTCAGTCAGCAGCTCTTGAACGCGCTCGAAGTCGCCCAAGGATATAATAGGCTGATGAGCGTCAGCGGTATAAATTATCTCGCTCGGTGGCTTGTGAAGTACTTTGTCACGAGTTCTATCAGTTCTATTCCAGGCCATCACTCCGGTATAAACAGGGTTTCTTAGCCAGTAATTAACAATAGTAGTGCCAAAGAGCCTCCCGGCTCGTGTTCTTAAACCCTCGGCATTAAGAGCTTTAGCAATCTCCTTACTACCTTTACCATCGAGCGCCATTTGAAAGGCGCGCTTTACAATTACCGCTTCCATTTCGTCTGGCTCGAGCTTTGTTTTCTGAGTGTTGCCTACCGGAACTTTCACCTTCCTGTAGCCAAAGGGAACAAGTCCTCCATTGAAAAATCCCCTATTCACATTCTCCTTCATGCCTCGCATAGTGTCTTGAGCCAAATTTGCCGAATAGAACTCATCTATGACCTCTATCATACCTTCCAAGAGCTTCCCCGCAGCTGTATCATCTATCTGCTCATTTATGGAGACCACTGATACTCCCCGCCTGCGCAGCAATGACTTGTAAATGATGGAGTCCTCTCTATTACGAGCAAACCGCGACAATTTCCAAACCAATATTATGTCATATGGTCTCTCCTTTTTCTTGGTCGCAGCTATCATCTCCTGGAAAGCAGGCCTGCTAGCGCTTCTAGCGCTCTCCGCTTCATCTACATACTCAACTACTATCTCCCACTCACGGCCTATGGCATACTTTCTCAGAGCTTTAAGCTGAGCTGGGATTGACAAGTCTTTTTCCGCCTGTTTCTCCGATGACACCCTGGCATAGATGGCTACCCTTTTCGTTTCCATGTCTCTCCTCCCTAGTTCATAGATGCTGGTAGAAATTCGGTATGACAACCGGATTGACTCGTTCAATCTGTGGTTGAAAGGCATCTCTGTCCTGGCGCAGAACTGCAACAAGCGCCACTTTGTATATGGTATCTCCATATATTATCGGCTGCGCTATAGCGGTAAGATGTCCAACATTTTCTGTCTCAGCTGTGATTATTCTCTCCACCAGACAGGACACCCTGCGCTGAATAGCCTCGTCGACAAGCGAGCCAGAGACAGCGCTCCGCCCTTTCCTGGGAAACAGATGTGCCGTGATAGAGAGATTATCTTCATTAGAACTAGCTGACCAGTAGGTCACCCGGTATTCAGGATTGATGCTTCTGACAGGCTCATAAAGCGCCCCGTAATAGAACATCTCCCCTTGTAACACCTCGGCGATGCGGATGATTATCTGGGCACAGCTCTTCCAGTAGAATTCGCCGAGCGCAACAATATCGAAACCTGTCTCATAGACCTTGTTTTGGAACTCTTCACGAGGTAAAAGGACAGCCGCCGCAAACCTGTTGGCAGCATTATGCACTGCTGAGGTTCTCAGCGGCTGATAATCAGGGCAAATCTCAACAAACATGTGTTCCATCAATTCCCTGATCTCATGAAGTATGGTGTTCTCTTTGCCACTGCGACAATCATCGTTCTTATAGTAGATATTCATCTTGCCCTCGTACATGTCGTTGTAACCACGGATGCCCTTAGGCGTAGGCCCGGCTGAGACCTTGATTCCCAGGGATTCAGCTACAACCTCAAGCGACTTAGGGCTAACTGACAAATCACGTAGAAACATGGACCTGAACTCATCGGCCAACGTTTCACTGGTGACATCATCCAGATTTTGATGCCTCTGGAGAACATATTCGCAGAACAGACGCAGGTTATTTCTGTCCACCACGCCAAACCTTTAGAGAGTTTAGGTGAGAAGCTTTTTTCCGGTGGCTTTCTCATACATCTCGACGATAAACCTCTTCACATTCAGAGACAGCTCACCGTTTTTCAGCCTAGTGCCTGACCTGTATCTGGGATCGTTCATCACGAACTGGAAGGCCATCTCTATCTCCTCTTCTTCGCTGATCTCCCTGTTCTCCTCCGCCAGATAGCCAGCCGCTCTGAGCAGGTCCCTAACCGGCACATTATACACCGGAGCCAGCTTCTTCAGAACATCAGCCCCAGGCGGCTTCCTTAGCCCTCTCTCAATCAGCGTAAGATAGGAGTTAGACACTCCGGCCATTTCCTCTACTTCCCTTAAGGTCAGCTTCTGCTCTTGTCTCAGCCTCCTTAAGTAAGCACCGAAATCGTCCATCGTCACCTCCTGAAGCTATAATAGCACAATCTGCAAACTTTTGCAAGCACCTTAGCTAGCAATTTGCTATCTGACGTGACAAAATCGGTTTGACAATATTACCATACCACAAGTATACTATTGTAAGCAATTAATCATCTGGAGTAAGTATGCCTAAGATTATGCTTAACCGGGAATTTGTTGAGAAGGTGTTGACGAGGAGGAACATATCCCAGAATGGTCTGGCCAGGAGGTTGAGGATATCCAGCGGCTACATGTCCCAGATAATGAATGGAAGCAGATATATTTCAGCGAAAATGCGACGGAGAATCTTCCGCTACTTCCGCAACTATGACTTTAACGACCTGTTCCTCATCATTGAAGACGGTAAAGGAAATGACGAGAAAAACCCCGGATGAAATCAGGCTTAATGGCTTGAAGCTGCTTGCCAAAATGATTGTCGCTGTTTACCTGAAACAGGTATATCAAGTACCAGATTCAGATTTAGCAGCAGGCGAAATTGAGGCAAATCATAACTGCAAAAGACAGACCGGATACAGCAAGGTTGCCAAGAGTGGACACGATAACTCTATAGCTAAAAAAGAGAGTTGACCCAGGGACTTATTACCTAAACCTAAAGCGATGCTATCTCGATTTCGCCCTCCCTAGATATCTAGAAGAAATACTGAGGCAAAGGCACTATGCCAGGATCAATCTTTTCTAATTCAGCCCCGGAACTTCTGAAGAACCATTTCTCTCACCTTCATAACGGCAGCGGCATCAGCCCTGAGGTCATAGTGGAGAGAGGATATAAGACCGTCATGGGT
>Ga0136653_10001812_pt1 | contig 11673 bp, 7 predicted proteins | sample LakKivw275mmetaG_FD_94866 | JGI IMG/M metagenome (GOLD analysis project Ga0136653, IMG submission 94866) | Anoxic lake water microbial communities from Lake Kivu, Rwanda to study Microbial Dark Matter (Phase II) - Lake Kivu water 275m metaG... | ecosystem: Environmental > Aquatic > Freshwater >... | reverse complement strand
GGTGCCGGTGTAATCTCCGGCGGTGATGGTGGCGCCGGCAATGGGAATATCGGTGCCGAATTCGGTAACCGTTCCGGTCAGCACACCCATCATGCCTTTGTGGATCTCGTTGGAGAAGGCGGCGGCGGAGAGCACATTGTTCGTATAGACCGCTTTCACAGCGAATTTATACACTCCCGAGGGCAGCGGCCCCCAAGCGGCGTCCACAAAGGTGGTGTCCGGGATCGTGGCAGTCGTGAGCAGCGTCCACAGGTCTTCGTTGTCCTGATCGGCAGCCAGCAGGCGCCACACCCGGTAGCCGAGCAGCACGCGGTCGCCATCGTCCGGGGTTTCCAGGACAGGTTCCTGCAGCCTGGGGTTGTCCACCAGGGCACGGCTGGCCGGGAGGTTCGGATGCACGGTGCGGGCAAAGCCCTGTCCGGAGGCGCTGCGGGTGGTGAATTCATTGGTGTCGAACTTCAGCACGCCGGTGGGGGTGCCGATCACGATGTCGTCAATGAACCAGACATACCACAGGCCATCGTTGGAAGGGCCGTCCACAGCCTGCCAGGCGAGCTTGATGGGCTGGCCGGCATAGGCGGAGAGGCTGATGTTGATCGGAGTGGCATAGTAGTTCCAGCCGCCGGTCTGGGCAGTGGCGTCCCACAGCTCGGTCCAGGTGGAACCGTTGTCCGTGGATACTTTCACATAGTAGTGATCCAGATAGGTGCTGCCCAGATAGACATAGCTCCAGAAGTTGATGGTGGCGGAAGGCGGGCAGGTGAATTGCGGAGTGATCAGCCATTCATCCTGATGGCCATAATCCCACCACAGGGCGGCCTGCCAGTCTCCACCATGCGGGGGAACCTCAGGTGTCAGAGCCACTGTGCCGATGCGGCACCAGGTGGGATAGACGCCCGTGGTTCCGGCAGGGCCAGTGTTGGTGATGACCTGGGTCCAGTCGGTGGGCGGGAATCCGGTGCCTTCAAAGCCTTCGGTGATACCGGTGGCGCCGGGATTGGGAGCCTGCCAGTTCACGATCACCTGGGTGAAGTCCACATTCTCAGAGGCTTCCACACCATAGGGCGGATAGGCCATCTCGTTCACGATGATGTCTCCCATGTTCAGGTTCGTGGTGCCCACCACAGCCTGGCCGGTTGCCTGTTGGTAACCAACGGCGTTGGCAACATAATCATAGGTGTTGCTTGCATATACATCGTTTATGGTGAATTGGCCCTGGGCGTTGGTGGTGGCAGTGTAGGTGTCATAACCAGTGAGGGTGATGGTGGCATCGGGAAGGCCAACTGTGGGTTGGTCGCTGCCCACAATGCGCCCGGTTACGGTAACCTGCGGCAGAATCGCCAGGTTGAAGTTCTGGACGGTGTTCTGATCTTCCACAATGGTCACGGTGTGGGTAACGGTGCCATAACCGAATTTGGCGGCCTGCACCTGTTGCTGGCCGGCGGCAACATAGGGGAAGGTGTAGGTTCCATCTGCTCCGGTGGTGAAGGACAGGTTCGTGTTGACCACGCTAACCGTGGCGCCGGAAAGGGGAACGTTGCCGGGTCCGAACACCGTTCCGCTCAACGAGCCCATACCCTGGGTGATGAACATGAAGGTGGTGCGGGGGAACATCCCTGTGGGAGTGGCAGCCGGCGGATTGGCGGGATCATAGGCGGTGCTGTCGCTATAGAGGTTGCGGGTGCGGCTGGGCACCGTGCCGGTCTGGGTGACGAACACATCGCTGGAGGAGTAATAGGTGGTGTCCATGGGACGCTGCACCATCACCACCAGGTTGCCGCCGCCATAGGCATAGGGCGTGGTGAGCGTGATCAGGATGTTGTTCTGGCCACTGGGATAGTTCACATTGCCGCTGAACACCGAGGTAAGCTGGGTGGAGGGTATCCAACCGGCAGCCAGGTCGGGCTGGGTGGTTTCTCCCACCCAGATATTGGTGGGCATATTGGGCAGGTTGGTGGCAAAGGAACTGTAGAACTGAATGGCAGTCAGCAGGCCGCCGATATTAAGTTCGGAGGAAAGATACACGGTCTCGAACAGCGAGTTGCGGTAGAACATGTCCACCGGCATGCGATCGGTGCTGCCGCCGGTGCCGACGGTGATGGCGACCGTCCCCTGTGCCTGGACGTCGACGGGATAGTTCGCCGTCTGGTTGTTCTGGGGGATCTCGTCGTCCACCATTTCCACCTTGCCATAGAGGTAGGTGGAGCCAATGGCGGTGGGGGTCCAGTTGATGGTGAAGGGCAATATCTGCTGCGGGGCGATGGTGGTGCCGGCCACAGAGCCGATCTCCACATTGCCTTCCTTCATCAGTTTCACCGTGTAGGTGGACTGGGTGTTCGATCCGTTGTTCTTGATGGTGATCACATAGGGAGAGGGGGCGCCCACACTGGGAGTGGTGTTTCCGGTGATGGACAGGCAGCCCAGGTCATTGACCAGCGGCTGGCCGGTAATGACGATGGTGGTCTTGGGAAACTGGCCGGAAAGGGTGGCGCCGGTCGGGGGATTGTTCGGATCAAAGGTGGTGGTGTCGCTGTAGATATTCAGCGAACGGTTGGTTCCGATGGTTTGGGCGTAGAAGTTGTCCAGGGACGAGAAATAGGTGGTGTCCATGGGGCGGTTCACCATCATCACCAGGTTGCCACCCGTATAGACAAAGGGTGAGGTAAGCTGGATCTCGATGGTGTTGGCACCGCTGGGATAGTTCACGTTCCCGTCAAAGACCAGGGAAAGCTGGGTGGCAGGGATCCACGCGTTGGCGGCAAATCCCGTCTGCATGGTGGTTCCCAGCCAGATCTTGGTCGGTTTGTTGGGGAGGTTGGTTGAGAAGTTGTTGTAGAACTTCAGGGCACTGATCGTACCGCTGGCGAAGCCAAGCTCATCCTGCAGATAGATGCATTCGAAGAGCGAATTCTTCCAATACATGTCCACAGGCATGCGGGCTTGTTGATCTCCGGCGCCGATAGTCACCTCTTCTGCATTCAGAAAGGTGGCTATCATGCCCAGAACGAATATCATCACCAGGAGCAATGATAGTCTTTTCATAGGGTTTCTCCTTTTCCCATATTGATATTTGGGTTCTTTTTATACCTTGGTGTTGGGGATCGAACCACGCCCCTGAAGGCAGGCTCTCTCCCGGGTTAATTATAGACGTTTCAAAGTCTTACACGCTCTATCCCACTGCGTGTGCAGGTAATCACTCTATGTAATCTCGCAGGATTTCATCCTACTTTTATCCATACAATTGCTATGCACAATTCTGTCAAGCAGGAAATTAGCGGAGTGGCAGTTACTTGCTCAGCTGAAAAAAAGGATGGCCCGGTAGGGAAAGAATGTGGGTGAGCAGTAGAAATTGGAGAATATTGAAGCCAGCTTGCTGCCCTTTCAGCCTGTCATCGCTGATTTGGTGAGTGTTCAGCTCAGGGGTATTTCCGTCTGAAGCTTTTCATTCTCGATCCGTCGCTGCGCCAGTTTCACATACTCCGGGTTGATATCATATCCTACATAATGGCGCTCATCCCGGATGGCGGCAATGGCGGTTGTACCGCTTCCCATGAAGGGATCCAAGACCACATCTTCCTGATAGGAATAAAGTTGGATCAAACGATGGGGCAATTCCACCGGGAAAGGCGCGGGGTGCCCGACCTTTTTGGCGCTCTCGGCATTGAGGTTCCACACCGATTTGGTCCACTGGATAAAGTCTTCTTTTCCGATGGTATCATGCTTTCCCTTCCGGGTGGCTGACCGGCTGTAATCCCCTTTGGAAAAGACCAGTATGTATTCATGGATATCTCTCAACACAGGGTTTGAGGCGCTGGTCCAGCTTCCCCAGGCGGTGGAGGTGCTGGCACTGGAACCTTTGTTCCAGATGATCTCACCTCTCATGTTGAATCCGATCTCGATCATCATCTGAGAGATGTAGTCCGAGAGAGGGATATAGGGCTTTCTGCCCAAATTTGCCACATTGATGCAAACCCGTCCGCCATTGACCAGAACCCGGTAGGTTTCTCTGAAGGCGTTGCTCAGCAGGCAGAGATATTCCTCCAGGCTAAGATCTTCATCATACTCCTTGGAAACATTATAGGGAGGCGAAGTAATCATCAGATGCACTGATCTGTCCGGCAGTTCAATCATGTTCTCTGCACTGCCCAGGATGATCTGATCCAGGTATTCAGCCGGAATCTCGTTTTCTGTCTTGTCGATTACCATATTATCGTCCATGGACGAATACAGCTTGGAATCATAGAACCGTGAGGAATCATGATTGATTCTGCCAGGACTCCCGAAAGAACTGGATACTGTCCCCTGTTTGGTTATTCTTGAGCCCATAGATCCACCCATCTTTTAAATACATTGACAGTTACTTCCGGTTTCACCCAAGCAATGGCTATGGCCTGTGTTCCATTCCGTTTACAGAGTTTCTGCAAAGCAAAGCCCGTGATTTCCACTCCCCGGGGATTAGTTCCCGGTTTGGGAAGTTTCAGATAGTTGTCCACTCCCATGGCCCTGAATATTTTGATTTGTTCCTCCTTGGGAATATAATACAACGCACCCTGCTGACCCCAGCAGATGCGGGCAAAGATCAGATCACAACCCGGCGAATAGCTCCTGGTAAATCCCTGGGCACTGGCAGCATCAACTGTCCAGGATAACTTCACGCCTGAGAAACCCTTGCCGGTAACCGTAATGGTCTTGATCGATATGGGTTGCCCGAACAGCAAAACATCGGTCTCCGCTTCCGTGGCCGGGACCCTGGTATCTACATTCTCCTCTCCAAAATAGTAGATCAGCAGAGAACTCAGTATTTTCTCACGAATCGTGCCCACTTCCATACCAATTTTGCCGGCTCTGGTTGCTTCAAGATTGGCAATATGAAACAACAGTGGCAGTTTGCTTTTGATCCTGGAGCTTGTCCCCGGATCATTGAACATTTTTATCAGTTCTTGTATCATTTCGGTTCCCTTGGTTTTGCCAGTGATCAGAGATTTTCTCTTTTAACCACAGATCAATAACGGGCTTATCTGTCAATGTATTTGTTCAGACAGGAAAGCCAGAATAGGTACCTCTGCTTTATAATCAACAGGAAAATGCCCTTTCTTTGAGGGTCAGGCGAGACGCCTGACATTCCTCATGCTGCGCCATCCTTTTCACCTAACTGACTATCTTTTCCTCTTCTTTCTCATTTTTCTCATTTCTCATTGTAAAATAATCCCTTCTCTATAAATACCACAAGATCAAACCATCCGCTCGCTTTGGCGCTTATCTTGCATTAGCTTTTAGCCAAAAAACCTGAGGAGTCTGAACATGAAACAGGCGAAAACACTCCTGATCCTGATCCTGGGATTGCTGCTGGCTGCGGCACCGCTGCTGGCGCAGGAGGGCATTCCTGAAGCCATCAGCGTGTTCATCGAGGCCTTGAACGCCCATTCCTATGAGCTGGCCGCTCCGCATCTGGGTGCAGAATTCAACATCGAGGGCGTGCCCAAAGAGTTCCGGGAGTTGGCTTTGAAGCAGATCTTTGCCCTGTTTCCCTACACCATCACAGAGCAACAGCTGATCTCAGCCAGCGCCGACGGCAAAACCTTCCGGGTGCTGCTGATCCGCACCGACGGCGAGCGGGAGATCGATTTCACACTCGATGAGGAGGGAAAACTGATGTCCACCACATTATTCCAGGCAGCGGTGAAACCGGCTTCGCAACAGCAGCCGCGTGACCTGCCCGCCTATGCCGAAGCCAGATTCGAGCTGGTTCAGAACCTGATCTTCCTTCAGGGAGAACTCAATGGCGAAAAGACGGTCTTCCTGCTGGACAGCGGCGCACCGCTGCTGGTTTTGAACAGTAAATATGAAGCCTCCGAAAATACCATCATACTGTCCCAATCCGCGGGAGTGGGCGGCAGCATCGGGGGAGTGGGAACCACACGGGTGCAGAGCTTCTCCTGGGCAGGCGGCTCCTATGCCGATCTGGATGTGATAACCATGGATCTGAGCCATCTTGAGGAAAAAATGGGCAGGAGTTTTGCCGGCCTGATCTCCATGGCGGAACTGGAACCCTTTGAAACGCATATAAATTACAAGAAGAAAACTCTCAAACTATACAGACTGGATGAGCAGGGCAACCATTCCCACAAGCTGCCCAAAGCCAAATCCGTCATCCCCTTCCGCCAGGAAGCCCACATCCCGGTGATCGAAGCCCGGATCGGAAGCTTCAAACTTAATCTGGGCCTGGATACCGGCGCCCAGTCCAACCTGCTGGACCTGGCTTATTACAATGATCTGCTGCCCCTGATCAGCAAGGTCCAGGCCGATACCGTGCTGGGAGCCGACGCCCGCAGCATGGAAGTGAACACCGGCCTGATCAAAAAGACCCGGGTGGCCTCCAAAAACTATGGCAAAATGAGATATGCCTTTTCCGACCTGAACATCCTCAATGAGGCCTACAACCTGAGCCTGAATGGCTTGTTGGGCCATCCCTTCCTCTCCAAACAACCCTTCAGCCTGAACTATCGCAAACGGGAACTGATCCTCTACTAAATCCATCTGGCTCCCGTTAGCAATACGGAATCATTACGGAGTCATTACGGATTAACTCCGTAATGACTCCGTAATGATTCCGTATTGCTAATGAGGGAAAGGAGGGCTGGCAAGGGGGAATGTATGCCGTTTGAAATGGCTCAATATATTGTATTTCAATCTTTTGTGGGTATATGATCAGAAATTCTCGCTCTGCTGTATTCCTATCTGATAAAAGTCGACTCTGTTGGGATTGAGGGTGAAGAAAAAGGGGAGAAATAGAACACGGATGACAGGATGACTGGATCAGCAGGATAACTTGCGTAGCAATTGATTATCTGACAGTGGATTCATAGCAAGCTCTGTCTCTCTGTCCCTCTGTTTTATAGAAAAGAAAACAGTTCATCCCTGCCGGTCAGGCGAGAGGCCTGACGTTCCTCTTCCACCCAGGCGCAGCTATCTTTTCTCTATTCTCTTTTCTCTTTTCTCTGCCTCTCTGTTCCTCTGTTTTATAGAAAAGAAAACAGTTCATCCCTGCCGGTCAGGCGAGACGCCTGACGTTCCTCTTCCACCCAGGCGCAGCTATCTTTTCTCTATTCTCTTTTCTCTTTTCTCTGCCTCTCTGTTCCTCTGTTTTTTAAAAAAGAAAACAGCTCATCCATGCCGGTCAGGCGAGACGCCTGACATTCCTCTTATCCCCCGGCGCAGCTTAGCTTCACGATCCGGTGTATCTCAGTCCTCGTGCCAGATTCCGCCCGCAGGAAATAGATGCCGGCGGGCAGCGGTGCACCGGCTGAATTGCGTCCATCCCAGTCCAACTGACTGGATCGGACAGCCGCAGAGCCATCCAGAGTCCTGACCAGTTCTCCTTTCAGATTATAGACCTTCAGCGAGAGTGAAGAAAGCCTCTCGGCAGGCAGGATGGAAAGCCGGGTGGAAAAGGGATTGGGATAGACCGAACGAAGCAATGAAGCAGCCGGAATGGCGGTTTCCTCCCCCACCCCGGTGCCGCTGACCGCGATGCTCACATAGCGGACGCTATTGGCAGGAAGGTTCACGCGCACATAGCAGACGTTGTGTTCCCCGCTGCGGTCGACCTGTTCCAGCACTCCGTTGTAAACAGTATAGCCCCAATTTCCGGCGGGCATCCGGAACTTGAGCAGGGTATTTTCGAAAGCCATGTTCTGGCTGTTGCTCAGGATCGCCAGCAGGCTGTCCGCAGTGGCATTGTTGGCGGGATAATAGTTCACCTGCAGGTTGTTGCCGCTGCTGCCGGCATAGATGGTGGAAAGGGGCTGGAGTTGGGAACCGTTCACGCGGACGATGCGGTAGGCGCGGTTGCCGTTGCAGGTGCTGCGGGTGCCCAGATTGTAGGGATGGGTGTAGATGGAGCCGGTGTTGTAATGCAGGTGCCCCCACAGCGCCATGTCCACTCCCAACTGGCTGAGATCGAGCTGATCGGAGAAGTCGTAATGGTGAAAGAGCACCCGGGTTTTGTCCGGGTGGAGGGTAAGCTGGTTGTTCAGCCAATTGATCTGGCTGTAGATGAAGCTTTGCCCACCATAAATATTGGAACGCCAGTTGTCATAATTCAGATAGGCTTCCAGACCGATGAAGTGGGTGTTGCCATAGATGAAGCTATAGTCCTGGGTGTGCTGGTTCCAGGTGGTGCTGGGATTGTCCAGCCAGTTCCAGCCGAAATAGCGCCACCAGTTGCGCCGGGCGCTGCCTGCCGGGGGCGGGGTGGAGTTCCAGCCGCCGATATCGTGGTTGCCGCTGGTGAGAAAGACCGGCACTTCAAATTCCGCCAGCACCCGCTGGCTCCAGCCATACCAGTATTGCCCGGCAAAGCCTTCCAGCTCGCCTTCGTTGAGCAGGTCACCGGTGAGAAGGACGAATTCCGGCTGGATCAGGTTGATGTCGTCCATCACGGCGCGAAGGTCGCTAACCGAGGTGGAATCGCTGTCAAAGCCGGCATTGGGGTAATAGACCCGATTGGGCAGATGAGGATCGGTGATATGGGCAAAATAGTAATGGGTCTTGCGGGAGGGCACCAGATGGACGGCGTTTTGGGTGATGTCCCAGATGCCTCCGGAAGCGGTGACCCTGAGGTCATAAAGTTCAAACACCGGCACCTGGGGAATCAGGGCTTGCAGCAACCAACGGTCCGGCGAGGACAGATATTCGCTGCTGAGCAGGGACAGCGGGATGGTCTTGCTGCCATGCAGCAGGTCGGCCTGCCAACCGGTGGTGGAAGGCGGCGCCAGGCAGGTGATGCTGAGGGTTTCGCCTGGAGTGTGGATGGCAGGAACGTTGAGCAGAGGCACCTGGATCACGGTGAGGGTGTCCCCGATGGCGTTGTAAGGGCTCTGGGCAGCCAGAGCGCAGCAGGTCAGCAATAGGAGCAGGAGCAGGGACAGGCGGATTTTCATCAGAGGATCAGATCCTCTCCAGGACTTCACGCACGGTATCGATGGGCAGGGCGAATCCGATGCCGATGTTGCCTCCGCTTTCGGAGAAGATGAAGGTGTTGATGCCGATCACCTCACCCTTGATATTGACCAGGGGGCCGCCCGAATTGCCGGGATTGACCGCTGCGTCGGTCTGGATCATGTTGCGGTAGGTGCGTCCGTCCCGGCGGGGGGCAAAGCTGCGTCCCACGGCGGAGATCACACCCACGGACACGCTGGGCTTGGAATCGTTCATCAGAAAGCCATAGGGATTGCCCAGGGCGATCGCCCATTCCCCGATGATCAGGTTTTTGGAATTGCCGAAATTGGCGGCCGGCAGATTGTTGCCCTCGATCTTGAGCTTGGCGATGTCGTGCTGGTCATCGGCTCCGATCACCCGGGCGCTGAATTCCCGCTTGTCCGGCAACACGATGGTGATCTCGGTGGCGCCGCTGACCACATGGGCATTGGTAACGATGAAGCCGCGTTTGTCATAGATCACTCCGGAGCCGATGCTCTGCACCTGGCGTTCCATGGGAAAGAAATCGAAGAAATCGAAGAAACCGAAGCTGCGGCTGCCGCGCACCAGCTCGGTCTTGGTAACGTTCACGCTCACCACCGCGGGTTCCACCGCTTCCACGGCTGTGGTGATGGTGGTTTCGCGGGAGGCGGCTTCGGCACGGCTGGCCACTTCCCGTTTGGTATCGGGCTGGGGCAGGATGTTTTTCTGGTTCAGCAGGACCAGCGTGATCCCGGCATTCAGGATCAGCACCGCCAGAACAAGGATCAGTATGGAACCGGGTTTCATGGCTGGATCACCTCATTTGAACTTGTTGATGGCAAATTCGATGCTGGCGGTGGTAACGGTGGTCTCGAAACAAGGACCCTTGGGACGCTCGTTGAGCACGGCATAGACCGGAAATCTCCAGCCGTCGCGCACTCCATCCACCAGATCGCGGTGGCAGGCAACCGCCACCACCACATCGGGACGCTTCTCCAGAATGATCTTGCGCGCCAGGGAACCACCGGTGGCAACCGCCGCCTCCACCTGATGGCTGGTGATGATCTGCTTGATGCGGGCGATGTCGCAACCGCCGCATTCCTCGCAGTTGATGATATCCGAGACGATGCGGATGGGGCAGTCGTTCTTCTGCAGACAGTGGGGCAGCATCACCAGGATATTGGAATTGCGGACATCCCTCTGATCGGTGAGCACGGTTTCGTTGTTGAAATTGAGGAAGGATTCGATCAGGGTCTGCTTGTTCGTAAAAGTAATATAGGCCAGGGCTTTGGCCATGATGTAAAACCAGTGGAGTTGCATCCATTTGGAGAGGCGCTGCAGCCAGTGGGTTTTGATCCTGACGTGGGTGGAGCGCAGGGTGATGATCCACAGCAGCATCATGTAGAGCAGCAGCGCGAACAGCAGTCCGAAGATGATCTTATCGAGCGTGGTCAGCCCCGGTTTCTGGTAGGCCAGCCGCAGAAAGATGAAATAGACGGCGCTGAGAAAGATCAGGGAGATGCTCACATAGGCGGGAAATTTGATAACGGAGAGATATTGGTTTTTCATGATGATTCTCCTGAATTGGGAAGGGAAAAAGCGGGCTCGCGGGAGCTGAACAGCTCTCCGGGCTGAAGCCTGGCACCCAATTGATAGGCCCAGGCGTCCATGATCCTTTTGCCGGCGGGTTGGACGCTGCGGATGAGCAGCTGGCGGTCCTGGCAATTGACGCTGAAGCCGGTGTTCCGGATGATCTCTGTGATGCTGCCGGGAAGACCATTGGCAGGCTCCGGAAGTGTTTCCGCCTCCAGAATCTTCAGGCTGTGCTCCCCCCGCCAGGTGAAGGCTCCCGGCTCAAGCGAGAACGCCCTGATCCGGTTCAGGACTGCCAACGCCGGTTGGTTCCAGTCTATCTGCAGATCGCTTTTGAGCAGCTTAGAGGTATAACTGGCCTGGCTGTGGTCCTGTTGCTGTACCGGCGGTTCGCCAGATCGGTATCGCTCCAGCAGGCGGAGCAGCAGATCAGCCGCCAGTTCGGACAGTCTGGACTGCAGCGAGCTGAAGTTGTCCTCCGGCAGGATGGGCAGTTTCTGTTGAATCAGGATGGGGCCGGCATCGAGGCGGGAAGTAAGTTTGAAGATGGTTACCCCGGTGAGGCTGTCCCCTTTGAGCAGTGCGGCCGTAATGGGGGACGCTCCACGATAAAGCGGAAGCAGCGAAGGATGCAGGTTGATGGCGCCGAAGCGGGCAGATTTCCGCAACTCCTTGCCCAGCATGCCACCATAGGAGGCGGTGATCAGCAGGTCGGGCTGGAGTTTTGAGATTCGCGCCAGGCTGTCCGCAGCGTTGATCTGCTCCGGCTGCCAGAGCGGAAGCTGCCTTGAAGCGGCAAATTCCGCCACGGCGCAGGGACGGGGCTTCAGCCTGCGTCCGGCGGGACGATCGGGCTGCGTAACCACCAGCAGCGGCGGATCATGCTCCAACAACCGCTGCAGCGCGGGCAGGCCAAATTCGGAGCTGCCGATGAAGATCAGCCTCATAGCTCGTGAGGATCGGGACGGAAGATATCCGCGCGGATGTTCACGCCGTCCACGGTGGTCTGTTCCAGTTCCTTGAGCCGGCGTTTCAGCTTCAGCTTGGCCAGGGCGCTGATCCTGTCTGTGAAAAGCACCCCTTCCAGATGGTCATATTCGTGCTGGAACACGATGGCGG
>Ga0136653_10001810_pt1 | contig 11677 bp, 7 predicted proteins | sample LakKivw275mmetaG_FD_94866 | JGI IMG/M metagenome (GOLD analysis project Ga0136653, IMG submission 94866) | Anoxic lake water microbial communities from Lake Kivu, Rwanda to study Microbial Dark Matter (Phase II) - Lake Kivu water 275m metaG... | ecosystem: Environmental > Aquatic > Freshwater >... | reverse complement strand
TGAGGGTTCCGTTACTGCAACTCGACCAGACCAGCCGCCTCCAGTGCGCCCAGGGCGACCACGACGTCCGCCACCTCTGCCGCACCGCTCAGCTGCAACCGCTCGGCGATCTCCCACGCGGCCCGACGACCATTGATCCACGGCCACAGCCGCGCGCCCAACTCCCCCGCCGGGTTGTCGGCCAGGCGCCAGCGGCAGCGCCGCGCCACCAACCCCGCGCCGTCGCACTCCTCGTCCATCTCCGGAGGCTCAAAGCCCGTCTCCTGCCCCGCTACGTTGCCGGCTTCGCAGGCGGCGAAGGCGAGCAGTTCGTCGGCCATGCCGATGAGGTCCTCGGCGAGCCCCTCATCGTCGGGCGCGAAGCGCGCGGCCTGCGTGACGGCGTCATGGCCCTGGAGCCCGAGGTGCCACAGCTCCGTCGCGAGCTTCCGCACCGCCTCGGCCGCGAGGGGCAACTCCCCCACCTCGGCCACAACTTCGGTCACGCGGGCAGCGACACGTCGCTTGAAGTCCTGCACCGCCAGCGCCCCGAACCAACGCGCCTGCTCCGCCCCGGCCGTCGCCAGCAGATACAGGAACGTCCCCGTCACCGCGCCCATGCGCGCGAGCGACCCCTCGTCAATGTCCTCGGGCCGGTCCATGCTGCTGTGGTAGTGCTTGTCCGGCCACGCCGAGAACTGCGGCGTCGGGCTGTCGAAGAAGCCGTCGGAGATGAAGGCGTCGTTGCCCCAGAAGGGCATCGTCTTCCACGGGAAGATGGCGTAGTTGTCCGCGCCGAAGCGTCCGACGGGCTCGGCGGCGACCGCCTGTAGGAGCATTTCGCACAGGCCGTCAATGAAGGACGCGTTGGCCTCCGGCGACCGGAAGAACAGAATCTGGCCGCCGCAGGTCCCGAAGTTCTCGGCCAGCGAGTCCGCGCACAGCCCGGCCACGATCTCGGGCAGCCGCTCGCGGTTCTCGTTGAGGTACGGCAGGAAGCCGCTAACCTCGACACCGTGCATGAAGCGAATCGTGCGGCGCAGGGGCGGCAACTTGCCGGCGTCAATCAGCGCCTTGAGCGTCCTTAGCAGCTCGACCGAGGCGCAGCAGCCCGAGGCGTTGTCCCGCGCGCCGGGCTCGGATAGGTGCGCCAGCACCCAGATCTCTTCGTGCGCGAGGTCGGTGCCCGGCAAGGTGGCATGCACGAAGTCCGAACTGCCCTCGACGGTCTCCGCGTTGACGACGGCCCGCAGCCGTACCGGCTCGTCGCCGTCGGCGATGAGCGCCCGCAGGCGCCGGCCCTGCCGCGGCGACAGGTTGAAGCCGAAGATCTGCGGCTGGTCGCGATGGCCGCCAAAGATCGTCCACATCACGAGGTCGGGGACATCCTCGGGCTCGCGCACGGGGGGGTATTGCTTCAGCCACGGCGGCGCGATGCAGTCGGAGACAAGCCCCATGGCCCCGGACTTGCCGACGGCCGCCGCGACCGTCGAGGGGAACTGGTCGGTGAAGACGATCTTGCCCGTCCACTGCCGCTCCTCAACGTCACCCTCGGCCAGCGGTCCGCGATGCACGACGACCTCGGCCTCGATCCCCTCCGGCGGCGTGGCGACGCTGTAGCACACCAGGCACAGCGGCTCGTCATCATAGCGACAGATCGTGTAGCCGTTGTCCCCGATGACACTGAGCGACGCACCGTGCGGCCGCCACTCCATCTGGTTCTTCGCCCCGTCGAGATACTCCGTCTTGTCGTCGGCGGGGTACGGGATCATCTCAGCCGTCGCCGCACCGTTCTGCAGATAGCGGCCCACGAGCAACTGCCCCGCGGCGCGCATTCCCGGCCCGGGCACGGTGCAGCGGCAGCGCCAGTGGTTGGCGATGTCCCGCAGGCACAGCCCGGTGTTGAACTCGTCAATGACAGCATTCATGATGTGGCGGAACATGATGAACCTCGTGTGATGTCGCGTAGGCCCGCCGGTCCTCCGGCGGGCAGGTGTGCCCACGTGTGCGCCGGAGGACCGGCGCACCTACGCGTCATTGGGGCGACCCCAGCAGCCCGTCCGACCAGAAGCACGGCTCGTAGCCGCGCTCGGCCAGCCAGCGGATGCCCGACTCGACCTTCTCGAACACGTCGGACTGGAAGTAGTTGTTGCGCTTGCCATCCATCTCGACGATCAGCCGGTCCTGCCGGAAGTACTGCTCGTGGATGAGCAACTCGATCATCTCGCCGGTGTGCGGGTTGCCGGTCTGCGTCTCCAGCATCGGCAGCACTTGGTCGGCCTGCAGGCCGTTGACGACCGAGTCGCAGGTCACGAAGGTCAGCCCCTCCTTCGTGTCCTGCCACGCGTCGCGGGTGTTGCAGTAGTCGGCTTGCTCGAGGTCGAGGTAGTACTTCGTGGTGCACTGACCATTCCTGACCCAGAACAGGCCGATCAGGATGTCAATGCCCCGGTCCTTGAGCGCCCGGCAGGCATCCAGCGGGGCCTCCGCCCAGTGCACCGTCGTCTCCTGGTTGATGACCGCCTCGCCCGCGTAGCGCTTGATCTGCTCCACGACGAGTTCGTAGTCGTGCGCCATGCGGTCGTAGTCGGCGTCCTTGTAGATGCGGCTCGGCAGGTTCTGGATGGCGTGGAACGACAGGTGCAGCCAGTCGCTGTTGGCTTCCCATTCCCCGCGCCACTTGTCCGGCATCATGCTGGTGTTCCAGCTATGGTCGGACAGCTCGTAGTACGTGTTGATGTGCACCTTGGTCCCGTACTTGTCGTGCATGAGCTTCCAGAACTTCAGGTACCAGTGGTCGAAGAGCGAGTTGTAGGTGTCGGGGCTGCTGCCCAGGTCGTGCAGGAACTCGATGTTGTCATCAATCGAGTACCGATAGCGTGGCCGGGAGTTGAGGTCAGCCATGATGGCGATCTCCGCGGTCGCGTGGGCGGGTGCGTCCCCGCACCCGCAGCTAGCCGTGATCGTCCAATCCTGCCGCGTCACCGGCGCCTCGGCGACGAACGTCTCGCCGGTCACAACCGCCGGATTCCCATTGACGGTGACGACCGCGCCCTGCGGGCAAGTGCCCGTCACCGGCACCAGCAGCGCCTCGCCCTCGATCCGTCCGTCATGCCGGTTCAGATAGTCGCCATCTCGTGGTGAAGTGATGCGCAAATCCGCCATCTCTGCCTCCGTCGCTGTCCTTGTCGTTGCCGTTGCCGTTGTCGTTGCCGTCCCTAATCCCTAACCCCCAATCCCTGCCTCACTAATACCAGCGCCAGCCCATCCGCCGCCCTTCGAACTCCTTCACTTCCGCCAGCGCCTCATCCGACACCTTCAGCCCGTCGCCGTCGAAGATCTCCTCATCCCCATTCTCGCGGCACCAGTGCATCAACGCGCTCCGGAACGCCAGCGCCAACGCCCGGTCCTCGTATGCCAGGTTCCGCAGCTCGTGCGGGTCCTCGACCCCGTCGTACAGCTCCTCCACCCCACCCAGCTCATGATACACGAACTTGTACTGCTTGTTCCGGATCATGTACCGCTGGTGGGGCGCGCCGAGGGACTGCGAGACGTACAATCCGCGCGTCGCGCTGGTCACATCAATCCCGTCCACGTCCCGCGGCAGCGGGCAACCCGTCAGCCCCGCCAGCGTCGGCAGGATGTCCTGCAGGCCGACCAGGGCGTCCGACTGCCCCGTAGTCGCGATCCCCGGCCCCGCCATGATCAGCGGAATGCCAAGTGACCCGTGGAACATGTTGCACTTGAAGAAGCAGCCGAAGTCGCCCAGCAGGTCGCCGTGGTCGGACGTGTAGACGATGATGGTGTTGTCCAGTTGCCCGGCCTGCTCCAGGCAGGCGACAATCCGCCCGATCTGCTCGTCCTGGAAGGTCACCATGCCGAAGTAGTGCGCCCGGGAATACTGCACGCCCTCGGGGGACAGCTTGTCCCAGCCGTACGCCACCGGCCAGTGGCGGAGGAGCGGGTCGCGGTCGGCGAGCAGATCGAGGCTGCCGACCGGCGGGGGGATCTCGCGCGGGTCGTAGGCCCGGTTGTACGGCTCGGGCGGATCGTAGGGTGAGTGGGGCTTGGCGAAGGAACTCCACATGAAGAAGGGCTGGCCGGGGCGCTCGCGGAGGTGCTGCTCGAGATTGGCGATGCTGCGCGAGGCCACCCAGGCTTCCTCGTGATGTTCGGCCGGTACGGCGGACGGCCCCGCATGCACATCGTTGTTGCCGATGCCGTGGGCCCGCTGGTAGCCGCCCCAGCCGACGTCCCGCAGGTAGTCGTGGTAGTCCTCGATGCCGCGCTGCCGCCCGGTGGGGTCGAATTGGCCGATCATGCGACCCGACTCGCAGGCCTCCCAGTGCTGGAAGCCATGCACGAGGCGGGGCTGCCCCGGCGGGGCGTACGGCACATAGTGCAGCTTGCCGACGGCGCAGCTCCAGTAGCCAGCCCCGGCGAAGTGCTCGGCAATCTTGATCTGATCGTCGCGGATGCGGCCGGAATTGTTCTTGTGCCCGGTGCACTTGTGCGAATAGTTGCCCGTCGTGATGCACGCGCGCCCGGGGACGCAGATGGGGTTTGGGGTGCTGGCGTGGGTGAAGGTCACGCCGCGGCGGGCCAGGGCATCCAGGTTCGGGGTGCGAATGAATGGGTTGCCGTTGGCGCCGACCGCGTCGTTGCGCATGTGGTCGGCGGTGATGAGCAGGACGTTGGGGCGGGCCATGGCCGGGCACTTCCTCCGCTGCCCCGGTGATTCCTGCGCCCTTCCCTCGATGCAACCCAAGTGCTATCATGTCCCCCCGGTGATCGCCATGCCCAAGTCGGAGATTGATGTTGCCGGAACCGAGACGTGTACGCTGAGCCGCTGGCAGCACTCCTGCCAGAGCTTCACCTGTACCGCCCCCGGCGCGCTGCTGTGTATCGTGATCGCCGCCGTCGCCACCTTCCTGGGGTTGAAGGCGCCCCTCATCGGCGGGCCGGTCTTCGCGATCCTGCTCGGGATCGTCGTCGGCAATGCCCTCCGCGTTCCCGAGGGCGGCCGCCCCGGCATCGCGTTCTGCTCCAAGAAGATCCTGCAGTTGGCCATCATCGTGCTCGGCGGGGGCTTGAGCCTGCTGAAGATCTACCAGACCGGCGAGAAGTCGCTGGCCGTGATGCTGACGACGCTCGCCGCGGCGCTGCTGGTGGCGTGGGTGCTGGGGCGGCTGCTGAAGGTGGACCGCAAACTGACGAGCCTCGTCGGCGTCGGCACCGGCATCTGCGGCGGCTCGGCCATCGCGGCCATCGCACCGATCATTGACGCGGACGACGACGAGATCGCCTTCTCCATCTCCACGGTCTTCCTGTTCAACATCGTTGCCGTGGTCCTCTTCCCTCTGTTCGGGCACCTGCTGCGGATGACGGCCGAGGGCTTCGGCATCTGGGCCGGCACAGCGATCAACGACACGTCCTCCGTCGTCGCAGCGGCGTATTCCTACTCGCAACAGGCTGGCGATGTCGCCACGATCACGAAGCTGGCGCGGACGACGATGATCGTGCCGATTGCGCTCGCGTTCGCCTTGCTGCTCTCCCGCAAGCAGAGCGGCACTGCTCGCGTGACCGTAGACGAGGCCACCGATGACGCGGTCCTGACCGTCACCCCCGGCCAGCACATCATGCGCATCTTCCCGTGGTTCGTCCTCGGCTTCCTGGCGATGGCGCTGCTCAACACCTTCGGCGTGCTGGGCGCCGCCGCGCCGCACTTCAGCTTCGCGGGCAAGCTGCTCATCACGGTGGCGCTCGCCGGGGTGGGCCTCGGGGCGAACCTGCGCAAGATCATCAAGACGGGGCCACGGCCGATTGTCCTGGGCCTGATGGTGTGGATCGCGGTGGCCCTCATCAGCCTCGGTGTGCAAAGCATCTACAACCAGCTCTAGGACGCGAGGGGCCGGCCATGGGCGACTTCACACTGACCGTACTGGACATCCCCAACGTCGGCCATGGCGTCGGCCTGGCGCTGGTGCTGCAGACGCCCGGCGGGCGCACGTATCTCTACGACACCGGCTGCGGGTATCCTGAAGGGGACGGCTGGGCCGGCGACCACAACACGGGCCGCGACCTCATCGCGCCCTTCCTCGCCGCGCGTGGCATCGCCGAGCTCGACGGCGTCATCATCAGCCACGCTCACTACGACCACTTCGGCGGGCTCATCTGGCTCGCCGACCACTTCGCCATCCGCCGGCTGATTGATAACGGCTACGTCTTCACCGGCAGCCGCGACGACCACTACAACACTGAGTTGCAGCACTACGAGCGCCTGCGGGCGGCCTTCGCCGGCCGGCCCGGCGCCTACCAGGCGGTCACGGCGGGGGCCACGCTGGACCTCGACCCGGACCTCACGGTGCAGGTCGTCGCGCCTCCGGCGGAATACTTCAGCGACCCCGGCGCCGGCACCCACGAAGACTGGAACCCGGCTGCGCACTACCTGCTCAACAGCAACTCGCTGGGGCTGAGAGTCCAGCACGGCGAGGTCGCGTTCCTCCTGCCCGGCGACATTGAGAAGGGCGACCAGGCGCGGTTCCTGCTGCCCTCGCTGCCGCCGGGCGCGCTCCGCTGCGACGTGATGGTCGCGCCCGGCCACGGCCTGCACACCCACCCTGACTTCGTCGCCGCCACGCAGCCACGCCTCGTGGCGGCAAGCCTCTTCGCGGACTGGTTGGGCAGTTGCACCGCCTGTGGCGAATTCGAGAGGGTCGGCGCCGAGGTGTACGTCACGGGGCGGGATGGGACGGTGCAGATTGTCTCCGACGGGACTACATGGACGATGACGACGGGAACCTGAGACGCCCTCAGGCTCCTTTAGGAAATCAGGGAGGCCCCCATGCGCACCCTCGTTACCGGCGGCGCCGGCTTCATCGGCTGCAACTATGTCCGCCAGCTTCTAGCCAACAGCGACGACCATCGGGTGCGCGTCTTCGACAAGCTCACCTACGCGGGGAGTCGCGACAACCTCGCTGACTTGCAGCATGACACCCGCCTGGAGTTCGTCCAGGGCGACATCTGCGACGCGGCAGCCGTCGCGGCGGCCCTCGAGGATGTCCAGACCGTCGTCCACTTCGCCGCCGAGACCCACGTGGACCGCAGCATCCATTCGGCCGAGGCCGCCATTCGCACCAACGTCGAGGGAACCTTCCGCCTGCTCGAAGCCTGCCGCGACCGCGAGCTGCATCGCTTCATTCACGTCGCGACCGACGAAGTCTACGGTTCCTCGGCCGCCACGCGCTTCACCGAAGAGAGCGCGCTCAACCCCCGCAACCCCTACTCCGCCTCCAAGGCCGGCGGCGACCGCCTCGCCTACTCCTACTTCGTTACCTACGACCTCCCGGTCATCATCACCCGCCCGACCAACACCTACGGGCCGTACCAGTACCCCGAGAAGCTGATCCCGTTCTTTGTGCTCCGCGCGCTGCGTGACGAGCATCTGCCGGTCTACGGAGACGGCCAACAGGTGCGCGACTGGCTCCACGTGGCCGACCACTGCCGGGCCGTGGACCTGCTCATCGAGCGCGGCACCGTGGGCGAGGCCTACAACGTCGTCGGGGGCAACGAGCGGCAGAACATGCAGGTCGTGCGCCTCATCCTGGACGAACTGGGCAAGCCCGAGAGCCTCATCAAGCACGTGGAAGACCGGCCCGGCCACGACATTCGCTACCCGCTGGCCGACGACAAGATCAAGGGCCTCGGCTGGCAGCCCACCATCGAGTGGGAACAGGGCCTGCGGGAGACGATCCGCTGGTTTGCCGACCACCGCGATTGGTTGGAGCGCAGCCTGGAGCGCGGCCGCGAGTTCATGGAGCAGTGGTACCGGGGGCGGTAGTTGCGTCCCGCCGTGCTCCTACCGAGACTTGGCAGGACCTCGCCCCTCCCTTGGCGAACCCCCTCATAGCACGCAGCCACCTTGGAGGACCCAACCGTGGCCACCCTGGCGATTCTCAGTGGCGAGGCCGAAGGTCAGGCGTTCAACCTCGACAAGCCGATCATCACCCTGGGACGGCGCGCCGACAACGACGTCGCCATGCCCCTGGACCCCCGCATCTCGCGCTTCCACGCCCAGATCTCTCAGCGCGGGACGGAGTGGTTGCTCGAAGACCTCGGCAGTGCCAACGGCACTTTCGTCGGGCAGCGGCGCATCCACGGCCCCACAGTCCTACGCCCCGGAGACCGCTTCCGTCTCGGCCGCACCTGGCTCTCCATCGTGCCCGAGCCCGTCCAGACCTCCGAGGCCCAGGCCCGCGAACTCGTGCGCCTGACGGACGACGAGCCGCCGGATCTGGTCGGCACGCCGGCGCTGGACGATGAGCCGTTCGACCTGGTCGGCCCGCCGGCCATGGACGAAGCGCCGCCCGATCTGGTCGGGCCGCCGGCGCTGGAGGAGGAGTTCCCCGACCTGCTCGACCTGCCGGCGCCGGACGATGAGCCGGCGCCCTCGGACCTGTCCACCGCCACCGCCGCCCCGCAGTCGGTGGTCTACGCCCTGGGCGTGGATCAGCCGCGAGTGCAGGCGGACGAAGCGCATGCTCAGCGCTGGCTCGAGGTCCTCAGCCACGTCAGCCAGAGCCTGGCCTCCACCCTGGACCTGGGGCAACTGCTCGATGTCATCATCGAGAGCATCATGGCCGTCATGCCGGCTGATGCCGGCTTCGTGATCCTCGTGGACCGCAAGACCGGGGAGTTCGTGCCCAAGGCGATGCGCCTGCGGGAGGGCCGGAGCGAGGATGGCGCCCCCATCGCTGTATCGCGGCACATTCTCGAGTATGCCATCGGCGAGCGCGCGGCCCTCATGACCGCCGATGCCGCGAATGACGAGCGCTTCGAGAACCTCGACAGCGTCCAGGACCTGCAACTGCGGTCCACGCTGGCCGCGCCGCTCTTCCACGGCGAAGAGGCCCTCGGCGCCATCTTCCTCGAATCGCGTTCCGGCACCGGAGTCTTCACCGAGCAGGACGTCGAGATGCTGCGCATGATCGCCGGCCAGGCCGCCACCGCCATCGAGAACGCCCGGCTCTACACCGACATGCGCCAGGCCCTCGAGACCCTCCAGCAGGCGCAGGAGCAACTCCTGCGCAGCGAGCGGCTCTCCACCGTCGGGGCGCTGTCGGCCAGCATTGCCCACGACATGGCCAACATCGTCACGCCGCTGAAGCCGCTGCTCAAGCTCGCCCTGCGCGACCAGGAGGTGGATCAGGAACTGACGGACTCGCTCAACCGTCAGATGGACCGGCTCACGGCCCTGCTCGAACGCCTGATGTCGTTCTCGAAGGGGGAGGCCCACCTGGAGCCGGTGCAGGTCAACGAGTTGCTGCAGAAGACGGTCTCGCTGATCCGCAGTGAGATCCACCACCGCAACGTCGAGCTCACCATGGAGCTGGACGAGGCCCTCCCCACGATTCTGGGCGATGCCGCGCAACTCGACCGCGTGTTTCTCAACCTGTGCATGAACGCGCTGGAGGCCATGGAAACGATGGCGCCGGGCGAGGAGCGGGCGCTCACCGTCAAGACCGAGCGCGACGGCGAGGAGGTCGCGGTCAGCTTCAGCGACACCGGCCCGGGCATCTCCATCGCCAATCAGGAGAAGCTCTTCGAGCCACTCTTCACGACCAAGGAGACCGGCACGGGCCTGGGCCTGCACTCCTGCAAGCGGATCATCGAGGAGGAACACCGGGGCACGATCGAGGTGGACTCGATGGAGGGGATCGGAGCGACGTTCACGGTGCGGCTGGCGGCAATGGCCTAGCGCCTACTGGAACCACATCACCCCGTAGCGCTCCACGTTGTGGAACGACCCGAAGGCCGGGTGCCAACTGGAGACCTCCCACTGCCATAGCGGAGAGTCCTCCGTCCGGTAGTAGTGGTTCCGGCAGAAGTTCACCCGCCATGGCGCTTCCTTCGTCGGCGCCGGCAACCCGAGTGAAGCCACCGGCGCCGCCAGCTCCGCCGTCCATTCCTTCTCCCCCAGCACCGTCTTGTAGCGCACCCCCGCGCAGTTCCACTGGAACAGGTCCATCGTGAATTCCTGCGTTAGGTCCGGCTGGCAGTTGTCGGCGAAGACATCACGGGGCCCCAGCAGGAACTGGACCTGCCGCTGCCCCTGGACGAGGAACACCTCACAGCTCTCGTCCTCCCACACCTTCCCGTCGCGGCTGTTCGGCTCGACGGTCTGTTTGATTTCCGCCTTCTCCAGCGGCGCGCGCATGGCGACGTAGAGAGTCTCCTGGTCGCGCAGCAGCCGCATGGTTGTCTGCGAGCGCAGCTTCGGGCTGTTGTACATGTCGAAGAACCCCTCGACCGGCGCGGCCTTCGCCCAGCAGGCCTCGTCGGGACGGCCGTCAATGACGGGCGCCGTGGCCGTCAGGGACACGACGATCTGCTCGTTCTGCACCGGGGTCCCGGCCGCCGCGGAATAGCGCTGGCTGGAAGCCTCGAAGGGCAGGAAGCCCGTCAGCGTCTTGGCCACGCGGGCATGATAGGGCTCCTGCCCGCGCGTGGCCAGTTCGGCGTCACGCAGGATGCCCATCGCCCGCGTCACGAACTCCGGCGGATAGGTCTTCAGCCAGCACGTACTCCAGTCCCAGGTGGGCTCGGGGCCGCCTTTGGTGGCGGGGGCCGCCCACGCTGCCTCCATCTCGGCGTAGAACTCGCGCAATTGCGGCGCCGCCGGGCCGTAGAGCTGCTGCATGTATTCGTCGAGCAGGGCATCCACGTCCTGGTCCACGTTCCACATCAGGCGCATGGCCACGTACATGTCCAGGGCGTCCGTCATCCAGTCGGCCCAGTCGTGGCTGGAGCGGCCGTCGCTGTAGAACTCGCACAGCTCGATGACCCGCCCCTGCACCCGGCCTCGCTCCAGTGCGAACCACTCCTGCATCGCGTGGGGGAAGATGCTCGGCGCCCCATACGTCCCCGCGCCGCGCCGCGCGTACCAGTAGTCCCACACGTAGATGTCCGAGGTTTTGCGCGCCCAGCCACCCAGTTCGGCCAGGTACTTGGCCTTGCTGTCCGGCCGCCAGACGTTCGGCAGGTAGTTCGTGCACAGCGTCACGGCCACGTTCGGCAGCAGGTACACCTCGGCCGAGGGTTCGCGGTATTCCGAGTACGCGCAGCACGTGATGACCCGGTCCGGATGGGTCTGGCGCACCTCCGCCGCCACGCTGTTCACGAAGCTCCAGACCAGCTTGCTCCACTTCCCCTGCTTGGGCTCATCCGGGCCGGCCTGGGCCTGGCACTTGTCGCACTGGCACTCGAAGAACCCGTCCCCCGGCATGACGGTCGCGTAGCGGATCTCGGGGTGTTGATCGAAGCTCGCGCGGATATCGGCGATCGTCTGGGCGAGCACCTCGGGGTTGCTGAAGCAGACGTACCCGCCAGGATCATGGGCGGCGCGCTGGCCGTTGCGCTGCAGGGCGAACCAGTCGGGATGGGTGTCGCCGAAGCGCTGGGGCCACTGGTTGAAGGAGTGCATCCCGATGGGGCTGCCGTTGAGGCCGCCCCAGCGCATCCGTCGCCACCAGAGCTGCGTATCGCGCGGCGTGAAGTCCGGGTCCTTCGGGATGGAGTAGAACGCGAAGCGCGTGTTGAAGGGCGGAGCGCCATACCAGACGACATTGCCCACGGTCAGCGTGGGGTGCTTAGGCACAATGCGGCCCAGCTCGCCCGGCCAGTACCAGCGCACCCCGAG
>Ga0136653_10001806_pt1 | contig 11689 bp, 11 predicted proteins | sample LakKivw275mmetaG_FD_94866 | JGI IMG/M metagenome (GOLD analysis project Ga0136653, IMG submission 94866) | Anoxic lake water microbial communities from Lake Kivu, Rwanda to study Microbial Dark Matter (Phase II) - Lake Kivu water 275m metaG... | ecosystem: Environmental > Aquatic > Freshwater >... | reverse complement strand
TCCGACCGGATGGACAGCAAAGCCCAGATGCTGTATCCCAATCCAAGGAAATAGCAGACCAGGCGCAGATAGAACCAGACCAGGTTGTCATGGAGCAAAACATTCAGGGTCAGTCCTGATGATCTTTCCATAATCCCGATCCAGGAGAGGTACAGGGGAACCAGCGCAATCTGGATGGCGATAACGGATATGGCAAGGATTGACAGGGCTTTCTGGCTGGCCCAGGAACCGCTGTTAATTTGAAAAAGGAGAAGGATTCCCGTTCCGAGTATGATGGATGACAGGTAAAATCCTGCCGGCGTAAACAAACTGTTCCAGGCAGGACGGCCTGGGATCATATAGATCCGGCTCATGCAATAGATCAAGACCAGGCCTGCAAGAACAGTCAGGTCAACCAGCCATTTCATGGACCTGCCGGCTGACGGAAACCGGAAATGCAGAATGGTAACGACCAGCAACAAGCCGGTAAATATCAGGAGTGATATGACTTCCCTGCTGAGCCATGAGCCTGACAGGTTGGAAAGTGTTTTAGGGGCATTCAGGGGATTCCCAAGGTGCAGGAAAGAACATCCCACACCTACCATAGCTGCCGCAAGGGCGATCATCAGTATCCATTGGAACCTCGCAGGCAGATCCACCCGTGTCCGGTACAGGGGAAAAAGAAGGAACAGGTCATAGATCAGGATGATTCCTGCTGAAAGCTGCATGGCCAGGGTGAAAACCATCAATGGCCATTCCTTACTGCTCATTTTTGACCTCCTCCCGGTTCATGATGGTTGCGGTCATTCTTTGTGCATCGTCGGTTCCTTTGTGAGGCCTGATGATCAGGGAAGGGTGGGTAATCCCGGGATCCGGCAGTGGGTAAACCGAACGGATAGTACCGTACCGGGCTTCGAGTTGTTCAATCGGTCCGAAATCGAGTGCCCGCATGGGACAGGATGATACGCACACCGGAGGTTTCCCTTCCCGGAGATAATCGAGGCAAAAGTCGCACTTCTGCATGATCCCTTTTGCTTTATTGTATTGCGGGGCACCGTAGGGGCAGGCCCATTCACAATAACGGCAACCGATGCAGCGGTTGGGATCGATCGTGACGATACCTTCCGGGCTGGCCTGCATGGCTTTTGTCGGGCAGGAGGTGACGCAGAGAGGTTTTTCGCAGTGATTGCAGCCGATGGACAGGTTGTAGGCCACGACACCGGATATCCAGGCACCTTCATCATTCCGTTTCCAGTCAGATCCGCAGATCTCATATACCCTTCTGTACTTCAGGTTTCCCGGAAGGTTATTCTTGTCCTTGCAGGCAACCTGGCAGGTTTTGCAACCCGAACAGTACCGGGAATCGAAATAGAATCCGTAGGTTGTCATTCTTTTGTTTTTTCAACCTGAACCATGATGGTATGCTGCGCGTTGCCAAAAGCCAACGGTGTCCACCTTTCGGAGGAGAGATTATTGATATTGCCACCCGTATCAGTACCACCGGTTCCATTCCGGGTCCAGGCTCCCTGCGGGATAGAAACCACCCCTGGCATGATCCTCGGTGTCACACGGCAGGGAAGGATCAATATGCCTCTCTGGTTGAAGACCTTAACCCGGTCCCCGGTCTTCAGGTTCCTTGCTTCTGCATCAACCGGATTGATGAAAACCCGCTGAGGAAAGGCTTCGCGAAGCCAGTCAGTGTTGTCATGCGTTGAATGTACCCGTGCCATATAATGGGCACCGATAGCCTGCAGCGGAAATTCCCTGGCTTCAGGACCGAAAGGCGACTCCCATTCCTGTATGTATTTAGGTATGGGCGGTATTTCGGCAGGATTGTTCAACTTGAACAGCCCTTCTGAAAAAATTTCAATCTTTCCGCTGGGAGTAGGCAAGGGATGGTTTTCAGGATCGATCCTGAATGACTCAAATGCCACAGCTGGATTTTTAACCGGTGTGCTGTAGACCCCTTGATTGGACGCCACGAAGGATTCAAATGCAGGCAGATCCTGAAACCTTCTCTCCCTGAATTCATCCCAGAGCCTGCGTGTCCAGCCCTTTTCATCGAGCCCTTCGGTAAATGCTTCCCTGAGTCCAAGCTTTTCGGCCAGGTCAGCGCAGATCCTGTAATCTGATTTGGTTTCGGCCAACGGCTCCACCAGTTGGGGCATCAGGATGATCTCCTCGCCATATTTCCAGCCATCCTCCAGGCCCCAGGTTTCAAAATGGGTACAGGCTGGCAACACCAGATCGGCATACCGGGCTGATGAAGTCATGAATTGGTCCTGGACCACGATAAACTCCGCCAGCTGCTCATTTTCCAGTATTCTTTCAGCCCGGCGGCTGTTGCCGTGCTGGTTGACCAGGATATTCGACGCCACGGCCCAAATCATTTTGATGCCGGAGGCCAGCTTTTCGACCCCGGTAAGACCTTCGGCCGGAGTCAGGTTCGTTCCCCTGATCACCGCTTCCGTCCAAAGGAATGAGGGGATCCTGGCTTTAACCGGATTGATTCCTGTGGGGAAAATGCTCCAAAAGGGACCTCCACCAGGCTGCAGGGCTATCCCGGATGCCCATCCGCCATGGATCCCGATATTTCCCGTAAGGGCCGCGAGAACACAGCCACCCCTCACGGGCTGCTCACCATATGCCCTGCGCTGCATCCCGTAACCCTGGTAAAGCATGGCCGGTTTTATTGTGGCATATTCACGGGCAATGCGGGTGATGGTTGAGGAAGGGACACCCGTTATCCCGGATGCCCAGGCGGGTGTCTTGGGCTGTCCATCGAGGATCCCCATCAGATAATCCAGGTAGGACTCCTCGCTTTCCAGTCCCGATGGCATCTGTGAACGGTCAAAGCCCACACAATGGGTGCTCACGAACTTCTCATCGTAAATCCCTTCCGATACCATTACATAGGCCATGGCGCTCATCAGGGCAACGTCGGTTCCCGGCCGGACAGGGATCCATTCATCAGCCAGGGCAACCGCCGACAAGGTCATCCGCGGATCGATACAGACTATCCGGGCCCCGTTTTCCCTTGCCAGCTTCAGGAAATATTCAGAGTTGGTCCCATCACGCATCTCAGCGGGATTCCAGCCCCACATGATGATGTACTTCGAGTTGAGCCAGTCCTGCCGCTGGTTTCCCGTTACGTTCGTGCCGTAAACCGTGGGAGTGGCGCGGCTGATGGCTGCCCAGGAGTAGGAATTGTAATAATCGAGGGATCCTCCAAAGAGGTTGATCAGCCTGACTGCCGGCCAGCGCCCGTTGATATGGCTGTAGCTTCCCGTTCCGTATGGAATGAAGATGGATTCGTTACCATATTTTTTTTTAATCCTGATCAGCGCATCGGCCATCCGTTCCAGGGCTTCATTCCAGCTGATGCGGGTAAACTTGCCTTCGCCCCGCTTGCCGGTTCGCAACAAGGGATATTTAAGCCGGTCGGGATGATACTGCCTCCTCCGGTAGCTTCTGCCACGGATGCAGGCACGCAGTTGCGGATCGGCAGGGGAATCTCCCGGACGGTCATCCGTCTCTATTCGCGTGATGATGCCATTATCAACCTTTACATTCAGGAGGCACCGTCCACCGCAGTTATGAGAAGGGCAACCCACCCTGATCCAGCCTTCACGGGGAATGCCTGTGGCTTGTCCTGAACCGGAATCAAAACCAAAAGCCTCCTTGAGAAGGATTTCCGAGGATAAAACCATCCCACCCGCTATCGCTGAATTCCGGATAAACTCCCGCCGGTTATGTTTTGCCATCCTCCGAAAAAATCAAATCTGACTAAAGATACTGACCTATTTTACGAAAACAATCCCATCAGGGCCGACCGGAGGTGCTTCTTAACCTCTGTCATGTCCTGACGGGCTCCCAGTTCTTTTTCCAGGGAGGTTACCCCCTTGTCCTGGAAACCGCAGGGGTTGATATAACCGAAATATTTCAGGTCCGTGTTGACGTTAAAGGCAAATCCGTGCATGGTTATATGCCGGCTGGCCTTGATCCCGATGGCACAGATCTTCCGGGCACGGGAAGTTCCTGGATCCAGCCAGACGCCGGTCGCTCCCTCCAGACGGCCCGCGGTAATTCCATAAATCTTAAGGGTCTCAATAATGCTTTCCTCGAGATGATGGACATATTGCCTGATGTGAATGTTAAACTGCTCGAGGTCAAAAATGGGATATCCCACGATCTGTCCCGGGCCATGATAGGTAATGTCCCCTCCGCGGTCGATGTGGTAGTAAGTGGCTTGGATCTTGCTTAGAAAAGTCTTGTCGATCAACAGGTTGCTCTGGTTACCCGACTTTCCCAGGGTGTAAACGTGAGGATGTTCGACGAACAGCAACCGGTTATCGGGATATACCGGATCGGCTTCCGGATGCTCCCGGTTCATCAGCTTGGCGCCAACCCTTTCATCGAACAGCCTGACCTGGTAGTCCCAGGCTTCCTGATAGTCCATCAGACCCAGGTCCTCAAAAACGATCTTTCCCTTCATTTCCTGAGATGACATGTTTTTCCGCATGGAAGGATGAGCGGACGAGGGGATGGCTTTCAACCATCCGGAAGCCTTTCTGCAACCCTGCCTGCTCATATTTCCTGAACTGATCCGGGTGCACCCATTCCGCGACCGGCAGGTGCGAGCGGGTGGGCCGGAGATACTGGCCTATTGTCATGACCGTGCAGCCGGATGCCAGCAGGTCATCCATCGTTTCCAGGATCTCATCTTCCGTTTCACCCAGGCCCAGCATGATCCCGGATTTTGCCACGATGCCCGACCTGCTGATCTGATGGATGACTGCCAGGCTGGTGTCATAACGGGCCTTTGTCCGGATCAGGGGGGTCAGCCTGCGGACCGTTTCAAGATTGTGCGAAATGATATCAGGCCGAGCCCGGATCACAAGCAAAATCAGGTCCTCCCGGCCATCAAAATCAGGTATCAGGGTTTCAATCGTCAGGCCCCTGTTGACCTCTTTGATGGCATTGATCGTCTCAGCCCAGAAAGAAGCACCCCGGTCGGTAAGATCATCCCGGTCCACCGAAGTGATCACGGCATGTTTCAATCCCATTTTTTTGATCGATACGGCAACCCGTTGGGGTTCCCCCCGATCGGGAGGCAGCGGCCGGCCAGTGGTGACCCCGCAAAACCTGCAGGAACGCGTGCATATATCGCCCAGGATCATGAAGGTCGCCGTACCGGCTCTCCAACACTCACCGATATTCGGACAGTTTCCGGAAGTGCAGATCGTGTGAAGATGGTTATCCTTAACAACCTGGCGGACTTTTTCATAACTTTCACCGTGGTCCAGACGGGAGGATATTCGCAGCCATTCAGGAAGCCTGCGTTGCTTGGCAGTGGTCATACAATAATTTGTGAAGTTCAAAAATAGTCAATAATAGGGCACTTTTTTATTGTTAGTGGAATAGCAGATTGGAAATTAGAACTTATATTTACAGATCGAAATACATAAATACTTAGATACAAGATATTCATGTCAACGCGACGGGATTTTATCCGGATCTCGGCTGTGGGAGCCGGCGGAACGGCAATAGCATGGCCTTTGATCCAATCAATGGCAAATGCCCCTGCAATTGCTGACAAGGCTATTTATGAAAGCATGCGCAGAACCCCGACCTACTGCGAGGTCTGTTTCTGGAAATGTGCGGGCTGGATCCACAAGGATGACAGGGGAGAGGTCTGGAAGATCACCGGTAACCAGGGGGATCTGCATTCAAACGGCAGGTTCTGTCCAAGGGGTACCGGCGGGGTGGGGATGTACACCGACGAGGACCGGCTCAGGACTCCCCTGATCCGCACGGAAGAGAGAGGCAAGCAGGTTTTCAGGGAAGCTACCTGGGAAGAGGCCCTAAACTATATTGCCGACAAGCTGAAAAAGATTTCGGCGGATGAGGGTCCTGAATGCACCGCTTTGTTTTCGCATGGCTCGGGAGGGAAATATTTCGGCACCCTCCTGAAGGCGATGGGCTCGCCCCATATTGCCGCACCTTCCTATGCGCAATGCCGGGGCCCGAGGGAGGTGGCTTTTCAGAACACCTTCGGCGAAGGTGTAGAAAGCCCTGAAAGGACCGACATACGGGATACCCGCTGCCTGGTTCTGATCGGTTCCCATATCGGTGAGAACATGCATAACGGGCAGGTTCAGGAGATGTCAGACGCGATTGACAAGGGGGCGGTCATCATCACCGTTGATCCGCGGTTTTCGACAGCCGCGGGGAAATCGAAGTACTGGTTGCCGATCAAGCCTGCTACCGATCTGGCCCTCCTGTTGGCCTGGATTCATGTGATCATCGAAGAAGGTCTTTATGACAGGGATTACGTTGAAAAATACACTTATGGGCTGGAACAGCTTAAGGCCCACGTCTCCGGCATGACCCCCGAATGGGCCTATGGCATTACAACCATCAAGCCGGATATTATCCGGCAAACCGCGCACGAAATGGGACATGCTTCGCCCGCCGTGATTGTCCATCCCGGCAGGCATGTGACCTGGTATGGTGACGACACCCAAAGGCTCCGGGCGGTTGCCATTCTAAATGCCCTGCTCGGTTCCTGGGGCAGGCGCGGAGGATTCTACAGGCCCGAATCAATGACTGTTCCCGAGCCTCCCCATCCGGAATACCCGGTACCCAAAAGGACCTGGAGAACCGAATTCCCGGACCTTTACCCGTTGGCCGATACGGTCCTTGCCAATGGGGTTTGCGATGCAACCATACCGGATCCGAGCCGCGGATGCAATTTCAAGGCATGGATCGTCAACGGCACCAACCTCATCGAAACCCTGCCCAACCAGGAAAATACTATCAGGGCCATCCAATCGCTTCAGTTGCTGGTCGTGATCGATACCATGCCTATGGAAATCACGGGGTATGCGGATGTGGTGCTGCCTGAATGTACCTATATTGAACGCTATGATGAGATACGGGTGAGCGCTCACCGGAAACCGCAGATCGCCCTCCGCATGCCGGCTGTAAAACCCAAGTTTGATACAAAGCCCGCCTACTGGATGGCAAGGCAACTGGCAAAAAAAATGGGTCTTGAATCCTTTTTTCCGTTTGAAAAGATCGAAGACCTGCTCGATTGGCAGCTACAGCAGTTGGGCACCAGTCTGGCAGAGATGCAGCGAATCGGTGTTAAGACCTTTGACAGAACGGCGGATGACCTGTATTTTGCACCCGGTGAAGAAGTCGAATTTTACACCAATACCGGGAAGATAGAGCTCTATGCCACGGCATTGGAGCAGGCCGGATTTGATCCCCTGCCCAAATACACCCCTCACGAGGAACCTCCGGCCGGTTACTACCGGCTCAATTACGGCCGTGCCCCAATGCATACCTTCAGCCGCACTGCCAATAACGCGAACCTGACTGACCTGATGGATGAAAATACCGTTTGGGTGAATCCAAAGGTGGCCGCTGAATGGGGATTGCAAAACGGTCAATACGTACACCTTAAGAATCAGGACGATAAACGTTCCGAATTTCCGATCCGCGTCCGGATTACCGAAAGGATACGGTGGGATTCGGTTTACATGGTCCATGGCTTCGGGCATGACCAGAAAAAAATGAAACGGTGTTACGGCAAGGGGGCCAGTGACACGAACCTCATCACAAAGGTGCTGGTTGATCCACTGATGGGTGGTACCGGCATGCGGGGTAATTTTGTCACTTTCGTCACTGAAATTGAGGAGGTCGGATCATGAGATACGCAATGGCCGTTGATACCAGGAAATGTGTCGGCTGCAGCGATTGCGTCGTCGCATGCCAGACTGAGAATCATGTCCCCATCGGTTACTGCCGTGACTGGGTCGTGGAGGTGACCGATGGCACTTATCCGCAGGTTGAACTGGAGTTCAGGTCGGAGCGCTGCAACCACTGCGCCAATTCCCCCTGTGTCAGGTGTTGCCCGACCGGTGCCAGTCATTATGAAGCCGGCGGCATTGTCACTGTGACCCATCACCGCTGCATCGGTTGCGGAGCCTGTATAGCATCGTGCCCTTATGATGCAAGGTATTCCCATCCTGATGGATATGTTGACAAGTGCACTTTCTGCCTGCATCGTGTTGAGAAGGGCCTCGAGCCGGCCTGCGTCTCAGCCTGCCCGACAAAATGCATGTATTTCGGTGACCTGGATGATCCCAAGAGCCCGGTTTCACTGGTCCTAAGGACGAGGAAACACAAGACCCTGATACCGGAAGCCGGAACCGATCCGCAACTTTATTTCTTAATCTAAACCGGAAGACGTTATGAGAGAAGAGATTATCGTAAGCGGACGCATGAATCACCTGATTGATCCGCAATTGAATATCTGGCACTGGCAAATTCCGCTTTACCTCTTCCTGGGAGGCCTTGCAGCCGGTATCCTGTTTTTTGCCGCATTTTTCTGTCTGCGGGGCAAGGAAACCACATACCGCGCCACGGTGAAGGTTGCCCCCATGATTGCCCCGCTGCTCCTGGTTCTGGGATTGCTTGCCCTGTTCCTCGACCTGAAGCACAAGCTGTACTTCATGCAACTCTATACAACGATCAGGCTGCAATCCCCGATGTCATGGGGTGCGTGGACCCTGATGGTGGTTACGCCCCTGGCATTTATCTGGGCTGCAATCCATATGCGTGACGTTTTTCCCCGGTGGGACTGGAGATATCGGTGGCTTAAAGACCTGGAAGCATTTTTCAATAAATACAAGAAAGTCCTGGCCTGGATCATGGCCATTTTCTCCATCATCCTGGGCGTTTACACAGGTATATTGCTGTCGGCTTTCAATGCCCGGCCCCTGTGGAATACCTCCATCCTGGGGCCGCTCTTCCTGGTTTCAGGTCTCTCGACAGGGGCTGTGGTCATCATACTGTTCTCGAAAAATCATGATGAGAAAAAACTGTTTGCCAGGATCGATCTCCTGCTGATTGCTATTGAATTGTTCCTGATAATCCATATGTTCATGGGATTTCTGGCCAGCACGCAGGTGCAGATCGATGCTGCGAGTCTATTCCTGGGCGGACCTTATACGGCCCCCTTCTGGATGCTGGTTGTAGTGATGGGACTGGTCCTGCCAGCGATCCTGGAAACCCTCGAACTGATGAAATTCAGGATGCCGGTTTATTTTCCGGCTGTCCTGGTGCTTTTCGGAGGACTGATGCTCAGGTTCATCATCGTTTATGCCGGACAGATGAGCAGATGGCTGTATTAAGGAAAAAGGAAAAAGGAAAAAGTAACCCCGGGTGGAAACCCGGGGCAGACACAAGACACAAGATACAGTAACCCGGGTGGAAACCCGGGGCAGACACAAGACACAAGATACAGTAACCCCGGGTGGAAACCCGGGGTAGACACAAGACTTACCACACAAGTAACACATTAGAAATGGAAAAGACAAGAAAAGATCACTCCCGGAAATACCTGAATCCGTATTTAGGGGGACTACTCCTGGGTTTGGTGTTGCTGGCAGCCAATTACATTGCCGGCAGGGGATTGGGCGCCAGCGGTGCAATCAAGAGCGTGATCGTGGCGGCAACCGATGTGGTGGCACCGGCTCACGTTCAGAAGAACGCATTCTACAACGACTATAAGAAGGAACACCCGAATCCGCTTAAGAACTGGCTTGTGTTCGAGATGGCCGGCGTGCTGGTAGGGGGTTTTGTTTCCGGAGCCCTCTGGGGCCGTCTGAAACTGAAAGTGGAACATAGCCCGAAGATCACCTCCCGCAGGCGATTGATCTTCGCGGCAATCGGTGGGATCCTGTTTGGTTTCGGCTCCCAGCTGGGACGGGGGTGCACAAGCGGTGCAGCCCTGAGCGGCATGGCCGTGCTGTCGCTCGGAGGATTCATTACGATGGCTGCCATCTTCGGAACAGCTTACGCACTGGCCTATTTTTTCAGAAAGAACTGGATTTAACCTTAAAAAGAATCACAAATGGGACCTTTAGTCGTCAATGAGATAATCTCCGAGAATACCAATCTTTTCCTGGCTTTCCTGATAGGCATCGGTTTCGGGCTGGTGCTGGAAAGCAGCGGATTCTCATCCAGCCGCAAACTGGCTGGCGTTTTTTACGGATACGATACCGTTGTCCTGAAAGTCTTCTTTACAGCTGCCATTACGGCCATGGTGGGACTTTTGTTCATGAGCCTGTTCGGATGGATTGACCTGGACATGCTTTTTGTCAACCCGACCTATCTCTCCTCAGCCATTATCGGAGGCGTTGTGATGGGTGCCGGTTTTATTATGGGTGGATTTTGTCCGGGAACCAGTTTCTGCGGGGCTGCCATCGGTAAGATCGATGCCATGGTGTTTGTCGGCGGTCTTTTCCTGGGCGTCCTCTTATTTTCTGAAACCTTTTCGCTCTGGGACAAACTCTATATGGCTGCCTTCAAGGGGAGCCCCAAGATCAGCGAATCGCTGGGACTGTCGGATGGGCTCTTTGCCCTGCTGCTGGTAGCAATTGCAGCCGGGATGTTCTTTGTTGCCGAATGGGCAGAAAAGAAATTTCCGCGTGAAGAATATTAGGATTCAAAAACTATCGATATGAAAGCAAGAGTTATTTGGTCTATTTCCGCTCTCGGCCTGGGATTGATCATCGCAGCGGTTCCTCAGAACACCACTCACCCCTATAAGCTTACAGCCGGACAACTGTTGGAGGAGGCTGTCGGACGCCAGCAATTTTTCAGCCCTGATGAGCTTGCTGACAGGCTGGTCAACAAGGATCCTTCCATTCAACTCATTGACGTCCGCGATCCGGATGAATTTGAACAGTACAGTCTCCCGGGGGCCATCAACATACCCCTTAACGACCTGCTCAATGATCAATGGAACGCTTACCTGAACCAGGATCTTAAAATGAATATTTTTTACTCAAACGGGACAGTCGAGGCCAATGAAGCCTGGCTGATCACCAGGCAACTTGGATACGAGAACAATTACATCCTGGAAGGGGGACTGAATCATTGGGTGGAGACCATCCTGAATCCCCTGAAACCTGCTTCCTCGGATCCGAATGAGGAACTGGCACGGTATGATTACCGTCAGGCCGCAGGTGCCGCCCTGGGCGGAGGTGGTGCGGTCGTATTGTCATCTTCGACTGACAAGGGATCCGCATCACGACCGGCACTGGTTAAAAAACCAGCAAAAAAGAAGGCTTCCGGAGGTTGCTAACCAGGCTTGTTCCAGTAAAAAACCTCGGTTTCGGTCTGCGAGTCAGTTAACTGCAGCCAGTATGCCGGGGTTACTTTTTTCCCGTTGGGAGTCTTCAAACGGCGCTTGTAAATATCCACTACAGCATGGAAAACCAGGTCGGTGACCCCAAGCTTCCAGGTACCGTCTTCAGCAGCCTCAACCCTGACTTCGTACCGGTTGAATTCCAGGAGTTTTTTCAGGAATTCCATCCGGAAACGGCTGATCCCCGATTCAACCAGGGTACACCGTTTCCCGTCGATCACTTCAATGATATGTTTACCCTGATTCAGAGCCATTGTCGAGTGCAATTAGTTGATACCGAAACTGATGCCTGTAATATACTCATAAATGAAACCGGCAAAACCGATCAGGAAGATACCGGCCAGGCAGATCAATAGGCTGATCCGCATGGGCCAGGGAGTTCTGAATGCAGCGATCGGGGTCTCCGACTTGTCGATCATCATGGCTTTAACCACCCGTAAATAATAATACAGCGAGATGGTGGCATTTAAGACGGCTATCAAAACG
>Ga0136653_10001801_pt1 | contig 11714 bp, 8 predicted proteins | sample LakKivw275mmetaG_FD_94866 | JGI IMG/M metagenome (GOLD analysis project Ga0136653, IMG submission 94866) | Anoxic lake water microbial communities from Lake Kivu, Rwanda to study Microbial Dark Matter (Phase II) - Lake Kivu water 275m metaG... | ecosystem: Environmental > Aquatic > Freshwater >... | reverse complement strand
TGATGAGCGCATGACAGCCGCGACTGTTGGGGCTGTCCACGCTGCCGGGTACGGCAAAGACCTCTCTGCCCTGTTCTGCCGCGAGCCGCGCAGTGATAAGGGCGCCACTGGCGGATGGTGCCTCAACAACTACCACGCCAAGTGCAAGGCCGCTGATGATGCGGTTGCGGGCCGGGAAGCGCTCGCGTAGCGGCTCGGTGCCGAAAGCGTACTCCGTGACCACTGCACCGGCCGCCGCGATGTCCCCCCGCAGTTGCCGGTGCGAGCACGGGTACGTGATGTCTGCGCCTGAGGCCATTACCGCGATGGTGCGCCCTCCGGCCTCAAGCGCGCCCTTGTGCGCTTCACCGTCAATGCCTTCCGCCATGCCGCTGACGATGGTGAACCCCCTGCGCGCCAGGTCCCGGGCCAGACGCCTCGCCACCTGCTCACCGTACGGCGTACACTTGCGGGTGCCGACGATGGCGATGGCCTGATCATCCTGCGGAGCCATTCCCCCCTGCACGAACAAGAGCGGAGGAGCCGCCTCGATTTCAGAAAGCAGCCGGGGGTAGGCTTCACTGCCCCAGGTGACGACATGGACGTCGTGCTCCGCCATGGCGCCCCTGATAGCTGCCAGGTCCACGTGGCGTTCGGCTTCCCGCAGCTTGCTCACATGCTGGGTGGTGATGCCCTCTACCGTCGCCAGATCGGCATCCATCGCGGCCAGTATCCGTTCCGGCGTCTCGAAGGCACGAAGCAGAGCATGCTGACGCAGCGGCGTCAGGCCGCTCGCGTTGAGTAGCAACCATGCGTCAAGGTTTGTCATGGCATTTCCCCGAGTTGCAGCGTCGCGTGCCGGGAAAAGGACAAGAGGCCCGTGGGCCTCTTGCATTGCTGGACACTATCCTATTTGTAAAGGCGACGCGTGTCAAATCGTGTCGTCGCTTTCCTCCTCACGGCCGCCCTCCGCAGGCAGTGCATTGGCGTTGCGGCCCACCAGCTCCCTCTTGAGCCTGTCTACTTCGTCACGGAGGTCACGAACCATGTCGGTGCGCTCCCGCAGCTTCTCCGCCGCCGCGGCGACCTTCGCTTCGGCTTCACGCACCAGCCGCCTCTGCGCCGCCCACGCCGACCAGGCGGCGATGCCCATGACCAACACGCCGGCCACCACACCACCCATGGCCAGATACGCCTTCGGCATGTCCGTGAAGAATGCATTCTCACGGCAGATGCATCCGACAACGCGTATGGTCTCCATATTCCAGTTGATGAACATGGCGCCGTACACGACGACGATGACGATCAGCAGCACTGTCACGATTGTTTTACCCATGGATGCCTCCCATTCGGCTTCGGCGGGCGAGGTGCTCAGGGCATCGGCGGGACCATCGGCCCTTCCGGTCCGGGCATCGGTCCAGGGCCTGGCCTGCCGGGCTCCATGGTTGGCCGCGTCTCCTGTTCCGGCGGGCCGGGCGGCTCCAGGGAGTTGTTGACTGTGAACGAAAGCTGAGCCTTGACCTCGTTGCCTACCCAGTCCGTTGCCGTGATCACGAAATTGCGGATTCCGTTCGGTAGCGCCACCGCAGCACCTCGCGGGTCGTATATGTACCACAGCAATCCCTGCTGGGCGTCATACGTCGCCTCAACCAGTTTCCCGTCCACTTCCACGGTAAGGTCCTCCGGGTTGATACCAGCGCCCTCGTCCACTACGCTAACGGACAGAGCGATTGGCGGCGCCCCCGGCACCTCAACCAAGTCAGCGTACCGTCCCGGGAACGTGTCGCCGCGGTCCACGACCAGAGGGAAACGCGCCTGGATGCCGCCACGACCCGGAACGTCCAGCAGGCCGGCAGTAATCTGAGGCCTCACGTTATCTGCCGCAGCCGATTCAAACCCGTACGCCAGACCATCGGCGGCCATTATGTAGGCACTGTCCAGGCTCAGGCTGAGACCGGAAACGACACTGTCTTCGAAGAGTATGGTCGTCCGCTGAACCGGCGTGCGCCCCCCGCGCCTGCCTCCGGGCTCCTCCATTGGCATCATGCCGCCCGGCCCCATGTCCGGCGCTCCCGCGGCTGGCTCGGTGGTAGGGGTGGTGCCCGGCGTGGGAGCAGCAGCCTGTGCCAGGGCTTTCGGCTCCGGCAGCTTGTACTCCCAGAGCAGCGCACCATCGGTAAGCCCCAGTGCCGCCATGTTGGTCTTGCCGAAGCGGGCGAAGACCTTGCCGTCTGCGATACTCAGGGGCCCCGAAACGGGCTTGCGGACCCCCTGCGCGGGAAAGCGCCAGAGTATCCTCCCGTCGGTGCTGTCCAGACAATAAACAACCCCGTCATTGCTGCCGACGTAAATGTGACGGTCGCACGTCGCCGGCATGGCGGAAATCAGACCGCCGGAGTTGAACGTCCACCGCCGAGCACCGCGACCGGTATCGTATGCGATGAGGCTGTTGCCCGATGCGACGATCACCTTACCGCGCTCGATAATCGGCGCTGCAAACACGTACTTCGACGGCAGTTGAGCACGCCAAACCAAGCCCCCGTCGCGTGCGCTGATCGCGTAGAGATGCTCGTCCTCCGAAGGGGCAAATACCACGTCACGGTAGTAGCAGGGCGTGGTGAACACTTTGCCGCCTGTCTGGAATTGCCAGGACAGAGTGTGATTGCTCGCGTTCATCGCGTAGATGCGGCCGTCTTCAGAGGTGAAGTACAACATGCCTGAGACGTAAAGCGGTGCCGAGCGGACGGCTGCCGTAGTCGGGAACTGCCAGATACGGTTGCCATTCTCGGCCTTAACAGCCCATAGCTTCTTGTCGTCAGCACCGAAGTACAGGACGCCATCATGTAGCAGCGGGGTGGCGTAAATCCGCGCGCCGACCGAGAGTTCCCACTTCTTCTCGCCCGTCCGGCGATCCACTGCGTAAATGCTATTGTGAGCCGGGAAGTAGACCGCATCCGGCCCGACAACTGGAGATGCCACGGCCTTCACGGCCTCCTTGATATCCGGCGAGTAACGCCAACTCAACACGAGCGGAAGCTGCAAGCCACCAGGGCTCACGCCACTGTGGCCCGTGTCATAGCCGGCCATGTATGAGTACTCGCCTTGCTGCCCGAGCAGTGGAGCCGCCCACGCGAGAATGAGGCCTGCGCAGATTACCAACACGCTCAGCTTGGTGGATTGCATCGGCGTTCCTCCTAGCCATCCCAGCCAGAGGCGTCCAGTACACTGCACTGATGTGAGAGTGCAGTTATTACTATAGCCAGTAATAGCTACGATTAAACCTGCCTTAGTAACCGGGCGGCGCGCCGCCTATCTGGACCCACACGGCTGGTTTCAGCCACTTCTCGGCTACTTGCTGCACCTCCGTGGGGCCTATGGCACTCACCTGAGCCGGCAGCCCGCTCTGCAATTCAGGGCCCTGGCCGGGGCTTAGCACCTCACAGAAACCCATCAGGGAGGCCGCATACAGATTCGACTGCTGGTTGAGCAGATAGTTCCCGGTAACATACCTCACGGCCCTCGCAACCTGGGCTTCTGTCGGCGGCGTCGCCAGGAGTTCGCCGATCCGGTCTCGGACTACCGTGAAGACCTCGGCCGCCTGCCCGGCATCACAGCCGACGGCGATCTGGAAGGTGCTGCACAGGTTGGACCCCGCCACGCCGGCGTCCATTCCATAGACCAGTGGCCGCTGCTGGCGCAGAGCCTGCCACAAGATGGATCCCTGCCCTCCAGCAACCACCGCGGCCATCACCTCTGCCGCGGCATAGTCGCTATCACCGGGTGCCGGCGCTCTGGTCAACATCATGATTATGGCATTGCCCGACGGCCACGGGCGGTGTATATACACCGGCTCACAGTCCGGCAGCCGTAGCCCTTCCCTCTGGTCGTCAGCGCCCGGCAGGAGGCCGCCGAAAACGTCCTTCACCTGTCGGCGACAATGCTCGAAATCCAGCGGCCCACACACCGCCAGCACAACATTGTTGGGCCGCCAATACCGCTCGTAAAACCTGCGTACATCGCCCTGACGCAGCCGCCGCAGGGCGAGCGTGCTCCCCTCCGGAGGCCAGGCACAGGGCGTGCCTGAAAAAAGATGCGAGAAGCCGAGCTGACTGGCGTAGGCAACGCTGGTCTCCTCGGCCGCCACCAGCATTTGCTGCTGGGCTGCACGCACGGCCGCCAGTTCACTCCAGTTGAAGCGAGCGCCCATCAGAATCTCACGCAGCGGAAGCAGGGACTTGTCAAAGTGCTCGGCCAACGTCAACAGGCGCAACTGCGTGCAATCGAACTGCACCGACTGGCTCACGACTGCGCCCCACTCCGCGAGTTGCTGAACCGGATCGGCTCGGTCTGCCTCCGCCGGCCGGTGCAACAACATGCTCTGGACGACGCCGCGGATCCCGGCTGTCTCCGCCGTCTCGCAGCTTGCGGGCACTTTGACGAAGGCACCAATGGCAACCGTCTCAGCTGCCGGGTTATGGCGGAACAACAGCGTCAGGCCGTTATCAAGTTGCACGCGACGCGTTTGCGGCAGGGGCTGAGCGTGCACCACAGCCGGCGCAAATGCAGCCGCGACACATGCCGCCACTGCCACGGCAAACATCGTCGCGGACCTCGCGGCCGTCCAACCACTGAGCAATGCTTCTACCCGCCGTGTGCTAACCGCCGGCCTCAAGCCGATCGAGGCCTTGCTGGGCTTCGTAGTTAGTGTCGTCCAGGTTCTGCGCCGCCTTATACTCGGAGATCGCGTCATGCGGCCGACCCTCGCGTTCGTACATCTGCCCCAACTGAACGTGTATCTGCGCTTCGACCTCTTCGGTTGCCGCTCCTGCTGCCCGCATGAGCACCTCCCTCGCCGCTCGATACTCGCCTTTGGCCTCATACGCCCGCGCGAGCTGGCGCATGGCATCCACAAAAAACGGGTTGAGGGACAGCGCTTCGTTCAGGTACGCAATTTCCTTGTCGTAGAGCCCGGCGTGATGGTAGGTATGCCCAATCAGGAAGTTGGCCCGAGCGCGGTCCTGGGCCGTGTTGGCGATAACGGCGGCGGGTATCCGTTCGAGAGCCTTGAGGTACTCATAGCGTGCACGGTACCAAGACTCCATCTGAAAATAGATGTTCCCCAGTTCCAGGTATGCGTCCGGTCGGGTTGGCGCTACTTCGATGGCCTTGTTGAGGTAGTTAACCGCGTCGCCGAGCCGACCGCGGTAGTAGAAATCCACCATCGCAGCGTACAGCAACCCCTCATAGTTGCGGCTGTCAAGAGCCAGCGCAGTCTGAGCCTCCTCAGCCGCTTGCTGGGCCTGCTCCTGCCCCAGGTAAGCCTTCGCCAAGCTGGCGTGGGCACCGGCGTTCTCGGGTTCGAGCTTCGTCACCTTCTTCAGTACATCCACCGCTTCACTGAACCGTCCTATCTCGGTATATGCGATGCCAAGGTTCAGCATTGCAGCCGCGTAGTCCGGCCGCAGCTCTATCGCCTTCTGAAATGACGCAATGGCATCGTCATAGGTGTGGGATGCTATCTTCAGCTCGGGCATGGTGACATAGGTACGTGCCTGGAACAGATATATCTCGCCCTGGGCATTGTGAGCCAGAGGATAGTTCTCGTTCATCTTCAGCGACTGATTGGCGCTTTCGATGGCGGCCTCAACGACGGCAATTGACTGGAACAGCATGCCCTGGTTGGCGAAGAGGTCTCTCGCGTCGGCGAGGTACGCCAGCGCGACGAGCGCGAACGGTTCCGGGTCTACGGGGTTTCCCTTCTGCTCCAGCTCCAGGCACCGACGGTATGCGTTGCGTGCCTGCGCCCACTCACCTGCTTCCATGTACGCGTCGCCCCAGGCCTTGTTGAGGGCCGACCAAAGGCGCAGGTTGGACACAAAGTCCTCCGCAGCGCCATACCGCTGCACAAGGTATTCGTGGGTCAGACCGCGACGGCGCAACTCGATGATCCTCGGATCATTCTCCTGGCCGTCCAGTCTGCTAAAGAGCGTCTGGTATTCCTGGCATACCTCACTGGCGTGTTTGAGATGCTCGATGGCCTGCTCGTAGGCTCCGGTCTTGGTCTCGGCAAGCCCCAGGTAGTATAGGCATTGGACGTGCAAAGGTCGCTCTCGCGCCAGCTCGCTCAGAACCGCGATTGCCTTGCTGTAATCTCCCTTGAGATAGTACAGCCGGCCCAGCGCCATGTTGACGTCGTCCACGTCGCGCCCGCGGCGGAGCCGGAGTTCCTCCTGATATACCTGCAGGGCTTCCTCGTAGGCCCCCTGCTGTTCGTAGATCTCCCCCTCGTAAAGGCGAATTCCGGGCCTGTGGGGGTTTATCTCAACAGCGTGCTGGAAAGCCTCCAAAGCGGCTTTCAGATCGGGGGTAGGCATCTTCAGATGCGCACGACCAAGGAAGTACCATGCCGACTCGAGGTCTGGTTTTTCCGCGACGACGGCCTTGATGATGGTAATCGCGCGCTCGTAGTCTCCGCTCTCGAAGGCACCCACGCCGTCGGTGAAGCTCTTCCCGGCCTGGGCGTGAAGCTGTGCCGGCAAGGATATGAGGGTAATGAGTAGGATGAGGGCCACAGCCACTGAGACGAGGTGCGCTCTGGTCATCCCGGAGCTCTCCCTTCGAGCCATCTGCTGCCACGATGTGCTGCTATGTTAAGGCGCTGGAATTATATGGTATCATCTTCGCGGTTGTCAACGCAACACAGCCGCGACAGCGCCCGCCGCCGAGGCATGCCGGCGAGAGTATGGGCGTGCCGGAAGTGCTGGACTTGTGATGGCATACATGGTATCTATTTAGGGGATCAACGATGGAACAGAGCGATGAACGGCAGAGCATCCAGAGCATAGTCAACCGCCTCCAGCGGATTGAGGGGCAGGTACGCGGCCTGCAGAAGATGGTGACCGAGGGCCGCGACGGAGTGGAGATACTCATGCAGGTCAGCGCAGTGCTGTCCGCCACTCGCCGCGTTGCAGGGGCGATAGCCAGCTACCAGATCGCGGAGTGTCTGGCTCAGGCCGGTGAAGACGCAGACCCGGACGATATGGCCAGGTTGCAGGCCGTCGTGGAGGCTTTCAGCAGGCTGGACTAGGGTCAGCCGGCGGTGCCGGAGTGCTCAGCGGCCATGTTGCTGGACCCAGAGCCTGGGTTCCCATGCGGAAGCGCCACTCGGGCCGGTCTTGCGTTGCGGACCGCAACTTGATACCATTGACCGGTGGCTTCACCGAGACGAATTCCACTGGTGCCAGGCGAAGCGGCACGCAATGCCCGGCTTGCCATGAGAGCTGGAGGATGCTCCGATTCGGATACTTATCACCGGCGCCGCCGGCATGTTGGGAAGCGCAGTCGTCAGGATGGCTCCAAGCGGACAGGATTCCATGGGGGTGACGCGGGCTGACGGCGATCTGACCGACCAAACGGCGACAGAGCGTGTCTTCGCTCAGCACGCGCCGGACACCGTGATCCACTGTGCCGCTTACGCGGATGTGGATGGTTGCACACGTGATCCGCAGCGCGCGTGGAGCGATAACGCCGAGGCGACGGCTGTGGTGGCACGCGAATGTGCCTTACACGGCTGCAGGCTGGTGTTTGTGAGCACCGACTACGTCTTCTCCGGCACAAAGCCCGAGCCTTACGGCGTGGACGACGTTCCCGACCCGGTCAATCCGTATGGCGAGAGCAAGCTTGCCGGCGAGCGGGCGGTTGCTGAGCTACTGGCCGACTATCTGATTGTGCGCACCCAGTGGCTCTATGGCCCTGGCGGCCGGAACTTCATCAGCTCGGTATGTGAGCGTGCACGCTCCGGGCAACCTATGCGAGTGGTAGCGGACGAGTACGGATCGCCGACCTATACATCGGACCTGGCGACTGCTTTGTGGGAGGCGGCGATTTCGCGACTGCGCGGGATAGTGCATGTGACAAACTCGGGGACCTGCAGTCGCCTCGAGCTGGCGCAGTTCGCGTTGCGGGCGGCCGGTCTGGGCGATACGCAAATCGAGCCGATCAAGTCGTCGGAATGGCCGAGCCCCACTGTGCGGCCCCTACATGCCATATTGGACAACAGCCGGTGGGTACTTGCCGGCCATGCCGGTTTGCGGCCATGGCAGCCGGCGGTAGCCGATTTCGTTTCCGCATATCTCAGCACATAGGAAGTTGAGGAGAATGGCAAACAAGGTGGCAAGAGCGCGGTCCCCCGTCCGCGTTGACTTCGCCGGTGGCTGGACGGACGTCCCCCCATTCTCTACGGAAGTGGGCGGGTTCGTTGTCAACGCCTGTATCAATAGGTACGCCTACGCCACGGCGCTGCCCGCTGAGGCAGGGACCTTCGTACTCGAATCGGCGGACTACGGCACGTTCATCGAGGCTAGCAGTATCCGCGAAATGGAGTATGATGGTAACCTAGACCTGCTAAAGGCGGCTGTGCGGCGTCTCAAGTCGGTGCCCGGCCTGCGCATTGTCACCCGCTCCGAGGCACCACCCGGGTCTGGCACCGGCTCCAGTGCTTCGATGGGGGTGACTCTCGTCGGGCTGCTCAACCACCTGCAGGGCGGCGAAATGTCCCGGCCCGAGATCGCCGCACTGGCCAATCGGCTGGAGATCGAGGAACTGAAGGTTGCCGGCGGCAAGCAGGACCAGTACGCGGCGGCCTGCGGCGGGATATCGTTCATGGAGTTCCATGACGGTGAGGTGGCAGTTGAGACCCTATCCCTATCCAGTAGCTTCCTGTTGGACCTTGAGAAGCACCTCACCCTCGTTTACACCGGACAATCGCGGCTTTCGGGCAACATCATCCAGCAGGTCATGGGACCGTACGCCGACGGCGATAAGGGTATCGGCGCAGCGTTACGCAATATCCGCGAGTGCACGCTGCTCATGAAGCAGGCATTCATAGATGAGGACCTGCAGCGTATCGGGCAGTTGATGTCGGTCAACTGGGAGAACCAGAAGCGGCTGTCGCCCACGATGACCACTCCCAAGATTGAGGCGCTGTTCAAGGTCGTCGAGGACTGCGGGATGCTGGGGGGCAAGGCCTGTGGCGCGGGCGGCGGCGGGTGCCTGATATTCCTGGCCGAGGCCGACCGTGAGCACGTGATTCGGGAGACCGTGCAGGACCTGGGCGGCCAGATACTGCCCTTCAACTTCGACTACACGGGCCTGCAGGTCTGGGAGCCGCAACTGCTGCCCTGAGACCGGCACAGAGATGTCAGCCGAGCGCGTCGGCAGACGTGTGGCGAATGCCTTGGGCCTGCACATGCTACGACCGAAAGCGGCAGCCGGAATCGTGAGCCACCACAACATAAAAGGACAATGACAAATGGATTGTGACGTTGCCAACATCGATCTGAGCGGGGCGGGTCAACTGCGTGTGGAGTGGGCAGACATCCAGATGCCGGTCCTGCGCCAGATCCGCGAGCAGTTCGAGAAGGACAAGCCCTTGGCAGGCCAGCGCATCGCCGCGTGCCTGCATGTAACCACTGAGACCGCCAATCTGATGAAAACGCTGGTCGCTGGAGGAGCGGAGGTGCGCCTGTGCGCCTCCAATCCCCTCAGCACCCAGGACGACGCGGCAGCGTGGCTGGTCCGGGACTTGGGCATCGGGGTATTCGCAGTCCATGGCGAAGACCGTGACACCTACTACCGCCACATCAACGCGGTGTTGGACATGCAGCCGACGATCACGATTGACGACGGCGCGGACCTCATATCAACGCTGCACTCGGACCGGCAGGCCCTGATTCCCAATATCATCGCCGGCATGGAGGAGACGACCACAGGTGTCATCCGGCTGCGTGCGATGGCTGCCGATGGCGCCCTCAGATATCCGCTCGTAGCCGTCAACGACGCGAATACAAAATGCCTCTTCGACAACTATTACGGGACCGGTCAAAGCACGATAGACGGGATCCTCCGGGCCACGAATATGCTCCTGGCCGGGTGCGATTTCGTCGTCTGCGGCTATGGGCAATGCGGCCGCGGCGTAGCGACGCGTGCGCGAGGCATGGGTGCATCGGTCATCGTCTGCGAGGTGAACCCCCTGCGGGCCTTACAGGCCGCATTGGATGGCTACCGCGTCATGCCCATAGCCGAGGCCGCGAAGGTGGGCCAGGTTTTCGTGAGCGTGACAGGCGATACCTCGGTGATCCGCCGCGAGCACTTCGAAGTCATGCAGGATGCCGCGGTGCTGTGCAATTCGGGGCACTTCGATGTGGAGATCGCCCTGAAGGACCTGGCTGAGATTTCCGTGAGCAGGCGTCAGGTCCGCCATGCGACCGAGGAGTACAAGCTGCAAGACGGCCGGCGGATATTCGTGTTGGGCGAGGGGCGGCTCGTCAATCTGGCTTCCGCTGAAGGTCACCCGGCATCAGTCATGGACATGAGCTTCGCCAATCAGGCCCTCTGTGCGCGATATGTGGTGGAGAATAAGCTGCCCGTAGCGGTCCACACCGTGCCTGCCGAAATTGACAATCAGGTGGCCAGTCTGAAGCTGGCGGCCATGGGCATCGCAATAGACAGGCTTACCCCGGAACAGGAGAAGTACCTGAGCAGTTGGGAAGCCGGCACCTGATCCGTTTCGCGTCTGCCGGGTGGTGAAATGCTGCAGGCTCTGTCAGTCATTCTGGCAACCGCCGTCGTCCTATCGGCGGCGGTGTTCTGCTTCGAGCGATGGCGCCTTGCCCGCCCGGGCGGGCCGTATGCCGCCGCCGACTTCTCCGGCGTTGTGTTGCTCGCCGCGACGGCTATCGGATGGCTGTTGTGGTCACGCACCGCCGACACCGGAGAGATCACGAAGCTGCTTGGCGTGTGGACGGCTGGTGTCGTGGTCTTCATTGTGGCCGCGATAACAGACCAGTTCAAGCCTGTGCGCGGATTGCGTGCTCTCGTGACCGTCCTGGTCACCGGTCTACTTCTGTACCCTAGCGGCATAAGCATCAGTACCATCAAGCTTCCGTTCTCTCACAGCTCTGTCAACCTCGGCCCGGCAGGCATGGTCGTGGGCATGGTGTGGCTGGTCATCTGCGGCTCGGTCTTTGCCCGCGTCGGCACCATTCCCCGGGTATCGCTGGGAGTTGGCGCACTGACGGGTCTGACCTTTCTCACTGTGGGAGTGCTGCAGCCCGCCAATGCCACACCCGTGGCGATTATGGCCGCTGCAAGCCTGGCGCTGGTGTGCCTCGCCCAGCTTCCCTTTGCGGCCTATCTGACCTATGGAGGTGCTACGGCCGGGGCATACATGCTTGGGGTCTTGCTGGGCACCGTCTCCATTGCCGCCGCTCTCAAGAACACCGCATTCCTGGTTGCGTTGCTGCCTCTGTTGGTCATCAGCGTACCGCTGTTCGGCGCAGCGTACTCCTGGATTGCCGACTACGTGCGCGGTCAACGGTGCGGTCTCTGGAGCCGTCCGCATCGCCATGTTCACGAGATATTGATGCAGCAGGGCTATAGCGAGGTGCAGATGAGTGCCATCTTGCTGCTGGGCACGGCTATCATCTGTGCAGTGGCAGTCGTGCTGGTCCTGCTCATCGAGGTGACATTCGTTCTCAAGACGCTCGTTCTTGTTGTCGGCTTGAGTGCGGCGCTCCTGGTGCCGTACGTGGCGTTGCGGCTGATGAAGCCGGCACACCCGCCGCAACCGGCCGCAGAATACGAACTGCTGGGTGTGCGCATCCATCGCGTCACCATGGATAAGGCGATGGAGCGTGTCCGCAAGTTCGTCAGCCAGGGCACGCCCCATATCATCG
>Ga0136653_10001798_pt1 | contig 11715 bp, 13 predicted proteins | sample LakKivw275mmetaG_FD_94866 | JGI IMG/M metagenome (GOLD analysis project Ga0136653, IMG submission 94866) | Anoxic lake water microbial communities from Lake Kivu, Rwanda to study Microbial Dark Matter (Phase II) - Lake Kivu water 275m metaG... | ecosystem: Environmental > Aquatic > Freshwater >... | reverse complement strand
TCATAGAGGTAATAAAAACCATGACGCGGGCCAGTGATTTGATTAGGGGAAAAAAGGGGGAGAAAGAAGAGCCGATGCGTTTGAGCGATATGGATGAACTCCGCCTCGGTGCTGACAAGGAGACTTCCCTCTCCGAGCAGGAAAATACAAAGATTCAAAAGGACAAGGCGGATGCGGACAAAACGTATCGATCTCTCCAGGATTATATTCTTGATGTTAAGGAAAAGGTGATAAAAAACCAGACCATTCAACTTGAGAATGCTTTTCTTTTGATCAACAGGATCATTGAATCCAAAGGTATCCTGGAGCGGATGTATCAATTAACCATCACCTACGGTCACGGTGAAGACTATTCGATTTCACATCCCGTCAATGTGATGATATATGCACTGAAAATGGGCATGCGTTTGGGATATTCTCGGGTAAAGCTCAACGAACTGGCTACGGCCGCTTTGCTGTATGACATCGGCATGTTTATGATTCCCGACAGCATCCTCACCAAGAAAGAGGGCTTCAGTGAATCGGAATTTGCCCTGATCAGACGCCATCCTGAAATGGGGAAAAATATCCTGTATGTGTTTAAGGACGATTATCCATGGCTTTATCGAGCAGCTTATGAACATCACGAACGGGAGAACGGGCAGGGGTACCCCCAGGGATTAAAGGGGGACGACATTGACGAATATGCAAAAATTATCGGGATATGCGATTCATACGAGGCCATGACGCATGCTCGTCCCCATAAGAAGGCCATCATGCAATTTGCATCCGTACGGGAACTGGTGGAAACGAAAAATCTCATGTTCTCTCCCAAAATTTTGAAAGTCTTTCTTGAAGAAATATCTCTTTATCCCATAGGGAGTTATGTGAAACTGAACAACAAAGCAATCGGCAGGGTTATCGCCACAAACGCGGACCAGCCGTTAAAGCCGATCATCAGTATCCTCTTTGATGGACACGGGAATCGCATTATAGATGACAGGATCATCAATTTAAAAGAAAACCCTGTTCTTGTGATTACGGGTGGCGCGCAGGAAAATGAATTTCCTCAAATGAAATAAGCGGGTGGAGTTTTCCGGAGTAAATCATTAGAAAGATGCGTGTTTGAAATGAAAGATGATATCATTCTCGCAGAGGTGGAAGGCGAGGGCATGATCATTGATGTCGAGAAGGGAACGAGTTATTTTCTCAACGAAACGGCTCTTTTCTTATTCAAGATGATGAAGGAAGGAAATTCAGTCGATGAAATAAAAGAGGCCATGCTTAAAGAATACGATGTAGATGAAGCAGATGTGGAAAAAGATATCCGGGAATTCATCGGCAAGCTTGATAGAAAGGCGGTGTCATGGGGAAGAAAAAATACATAAGACCGGATATACGGGAAGAGTCCCAGATCCTGACTGTCAGGGCATGGGTGACCAAAACCCAGTATGTCCTTTCCCTTGAAAATACTCCGACGACGAGTACAACCGTTGCTGCCGTGGATACCTATGTAGCTGCCGTGCAGACCGTCAGCGAAAGCAGTTATGCGGTGCTGAATGTACTCACAACATCCAACGTCGCCCTGCAGACCGTTTTTACGAAAGTGAACTATGCATTGCAGAATGTCTTCACGAAACTGGCACAAAGACTATAAATCATACCGAAATTCGGCGGTAACCGGAAGTCCGTCACGCGGTCCTTGCCTTTCAACTTTTTATTCATGATATGCTATATAACATCGCTATAGACATCACGAATCATTGCAATTTCGATTGCATCCACTGCCTCAGGGACAAAGTGGCTCCCAGGGCGCATATGAGCGTTGATCTCCTCGATTTTGTGCTCAGGGAAATGTCTTCCGTAGGCATGATGAATGTATGTCTTACGGGCGGCGAACCCGCTCTTCATCCCGAGCTGAGCCGCGTCTGTGATCTTCTGGTCGATTATGGGGTTCCATTCAGCCTGGTAAGCAACGGTTATCTGTTTGAAGACAAGATTCTTCCCCTCTTTCACTTGAGAGTAAGAAAACAACTTACCGGCATATGTTTCAGCCTCGATGGTGCAACGTCGGCCTCCCACGACATGATACGAAAAGAAGGAAGTTTCGATAGGGTCATCAGTTCAATCGAAGCCTGTGTGAAAGAGAAGATTCCCGTATCCGTCAAAAGCATCGTTCACCGGGAAAACAGTAAAGACATCGTGGAAGTCGCGTATCTGTGCGCATCGATAGGTGTAGGAAGCCTTGGGTATGTCCTGCTCACGCCTACGCCCCGCCTTGTATCGAGCAATCTCTTGCCCACGGCTGAAGAATATACAGAAGTCATCAGGTATATAACCGGCAGGATCATGCCGTCATTTTCCTTGAACATCGGCATCGAAGGATTTGCACATCCGGACTACAGGGTTCCTTTCTGTAATCCCGCTCATGGAATCTCGTTTGACCACCTGGGGAATTTCATTTTCTGCTGTAATCTTTCTCACCCCACAAACGGAGACAGTCCGAATGTATTCGGCAAGGAATATCTGGGGAACATCCGGGAAATCGGCATCGAGGAAGGGATACTCCGGCATTACCGGACGCTGGCATGGTTCATGGACAAGGTCATGCGTTCGGACATCAAAAAAGACTGGCCTGTCAACTGTACGAAGTGTTTCCGGCTTTTCGGAAAAATGAAGTGGATGGATGCGGATGAAAGCGCCGACAATCGATATCGTTAATTTCTGCAATTTTACCTGCCGGCACTGCCTTGTGGCAAAGTCTGCAAAGCCTGTGTACATGGAAAAGGAGATATTCTCCGACCTTATGAGACAGCTTCGGAGTCTGGGGTTCAGATATGCCGGCATCACCGGGTCGGGAGAGCTCTCGCTCCACCCCCAGCTTGAAGATATCTTCCAGATCCTTGCCGAGAACACCATAGATTTTGAAATTCTGACAAACGGGTATCTGTTTAAAGATCGTATATTCCCCCTGATACGTTCACCGCATATACGCAAACGCATTCGACTGGTAGGGTTCAGCCTGGATAGCGCGCAGGAGGAAAAGCACGACCGCAACAGGAAAGAGGGAAGTTTCCGGCGGGTAATAGAAGCCATCGGGATGTGCCGTTTGCTGGATATACCGTGTTACATCAAAACAGCGGTCACAAATGACAACAAAGAAGAACTGAGGGACATACTTCTCTTTACATCCGGCCTAAATGTGATTTCACAATCGTTTATGTTTATTCAGCCGACGAGACAACTTATAGAGCAAGGACTGATTCCTGATCCCGAAGACATATACCGGCTCTTTATACAGCTTGCCAATTGGCTACCTATATTTTCGAGATTGAAAATTGAGGCATTCAATCCTGTAAATGACATCTTTACCTGCAATGCCTTTTTTAAATTCGGAGTGGATGAGGAGGGAAACTTTCTTTTCTGCAACAACCTATGCAATGTGGGAACATCTGCGGATAGTTACAAGGGGAAAGAATGCCTCGGCAGCATCAGGGAATTTCCGTTGACGGATTTGATTGTACGGCATCTCAATCTTCTGCCGGATGTCTTGAAATGGCGGTTTGAAAGGAAGGATCTAATCAAAAAGGCGCCTCTTTCCCTGTGTAACTGGTGTTTTTTCCAGTTTGGGAAATTGGACTGGCTGAAGGAATATCCGGATTCTCCATGGACTCGATACTTAACGTAAATATCTATGGTCTCACGGCCAGAATCAACTGTTGCACGCCGGAAGAGAAGGGAGAAATAGCCCGATTGCTTTCTATGTTTCTGAGAAAAGATAACCAGGAAGCGGAGGTTACTCTTACATTTAAGAAGAAAGAGACTCCGCAGGAGGTTGGCGGTCTTCTCTATTCGCACCTTGCACGAAAAGGGATTTGGGCCATGCATTCAGGCGGTTTTCACTTCCATGGCGGTCACCTCACCACAGGACCCTCTGATTGTGGCAAATCGACGTTCAGCCATATGGCCATGAAGAACGGTCTTGACCTTTTAAGCGATGACATCACCCTGCTGAAAGAAACCCCGGACGGGGTTGAAATGCTTCCTTTTTACTCGACAATGTACCTCAAAAGTGGAACGATTTCACCAGAGCGGGAACGGTATAAACCGGCTACGCTAAAATTTCTGATCCTGCCGAAACGTAACAATGGTTCCATATCTTTGAAGAAAATTAGAAAAAAGATCGATCTGTTAAGAAAACTGGTGCCGCAGTTTCTGTGGTCTTATAACAGGGATGAACAGAAAAGACAGAAGTGGTTTTTGGAAATGATGTGCCATTATCCCGCATATGAAGTATACTGGGGTTCAGGGTTGTTCAATGATCATACCCTTTTCAGGGAGATTCTTGATGAGATTGTTCAAAGTGAAGGGTAATTCCATGTATCCCGTTTTGAGGGAGAACGATCTCGTTGTTGTGAGAGAGATGGCGCCGGAATTGCTTCGCAAGGGAAATATTCTTGTGTATCATCGGGAAGAAAAGGGAGAATATCTCGTCCACAGACTCGTAAAAAAAGGGGAAGGGGATATTCTGTATCTCAGGGGCGATGGCTACAACCTGCCTTTGGAATTGACGACGGCAGGTTCCATGATGGGAAAAGCCATAGGGTTTGTTCGGAACAGCCGCTATAAACCTTTAAACAGGTCAAAAGAGTTGCATACGTGGTTGGTTTCGTCACTTAAAGAATATGCAAAGAAATTTATACGGCGTGCATGTCGCGTTAATGGACGATGACCGGAAACGGGGAGGGAAACAGCCATGGAAAGGCGGGATTTTTTAAAGACAGGCCTTTTGACGATATTTTCTCTTTATGGTTTTTCTGGAAATATGTCGTGCTTCGCTGGGGAGAATACTCCACACGCACAGCACACCGGGTCAGGACGCTATCCTTTTACAGGTGTTTACTCCGGAACACTGACAAAGGAGCGGGTTATGATGCCCGATGTGTTTTCTCGGTTGATGCTGCAGGAGCGTTTTATCCTCGTTGTTCCTGAAAGGAATACTTCCGCTCTCCTCGTTTCGGAGAACAGCCCCGAATGGGAAATGCTGAAACATCTGTTCGATGCAGCAGACAAGGATGGGCCGCCGATTCTCCGGGAGCGTGCAGAAATCGACAGTGAAGGTAATCTGTATTTTCCTGAGAGAGTGAGTAAATTTGCCGGGATTCACACGCCGGCCATTGCTATCATTGGTCACGGCTTCGTCATAGAGATCATCGATTCGGAGCGTTATCATTCACGTGTCATCTGAAAGCGGATCCCGAAACACCATTCATTGATTCGATCCTTCTTTCGCCCTCTATTTTTACTCTTGCGATAAGCAATAATAAAAAAATGCCGGATAGAATGATAATAAATGAACGTGAAAACAATCTTTTCCGGGTGATAGCGCGGCAGACGCTGGCCCACGACGATGAGTTATGGCTTGAAGAAAATATTCGGGAAGATCTGAATTGGCCCTCTGTGGCGCAAAGAGCTTTCAATGAAGGTCTGGCACCGCTTCTTTATTATCACTTTCGCAATCTGAATCTCCTTGAAACAATTCCGGAAAACACGAAAATATTGCTCGCCCGGGTATATGCAGAAACAATGCTGATAAACAAACATCTTTTGAAGAAAATGGATGAACTGGAAAAAGAACTGGAAAAACAGCACATACGGGTTATCGTTCTTAAGGGAGCCGCGCTTCTGAAAACAGTCTATCGCGACGTTGCTTTGCGTCCGATGGAAGATATCGACCTGATGATTCGGCATGAGGATCTGAACGCATTGGAAAACGTTTTAGAGACGATGGGTTTTGTTCGGCATCGGCTTTATCATGATTCTTTTAAGAAAGGAATTCTTTCGATCGATATCCATTCGGATTTTCTTTCTTCTCACAGGATCCGGAGCCGTCAGGCAATTCTGGACATTAGCTCGGAAGATGTATGGAGCAACTCGATTCCAATCAACGGAAGCAGCTCTTTATGTCGGCTACCTCTAAACGTCAATTTGATTGCCCTTTCGTTTCATTTGCTGAAGCATCGGTATGACCGGCTCATATGGTTTGTCGATATTGCTGAAAGTATAAAGGCATATCAATCCGTGTTAGACTGGCAAGACCTGATAGCATATTCGCAGCACGTCCGTGCCGACAGGCTTTTGCTTTATACCCTGTTGTTGACGAGGCGCCTCCTTGGATTTAGAGTACCAGATGAGATACTAACCGATATCGGGAAGGAGGAACTCTCGCCAATCGAGAAGTATATCCTGCGGCTGCGGTTAATGCATGTGCCCCTCGGAACGGCGATGGATTTGTTGTGGATGTTTCAGATTCGGGGGGCGATGGGAAAAGTCCGATTTATAAAAGAAAATATATTTCCCAGGCGTGAGGTCATGCATCAGATTTTCCCGGAGACATCTCATCGCTTCGGTACGTTCTTTCGAAGAGCCATTCTAGTATCTTCGGAGGTTCTGTACGATTTTCTGATGTTATTCAGGGGAGTATTGCGGGGAGGCCTTCCCCCTCTATGATCCTTATAACGAGTCTTTTATCACCTTCCTGACCGTATCCAAATCGACCGCCTTTCTCTTCATGCTGAAACTGATCAACAGGGAGAGATCGCAGACGTTGTTGATCTTTCTCGGGATCCCTTCGGAATAATGATAAATTTCTTCAATGGACTCGCTTGTGAATATGTCATTGTCAGGCAATCCGGCTTTTTGTATGCGGTAAGAAATATATTTTGCCGTTTCGTCAAAATTGAGGGGATTCAGGTGGTATCTGATGGCGATTCTCTGGTCGAGCTGCTTGTATTGCCGGATCATGTTCTTCAATTCGGGTTGTCCGATGATCACGAAGGTCATCAGGAATTGATCGTTCAGCTGGAAATTGAGAAGCAGACGGATTTCCTCAAATGAATCCGGGCGGATCAGCTGGGCTTCGTCGACAATCAACAGGGTGCTCTTGTTTTTCTTCATATTTTCAAGGAGTTTTTCATTCAGGGAGGTGATGATATCCGTCTTGGAATTTGTTCGAAAACCGATGCCGAGCTGGTAAAGCATTTCTTTCAGGAAATCCAGAGGTTCGAGGGACGGATTCGTGATCAGGCCGATCTCGAATTCTTTTTCGGGAAGATTCTGGATAAAAACCCTGCTGAGAAGCGTTTTCCCGCTCCCTATTTCTCCCGTCAGCAAAGCAGCGCCCTTTCTTCTGTTCACCGCGTAAAGCAACCTGACAAGGGCTTCCTTGTGCTCCTGGGAATAGTACATAAATTCGGGGTCCGGCACATTCTCGAACGGATATTTTTTAAAACCCCAGTAGTCTAAATACATTTTAGCAACCCGTCTATAGATAAATAGATTTCTGAAAAACAAAGCCTGTAATGATACATGGAAAGTTTGTAGGGATCCCTGATATCGCCGAATGCTTCACTGTAATCCCGGGAAAATGATTTCAGGAGGGATATTTTCCCCGCTGCATCGGGATATTGATCGGCAATCATTTTTATGTGAATCTCCTCCGTGACAATAATCATGTCAGAATCGGAAACCATCTCTTCCGTCAACAACCGTGAATGATGATTCGTACCATCTATACCGTGATCAGCCAGAACGGCTGCGGCAATCGGATCGGCCGGCATGCCGTCCATGTCAATAAGTCCTGCGGAGGAAACGCTCACATCCTTTCTGTTGATTGTTTCAAGTTTCCCCTTGAGTATCCTCTCCGCCATGAAACTCCGCACAATGTTGGCCATACAGACGAATAATATTTTCATGTTCAGCCCATCAGCGCAAGATTGCGAGAAGCAATCTCTTGTCATCAAGACTGATGCGCGTTAATTTTATTTCAACGGGTTTACTGCCTTCTTTTTCAGAAATAAGCTCGACATTAATCTGGTGAGCAATGCCTTTCCATGCCTGCTTCAATTCACTCATGAAAAGATCATGGCAGTTCTGATTCAAAAGCTCGGTGACGTTTCTTCCTATAAGTTTGTCTCTTGATTTTTCCGTAAATTCGAGCAATTTTTCAGTCACTCCCTCAATGTGACCTTCACTGTCCAGAATGAGGCCCATCTCCTCCTTGAACAGATTCTCCCTCAAGTCGTCCCTGCTTTCCTTCATCTTTGCATAGGCGAGCCCCAGTTGCATGTTTGCTTCTTCCAGTTCTTGATTCAGAGATGCTAATTTTTCCTCTGCCTTCATACGATCGCTGATTTCCTTTTCCAACGTCACATTGCGTTCCTTTATATCTTTTATGTGTTCCTCCACCTCCAGTTGCAGCATGGCGTTTTCGAGGGCAAAACTTATTTCACCCAGCATGATGGAGAGAGCCTGTTCATCATAGGTTTCAAATATCTGTCCGGAGTCTTTATTGGCAAGATTCAAGACGGCGGTTACGGTATTCTTCACGAAAATCGGCATGCTTAGAAAAGAGGGGGCGCCGTATTTAGAATCGTTTGGCTTTAAAGTTCTCGCATCATTCTCGATATCCTCAATCAAAAGGGGTTTCTTTTCGGCAACCACCCATTTAGCGATGGAATCATCGATATCAATATAATGGCCTTTATAGATATCGTTATTCACGCCTTTAATGGCAATAATACGAAATCGCTGCGCCGCCTCATCAACCATGAATACGGAACCGATATGTGCGTCGGTTACGATCATGGCCTTTTCCAGAAGCAATTCCAGGAGCTCTTCCATGTGAAGACTCTTTCTCGCAATCTCGGAGAGCTCTTTGATCGTCAGGAGTTCAAGCGCCCTTTTGCTTAATTTGCCTGTTGTTTGTTCCAGTTTTTGTATGAGCTGATTGAATGATGACGAGATATCGTGAAGTTCGGCAACATCTTTTTTGATGTCTACAGTGGTCATGGCGCCGGACTCCGCCTCTTTCATCATTGAAGCGACGGACGATATTTTATCGAATATCTGGCGGACGATGATCATGCCTGTAAGAATGAGGACCGTCACAATGGCGAGGAGAATGATATGTGAAAATTCCAGAGAATACCCGCCCTGATAGAAAATAAAGGCGACAATCAGGAAAGGCAGGGCAAAGATCAGAGACTCAATAATGATAAGTTTGTAACGAATACCTCGTTCTTCCGAATCAGAATCTTTAAGAAGAAATGGAACCATTGGAAACGCTCCTCCGGTATGATCGAATTCATTCAGGAAATCATGGGAATATAATTTTTATGAACCCGCAAAAAGTAATTCTGTCATTTCGAGGAGCAAAGCGAGGAGAAATCTTTCATTGCTTCAAGATTATTCCCTATGGTCGAAATGACATGACGGGTGTTTTCCGGCTTCTAACTAAATCGCCATTTATTGCATAGTCGATATTCTCAAACAGGGAAAAAGTCAAGGAGGATTTTACGGAATATGGCAATATGAATTGACTTTTAGGTCGCCTGTGCTATTTTACCCACCACGTAATCAGAGGGGTGTTCGTTCCCCTCACACCTCAGGAGAAGGATATGAAAATTCACGTCAGAAAAGAAAGTTTTTCACAGTTCACGGCCGAAGCGGTCGTTGTGACCCATTTTGAGGACATGGAATCACTTACAGGGGCCGCAAAACAGCTGGATGAAGAATGCGGTGGAGCGATAAGAGGGGTCATTGAAAAGGGCGATTTCAGAGGCAAGCTCTTTCAAATATCTGTTCTGTATACAAAGGATGATTTCCCGGCGAAACGAATTATACTGACCGGTCTCGGCAAAAAAGAAGAATGCAGTTTAGAAAAATTGAGGGGCGCTTTTGCCCACGCCGTCCGACAGGTGAGGGCGTTAAACCTCGAAGAATGTGCCACGTCTCTTGATGTGGGTATGACGGATTGGCCGCTCGATCAGATCGCTCAAGCTGTTGTGGAGGGCGTATTCCTGGGTCTTTATCGGTTCACGACATTCAAGACGGTTGAAAAAGACAAGGATAAAGGATTGAAGCGATTCATCATTGTCGATGACAGGGTGGATGCACTCAGGACAATCAAATCCTCAGTGAATGCCGCTGAAATCACAGCTCGGGCGGTGTGTTTTGTCAGAGATATGGTTTCCATGCCCGGAAATGAAATGACTCCGACGGATATGGTCAATAAGGCGAAGGAAATTGCGGCGGGAAAGAATGTAAAATTAAAAGTTATCAATGTTGCCGGAATGAAGAAGCTTGGCATGAGTGCACTTCTTGGAGTGGCAAAAGGAAGTGCGGAGCCGGCAAAGTTCATCATTCTCGAGTATCATGGAGCGAAAATGACCGATCCGCCCATTGCCATTGTTGGAAAGGGATTGACATTTGACAGCGGAGGGATTTCCATCAAACCGGCGGATAAAATGGACGAAATGAAATCGGACATGGCAGGCGGAGCCGCGGTCATGGGTGCTATTAAGGCGGCATCTGAATTGCGCCTGAAAGTCAATGTCGTCGCTATTATTCCGGCTACTGAAAATCTGCCCGGGGGGAGGGCATATAAACCCGGGGATATTCTTAAATCACTTTCCGGTCAGACAATTGAGGTTTTAAGCACCGATGCGGAAGGTCGACTGATTCTGGCAGACGCTCTGACCTATGCGGGCAGATATGCACCTGCTGCGATCATTGACCTTGCAACACTCACCGGCGCCTGTGTCATCGCACTCGGCGAACATGTCATCGGAATGATGGGGAATGATAACCCGTTGAAACAAAAAATTCAACGTACTGCCGAGGCCACGGGCGAAAGAGTCTGGGAGCTTCCCCTCTGGGAAGACTATCATGAGTTGGTCAAAAGTGATGTAGCGGATTATAAAAATACCGGCGGGAGACCCGGGGGAGCTATTACAGCGGCTGTATTTTTGAGCAAGTTTGTAGGTAACATTCCGTGGGTGCATCTCGATATAGCAGGGCCGGCATGGCTAACGAAAGACAGACCTTACATTCCAAAGGGAGCTTCAGGGGCAGGCGTCCGACTCCTTGTTCATTTTTTAAAAAACTGGCGCCAATAAATCATCACTCGTGAACAATGAAAACAGAGCACATTCTTGAAGTGAAGAACCTCAGCACCCATTTCCGGACGGAAGATGGGGTCATTAAGGCGGTTAATGAAGTTGATCTTTTCGTCCGCGAGGGGGAAACTCTCGGTATTGTAGGGGAATCTGGTTGCGGGAAAACGGTTCTTGCCCTGTCCGTCATGCGGCTCGTTCCCAGCCCACCAGGGAAAATCGTTTCAGGGAAGGTCTTGTTTGCCGGCATGGATCTCCTGAACCTCAGCGAAGATGAGATGCGAAGGATAAGGGGCAATGAAATATCGATGATTTTTCAAGAGCCCATGACCTCTCTTAACCCCGTTCTCCAGATCGGAGAGCAGATCGCTGAAGTCATCAGACTGCACCAGGGACTTTCCTCACAAGAAGCGCGGGACAGATCCGTCGAAGTTTTGAGGCTTGTCGGGTTGCCGTCGCCTGAGAGCAGTATAAATCAGTATCCACACCAGATGAGCGGCGGCATGCGCCAGAGAGTCATGATTGCCATAGCCATGTGCTGCAATCCGCGTCTAATGCTGGCGGACGAACCTACAACGGCCCTTGATGTGACCATTCAGGCCCAAATCATTGATCTGATCGGCAGGTTGAAGGAACAGGTGGGAACTGCTGTTGTTCTCATAACCCATGATCTTGGGGTCATTGCTGACGCCGCACAGAACGTTGCCGTCATGTATGCGGGCAGGATCGTTGAATACGGCGCGGTTTCAGATCTTTTTTCTACCCCTTTGCATCCCTATAC
>Ga0136653_10001797_pt1 | contig 11720 bp, 8 predicted proteins | sample LakKivw275mmetaG_FD_94866 | JGI IMG/M metagenome (GOLD analysis project Ga0136653, IMG submission 94866) | Anoxic lake water microbial communities from Lake Kivu, Rwanda to study Microbial Dark Matter (Phase II) - Lake Kivu water 275m metaG... | ecosystem: Environmental > Aquatic > Freshwater >... | reverse complement strand
GACTACGGATCAGACGGTTGGGGGTTCGACTCCCTCTGGGTGCACCAGTCGAGACAAGGGGTTACGGAGAATCGAGAGACTTCGTAACCCCTTGTTCGTTGCCGGCTGTGCGCATTCTGTTCCGCGCCGCCTGGGCTGCGTACCGCGTTGACAGGCCAGTGACCCCTGGTTAGCTTGTCGCACCCTGGTGTCTTGCCCCAGGTGCGCCTCTCGATCGCGCCGAGAGCGTCGCCGGGACGCGTCATGGCAGTGTGCGCCCACATGCAGGTTGGGCGCGTCTCGGCGGGCCGCCGCGGGACCGCTTCCTGAGACCTGCCAGACGATGCTCGTCGACCCGTTCACCGCGCCGATCCGCCGCGAGTTGCGCCTTTTCGAGGAGCGGCTGGACGCGGCGCTGCGGGCTGACGTGCGGCTGGCGCACGAGATAGCCCGGTACATGGCCACTCTGCGGGGCAAGCGTCTCCGGCCCGCCCTGGCGCTGCTGGGTGCGCAAGCGGTCGGCCTCGATGACGGCCGCATCATCGACGCCGCCGTCGCGGTGGAGATGATTCACGCCGCCACGATGGTCCACGACGACGTGGTCGACTCGGCGACGATGCGGCGAGGCAAGGCCTCCGTCAGCTCGGCATGGAGTGGACAGCTGGCGGTGCTGATGGGCGACTTCCTGCTGTCTCGGGCTCTGGGCATCCTCGTGGGGCTGGGCGACCTGGAGGCCCTGGCGGTGGTCGCCGAGGCGACCCAGCGCCTCAGCATGGGCGAGATCTTCGAGATCCAGATCGGGGCCGAATGCGATACGACAGAGGAGTCCTACATCAGGATGGTCGGCGACAAGACGGCGTCGCTGATCTCCGCCGCCGCTCGCCTGGGCCCGATCCTGGCGCGGGCCGACGGAGCCATCGTCGAGGCCATGGGTCTCTACGGAGAGTCCTTGGGGCGAGCCTTCCAGATCGCCGATGACGTGCTCGACTACACCGGCGACGCACGCGCTCTGGGCAAGCCGGTGGGTATCGACCTGCGCGAAGGGAGGATCACGCTGCCGCTGATCCGGGCCCTGGAGGGAGCTCCGCCGGCAGTCCGTGCGGACATCCACCAGCTCCTGCGGCGAGCGGACAAGGCCGAGTTGGAGTGGGCGCGGATCGTCGCCTTTGTCGAGGACTACCGCGGCGTGCCTGCAGCGCGGCGCACGGCCCTGATGCACGCTGACCGAGCCCGCCAGTGCTTGCGGGCGCTGTCCGACTCGCCGGCGCGCGCTGCCCTCGAGATGGCGGTGCACCTGGTGGTGGATCGCGACAACTAGCTTAGTTGCGCTGCCGGTTGCCGCGCGCTCGGGCGCCGGCGTTCGGCGGCGATCCTCGACGGGATGAACGGGTGGTGCGTGCCTGAAGCGAGGCGCAGTGCCGTGGCGGGATTGAGGCGAGCAGGCGCAGTCGCGGTGCCGGTTCTCGCCGTGGTGGCCGTGGCCTGGCTGCTGCTGCACTCGCCCGCAAGCGCCCCCATCGAGGCCCGCCGCGTCGCGATGGGCACCGTCGTGACCGTCAAGCTGCATGCAGGGCGACGCCTCAGCGAGGCGCTGGTTGACTCGGCCTTCGCCGAGATCGAGCGGATCGAGTCGCTGATGAGCCGCCACGTCGCTGACAGCGAGGCCAACAGGATCGAGCGAGAGGCCGTGGCCGGCGACTTCGTCTGCTCGCCGGAGATGGCGGCCGTGCTCGCGAGATGCCAGGAATACGCCGTGCGCACCGAAGGAAGGTTCGATGTGACGGTCGGCGCGCTGACGCGGCTGTGGAACTTTCCGGAGGCGCAGTACCCGCCGGCACCGGCCCTCATCGATTCGGCCCTGGCCCACGTCGGCTACCGGGATCTGGTGGTCGAGGGACGGCGGGTCAGACTTGGCCGGGGCGGAATCCGTCTCGATCTGGGTGCTGCGGCCAAGGGGTATGCCGTGGACCGAGCCGTCGCCCGCCTCCAGGAACTTGGCGTGACGGCGGGCCTGGTGGAAGCGGGCGGTGACCTGCGCTACTGGGGCAGCAAGCCCGACGGGAGCGGCTGGCGCTTCGCTGTCCAGCACCCGCGCGCGCCGAACGAGTACTTGCCCGTGGACGACATCGGGCTGGTGGCCATCGCGACCTCCGGCGACTACGAGCAGTTCTTCGAGCACGAAGGACGGCGCTATCACCATATCCTGGATCCGCGTACGGGTTACCCGGCGGCAGGCGCAGTGAGTGCCACGGCCTGGGCCAACTCGGCCCTGGAGGCCGATATCGTGGCCACGACTGCCTTCATCCTCGGGCCCCTCGAAGGGGTGCGGTTGGGGGAGGACCTTCCGGAGGTGGAGGTGTTGGTGCTGTACATGGACGGAGGCCGGCTGCTGCACCGCAGAACTTCGGGTCTGGCAGGTCGCGGGCGCTTTCCGGGCGATGCTGAGTGATTATCTTAACCCCCCCACAGGGAGACCTGCGGCGCGAGGACCCACAGCCTGCTAGGCAGGCGGGATGGGGTTGCGGTTCCTGGAGCGTGCTCGGCGACGGCACGACGAGCATCCTCCATGGTTGCGATCGGCGCATGGTGGCGGGAGGACCTCGCTGAGGCGCATCGCTGCTCGCTCGGCGGGCCGTCGCCTCGACGGGGTGTCGGCGGCCTGTTTCTGCCTCCCGCTCCTCGTCGAGCGTGTGCGCTGGCGACAGACTCCCCTCGCCGTCGAGGGCAAGCGAGAAGGGTTCATTCGATGAAACGACACTGGGAGCCGCTCCTCATACTGGCGCTGATCGGAACAGCCGCCTACTACCTCTACCCGTCGGTCCGGTACTACGGGCTGTCGCCCGACGAGCGGGCGGCGATGGAGGTGTCGGCTGCGGAGCGGTTGGCGGACCTGCGCAGCCGGGCGCTGAACCTGGGCCTCGATCTCCAGGGCGGCATCCACCTGGTCATGGAGGTGCAGGTGCAGGAGATGCCCGCTGCGGAGGCTGCCGACGCGGTGGACGGGGCGCAGGAGGTGATCCGCAACCGCATCGACCAGTTCGGCGTGGCGGAGCCCATCATCCAGCGCGAGGGGAGCAACCGGATCATCGTCGAGCTGCCCGGGGTCCAGGACGTGCAGCGGGCGAAGAACCTGATCGGCCGAACCGCGTTGCTCGAGTTCAAGCTGGTGGAGCCGATCGCGGAGCGCAACCGCGTGGTGCAGCGCCTGGACAAGCTGGTGCGACGGACCGGGGCGCGGGCCGACACGAGCCGCACTGCGGAGGCCGCGGGCGATACCGCGGCGACGGCGCAGCGCGAGGCAGCCTCGTTGTTCGAGGAAGGGAGCGCGGAGGCCGGTCTGTTCGAGGAGTCCGCGGAAGCCGCGGCGGACGAGTCGAGGCGGACGTTGACCGACTACCTGGGCGCCGTGGGCGACGAGCTGGTGGTACCCGCGCGCAATCTCGAGGCAGTGAAGTCGATCCTCGCGAGCCCCGAGGCGCGGAAGCTGATCCCGGAGGATGTCGAGTTCGTCTTCTCGAGCAGGCCCGAAGGAACCGAGCCCAACACCTACTACTTCCTCTACCTGGTGCGCCGCAAGGCGGAGATGACCGGCAGCGTTGTCGGCGAGGCCTATGTCTCCATCGGCCAGGACGTCGCCTACCTGGGCAAGCCGATCGTCAACTTCAACACCACGGAGGAGGGGAAGCGCCTGTTCTCCCGCATCACCGGGGCGCACGTGAACGAACGTCTGGCGATCATCCTCGACGGGGCGGTGTACTCGGCGCCCGTGATCCAGACGCGCATCCGCGACGGGCGCTCGATCATCACCGGTTCGCGGACCCAGGAAGATGCGAAGGATCTCGCCATCGTGCTGCGGGCCGGAGCCCTGCCGGCGCAGGTCGAAGTGATCGAGGACCGGACGGTCGGGCCCTCGTTGGGGCGGGATTCCATCGAGCAGGGGCGGCGCGCGGCCCTCTTTTCGCTGCTCGTCGTGGCGCTGTTCATGGCGTTCTACTACCGCCTGGCCGGGCTGGTGGCGGACGTGGCGCTGGTGCTGAACATGGTGTTCATCATGGCTGTGCTGGCCGCCTTCCACGCCACCCTCACGCTGCCGGGCATCGCCGGCATCGTGCTGACGATCGGCATGGCGGTCGACGCCAATGTGCTCATCTACGAGCGCATCCGCGAGGAACTCCGGCTCGGCAAGACGGCGCGCGCTGCGATCGACAGCGGCTACGAGAACGCTCTCTCGGCGATCATCGACTCGAACGTGACCACGCTGCTCGTGGGGATCGTGCTCTACCAGTTCGGCACGGGGCCGGTGCGCGGCTTCGCCTTGACGTTGTGCATCGGCATCGTCAGCAGCCTGTTCACGGCGCTGTTCGTCACCCGGACGATCTTCGGGCTGCTGACGCGGCGTCGTGACCAGACGTCGCTGAGCATCGGCGCCATGCAGGTGGCGTCGGCGCGCGCCATCGACTTCCTGGGGCTGCGGAATGCGGCCTTCGGTCTGTCCGGGGCGCTGTTGGGCGTCGGCTTGCTGGGCGTGCTCCTGCTGGGGCTCAGGTCGAGCATCGATTTCGCCGGCGGGACTCTCCTGGAGGTGCATTTCGATCCACCGGTGAGCGTGGCGCAGGTGCGCGAGCAGCTCGCGCGGGTGCCGGTCGGCGGGCGAACGATGAATCTCGCATCCAGCGAGATCAAGCAGTTCGGTTCGCCCAACGACATCCTGATCCGCGTGGCGGGAGACCCCTCCGGCAGCGACATCGGCGAGAGCATTCTGGCGGTCGTGCGGGCCGGCTTTCGCGCTAGCGTCCACGAGGAGGACTTCATTCGCCGGCACGAGAAGGTCGGTCCCAAGATCGGCAGCGAACTGACCGGTGCGACCGTGCGCGCGGTACTCGTGTCGCTGGGGCTGATCCTCCTGTACATGGCATGGCGATTCCACCGCGTGCTGTACGGCTTCGCGGCGGTGGTGGCTCTCTTTCACGACGTCCTCATCACGCTGGGCCTGTTGTCGTTGCTGCGCGTCGAGATCTCGCTGGTCGTGGTGGCCGGCATCCTGACGCTCATCGGCTACTCGCTGAACGACACGATCGTGGTGTTCGACCGCATCCGCGAGAACCTGCGCGTGCGCCGCCGGCAGGAGTTCGTCGCGGTGCTGAACACCAGCATCAACGAGACCCTGAGCCGGACGCTGATCACCTCGCTGACGACGCTGATGGCCGTGCTCATCCTCCTGGTCTTCGGCGGCGGGGTGAACCGCGACTTCGCCATCACGCTGCTCGTCGGCATCGTCGTGGGGACCTACTCCTCGATCTTCGTCGCCACGCCGGTGATGTACCTCGGCCATCTGCGCGACGTGCGCAGAGAGGCGAGCGTCCAGGCGCAAGCGGCGGTGCGCTGACCCCGGCGGCAGCGGCATGACCTCCAGGGGGTGTGCCTGGAGATCTGCTGCGCGTGGAGCGGAGTGGGGGGTCTGCGGCTGCCATGCCAGCGGCAGCCAGGCCGCGGGCGTGCCTGCGCCAGAGCCGGGAGGCCATCCGCCAGCGCAGTCAGGGGCGAAGCCGGATGAAGGAGCTGGGGGTAGCCGCAGTCGCCCTGCTGCTCGTCCAGGTGGGGCCGTCCTTTGGGCGCCCGCCTGCGGCTCAGCTGCTGTGGTCGGTGGGGCTGGTCCTCGTCCTTGCGCATGCACTGCAACAGGCTGCCGGACGCCTGCGGTTGGGCTGCGTCACGGCCTGGCTGCTCGCCGGGCTCCTCGCCGGGCACACCGGGCTGAGACTCGTCCGGCCGCTCGAGTTCCCGCCGCTGCTGCTCGCCTGGAAAGCCGCTGCCGTGTGGGTGGGCTTCGTGGCGGGCGCCCATCTGCCCGCGCGGACCGCGCGGACCCGCATCGGTTGGCGGGCGCGGGCCCTCCTGGGCGGGGTGACGTTCGTCGCGGCTGGTCTGGGTGCGGCGGTGCTGGTACTTGCTGCGGGGCTGCCCTGGTGGGTCGCGGTCCCTGGAGGCGCTCTCGCCTCGTTGTGGGGGCCGTTCAGCCTTGTCCCGAGACCGGCTCGAAGCATGGCGGTCCGCCTGGCAGCCACCGGCACCATCGCGGCGCTGCTGCTGCTGGGGTTCTCGCTGTCGCTGCTGGGTGCCTGCGGTCGGCTCCACGGTGCAGCCACTGGCTGGTGCGCCAGGCTGCTGCTGTCGGCGCTGTTGGGGGCGGCTGGAGGCGCGGCGCTGCGCTGGGCGGCCAGGCTGGGGCTGGGGTTGCCGGCGCAGTCCGTGGGCGCGGGCGGCATGGTGCTGGCGGCGACGGCGCTGATCGAGCGCTTCGGGCTGTTCGCCTTGCCGTGCGGCTGTTGCGCCGGAGTGATGGCGGCGGGACGTCATGGGCCGGCGCGGCGGCTGCTTGTCTGGCTGCAGCCCGTGTCGCTGGCCGCTTTCATGCTGTGCTTCGGTCTGTTCGGGGCTGCGGTTGACCTGCGCAGCGGGTGGGCCCCCCAGTGGCTGGTGGCGCGCGCCGTGCTCCTGCTGGCCGTCGTCGGGGTCATCGCCAGGACGGCGGGGCCCGCCGTCGCGGCGCGTGACGCTGACCGGCAAGGCGGTGATGGGTGGCGGTCGTGCCTGCCTGGCTGGCTGCTGGTGCCCCGAGGGGCACTCCTCGCGGAGTTGTGCTTCCACCCGCAGCACAGCGTTCTCCCGCTGTTCGCCTGGGACAGCGTCGACTTGTTGCGCTCGATCCTGCTCGGCGATGTCGTCGTCAGCCTGCTGCTGTTGAGCAGTCTGGCTCACCGGGTCGAGCGCCGCCCGGCGCTAGACCCGGCAGCGGCCGCAGCAACCGCACCGGCAGGGACGGGATAGGGGGTGGCGCGTGGCGTTGTGCCGCCCTGCAGAGCCGTCTATATTCAGATCTCTCGATTCGCGGGCAGGTGAGGCAAGGTGAAAGCGCTCGCCGACAACTGGGCGTCGGTGCAGGAGCGCATCGCGGGCGCTGCGGCGCGGTGCGGGCGCGACCCTGCGTCCATCGACGTGGTGGCTGCCGCGAAGAGCCGCACGCCCGCGGAGATCGACGCCATCGTGGCGCTCGGCGTGGCGTGTGTCGGCGAGAACCGGGTCGACGAAGCGGCGCGGAAGAAGCCTGAGGTGCGGGCGCGGGCTTCGTGGCACTTCATCGGGCGGCTGCAGACCAACAAGGCCGGGCGTGCCGTGGAGCTCTTCGACGTGGTGCAATCGGTCGACCGCGAGCGTCTGGCGCTGGCGCTGGAGCAGCGAGCGGCGCAGGCGGGCCGCGTGCTCGACGTCCTCGTCCAGGTGAACAGCTCCGGGGCCAGCCAGCAGGGCGGCGTCCCCGTGGACGCCGCCGAGGGGCTGGTGGCCCGGATCCTTGCCCTCCCGCATCTGCGCCTGCGCGGGCTGATGAGCATCGGCCTGTTCAGCCCGGACGAGCGGGCCGTGCGCGCGTGCTATGCGGCCGTTCGCGACCTGCGCGATCGTCTGCGGGCGACGTTCGGCGCCGCGCTGGAGCTTCCCTGTCTGTCGATGGGGATGAGCGGCGACTTCGAGTGGGCCATCGCCGAAGGCGCGACCATGGTGCGGCTCGGCACCGCGCTGTTTGGCCCGCGTCCATGACGGGTCCCCTCCGGGCGGCGGAGAGTGAGTCGTGTTCGATATCGGCTACTTCGGTCGCGGGTTGACCGGGCTGGTCGCGGCGGCGATCGAGCTTTACTTCTGGGTCGTCTGCGCGCGCGCGGTCGTCTCCTGGCTCTCTCCGGATCCCCGCAACCCCATCGTGCAGTTCCTGTCCGGCGTCACGGATCCAGTCCTGGATCGGCTGCGCTCGGTCCTTCCCCGCTTCCTGTGGTCCACCGGCCTCGACTTCACCCCGCTGGTCCTGCTGCTGCTGTTGCGGGTGGTGCTGTTGGGGCTGCGCAGCGTGCGCTTCGGCTGAGCTTCGGCATGCAGAACGGACACGTAGATGACGAGCCAACACGACCACCGACAGCCGCCTTTTGAGCCGGTTCTGCCCCAGGCCGATCTTCCGGCCCAGGAGGAACGCATCCTCGCCCTGTGGCAGGAGACCGAGGCGTTCGCCAAGTCCGTGGGTGCCCGGCCCGCGGCGCGGGCCTTCGCCTTCTACGACGGCCCACCCTTCGCGACTGGGCTGCCGCACTACGGCCATCTGCTGGCGTCGATCGTCAAGGACGTCGTACCCCGGTACTGGACGATGCGCGGCTACCGCGTGGAGCGGCGTTTCGGGTGGGACTGCCACGGGCTGCCTGTGGAGAACGAGGCCGAGCAACTGCTCGGACTGGGGTCGCGCCGGCAGATACTCGAGTACGGCGTCGACCGGTTCAACGAAGCGTGTCGCGGCCTGGTGCTGCGCTACACCGGCGAGTGGCAGCGTTTCATCACTCGCGTCGGCCGCTGGGTCGACTGGTCCAAGCAGTACCGGACCATGGATGTGGAGTACATGGAGTCGGTCTGGTGGGCGTTCAGGTCGTTGTGGGACCAGGGGCTGATCTACGAAGGGTACAAGACCCTGGCCTATTGCCCGCGCTGCGCCACCCCGCTGTCCAACTTCGAGGTCAATCAGGGGTACGCGGAGACCCAGGATCCGGCGCTGACCGTTCGCTTCCGCATCCAGGAGCATGACAGGCTGTTCGCCCTGGCCTGGACCACGACGCCGTGGACGCTGCCGTCCAACATGGCGCTGGCCGTGGGCACGGCGATCCCGTACGTCAGGGTCACGATGCACGACGGCGAGCAGCTCATCCTGGCGCGCTCGGCGCTCGAGCGCACCCTGGGCAAACACCGCGAGCGAATCGCCGCGGTGGCCGAGCAGCCGCTGGAGGAGCTGCTGGGTCTCACCTACGAGCCGCTGTTCCCCTACTTCGCCGCCAAGCGCGCCGAGGGCGCGTTCCGGATCGTGCCGGCGGCGTTCGTGTCGACGGACGAAGGCACGGGGATCGTGCACACGGCGCCGGGCTTCGGCGAGGAGGACTACCAGCTCGGCCTGCAGGCAGGCATCCCGGTCGTCTGTCCGATCGATGAGGACTGCCGCTTCACCGCTGAGGTCACGGACTATGCCGGGCAGTTCGTCCGGGATGCCGACCGGCCGATCCTCAGGCGCCTGCGCGCCGCCGGCCAGCTGCTGTCCGAGGGGAGCGTGCGCCACAACTACCCCTTCTGCTACCGGTGCGACACGGCGCTGATCTACCGGGCGGTCTCCACCTGGTTCGTGGCGGTCGAGCGCCTCAAGGAGCGCATGCTGGCGGCCAACGAGCAGATCCGCTGGGTGCCGGAGCACATCAAGGCGGGGCGCTTCGGCAAGTGGCTGGAAGGGGCCCGCGACTGGGCGATCAGCCGCAACCGGTACTGGGGCACGCCCCTGCCGTTGTGGCGCAACCAGGAGACCGGGGAGATCGTCTGCGTCGGCAGCCGGGCCGAGCTGGAACGGTTGGCTGGCTGCCGGGTGGAGGACCTGCACAAGCACGTCATCGATCCGCTCGAGATCCCGAGCCCGAGCGGCCGGGGCGTGCTGCGCCGGGTGCCCGAGGTCCTGGACTGCTGGTTCGAGTCCGGGTCGATGCCCTACGCGCAGAACCACTACCCGTTCGAGAATCGCGACTTCGTCGCCGGCAGTCTGCCGGCGGATTTCATCTCGGAAGGGCTGGATCAGACGCGCGGGTGGTTCTACACGCTGACGGTGTTGGCTGCGGCTCTGTTCGATCGGCCTGCTTTCCGCAACTGCATCGTCACCGGAATGCTGCTGGCCGAGGACGGCCGCAAGATGAGCAAGCGGCTGAAGAATTACCCGGAGCCGACCGAGATGCTCGACAGGTACGGGGCGGACGCGCTGCGCCTGTACCTGCTGAACTCGCCGGCGCTGCGGGCCGAGGAGCTGCGGCTCACCGAGGAGGGGATCCAGGAGAGCCTGCGCTCGGTCATCATCCCGCTCTGGAACGCCTACAGCTTCTTCGTCACGTACGCCAACACCGACCGTTGGGAACCGGCGAGCGCGGGCCCGGGTGCGGCGGTGCACCGCCTGGACCGCTGGGTCCTCTCGGAGCTGCAGACCCTGCTCCACGGGATCAACGCCGAGATGGAGGCCTACCGGCTGTTCCGGACGGTGCCGGCGATGGCCGCGTTCATCGAGAAGCTGACGAACTGGTACATCCGCAGGAGCAGGCGTCGGTTCTGGAAGTCCGAGGACGACGCCGACAAGGCCAGCGCCTACCGCACGCTGTACCAGGTCCTCGTGACCCTGTGCCGGGCGCTGGCGCCGGTGCTGCCCTTCATCACCGAGGCGATGTACCAGAACCTGGTGCGCCGCCTCGACGCGGGTGCGCCGGAGAGCGTGCACCTGTGCGACATGCCGCAGCCGGACGAGGCGGCACGCGACGCGGAGCTCGAAGCGCAGATGGAGCTGGCCATGCGGGCCGTGGCGCTGGGCCGGTCGCTGCGGAGCAGGCACAACCTGAAGACGCGGCAGCCGCTCCAGCGGGCCTTCGTGCTGCCGCCGGACGCGCAGGCCCGGGGCAGTCTCCAGGAGGTGGCCGGGCTCATCGCGGACGAGCTGAACGTGAAGGAGCTGGTCCTGGTCGACGACGAGAGCCAGTTCAGCGACGTCACCTACCGGCCGAACTATCGCCAGTTGGGCTTGCGGTTCGGCAGGCGCATCGGCGAGGTCGTCGCGCGCATCGGCGCACTGACGGCTGCCGAGCATGCGGCGCTGCAGCGCGGCGAGTCGCTGGCCGTGGGCGGCGGGCAGATCACGGCAGCCGACGTCAAGGTGCAGCGCACGGCGAAGGACGGCGTGGTCGTCGCCATCGACGGCAACCTCGGCGTCGCCTTGGACGTCCATCTGAACGAGGCGCTGGTGCTGGAGTGCGTCGCCCGCGAGCTGGTCAACCGCATTCAGAACATGCGGAAGGATGCCGGCCTGGACGTCGCCGAGCGCATTCGCCTGAGCATCCGGGGCGAACCGCAGGTGGGAGAGGCGGTGGGCCGCCATGGCGACTACATCGCGGCGGAGACGCTGGCGGTGGACCTGGGCACGGAAGGCGCCCTCGCGGGGGCGCTGGCCGAACAGGACTGGAAGGTAAACGGCATGGAGGTGAGGATCGCCCTGGCGCGCGCCGGCAGGCCGGCGGGCGGCGGTCCGGTGGGCGGCGCCGGCGGCGGTGGCAACTCGGAGAGCATGATCGATGACCAAGGATGACCTCGACTACTTCCGCAGGCTGATCCGCGGGCGGCTGGCGCAGCTCTCGCAGGAATTGCAGGAGCAGGAGAGGCTGGCGCGGCTGGAGGCCGAGCAGGCGACCTCGGAGGACCGCTCCGTGTATTCCGTGCACATGGCGGACCGGGGGACCGATGCCATGGAGCGCGAGAAGAGCCTGCTGTTCGTCCAGCGGACCGACGACTACATGGAGTACCTGCAGGAGGCTCTGGACCGGGTCGAGAACGGCACGTACGGAATCTGCCGGACGTGCGGGCGAGAGATCGGCAGAGCGCGGCTCGAGGCCGTGCCGATCGCGACTCAGTGCATCGCCTGCAAGAGCAAGAACGAGAAGGTCCCGCAGCACCCGTGAACGACGCGGTCTGGGTACCTGCTGTCCTGGTGGCGGATCAGGCCTCCAAGGCGGTCATCGCGCGGGCCATGGCCCGCGGCGAGTCCGTGAAGCTGCTGGGCGACTTCTTCCGGCTGACCTACATCCGCAACGCCGGGGCCGCCTTCGGCATGAACCTGGGCAGCCCGCTGGTCCACACGGTGT
>Ga0136653_10001796_pt1 | contig 11724 bp, 6 predicted proteins | sample LakKivw275mmetaG_FD_94866 | JGI IMG/M metagenome (GOLD analysis project Ga0136653, IMG submission 94866) | Anoxic lake water microbial communities from Lake Kivu, Rwanda to study Microbial Dark Matter (Phase II) - Lake Kivu water 275m metaG... | ecosystem: Environmental > Aquatic > Freshwater >... | reverse complement strand
CTCCCAACCAGAACGGGGCATCCCGCATCTACCTGATGAGAGAGGTGGAGTGCTGCCTCGAGAAGCTGTGCACGGACCGCATTGACCTGCTCTACCTGCACAGTGCTCACACCTGGTCGCCCGTCCAGTCCGGCAATATCGACTGGATTACGCCGCTGGAGGAGACCTGGTCCACTATGGACGACCTCATCACCCAGGGCAAGATTCGCTACATCGCCGTCTCCAATCACAGCGCAGCACAGACCAGAGCCGTGGTGGATGTCCTCAAACAGGTGGGCAAGGACGCTTCCCGCAACATCATCGCAGTGGAAAACTGCTACAATCTGGCTGAGCGCGGCAATGTCGCGTCCGACGAGGAATCCGATGAGCAGGCGTTCCTCGACTTCTGCACGGAGTACAACCTGAGCATCGTTCCATACTTCCCACTGGCCGGCGGGCTGTTGACGGGCCGGTACACCAAGAGCAACCTCGATCAGGTGGAGGGCAGGCTAACGACCGAGGCCATCCGCGATCGCTTCCTGACCGACGAGAAGCTCAAGTTGGCCGGTAGAGTCGCCAGCATGGCGAAAAAGAAGAAGTGCTCTGCAGCGCAGCTTTCAATCGCCTGGCTGCTGGCTCACCCGCAGATTCCGTCGGTCATCGCCGGTGTCACGAAGCTGGAACATCTGGAGGACAATGTCGGGGCCATCAAAGTGAAGCTGACCAAGGCCGAGATGGCGACGCTGGACAAGGCCAGCCGCTAGTGAGGACATGACATCACGGCAGAATGATGAGGCCCGCCTCGTGGCGCGTGCGGCGGGCCTCATTTGTCGTCGAGTGTGCCCCAACTGCTACTACGCCTCCACATCAACATCGAAGCGCTCGTGGAGCCCCTCCCAGATCTCGGCGGGAATGTCTTCCGCTGCCGCGCTGATGTCGGCCTCAATCTCGGCTGGAGATGCGGCACCGACCAGCGTTGACGCGATGCGATGCTCTCGCAGGCAAAGCTGCAAGTTGAGCGCCAGCAGGCTAACGCCCCGCTCACGACACCAATCCCATATCGCGCAGACGCGCTGCATCCGTATCTCCGAGGCAAAGCCACCTAGCTTTGGGCCTACCTCCCGGGGGTCATCTCCCCCGAGCAAACCGAGCATGACCGCCGCGCCATTATAGACGCCAACACCGTGTCCAGCAGCCGGTTCTATCACCCCCTGCGCGGCGCTCTGGTCCAACAGGTTGTAGTCGCAGAATGTCAGCGAAAGGTCAAACTGCCCACTTTCGATGCAGCGCCGGTGGAAGTCGTGAGGTCGCGCGCCCAGACCTATCGCGCGAATGACCCCCTCCTGCTTCAGGTCCTGTAGAGCCTCCAACGCCCCGCCGCGGGCGAAGACAGGGTCCAGGCCATCGGGATCGTGAACGAGCAGGATGTCAATGTAATCGGTCCGCAGAAGCCTGAGGCTCTCCTCCACGCTGCGACGCGTCCATTCCGCCGAGTAGCCCTTCGTGCCGTCCGCGTTGCGCCCCGTCTTCGTGGAAATGACGAGGTCTTTGCGACAGCCTCCCTGCCGGCACCACTCCTGCAGCGCGATGCCGATGCGCCGCTGGCTTTCGCCGTACATGGGGGCCGTGTCAATGACATTGATGCCCAGTTCCAGGGCGTGGTGAACGGTCGCCGCGGCCAGGTCATCCGTAAAGCCTTCCGACGTTCTGGCAAGGCCGGCGCCGCCCAGCCCCAGAGCTGTAACCTGGAACCCGGTGCGTCCCAGTCTTCGCTTGCTTAGCATTGTCCCTGCCATTCCCATTGCCTTTCAGGCAGCCACCATTCACTATGCTTTCTGTACTTGCCCCATTTACACGGCTACATAGGGGGGCTTGGTCAGGTCTATCTCCGTGCCACCGTTTCCGGCTGATTCGACGGCGCCCAGGACGGCCGCCAGTGATTTCAGCCCGTCGCTGTACGGCGACCGTATGCGCCCCGGGTCACTCTCGATAATCGCGTCGAAGAAGGTCGAGAACTCGCCCCTGTAGTCGGCGCGGTCGGGCTCGTTTTGTGCCACCTTCTCGCCGTCAACGGTCAATTCGGCACCACTCAGGTCGTACAGGGAGCCACCTGCTACCACGAGGAACGCGGAACGCCCGGCGTGCTCCAGGGCCGTGCACGTGGTCACATTTGCCACGCCGCCGTCGGCAAGAGTGTAGGTCACGCAGATGCTTAGCGGTATGTCCAACTCGGCGGTCTTATCCGGTCGCTCCACAGTCTTGGCAGAGACCGAAACGTAGTCGCCGCAGAGGTAGCGGAGCAGATCAACGGAGTGGATGGTGTTCTCGACGAATGCGCCTCCGGAGAGGCTCTCGATCATCCACCAGTAGGCTGTTGCTCTGCTGCCATGCAGCCGGTGCGCCAGTGCCTGCACCAGCATCTTGCCTGCCAGCCGTTGGCGCGCAGCCGACGCCACCTGCGTATAGCGCTGATTGAAGCCAACCGCACTGACGATTCCTGCATTCTCGATGGCGGCGTTGATCTCATGTGCCTTCTCCATGCTCAAGGCCGGCGGTTTCTCCACAAACACGGGAATGCCGCTCTCTGCGGCGATGATCTCCGCATCAGTATGAGCGAAGGGGGGCACAAACACGCAGACCGCGTCCAATTCTTCCTGCTCGAACAGGTCATGGTGGTCGCTATAGCGCTTATCCACGCCGTATTGGTCAGCACGTGCAGCCAGATTGTCCGGGTTGTTATCACAAAATGCAGTCAACTCGATCTGCGGCAACTTCGCCAATATCGGCAGATGACAAATCTCGGCCATCTTCCCGACACCGATGATCCCGATGCGCAACTTGTCCATCTTCCAGTCTCCTTCAGCGGCAGCGTTTGCTGCAGATATCAGCATGCCATAGCAACGCGCGAAGCCTATACAACTTCCATCGTGGATGGTGGTTTGGTGGCGATGTTGTACGTGACGCTGACAACCCCTGGAACCTCGGTCACGATTCTGTTGCTCAGTCTCTCCAGGACTTCCCAGGGCAGCCTGGTCGGCGTGGCCGTGCGCGCATCAACACTGTCCCAGCACCTGATCTCGATCTGCCGCCCGAAATCCCGTTCCCCATCGCGCATGCCCGTCACGCGGTCCTCGTGCAGTATTGCCATGTACTGAAAAGCCTCTATGCCGGCAAGCTCCGCCTCGGTGATCGCGGTCGCCTGCCGCACCAGCTCAAGCCGCTCCGGGGTGACCTCACCGATCACGCGGGCAGCAAGAGCCGGCCCCGGGAAAGGCATTCGGTTCCACGCCGACTCCGGCAATCCCAGTGCCTCTGCGACCTTCCTTACGCCGTCCTTGCGGAGTTGGATCAGCGGCTCGATGATCTGGTACCCGAAGGCTTCCTGAGGATTGATGCCCAACTGCTCAAACACATTATGCTGCCGCTTAATCCCGGCAACCGTCTCATCCACGTCGGTCAGGATCGTGCCCTGAAGCAGGCACTTGGCCCCGCTCTCCCGCGCCAAATCGGCGAAGACATGCTTGTAGAATGTCTGCGTAACGGCTTCCCGCTTCTCCTCAGGGTCGGTAATGCCGCTCAGCGCGTTAAGGAACTCGTCTTTCGCGTCAATACACTCCACGTGTACGCCCAACCCGGCAAACAGGGCTATGATCGCTTCCGGCTCACCCTCTCTCATCAGAGCATTGTCAATGAAGTACGTCTTGAGCCGGTCGCCAAGAGCCTTGTGTCCGATCATCGTGACCGTTGATGAGTCGACGCCTCCCGATAGGGCATTGACGGCCAAGCCATCCCCCACTACGGAAGCGAGTTCCGCCACTTGCTCGGCAATGAACTGCTGTGGGTTCAGGTCGGCCGCCGTAATCTCCTTGATCGCCATCTCGCGCTACACCCCTTCCGTATCCCGGATGCCACCCGGTACACCAATTCGCCTATGCTTCCGCGTTTGCCTTGCTTCCTCCTTCAGGGGAGGAACAATTGGGCGTGGAGGCAAACCTATCTCTATGTCGCCGAGGCAGATCGGGTCCCATGACCACGAGCCAGGCGTTCCAGTCCAGGCAATTCGGCAAGAGAGGTGTGCAAAATGAGCAATGTGCCGATGACCAGACCAGAGGAGATGCTGGCGGTCCACGAGCAGCACTACGGCCATTCGGTCACTTTCGTCGGGCTGGAGAGCGGCCGGATACTCGAATCCAGCGGGGCGGAATTCCTGTGCAGCGACGACGGTGGCATTACCTGGTCTGAGCCCTACCGCGCGGTTGACGAGAATGGCGAGCAGTTGCAGGGCGCCTGTGCCTCACTGGTCAACATCTCCGGCGGCGCAATCGGGTTGGCTACGCTGCGGCACAGGGCCGGCGTTGCCAATCACCATGAGACGGAGATGGTTTTCCGGACCTCCGAAGATGAAGGTCACACCTGGTCGCCGCCAACGGTGATGAATCAGTGTTTGCTGAGGGCACACGCCCTGCAGGACGTGATGGTACGCACCACTTCCGGCCGCGTCATTCTGCCGGTGTACTTCGCCGTCGGCCAAGGGACCTGGCATGAAGAAGGCAAGCCGTTCGTGGGCGGGTATGTGAATGGCAATTTCGTCTCGACGGATGCCCATTTCTTCGATCCTCACTTTTGCGGCAGCTATGTCGTGTATAGCGACGATGAGGGTGCGACGTGGCAGCCGAACCGCGACGGAGAGCTCTTCATCGTCATGGGCGACGGCGGCCCGGCTGAAGGCGCGCCGGAGCCGTCTGTGGTAGAGGTCACTCCGGGCAAGTTGATGATGGTCGTGCGAACCGGTCTGGGGCGGCTGTTTCAGGCCTGGTCCGAAGACGACGGCGAGACCTGGTCGCGCCTTCAGCCCTCACAACTGGCGGGCACGCAAGCGCCCGGGCAACTGCGCAGGTTCCCCGACACGGGACACCTGCTGGTGGTCTGGACCCAGCAAAGCGAGCGGGAGATACGCCAGGGCTTCATCCGTACGCGGCTGTCCTCGGCCATTGGCAGGAACGGCGGTGGCCTCTGGGAGCACTTCCAGAACGTGGAGTCAATACACGAGGAGACCCATGTTCAGCCAAGCCCGATCTACAGAGTGCGCCCGGAGGCCTGCTACGGGGTGCATGCAGGCGTGGGCGCACAGACCTGCGACCCGGAATACGCGGTGGACTTTCCGTCGGGCTACGGGCGCTGGTCATACCCCTCAGCATATGTTGCCAACGACCGAGTGCTCATCTCCTATCCCTACTCCCCGCATGACACCGTGACGGGCGAGGTTGTCAATCCGGGCACGAGCAAGTTGAAGGTTCTGCCGTTCTCCTGGTTCTACGGTGACGACGATCCTACGCGCGAGAGCATGCTCATCAAGAAGATCGAGGACCAAGCGCCGAAGCCGTAACGCCGGAGGTATTCTGCGGCGGCACAGCCGCCAGGTGCGCGTACAGAGCTGGCAGGAGGAAACGGCAAGCCCACCGGCGAAGCATGCACGCGCAACACCCAACTCGGCTCGGCTGACGCACACAGCAAGCCAGCGCATGGTTGATTGCCCCCAATGTGCCCGGAGACGCCCCGTACCCAATCTGACGGACTGCAAACGCCGGACGCAGAGGCAAGCCGTCCCCCACGGCGTGCGGCATGGCGCTACCTGCTTTTCCTCCTGGTAGTGGTGCTGGTGGCTGGTTACGTCAACTTCCGTACATCGAAGATACCCGGTGACGATGCCTACTATCACATGCGTCACGCGTCGGTGTACGCGTCACTGGGGCCATTCTTCAACGACTTCCCGTGGGTGGTGTATTCCGTCGTTGGCAAGTTCGCCGCTGACACCTGGTACGGATTTCATCTCCTGCTTGTACCGTTCGCTTACGTCGCCGACCCGCTGATGCAGATTAAGCTGGCGTCCGTTTTCCTGCTCACGGTATTGCTGCTGTTAATCTGGTGGGCATTGCGGCGGCTGGGGGTGGCCCGCCCCTGTCTCTGGCCTTTTGTCGTCCTATTTGTGGCCCCCGATGCCCTCTACCGCCTGCTTCTGATGCGACCTCACATGCTCTCCACCGGGCTCCTGCTCCTGCTGCTTTCGCTTCTGACTTGCGGGGGGGCTCTGACAGTCGGGCTGACCTGCCTTGCGCTCACGTTCTTCCATCTCAACCTCTTCTGGCTCATACCGGTGATTGTGGGGGTGTGGGCGGCGGCTGCACGGTTAGCCGGTGGGAATCTGCAGCCTGCAAAGGTCGGCGCGGCGCTGGCCGGCGGCGTTGTCGGGTGGTTGCTGCGCCCTAACCCTATCGGAGCGGCGAAGATTCTCTACGTGCAGCTTTTCACACTCACGCAGGTGAAGCTGGCAGGTATGCCACTCGCATTCGGCAGGGAGCTTGAGCCTCTGGCACCGATCCGCCTCGCGCTGAACTTCACGTTCCTGCTGCTGCTCTGGGCAGGCGCCGTGTGCGTGTACGTGGCATGCCTGCACGTCCGGCGGGACAAGCTTGACCGCAGGCTGCTGACGTTCATGTGGTCCAGCCTGGCCATGTCGCTGCTCTTCTTCGTCATGACCAATCTCATCTCACGCAGGACCGCAGACCTGTGGAATGCCTTCGCCATCGCCTTCGTCGCTGGGGTCTATACGTGCGCGTTTGCTGGGCAACCCAAAGGCGATTCCCTGTGGCCGCGCCCCCGCACGCGAAAGGCGTTCGCCGTTGCCGGCGTGGCCCTGCTGGTGCTGATGGCGTGTTTCACGCTGCTGCTCAACAGCCGGGTGATGGACCAGGAGCCCCCAGCATTCCGTCTGGGACTCGCCGGAGCCTGGCTGCGAGACAATGCTCGGGAAGGCGCCATCGTCTTCAATGTACACTGGGACGACTTCCCTCAGCTTTTCTACCTTGCGCCATACAGTCGCTACATCGGTGGCATGGACCCGATCTTCCAGTACGCGTTCAGTCACGACCTGTACTGGAAGGCTCATCACCTGGCCGGGGGCAAGGACGCGGCTTCTACCTGTGGCGCGCCGCAGTGTTCCACGCAGCAGCTCGAAGACACCTACACAGTCCTGCGGCGGGACTTCCACGCCAGCTACATCGTGTTCGATAAGACTCTGGACGCCGGCCTCTACGACTACGTGAGCACGGATAAGCGCTTCGCCATCCGGATCGAGGTGCCACGTCTGGTTCTGGCGGAGTTGGTCGGCCCTGACTGAATGACTGGTGCCGGCCCCGCAACGGCATACGTCGTATTGGCTGCGGGCAAGTGCTGTCACGAGGCAATGCAGTACGGAAGGTAGGCAAAGTATGTCCGGCAACTGGAAATTCACACAGCTCGACCAGGCAATCGCTGAGGAACTGGACGCCTTCCTCCCGGCGCGTCTGTTCGACGTTCACGCGCACGTCTATCGGCTTGCCGATTTGATGGCGAAGGACACGAAGGTACTCTCTGAAGGTCCCGCTGAAGTCAATGTCGCTGAGTGGCGCAAAGCCATGGAGCGCCAGGTCGGCGTGAGCCGGCTGCAAGGCGGCATTTTCATCCCCGACGTCCGACCGGCCGGCGAGGTGAGTGTGCTCAATGACTATGTGATTGAGCAGGTCGCGGCACATCCGCAGAGCCGTGCGGCAGTAGTCGTCACTCCTCAGTGCGGAGAGGAGAAGCTCATCTCCTATATTGGAGACCCTCAGGTGGCTGCCCTGAAGCCCTATCACCTGTTCTCGGAACAGAAGCCCACCTTCCATGCGCCGCTGGAAAGCTACCTACCGGAATGGATCTGGCGGGTAGCGGACGAACACGGCCTGCTGATAGTGCTGCACATGGTCAGGGCCGGTGCTCTGGCCGATCCCGACAACCAGCGCGTGATTCGCCAGATGTGCGAGAAGTACCCGGATGCCAGGCTGAGCCTGGCCCACGCGGGACGGGGCTTCCATGCACCCAACACGGTGAAGGGCATTTCGTCTCTGCGGGGCCTGGAGAACGTCTGGTTCGACACTGCTGCGGTCTGCGAGCCGGCCGCATTGAGGGCCATACTCGCGGAGTTCGGGCCGCGCCGCCTGATGTGGGGGAGCGATTTCCCGGTGTCGGAGACGCGCGGCAAGTGCGTTACAGTCGGCGACGGCTTCGTGTGGCTCTACGCGGACTCGCTGGACTGGGAGGGGCTCTCACCGGCCTGCAATCCGATGTTGGTCGGTCTAGAGTCGCTGCTCGCGCTGCGCGATGCTGCTCTCGACTTTGGGCTGAACGGCGAGGATATCCAGGACATCTTCTGCGACAATGCTCACCGCCTTCTGGGGATCAAGGAGGAGCCGGGAACACTGACACAGGACCTGTACGCGCGCGCCAAACTGCGTATCCCCGGCGGGACACAAGTCCTCAGCAAGCGACCCGAGATGTTCGCGCCCGAGCAGTGGCCTGCTTACTTCCGCGAGGCGCGAGGCTGCGAGGTGTGGGACCTCGACGGGCGCCACTACTACGACCTATCCATCAACGGGGTTTCTGCCTGCCTGCTCGGCTATCGCGACCCGGACGTTACAGCCGCCGTCATCCGGCGCGAGCAACTCGGTGGCATGTCAACACTCAACCCTCCCGAAGAGGTGGAGCTGGCCGATAGACTGTGTGAGATACACCCATGGGCGGAGCAGGTCCGCTTCGGCCGTTGCGGCGGGGAGACCGCGGTCATAGCGGTGCGGATTGCCCGCGCCACCACCGACCGTTCCGTCGTAGCCGTGTGCGGATATCACGGCTGGCATGACTGGTATCTCGCTGCCAATCTCGGCGAAAGCGACGCCCTACGCGGACATCTGCTCCCTGGTCTCGACCCGCTGGGAGTTCCCAGAGAGCTGCGCGGAACAAGCTTCACGTTCACGTACAACAACCTGAATGAGTTCAATGCCATACTCCGGGAGCACGGCGACCGGCTGGCGGCGGTGGTGATGGAGCCTTGCCGTTACCATGACCCGGAGCCAGGGTTTCTGGAATCTGTCCGCGATGGTGCCCACAGGTGCGACGCGCTGCTCATATTCGACGAAGTCTCGATCGGCTGGCGGCTGGAACACGGTGGTGCGCACCTCCGCTATGGGGTCAACCCCGACATCGCGTTCTTCTCCAAGGCCCTCGGCAATGGCCATCCCATCGGCGCCGTCATCGGCACCAGGGAAGCCATGGCGGGTGCTCACGCCTCATTTATCAGCAGCACCCAGTGGACCGAGAGTGTGGGGCCGACCGCTGCGCTCGCAACTCTGGAGAAGCTGGAACGCTGTAAGGTTACCGAGCACGTGGCACGCATGGGCGCGCGCGTGCAGCGATACTGGCGCGAGCACGGTCAGCGACACGACTTGCCGATTGAGGTTGACGACTCGTTCCCCTGCCTGTCGCACTTCGCGTTCGAGCACGAGCTGGCCGCAGAGCTGCGCACGCTCTATACCCAACTCATGCTCGCTAGAGGGTTCCTGGCCGGCGCTCAGTTCTCACCGACGCTGGCACATACGGATGAAGTGATCAATCTGGCCGGTGAGGCCATTGGTGAGGTGTTTGCCGAGATCGCGGATGCTTTGGAGGCTGGAGACGTCACCGAGCGTCTGCGTGGGCCGGTCGCCCACTCGAGCTTTCGGCGGCTTACCTGAGCTGACGATCTCGTTACCTGATTTCGGTTTCCGGCCCTGCATCAGATGCGTGAGGAACATAAGGAGAGGCGTGTCATGGGCGTTACAGCATGGGAAGACAAGCTTGAGATGAAGACATACGTGCTGGGGCCGGACGACCCCAATCCCCCTCTGCAGAAGACCGGCACCAGACGCGTGTACCCGTACCCGATGAAGGACAACCTGACGCGGCTCTCGCGAACAATGGCGTATCGTGCCCTTCATCTCGAAAATGAGTACTTGCATCTCATTGTGCTGCCGGAGTTGGGAGGGCATCTCTACTCCCTCTATGACAAGGTGGGCGAGCGCGAGGTCTTCTACCGCAACAACGTGGTCAAGTACGGCCTTGTCGCCAACAGGGCGGCGTGGATCTCGGGCGGTATCGAGTTCAACTTCCCGCAGCCGGGCCACTCATGCGTCACTGTCGCACCGGTGATGTCGCGCATCCTGCAAGGCCCCGAAGAGGACGGCGCAAGCATAGTCGTCGGCTGCACAGAGCGGATCACCAGGATGCGCTGGAGCGTCGAACTGAGCCTCCAACCCCATGAGGCGAGACTGCTGCAGCGAGTGGTCCTGCACAATCCGACCCCATTGCGACAGCGCAGCTACTACTGGGCCAACTCGGCGATGCCCGCGACCGACGACCTGCGCCTGGTGTTCCCGGCCACGCAGGTGCGGACGTCACATGGCACCCACGAGTACCCCTTCCACGATGGGAAGGACCTGAGCTGGTACCGCAACCACGAGCGACCCAACGACATATTCTGCCAGGATGTTGCGGAGGATTTCTTCGGCTGCTACTACGAGCAGCAGAACTGTGGCATGGTGCACTGGTCGGACCACCGCATGCAGTTCGGCAAGAAGTTCTTCACCTGGGGCACCGCCGATGAGGGCATGATCTGGGTTGATCTGCTCACGGACGACGACGGCCAGTATGTGGAGCTGCAGGCGGGTCGCTTCGTTGACCAGAGCGTTGTGGAGTTCATGGGCCCCTACCAGGACATCACATGGACGGAGATGTGGTACCCGGTTTCCGGCACCGGCGGCTTCCAGTTTGCCAACGATCTGGCAGCAGCCAATTTCGAGATGAAGGGCTGTGAGGCGAGCATTGCGTGCCATGTGAACTCGGATATGGGCCCGGGCCAACTCATCGTTGAGGACAGAGGTGAGCAGCTCTTCACGAGACAGGTGACGCTCGGCCCTAATCAGTCTGTGACGGCTACAGTGCCCCTTCCGCGGCAGGTCGCCACAGGCGATCTGACAGTGGTCCTCACCTGTGACGATGACGAGATACTGCGCTTCCGTCCGGGCGTCACCACGAATCTGCGGCGGCCCGTGGACATCACCCATCAGCCACCAACGGCTGGCGCCGAGACGACCGCGGAGGAGCTGGCGACCAAGGGGCTACGGAACGAGCTGTACGAGGACTTCGAGCGTGCCGCCGAGCTGTATGAAAAGGCGCTCGAGCTTGACTCCGGCCTGAGCTCGGCACACTTGGGGTTGGGTCTGATCGCCCTGCGAAGGGCTTTGAGCGAGGCGGCGGCCAAGCATCTGGAGCAAGCCGTCGCGCGTGACCGACAGAACGACGAGGCATGGTACTACCTGGCTCTGGCCAAGCTTGCCTGTGACGAGACCGACGAGGCCGAGAGCACGTTGTGGTGGCTGGCAGGAAGGAGCAAGTGCAGAACTGAGGCCGGCATCGCCCTCGCCAAGCTGGCACTGCGCAGGGGCTTGCCCCAGGAAGCGCTTGAGATCGCCAGTGGCGCCCTGCAGGGCCAGGACGCGGCATTCATCATGGCCGTGAGCTGCCGACTGATGGCAATCGGCTCTGAACTGGTGCTGGGAATGGGAGCGGCCAGCAACCCGCTTGCAGCCGAGTTTGTCGCGGAAGCCGTGCTTGAGGCGCTTGAGGAAGACGAAGAGCATGACGAGACAACGCTCGACGCCTCGCTCTCCGAGCTACTCCACACCCTCGGCGGCGATCCGGAGGAATGGCTGGAGTTGGCGCTCAAGTATGCCAGGTGCGGCCTGACCGGCGACGCCGCTGTGCTGCTGCGTATCGGCTGCGAAGCGTTCGAGGCAGTGTCCGCCGCCCCAATGGTCCACTACCATCTGGCACACTGGACCCATGATGCCGAGGCGG
>Ga0136653_10001794_pt1 | contig 11729 bp, 12 predicted proteins | sample LakKivw275mmetaG_FD_94866 | JGI IMG/M metagenome (GOLD analysis project Ga0136653, IMG submission 94866) | Anoxic lake water microbial communities from Lake Kivu, Rwanda to study Microbial Dark Matter (Phase II) - Lake Kivu water 275m metaG... | ecosystem: Environmental > Aquatic > Freshwater >... | reverse complement strand
CACCACGGCTGCCGCCACCTCCCTCACCTCTCGGCCGAGCGCCGTTGACAGTGATTGCTCGTTCCTTGAGCTTCTTGCCATTCAGGCCGGCGATAGCCGCCTGGCCTTCCTGCAGCTTGGGCATCTCTACAAAGCCGAAGCCCTTGGACTGCCCGCTGTAGTTGTCTTTGATAATAGCTACCGATGTGACCTCGCCGAAAGCTTCAAACTCAGTCCTGATATCGCTCTCTGTAACCTCGTAAGCCAAGTTCCCCACATATATATTCATGGTGCGATTATTTTCCTCCTTCATTTAAAAGACGCGGGAGTGTATAATCCCCCGTTACGCCTGAAGTGCCTGCTGCGACTACTTTCTGGGATTAATGGTGCTGTAGCAATCGCTGCAGTAAACCGGCTTGTCCTGGCGCGGCTCAAAGGGGACCTCGGTCTCTTTGCCGCACTGTGCACACGTTGCGGGGAACATCTTGCGCGGGAATCCGGACCTGCCGCCATCGCGGCTGGACTTCCTGGCCTGCCTGCAGTCGGGGCAGCGTTTGGGCTCGTTGGCGAACCCCTTGGACGCATAGAACTCCTGTTCAGTTGCGGTGAACGTGAAATCCTTGTTACAGTCCGCGCAGTTGATCGTTTTGTCGGTGAAACCCATGTGATGACCTCCTGATAAAATTTTTATGGCTTTTAGTTGCGGTCATCCAACATGAGAAGATATTAAAGGAAGATTGAGAGTTAATCTACCGAAGCTGGCATTAACCTAAACAGAAACCACTGTGTATACTTTACAATAAAATACTACATAATGCAATTTGTCAATAATCCATAGTAGCGCCATCTCAACAGGCGCAGTCATCTCACGTTTGCAGACACCGATACCTTGAAAAACCGCTGCCTCTATTTAACGCCGGGCGTCCTCATCTGTTATACTTCAACTTCCCAAATTCACCATGAATAATCCAAGTTTCCTCAGACGTTATGCCGTGCCCTGCCTGGTAGGTTTCCTGGGGTCGACCATACTGTGGGCGATATTGACCTACATCACCATCTACTGGGTGGACCTGGGCTTCAGCCACCTGCAGGTGGGCATCTTGATCGCCGTTTTTCCGCTGGTATCGCTGGCGCTGATGATACCTTTCGGTGTTTTCGTAGACCGCATTTCGCCCAAGAAGCTGATTATCGCCAGCGAGTTTATCTTCGCGCTGAGCATCGCCGGACTGATGATGACGCATGAGTTCTGGCCGACCATGCTGCTGCTGGCGGTGGGCGGAGCGGGTAACGCGCTTTTTAACAATGCCCTGCCGGCGCTCTACTACAAGACCCTGGGCGCCAGCGTGCGCGGACTCAAATTGGGCTATTACACCGCAGGCATACTGGTGGGATACGGCCTGGGCTCGCTGGCGGGCGGATATATTTACACGGCCTTTGACATGAACGCAATCTTCGTCTTTACGCTGGCCGGCACGGTCCCCATGCTGCTGCTGAGCCTGCTGCTGGCTGACGTCCCCGGCACACGTATCAAGCTCAGTGATTACCGGGCCGACCTGTCCAATAAATCGGTGCTCGTCTTCGTCATACTGGTTTTCGCCTTCTCACTGCACGCCGGCGCCGAGCAGTCCAGCTTCAGCCTCTTTCTCAATAAGGATATCGGGATGGACAAGGAATCGGTGGGCTGGCTGTACTTCATCCATGCCAATTTCATGGCCGTTCTGTCCATCGTCAGCGGATACTATGCAGACCGCGTTAACGCACGCGGAAAGGGGCTGGCCACCCTCTATTACGCAGGGATAGCAGTGTCGGGACTGACCAATATCCTGCTCATGTTCACCACCAATTTCGGCAATGTTCTGGCCACACGCCTTACCCATGCCGTGGGCGACAGCCTGACTCTGGTGACCCGCAGCCTGATCGTATCCAATTTCTTCGTGGCTACCCGCATGGGCGGCAACCTTGCCACTATACAGACCACGGTAACGCTGGGAACCCTGTGCGGCGCCGTCATCAGCGGGGCGTTCACAGGCTATGCAACGGGATTCGCCATTGCCGGCGCCGCGGCCGTCCTCGCAGTAATTTATGCATTGTTCGTCAAGCCTGAATTCTGACCGCAGTTTGAGTTAGAATATATATAATATAGCTTCCGGGAGGGGATGCAGTATGCCGGCTAACCTGACGCCGCAGTATTTTGAAGCCGAGCGGCGCTTCAAGAGCGCAACCACGCCGGAGGAGAAGATCCAGGCGCTCGAGGCCATGCTGGCCGTAATGCCCAAGCACAAGGGCACGGACCACCTTCAGGCCGACCTGCGGCGCAAGATCGCTAAAATCAGCGAAGAGGCCGAAAAAAAATATGCCACCAGCAGGAAAAACTTTAACATTCGCAGGGAGGGGGCGGGACAGGTGGCGCTAACTGGATTGCCCAACACAGGTAAATCTTTGTTGCTGGCCTCCCTGACCAACGTCAAGCCCGAGGTTGCCGCTTATCCCTTTTCCACCAAGTCGCCCAACGTGGGTATGATGCCCTTCGAGAACATTCAGATACAACTGGTGGACATGCCCGCTATAAATATGGAAGAGGCGCGCGTCTGGTCCAATTCCGTGCTGCGCAACGCCGACCTGCTGGCCATCGTGGTGGATCTCACAAACGATCCTGTAAGGCAGGCAGAGGCAACATTGGAGGGGCTGGAGGAGATTTCCGTCGTGCCTTATAAGCCCGGCGTAGATAACAGCGCCACCGGCCTCAGGGAGAGGCGCGCCTTTATCATAGCTAATGTGGGGGATCTGGACATCGATGACGAAGGGATCAATGCCCTGCATACCAGATTCAACGGCCTGCTGGATGCCATCAGGGTGTCGGCCGCGGAGAAGCAGAACCTGGAGGAGCTCAAGAGACAGATCTTCTCGCGCTTGAATATCATGCGCGTGCACACCAAGTCACCCGGCGCTAAGGCGGACCTGACCGATCCGGTTATATTGCCTGCAGGCGCAACCATCAAAGATGCAGCCGAGGCCGTACACAAGGATTTCAAGTCCGGACTGCGCTATGCCGTCATCTGGGGCTCCGGCAAGTTCGACGGCCAGCGTGTCGGACCCGAACACGTGCTGCGCGACAACGATGTCATCGAGTTGCACGTATAGGTTGCAAACACGTTTGAGGTATAATTCCATATAAATGATCGTCGCTCTCAGGAAAAACATCAGCGCCCTGAAAAAAGACAGGGAACACGGAGCGGGATGGCTCACCCGGCGGGCGCTTGAGATACTTCGCGAGGCGGCTTCGCTGGACCCGGCCGAGAGCTCCGAAAAACTCCTGTCATCGCTCAACGGCGTGGTCAGCGCTTTGATCAGCTCGCGCCCATCCATGGTATCTATCGCCAACTACGCCCTCTATTATCAGGGAGAGATCGAGTCGGCCGCCGCCACCTCCAGATCGCCCCAGCGACTTAAAAAGGCCGCTTTCAGCGTGGCCGACCGCCTGCTCAGACGTCAAGGTAAATCCGCAGCTGCTGCGTCGCGTAACGCAGCCGCGCTCGTCGGCAAACGCAGTATCGTCATGATTTGCAGCTACAGCTCGGCCGTCTGCAATGCCCTGGAGCTGGCACGTCGCGGAGGCAAGGACTTTAAAGTGCTGGCCGTTCAGTCACGCTATAAGAAAGTGTCCTATGGCGATATGGCGCTGCGCCGCCTCCAGCAGTCGGGCATCAGCGGCATGATAGTGCCCGATAATCAAATAATCTGGCAGGCCGCGCGCGCGGACCTGGTGCTGTGCGGCGCCGACGGAGTCTCGCTACACGGCTGGCTGATAAACGGGACGCCCTCTCTTGAGCTGGCGCAGACGGCTTTGCGCAAAATACGCCCTTTTTATGCCGTATGCGAGACGAGCAAGATCGACGCCCGCGGGCTGACCGCAGGACTGCCTGAGCCTGAGCCGGGCTTCGACCTGGTCCCGCTTGAGATGCTCTCGGGGTTGGTCACGGAAAAGGGGATGATGAAGCCGGAGGATATATATAGATTCACCGTCGATGACCTGATGGGGAGCCTGAGTGACCGGCCTTATTGATACGCACGCCCATCTCGATGAGATGGAGGACCTCGCTGCAGCCGTCGGGAAGGCCAGGCTGGCGGGTGTGGCCGGCATCATCGCCGTGGGGCAGGATTTAAGCTCCAATACCAGGAATCTGGAGATGTCCGCAAGTTATCCCGGATATGTTTACCCTGCGCTGGGACTGCATCCCTGGGCCATCAGCAGGCTGGACGAGGCGCAACTCGAGCAAAATATCGGCTTCATCTCAGACAATCTGCACCGGGCTGTTGCACTGGGCGAGGTCGGCCTGGACTATGACAAACGGGTGCTAAAAACGGCGGGCAGGGATATACAGAAGGAGGTGCTGAGACGGCTGCTGGCACTGGCCTTGCGCCATGACAGTCCTGTCTCCCTGCACAGCCGCTATGCCTGGAAGGATGCACTGCAGGAGGCAAAGGACGCAGGGATAAAAAAACTGGTTTTTCACTGGTATACGGGGTTCTCCAGCACCCTGGCTGAGCTGCTCGAAGCCGGATATTACATCTCGGCCACACCGGCTGCCGAGTACCACGATGAACACCGCCGCGCCATCAGAGAAGTCCCTCTTGACAGGCTTCTGCTGGAAACGGATTGCCCTGTGTATTACGGCAGGGAACAGCGCTACCGCTCGCAGCCATCCGACGTCGTGCGCAGCCTGCGGGCGACCGCTGCCATCAAGGGCATCACTGAGGAAGAAGCGGCAGCCTTCACCACGGCCAATGCCTGCCGGCTTTTCGGCCTTCCCGTTAATCCGTAGGGGCGGGTTTTTAAACCCGCCCGCATCGGACGCAGCTTAATCTAAACCTTTGTAATTTCTGCGACCTCGTATAAATATGTACTATAATTATGAAATCATGTGCCTTAAAATGATGCGGGAAGACATCCGCGCCGCCATGGAGCGCGATCCGGCTGCGCGCAGTGCATGGGAAGTTCTTTTTCTTTACCCGGGATTGCATGCGCTGTGGTGGCACCGTGTCGCCAATTTCTTCTATAGACATAAATGCTACTTCACGGCGCGCCTTATCTCGCAGACCAACCGCTTTTTCACCCAGATCGAGATACATCCGGGAGCTACTATAGGCCGCCGTTTCTTTATCGACCACGGCGCGGGAGTGGTAATCGGCGAAACGTCCGAGATCGGTGATGATGTCCTCATGTACCAGGGTGTGGTGTTGGGTGGTACCACTCTTTTTAAAAAGAAGCGACACCCGACCATAGGCAACAATGTCGTTATCGGTTCGCGCGCCATCGTACTGGGCGCCATAACCGTGGGTGACGGCGCAAGGATAGGATCAGGATCAGTGGTGATCAAGCCGGTGCCGCCCGGAGCGACAGTTGTGGGCGTGCCGGGCCGCATAGTTGAAGAGAACAAAGACCACGGCATCGACCTGGACCATGACCGGCTGCCCGACCCTGTGGCTGAAGCCATCCGGCTGGTTCTGGCGGAGAACGATAAACTGGATGAACGTATACAGCGGCTCGAGAGCGCAGCAGGCCTGACTCCTCCCGATGACGATCTCAAGCTAACCGAATCCAAGATCAAACGCGAGTTCAACGAAACGTACGAGATATGAGTATGTACCCGCAATCTTTCACAGACACGCATATGGACAACCGGTGTTTGCCCATCAAAATCAAACGGTTTAAAATTAGTCAACTGTCCTGATATGAAGGCTATTATTCTTGTCGGCGGCGAGGGCACACGGTTGCGTCCGCTGACCTATTCAGTAGTCAAACCGATGGTCCCTGTAGCCAACAGGCCCTTCATAGAGCACGTTATACACAAGCTGGCCCTGCACGGGATCGACGAAATTGTGCTGGCCATGGGCTACAGGCCCGACTCGATTTACGCATATTTCAAGGACCATCGGGACCCGGACATTAAGCTGACCTACAGCCTGGAGGAGAAGCCGCTGGGCACGGCCGGCGCCGTTAAGAACGCCGGACGACACATAAAAGAATCCGTCTTCGTCCTCAACGGGGACTGCTTTTCGGATATCGACTATTCGGAAATGTACCGGCAGCATAAGCACAATAAGGCCAGGACGACCATTGCGCTAACAGAGGTGGACGACCCCACCAGGTTCGGAGTAGTCGAAACGGATGAAGGCGGGCGCGTGCTGAGTTTCATAGAGAAGCCCAGGTGGGAAGACGTCACCAGCCACTGGATCAATGCGGGAGTATATGTACTCGATCCCGAGGTGCTGGAATATATACCGGACGATCAGTTCTACATGTTTGAGAACGGCGTATTCCCCAGCATGCTGGAAAAGGGCGAACCTTTCTACGCCTATCGCAGCCATGCATACTGGATCGACATGGGCACGCCCGAGCAATACCATCGCATCAACAGCGATTTACTGCTGGGTAATTGTTCCTCTCCTCTGCATAAGACTCGCGATATGATCATCGGGGAAGGATGCGAGATCCATCCTTCCGCCCATCTGACGGGACCTGTTATGCTGGCCGGGGGATGCAAGGTAGGCGCGGAGGCGATTATCAAGGGTCCCACCGTCTTGGGCCGCGGATGCCGCATAGCAGGCGGCGCGGTTATCGAGAATTCTTTGCTGTGGGACGATATAACGGTCGCTGAGGGCGCGATCATTATTAACAGCATTGTCGCCAGCGGTGCTAAGATAGATAAAAGACAACGCCTGGAAGGGCAGACAGTTAACCACAGGGCGCCAACTGCAAAATAATCAACTACATTGGAGGCGAGATGGCTGACAACATAAAAACCGTTAACGAAACAGAATTCAAAGCAAATGTGCTGGATGCGGCCCGGCCGGTGCTGGTGGATTTCTGGGCGGTGTGGTGCGGGCCCTGTAAAATGATCGCGCCTCTCGTGGCCGAGCTGGCCGGCGAATATAAGGACAGGATAGAATTCGCCAAGGTCAACGTGGACGAGGCGCCCAAAGTAGCCTCCAGCTACAACGTAATGAGCATCCCCACGCTTATCGTATTCAAGGGAGGAAAACCCTTCGAGCAACTGGTGGGCTACCGTCCCAAGAAAGACATTCAGAAACTTCTCGATAAGGCCTTAGCATAATAGTGAGCCCGATAAGCGACGTCACCTACTGGACAGCTTTCATAGCAGGTCTGCTGTCATTTTTTTCACCCTGTGTGCTTCCCCTGGTCCCCGCCTATCTGGCCAATCTCGCGGGCACCTCAGCCATAGAGGTGGGCGCCAGCCGCAGGGTGTGGCCCACGCTGCTGCACAGCGTGGCCTTCGTGCTGGGCTTTTCCATCCTCTTCATACTGATGGGGGCGTCGGCGGGCCTGATCGGCGCCTCTGTAATCGCATACTCCGATACCCTGCGCATCGTCTCCGGCATCGTCGTTATCGTCTTCGGCGTCTTCCTCATTGCCGCCTACAAAATTCCCTGGCTCAATTACGAGAAACGGATGCACCTGAAGAGTGCCAGCAGCCCCGGGTATATCAGATCCCTGCTGATAGGTGCGGCCTTTGCGGTCGGGTGGACGCCCTGCATCGGGCCCATCCTCGGATCGATACTCTTTATCGCATCTTACACCGGAGAGACCATCAAAGGCGCCGCGCTGCTGGCTGTTTATTCACTGGGAATGGGCATACCCTTCCTGATCATTGGTTTGGCCTGGAGTTATATAGTGCCTTTCTGGAGCGGCATCACCCGCCACCTCGGCCTCATTTCTATTATAAGCGGCGTGCTGCTTATAATAGTCGGTATACTGATGCTGACCGGCCAGCTTGCCTGGCTGAGCCGGTTTGCAACCTGAATGCGTTATAACAGGAGAGAGACGTCCATGAAATTTGCATTACCTGTCACCCTCACAGCGCTCTTTTGCGCCGTCCTTTTATCAGGCTGCAGTGCGCCCACTGCAACCTGTCCGAAAATCGGCGATAAAGCGCCCGATTTCACATTATCAAGCATTGATGGGAGAGAGGTCAGCCTGAACAGTTATGCAGGCAAAGCCGTTATTATAAACACATGGGATGTAGATTGTGCCCACTGTGATGAAGAGATGCCCTTTTTCCAACAGCTATACGATAAATACACCGACGACCAGCTCGTCTTCCTCTCCATCGATACCGGATACGACAGCACATCATCCATAAAAGAGTACCTGAAGAAAAATAATTATACATTTTCCGTATTACAGGATTACGGAGGCAAGGTACTCAAACCCAAATATTGCTTTACCGGAGGAAACCCCTATACGGTATTTATAGATTCCAACGGAATTATAAAGCACATCCAGCCAGGCAGCTTCCCGACTCAAAAGGAGCTGGACAATGTCGTGCAGGGTTTGATCGGGCAGTGATCAATATAAGCCCGACAAATATTCAGCAATAGTGATTCATGAATAATATCAAGTTAAAACGCCTTCTATGGCTACTAATACCAGTGACTATTATTCTAATAGCTGCTGCTTTCGTTATTGAACGCGTGACTCAACCTGCACTCTCTGTAGCACCGACAACTGTCGCGACGATCCCGGATGAGAACGTTAAAACGGGGACGAAGATCGGCTTGGCCGCGCCCGATTTCACCCTGCCCACCACGGACAATAAGGAATTCAAACTCAGCGATTACCGGGGTAAAAATGTGATACTCAATTTCTGGGCCACGTGGTGCGGGCCCTGCCGTCTCGAAATACCTGCGTTCAAAGAGATACATAATAGATACGGCGATGGCAGCACTGTGCTGGTTGCCGTCAATTCCCTGGACAATCCGGACAGCGCGTCATACTACGCCACGGCCAACGGCATGGATTTCGTTATTCCCATCGACCCGCGCGGTGTTGTATCCAACCTTTATAACATCAGGGGCATGCCGACTACCTATTTTATCGATGATAAGGGCATCATCACATCTATTAAAATCGGTCCCTTTATTAATATTGACGAGATAGAGGAACGCCTGAACTCATTCAAATAAAGCTGACCTGACACTAAAATTCAGTTATAATATGTCAAATACGGTGTTTTTTACATGAGTGACAGTGACAACGTGCTCAAGAAAGTTGAGCTGGATAAATGCCGCAAGGAACTGGCTCTGCTGCAAAGCCGTTTCAAAGTCGGAGAGATCGGAAGCGACGTATTTGATTCCGAGAGCAAGATTTTGCTTAACAGGATAAACCTGCTTGAAAAAGAAGTAAATAAAATCCCTTTGTCTGTGAGCGACAGATTAAAAAAGCACCGGGCGCTCATAGTGATTGTAGCCGCTGCAGCACTTGGCCTGCTGCTTTGCGCCGCTGTTATACTGCTGGTACCGAGACAGGGTACCGGCATAGGCAACATCGCCCCGGACTTCGTCATGCAGCTTGCTGACGACAATACTTCGGCGCTCAGCTCTTTCCGCGATAAAAATGTCGTGCTGGTCTTCTGGGACAGGGATTTCTGGGACGACCATTTCTTTAGTGTAAACGGCGTGACGCGCAAACTTTACACGCCGGATAAGCTTAACGAGCTTTTGAAGAAGTACCCTGCGGGCGATCTGGCCGTGATCGCCATCGCCTCGGGCGCCGACAGCCGCGAGATAGATGATCTGGTAAAGGAGTACGATATAGCTTTCCCGGTCATCAGCGACACTTCAGGCAAGCTTCGTTCAAGCTACAACATCTCATATGAGCCCACCTCTATTTTCCTGGACAAAAAAGGCATCATCAGGGCCAGGGTGGAGGGTCCTATCACATCTATATCCGATTACGAACAAATCATCCACGCAGCCGGCAGCGGCGATACAGTCAATACGCCACAGACACCCATCATAAACGTGCTTGTCCAGTCCAATAACGAGAAAAGCGCCATGGTGACCTGGAGCACCTCGATCCCAACCACCACACAGGTCGATATCGACGGCAAAAATATACAAACGGTGATAACCCCTGCACCGGTCACGTTACACTCTCTCAGCATCAATGACCTGTCTCCAAATACCCCCTACCAGATCAGGATTTTATACAACGTTAATTACATCAACGTTTCAGAACATTCCTACGGCGCGCTGGCCGATACGATAGTTTCGAAACGCTATCTGGCCACGACATCAGGAACAGATTCGAGCTACCCGGAGATATCGGGAGCAGGGATCAGCTCGATTACGGATTCATCCGTATTGGTAATATGGAAGACGGATGAACCCTCCAGCGGTGAAGTCGATTTCGGCATCGGCAATGATATACTGGGCACAGCATCCCAGGGTAACAGCTTGACGATCTGGCATACGGTCAAGCTTGATGGACTGATTCCGGATACAGAATACCGATTAAAATTGAGATCGAAGGACACCGGCGGCAAGGAGTCAACTCAGGAACTACCTCCAGTCAAGACGCTGAGCATTATTGAGACTGCTCCTCTGGTGGGCAAACGGGCGCCTGACTTCACATTGAAATCAATAGACGGCATCGAGTATTCTGTGAGCCAGTTCCTGGGTCGCAATGTTATGCTCAATTTCTGGCTGGACGGCTGCCTCGCCTGCGAACTGGAGATGCCGCTTATACAAACGGCCTTCGACAAATACGGGCGCGACCAACTTGCCGTCCTGGCAGTCAACGTTCGCGGAGATCCCGATAAGGTCAAATACTATGTTGCCAACGAACGGCTATCATTTCCAGTGCTGATGGACCTCGAAGGCAACGTGGATGCCATGTACAAGAGCCCGGCCTTCCCCACAACCTTTATGATCGATTCCACCGGCGTTATCCGTGAGATCAAGTCGGAACGTTTCCAGACCCTCAGCGAGATCGACGATGCACTGGCCAAGTTAGACTGCTGCAAATAGCGTTCTTTACCCGGTTGACAGGCCAACGATATGGGTAGCAAACGTAATTACATCACCTGGATCATAGTACTTTTCATACTATTTTCATCCGGCACTGTCGGCTACATGCTCATTGAGCACTGGACGTTATTCGAGTCCTTGTATATGACGGTCCTCACCATTGCCACGCTGGGCGGTGAGGTGCACCCGCTCTCCACCGCCAGCCGCGCTTTCACCATCGTCCTCACGTTATTGGGAGTGGGCACCGTACTCTATATCCTCACGGGCATAGTGCAGGCTACATTGGAGATTGAGTTAGGTTCTTTCAGGAGGTCCCGTATGGAAGCCAGAATCAAGAAGCTTGAAAACCACTTCGTGCTGTGCGGCTACGGCCGCGTTGGAGAGGCTATTGCCACCACCCTCAAGCAGCAGAAAACCGATTTCGTAGTCATCGACCAAAGTGTCAACAGCTACAATAAGGCTACCAAGGACGGCTGCCTTGCTATCATGGACGACGCGACAAAACACGAAGTTCTCAAACACGCCAATGTTGAAAAAGCCCGGGGCTTGATCACCGCCTTCGGAGACGACGCATACAATACCTATGCCGTGCTGACCGCACGCGAGATCAATCCCATGCTCACCATCATCGGACGTGCCAACAACAATGATGCCGTTCACAGGCTAAAGCAGGCCGGCGCCACACATGTCATACTGCCCGAAGCGATAGGCGGCCAGCAGATGGCCCGCCTGGCTCTCAGGCCGAGCACGGTTCAATTCATTGAGACAGTGCTGGCCGACAATCAGGGAGAATATTTGGTGGAGGAAGTGTATATCAACGAGAATTCAACGCTGATAGGCAAGACGATCAAGGACATCGAGGAGAAATTTGCTGGTGTTCGCATCATGGCCATCCGGGACAGGGACGGCGACGCAATTAT
>Ga0136653_10001791_pt1 | contig 11739 bp, 13 predicted proteins | sample LakKivw275mmetaG_FD_94866 | JGI IMG/M metagenome (GOLD analysis project Ga0136653, IMG submission 94866) | Anoxic lake water microbial communities from Lake Kivu, Rwanda to study Microbial Dark Matter (Phase II) - Lake Kivu water 275m metaG... | ecosystem: Environmental > Aquatic > Freshwater >... | reverse complement strand
GCCAATGGTTGTTACATCATACCACCCATGCCGCCCATTCCCGGGGCGCCACCGCCCATGGGTTCTTTTTCTTCAGGAATTTCAGCTACAAGGGTTTCCGTAGTGAGGATCATGCCGGCTACGGAAGCGGCATTTTCCAGGGCGATACGGGCCACTTTGGTGGGATCGATGACACCGGTCTTATAGAGGTTTTCAAACTTCTCCGTATTGGCATTAAAACCATAGTCATCTTTTCCTTTTTTCACCTGCTGTACGGTCACGGAACCTTCCACGCCGGCGTTTTCGACAATCTGGCGAAGGGGTTCTTCCAATGCCCGTCGGACAATGGCGATACCGGTCGTCTGGTCTTCGTTCTCGCCCTTAAGCCCAGTGAGGGCGGTAATTGCCCGTATGTAGGCCACTCCGCCTCCCGGTATGATACCTTCCTCAACTGCCGCGCGGGTTGCGCTGAGAGCATCATCGACCCGGTCTTTCTTTTCTTTCATCTCGATCTCAGAAGGAGCACCCACGCGAAGCACGGCCACCCCGCCAGCCAATTTAGCCAGCCGTTCCTGCAGTTTTTCGCGATCGTAATCGGACGTGGTGGTCTCAATCTGGGACTTGATCTGGTTGACCCGGGCCTGGATCAGTTTCTTTTCACCATTCCCGTTGACAATGATGGTGTTTTCCTTGTCGATGGTCACTTTCTCAGCGGTACCCAGCGATTCGAGGGTAGCCAGCTCCAGCTTCATGCCGGTCTCTTCCGAGATGACCGTGCCACCAGTCAAAATGGCGATATCCTGAAGCATTTCCTTCCTGCGGTCACCGAAGCCCGGAGCCTTGACGGCGCCGATCTTCAGGCTTCCGCGGAGCTTGTTGACCACCAGGGTTGCCAGGGCTTCACCTTCCACATCCTCGGCAATGATGAGGAGCGGACGGCCGGTCTGTACGGCAGATTCAAGAACCGGAAGAAGGTCTTTCATTCCGGATATCTTCTTGTCATAGATCAGGATATAAGGATGCTCAAGGACAGCCTCCATTTTTTCCGCATCGGTGACAAAATAGGCTGAAATATAACCCCGGTCAAACTGCATCCCTTCGACAATCTCCACCGTGGTGTCGGTGCCTTTGGCTTCTTCAACGGTGATGACTCCTTCCTTATGGACTTTTCCCATGGCATCGGCAATCAACTTGCCGATTTCCTGGTCGTTATTGGCAGAAATGGTAGCCACCTGTTCAATCTTCTTGTAATCGTCGCCAACGGTCTGTGACTGGGTTTTCAGATGGCTGACCACTTTGGCGACAGCCATATCAATACCCCGTTTCAGGTCCATCGGATTGGCACCGGCGGTGACGTTTTTCAAGCCCACCGAAACGATCGACTGGGTCAGCACCGTGGCCGTAGTGGTGCCGTCACCGGCATCATCGGAAGTTTTAGAGGCGACCTCCTTAACCATCTGTGCGCCGATGTTCTCGAATTTATTGGGAAGTTCAACCTCTTTGGCAACGGTAACGCCATCCTTGGTTATCTGCGGTGAACCGAATTTTTTCTCGATCACGACATTACGCCCTTTGGGTCCGAGAGTGACCTTCACGGCATCTGCCAGCTGATCCACGCCCTTTTTAAGGGATTCGCGGGCTTCGATGTTAAATCTAATCTCCTTTGCCATATTATATACTTTTTAATTGTTTCAACAAACTTTAGATCACTGCAAGAATATCCGATTGCCTCATAATGAGGTAGGTCTTATCATCAACCTTGATCTCCGTACCGGAATATTTTCCATACAGGACGATATTGCCGACTTTGACTTCCATATCCACATCCTTGGTACCCGGACCGACAGCCAGGACTTTCCCTTTCTGGGGTTTTTCCTGAGCTGAATCAGGGATAATAATGCCTGAAGCGGTCTTGACTTCAGCTTCCTGCGGTTCAATCAGAACCCTGTCTCCTAAAGGTTTAACATTCATTGTAGCCATATCTGAAAACTTTGGAATTAATTATAGTATTTAGATTTATTCTTTGCTTCGTCATCATATTGCATGCCATCCGCTCAAGACTGACAGGCTGTCACCAAACAAAACATTCCTGAGTTTACAGGGATGTAAAAAGTCATTCTTTTCGTCCTATTGCTGTGGGGTTTGCGTTGTTCCGCCAGTTTGACCGGATGGAGCATTAACGGGCATCTGGGGAATCTCAGTCGGGTCAACCGCATTCTGGATTTGCTCTTCAATGGCGGAGCGGTTTGCCAGGCCGCTGCTGTTGGGTATGCTCAGGCTGGCCGCCAGGCAGAGGACCAGGAGAGCAATAGCCAGGGACCAGGTGGCCTTTTCAAGAAAATCGTTGGTTTTTCGAACACCCATGATTTGGTTTGATGCGGAGAAATTGGCTGCCAATCCGCCTCCTTTGGAGTTCTGAACCAGAACGATCAGCCCCAGAAGGACACAGACAATCAGGATCAGGACAGACAGAGCATAGTACATATTCAACTGAATTATTGGTTCTTGATAAGATCTCTAAGTTTTTCAATTTGAATGGCAAAGGTAATACTTTTTCCCGGAAATTTCAAACTCAGCTTTTCGTAAGCCTGTAAAGCCTTATGGTAATAACCCTGCTGGATGTAGATCCTGGCAAGGGTTTCCGTCAGCATTTCATCATCCTCCTTCAGGCTGTCGGCTGAGAGATCCTCTTCCGAGGCAGACAAACCGTCGGGCCGGATTACAGTTCTCTCGTTATTCCTGATGAATTGTTCGATCAGGTCGGTGCCGGTTTTCCGTGACGGGTCCTCGTCCGCGATCCAGCAGGTATTATTTTCCCCGCCTGTTACTTTTGGCGGTTCAGGGTCCGGGAACTCTCCCCGCCTGCCAGGAGGAAATCCGAAATGGATCAGATCCGCCTCGGGCAAAGGGCACGATTTCTCGACCTGCCTGACCATTTCCGGTTTTTGTGGGTTGGCCATTGATGACGGAGCGGAAATTCCAGATCCTTCCAGTCCGGCCACGGGACCGTGGTTTCCTAAAGGTTCCTGCCCCAGCAGTGAATTCACCAGCTTGTAGAGTACCCTCCTGTCGGGTGAATAGGTGGCTGCCAGCCTGAGCTGCTCGTTGAATTTAAGATCTCCCTGCTTTAGCAACGTAAGCAGATAGAGTATTTGCGCAGGCTGGCAATACGGATATTCCCGGATCACCTGGCCGAGCAGCGACCCTGTGGTTTCATCCAGCTGTTCCGGATGCAGGAGAAGACCGATAAACTGATTGGGATCCATCACCAGTTGACCACGGAACGGTTATAAACATCCTCGATGATCTTCTCAATGATGAGGGGGAGCAGTTCGCCTTCAACCGCGTCCAGGCCTTTGTCGCTGCTGTAATCCTCATAAGCCATAAACCGGGCTTCAAAATTCTTGGTCGGTTCAATCTCGTTGACGAACCTGACATTGATCGTGACCGTCAGGCGGTTCAGTGAAGCCTGGTCTCGCTGCGCATTCTGGCTCACAGCAATAGGCTTCGTATCATAGCCGACGATCTCCCCCTCGAATGAGAGGTCACCACCTTCACTGACCATCTGCAAGTTCGTCTGTGAAATGAACTTGTCCTTCAGCGTCTCGGTGAATTCCTGGCTGAGCGTAGGATTAACGATCGGTGCACGGTTTGGGAAATAGGTAACGGAAACGGTTTTTACATCCGGGTGTAATGAAGCACCCGTCATTGTAAAGCGCACCCGGCAACCTGACATTACCATCAGCAGTACCAATATGACAATCGTTATCCCCTTACTCATTGTTTATTACTTACTTTTTCCTGTTGCCTTTTCTCCTCCGGTCGCACCGGCTGCGCCGGGTGCACCGGAGGTTACTTCTTCTCCTCCGGTCGCACCGGCTGCGCCAGGTGCACCGGAGGTTACTTTCTCCTTTCTCCTTTCTCCTTTCTCCTTACTCTTTGATTCCGTACTCGTTAATCTTGCGGTAAAGCGTCCTTTCGCTGATCCCCAGTTCCCGTGCAGCCAGCTTGCGTTTTCCTCCATGCTTTCTCAGCGCCCTGTTGATCAGTTCGATCTCATTATCCTGAAGGAGCAGGGAGGTCTCTACGATCTCCTCGGTATCCTCGATCTGGGACTCATCCCTGTGCTTGGCTGTGGTTGGTTGGTTAAACACTTGATCATCTGATTCATACAGCCTGGTGATCAGGGATTGGGAATCCTGGTCCTGGGCAGTGATCAGATCTTTTTTCTGCATAAGGCCGTTGACCAGCTTTTTGAGGTCCGTGACGTCCCTTTTCATATCGAACAGGATCTGGTAAAGTATTTCCCTTTCCGAGCCGAATGACCTTTCATCATGCTCCCTGGGCAGCAGAACCGGAAGTGAGCTACGGGTTTCATCGGGAAGGTAGAAACGCAGGCGATTCGCCGTGATCAGCCGGTCCTGTTCGATAATGGACACCTGTTCCGTAATATTCTTCAGCTGCCGGATATTGCCCGGCCATTTGTAGTTTTCCAGCATAACACGGGCTTCATCATCCAGCCTGACAACCGGCATCATGTACTTCTCCGCAAAGTCCTGCGCAAATTTTCTGAAGAGCAGGTGAATATCCTCGACCCGGTTCCTCAGGGGAGCCACGATGACCGGTACGGTATTGAGCCGGTAATAGAGGTCTTCACGGAAACGGCCGTCCCTTACCGCTTTCTGAATATCGGCATTGGTGGCAGCAACCAGGCGGATGTTGGTCTTCAGGACCTTGGATGAACCCACCCGTATGAATTCACCGGTTTCGAGCACCCGTAACAGGCGTACCTGGGTCGAAAGGGGCAGTTCCCCGATCTCATCCAGGAAGATGGTTCCCCCGTCGGCCTCCTCGAAATACCCTTTTCGGGCTTCATGGGCGCCCGTGAAAGCACCCTTCTCATGCCCGAACAGTTCTGAATCAATGGTTCCTTCAGGAATGGCGCCGCAGTTAACGGCTATATAAGGTCCGTGTTTGCGTGAGCTGTACTGGTGAATGATCTGCGGGAACCGTTCCTTACCTGTCCCGCTCTCACCGGTAATCAGTACCGACAGGTCTGTCGGGGCCACCTGCACGGCAATCTCAATCGCACGATGCAAGGCCGGAGAATTCCCGATGATCTCAAATCGCTGTTTTATCTTGCTAACATCCATAAGCTGCTTATCGGACATTTTTTCATGTGAACGGTAAAATTACAACTTTCTCCGTTTTTTATATCTTCATAGCGGTAATTCAATGAAATGAGCAACTTTGCCAGGGATCGCAAGGATGAGGTTTTGGGTATTATTCCTGCCAGGATGGCATCTGTCCGTTTTCCCGGGAAGCCCCTGATGATGACGGGAAATCTGCCCATGGTCATCCGGGTTTACCGCCAGGTTTCAGCTGCCCTGAGTCACGTGGTGATCGCGACGGGTGATGAGGAAATCATTCAGGCAGCCCGGGAATATGACGCCCGTGCGGTCCTGACCCGGGAAGAACATGCCAGCGGGACCAGCCGGTGCCAGGAGGCGGCTTCCATCCTTTCCAGGCAGACGGGTATCCGGTATCGCGCCGTGATCAATGTCCAGGTTGACGAACCGTTGATCACGCCGGAAGCCATCACCGCACTGGCCTCGGTGATGCTGAAACCGGGCACGGCCATTGCGACGATGGTCAGGAGAGAGTCCAACCCGGCTCTTATGAATAACCCCAACCGGGTTAAAGTGGTCATTGACCGGGAAGGTTTTGCGCTTTACTTTTCACGTTCCGCAATCCCTTGCTTCAGGGACCCGGCTACCGGAAAACGGGAATGGTTAAGCCACACGGGGATCTATGCCTTCAGGCCGGACATCCTGGAGAAGCTGGTCAGGCTGGGCCCCTCACCTCTTGAAACCGCTGAATCCCTGGAGCAGCTCCGATGGATGGAGAACGGTTATCGCATCCGTTGCTGCGAAATCGAATATGAAGGGTTCGGGATAGACACGCCCGAAGACCTGGAAGAGCTGAACCGTTCAGGGAAGGTCTGAACCACCGGCTTTGAGCAGTTTTATCTCAGCCTCAAAATCCAGCCAGGGATGGTCCCTGATGATCTCCCCGATTCTTAACAGCTGCTTTTTAACAAAAGCCTCGTGCGCTGTGGAATGGCGGTCGGTTGGCCTGTGCCTGGCAGCCAGTACCAGCGGTTCAATCCTGTTCATCAGTTCAGCCGACGGGGAATCAATACAGGTTTCCCTGAACAGATCCCATACGTAAGCTATTCCGGCCTCGCCCGCGTGCACCATGTCATTGGCATAAAAGCGGTAATCACGGAGATCATCCATGAACATCTCGTATGCCGGGAAGTAATAACTGTGAGGATATTGGTGCAGCAATCCTGCCACCATCCTGATCAGGTTCGCCTTGGCAAGCTGATTGCCGGGGCTTCCTTCTTTCAGGTACCGGACCGGGCTGATCGACCATATCAGGCTGATACCCGGATTCGCCTGAATGACCGAGTCAATGGCAGGCACCATGAATTCCAGCAATTCATCCGGTTCATACAGGCGGTGGTCAAAATCCGGTTCGGGAAATCTGTGGCAATTTGCCACGATCTGACCTGTCTGCTTCAGACGGTATACACGTGCGGTCCCAAAAGTCAGGATCAGATGACCTGCTTTCCGGATGAAGGATGACGCCTGCTGGAGGCTGGAATTGATCTGATCGAGGCATTCGCGGGGATCCGTAGCTGAGAAACGGCCGTGATGGTCAAAGGAATACCAGACTTCGTCACGGCATACCAGGTCATTCTCGGCATACTCCTGAGGATTGATCAGCCTCTCAAGCTGTGCTGCCACCGCTGCGGGATTATAGACTATCCCGAAAGGATTCATGTCAACGGGAAACTTGTACTGCTGAAGCAGTGTTCCGATATTCTCGGTAAAGCAGGAACCGATCAGCATGATACCGCTCCCGTAACCGATCCTGGTTTCCGGATATCCGGGCCTGACGGCGGTACGGAAAGGGTCGGGCCTGTAAGATGATGACTTTCCTGGCATATTATGTTATACAATTATAATTCCGCACCAAACCGGACAATCCGGCCCTCTTCAGGGGTGTGCCACCGTATTTCTCAAAGAAAGCCTTTGAATCGAGTGACCGTAAGGACTCGGCGGCCTTTCTGTCCATCCTGACAACCGGAAAGAATTCAGCCATGCGGGAAATTTCGGGAGCCGCGTTCCAGGGACAGGCCTCCTGACAAATATCGCAACCATAAATGGTATGGTCCCATTTGCCCTTCAGGTTCTCGGGTATTTCCGCCTTGCTTTCTATCGTCAGGTAAGCAATGCAGGATCGCAGATCGAGCCGGCCGGCACTGGCAAGCGCCCCGGTCGGGCAGGCCTCCATGCACCGTGTGCAGGTTCCGCAACGATCATTCACCAGGGTGTTTTCTTCTTCCACTTCCAGATTGGTCAGGATCTCGCAAAGCAGGAACCAGGAGCCTTTTCCCGGGATGATCAGCAAGCCGTGTTTCCCAATCCAGCCGAGACCCGCCCTCCGGGCCCACTCTTTTTCCAACATGACCCCCGAATCAACAAATATCCGTCCGCTGACCGGGCCATGAGCGGCATGGATCCATGCGAGCAATTTCTTACACCTGCTTTTCAGGACTTTATGATAGTCCTTCCCCCGGGCATAGCGGCAGACCAAATTGTCGGCCGTATTGTTTCCGGCAGTAGGATAGTAATAAGAAGCTGCAAGGGATATGACTGTTTTCGCACCTGGCAGCAAGGAGGCGGGATTAAGCCGTAGCGCCCGGTTTTTTGCCAGATAATCCAGGCTTCCGTGTTTCCCTTCCGCGATCCACTGGTCATAAAAGGATTCCCATTCACTCAACCTTGCAACCGGGGCAAACCCGCAGGCCGAGAAACCCATTTCCAGGGCTTTCCCCCGGATGCCGGAAGCTATCTGACCGTTTTCAGCCATCGTGCCTAGAGAAATCCCATTTCAAGTTTTGCCTCATCAGTCATCATGTCCCTGTTCCAGGGAGGGTTGAAGGTCAGCCGGACATTGACCCGGGTGACCCCTTCAATCTGGCCGACATGCTCCTGGATCTCCTGCATCAGCTCATCCACCATGGGGCAGCCAGGGGCAGTGAGGGTCATTAAAATATCAACCACGCCGCCGTCTCCGGCAATGATTTCATAAATCAGGCCCAGATCATAAATATTGACGGGAATCTCAGGATCATAAATATTCCTGAGGACCTTGACTATCTGCACTTCGATTTGCATGATCACGCTGGGTTTTTAGCCTGGTAAGCCATCGCATAATAACGGATCTGCCTGATCATGGAGACCAGCCCGTTTGAACGGGTAGGTGAAAGATGTTCCTTCAGACCGATCGCGTCGATAAATCCCAGGTCGGCTTCGAGGATCTCTTCGGGCGTATGTTCCGTAAAAACGCGGATCATCAATGCCGTGAGCCCCTTGGTTATGATGGCGTCTGAATCGGCCGTGAACACCACCTTTCCGTCAGCCAGTTCGGCATTGAGCCAGACTCTCGACTGGCAGCCCCGGATCAGGTATTCATCCTTCCGGAAGGCCGGGTCAATGAGAGGCAGCTCTTTTCCCAGGTCGATGAGGTAGTTATAGCGTTCCATCCATTCTCCCAATCCTGAGAATTCCTCGATGATTTCGTCCTGTATTTCCTTAATTGTCATAATGATCCGATCAATCACGCAAAAAAGTCAATGACCGTTCTCAATCCTTCGGCCAGCCGGTCAATCTCACCGGTGGTGTTGTAAAAGCAGAGTGAAGCCCTGACGGTACCTTCGATGCCAAACCGGTCCATCACAGGCATGGCGCAATGGGTTCCGGTCCTGACCGCAATCCCGAGCTTATCGAGGATCATGCCTGTATCGTAAGGATGAATGCCACCGAGGATAAAGGAAAAGATGGCCACCTTTTGCCTGGCGGTCCCGAAGATGCGCATGCCTGGTAAGGAGCCCAGCATCCTTTCAGCATAGTCTTTCAGGCTGAGCTCATAATCACGGATAGCCTCCATGCCCGCCTCCTCCAGGTACCGCAAGGCTTCTGCCAGGCCTATCGCACCGATGAAATTGGTGGTTCCTGCCTCAAACTTGAATGGCAATTCATTGAAGGTGGTTTTCTCGAAGGTCACCCTGTCAATCATGTCGCCTCCGCCCTGCCAGGGTGGAAGCCGATCGAGCCATTCCTCCTTGCCGTAAAGGATGCCTATCCCGGTAGGGCCGTAAACCTTGTGGCCTGAAAAGGCATAAAAGTCGCAATCCAGATCAGTAACATCAACCTTTTCATGCTGGATCGCTTGGGCGCCGTCAACCAGCACGGGCACCCCATGTTCGTGCGCGATCCGGATCATCTCCCTGACCGGGTTGATGGTCCCGAGGGTATTTGAAACATGCGTTACGGCTACCATCCGGGTCTTTCCCGTGAAGAGTGACCGGTAAGCATCCAGGTCAATTTCCCCGGCATCCGTGATCGGGATCACCCGGATCGCGGCCCCATGCCGGTCGCAGCTCAACTGCCAGGGAACAATATTGGAATGATGCTCCATGACCGACACCAGCACCTCGTCACCCGGCCGCAGGACAGCCTCTCCGTAAGTGTACGCCACCGCATTGATTGAGGCTGTTGTTCCTGAGGTGAAAACGATTTCGGCTGTTTTCCCGGCCCCTATGAAACGGCGGACCGTCTCACGGGCATTTTCATAATCCTGCGTCATCCTCTCGCTCATAAAATTAACTGACCGATGGATGGAGGCATTCTGCTCACGGTGAAGACGGTTGACGGTTTCAATCACCTTAAGCGGCTTCTGGGTGGTAGCTCCGTTATCGAAATAGACCAGATCTTTCCCGTAGACCTTCTGTTTCAGCAGCGGAAAATCCTCCCGGATCGTATGGATGGGAAAATCAGTCATGTCTCAACAGGTTTCCTGACATTGAAGAGGGCAGCTGTTGCAACGTGAAAGTTCTCCGCGCAACCTTTTCCCCACCAGGTCTTCGAGCCGTTCGCGCAATGGTTCGACCCGGACCGCTTTCAGGATCTCGTATCCAAAAGCGCTCATGAGCAGGAGCCTGGCCTCTCTTTTTGAGATACCGCGCGTCCGGAGGTAAAAAAGGGCATTTTCGTCAAGCTGGCCCACCGTGGCTCCGTGACTGCATTTCACGTCATCGGCATAGATTTCCAGTTGAGGCTTGGTGCTCATCCGGGCTTCATTGGTCAGAAGGATGTTGTTGTTGGCCTGATAGGCCAGGGTTTTCTGGGCTCCGGGACGTACCAGGATCCGGCCGGTGAATGCTCCTGTGGCCTGTTCGTCCAAGATGCCCTTGAAGTTCTGGTTGCTGGTGCAATTCGGGTAGGCATGATCCACAAATGTGTAACTGTCCACATGCTGGGTCCGGTCGGCCAGGAAAAGTCCGAGCGTCTCGTTTTCCGCACCCTCGCCGTTCAGGCGAACCTGCAGGTTGTTCCGGATCAGGCCGCCGTGGAGGGTCACGGTATTGAACATAACGTTGCTGTTTCTCTCCTGAGTGATAAAGGAAGAGGAGAGCTGGCTGGATTGGTTGTGCTCGTTCTGAAGCTTCATGTAATCGAGCGAAGCATTCTTCCCGACATGGATTTCAGTAACCGTATTGGTCAGGAACTGACGGGCCGACAGTGAGTGATCGCACACCACGATCCGGGCCATCGCCTGATCCTCGACAATCACGAGGTTCCGGTGCTGGACGAACAGGTTTTCAGGAGAAAGAAGGATATTGACGATCTGTACCGCCTTGTCATGGCCGGAGCCTTTCGGAACATATACGAAGGTACCGTCCTGGGCAAAAGCTGTATTCAGGGCAACCAGGCTATCTTTCCTGAAATCCGCGTAGCGGGTATAATGTTTTTCCAGCAGGTCAGGGTATTGGCGGGCAGCTTCAGCCATCGAGCCGATGATCATGCCGTTCGGGAGAGTCTGGATTTTGGGCCTGTTCTCATAGAACCAGCCATTGACCAGCAGGACCAGTTCGGTATCCAATGCCGGAATATCGCAGTGGAACAGGTCCCCCACGTCAAAGAGGATCTTCCGGGGCTCGATATAGTGGTTCAATGGGGACAAAAAGGCTTCCCGGATGTCGGTGTATTTGTAATTCTCCGCCGACCGGTCGGGTATTCCCAGCGCCCTGAAACTCTCCATCGCTTCTGGCCGGTAAGCATTGAAAACAGAGCTTGACGAAGCCATCAACCGGTCGCGGTTGGCAAAATACCAATCAGCCAGCTGAGTGTCGGGAATCGGTTTTTCCAGAGTTTTTTCCATACCTGTCAGTTAGCTTCCCGGATCCAGTCATAGCCTTTTTCTTCTAGCTCGAGGGCCAGGGCTTTATCGCCCGATTTGACGATCCGGCCGGCAAAGAGGACATGCACGTAATCCGGAACAATATAGTCAAGCAGACGCTGGTAATGAGTGATCACCACAATGGCCTTGTCCGGGCCTTTGAGGCGGTTGACTCCGTTCGCCACCGTTTTCAGTGCATCGATGTCCAATCCTGAATCGGTTTCGTCCAGGATGGCCAGCCTGGGCTCGAGCATGGCCATCTGAAAGATCTCATTTCGTTTCTTCTCGCCACCCGAGAAACCTTCGTTGACCGATCGGTTGGTGAGGGCACTATCCAGGTCGACCAGCGCTTTTTTCTCCCGCGTGAGTTTCAGGAATTCAGAGGGGCCTAATTCTGCAAGTCCCTGGTATTTCCGCTGTTCATTCAGGGCTGAACGCATGAAATTC
>Ga0136653_10001790_pt1 | contig 11741 bp, 9 predicted proteins | sample LakKivw275mmetaG_FD_94866 | JGI IMG/M metagenome (GOLD analysis project Ga0136653, IMG submission 94866) | Anoxic lake water microbial communities from Lake Kivu, Rwanda to study Microbial Dark Matter (Phase II) - Lake Kivu water 275m metaG... | ecosystem: Environmental > Aquatic > Freshwater >... | reverse complement strand
CCTCTGCACAAGGTTACCATCATTCCTCGTGGCATGTTTCTCGGTGCCACATTTTCGCTCCCGGAAAAAGACAAATATCATGAAAGCCGGAGCCAACTCCTAGATGAATTGGCGGGCATCATGGGTGGCCGCATCGCAGAAGAGCTAATCTTCGATGATTATACCAGCGGAGCTGCAGGCGATATTCGTCAAGCAACGGCAATTGCGCGCAAGATGGTGACCGAATGGGGAATGAGCGAACGCATTGGAATGGTTAATGTCAGCGAACGCGAAGAGCATATGTTTCTTGGCCGAGACCTGTTCAAGGGGCGTGAGGTCAGTGAGCAAACCGCACGAGAAATTGATGAAGAAGTCCGTGCCATCATTGAAGCTAGCTACAATCGCGCAAAGAATATCCTCAGCCAACACCGTGATCAGCTTGTCGCATTGGCAGAAGCACTTCTGGAACGCGAGACGCTTGACGCAGCAGAAATTGAACAGATTATTGAGACCGGCAAGATACCTGCGTCTCACACCATGCCTTCATTCAACCCTCCAATGTCCTCCAAGCAACAGGAAACGAAAATAGAATCAAGGCAATCTCATTCCCCTCATTCGCCCCAAACAGATCCAGCATCCGTGCGGACTTGATTACTTGTTCTTCTCGAATCGTGCTTCTTCAACCAGACGAGAAGAACAGCAACATCAGACGGCGTGACACCAGAAACTCGAGAGGCCTGTCCTATGGAGTCTGGGCGTATCTTGGACAGTTTCTGCCTTGATTCAAAACGCAATGCTCTGATTTCATGATAGTTGATTTCACTAGGGATGGACTTGGCATCTAAAAAAGTTGCACGGCGAATTCGTTCCAATTCACGCAAAATATATCCCTCGTATTTGATCTGAATCTCAATTTGTTGTTGTACCTGAAACGGAATATCCGCACGAGTGCTTGGTAAGCTGGCATAGGAAATATCAGGTCGGCGTAATATGTCGGCATAACTCACGGTACCTTCGCGCGTGTTATGAAGCCGTTCCATTTCTGAATCTATCAAGGACCGCTTCTCAACAAATGCATTCCATTGCGCATCACCAACCAACCCGATTTGGTGCCCAATTGGAGTCAGCCTAAGGTCAGCGTTGTCCTGTCGAAGTTGGAGGCGATACTCTGCGCGAGATGTGAACATTCGATATGGCTCGTCGACGCCCTTGGTGACAAGGTCATCAATCAACACACCGATATAGCTACTTGATCGCGCAAAACAGCATGAATGCCTTCCCTGTGTCTTATAGGCGGCATTAATTCCCGCGACAATCCCTTGGGCTGCCGCCTCCTCATATCCAGAGGTTCCATTGATTTGGCCAGCAAAGTATAAGTTCTCAGTTCTTTTTGTTTCCAATGTACTGTGCAGTTGTTGTGGAGGAACATAGTCATACTCAATTGCATAGGCTGGCCGCATGATTTCAGCATGCTTAAGCCCTACGACAGAGCGAATCACTTGCAGTTGAATCTCTTCTGGGAGACTGGTCGAAATGCCGTTCACATATAATTCCTGAGTTGTACGCCCTTCGGGCTCCAGAAACACTTGGTGAGATGATCTATTCGGAAATCGCACTATCTTATCCTCAATGGACGGACAATAACGCGGACCGATTCCCTTTATCTGACCTGAATACATCGCTGAACGATGGAGATTACTTCGAATTAGCCATGCAGTTTCATCTGTGGTGCATGTGACATAACATGGTAACTGTTCCACGTGGAACGAAGGTGGAGTTCGATATGAGAGAAAGGAAGGTTGATTATCTCCATGTTGGACTTGTACCTTGCTTAAATCCACAGACGCCATGTGTATTCGGGGTGGTGTACCAGTCTTAAAACGACCCACCTCATACCCGAGATTTCTTAAAGAACATGACAACTTATCTGCTGCTGGTTCGCCGGCTCGTCCACCGGTATAGCTTGTCTCTCCGATATGAATCAATCCACTCAAAAATGTCCCTGTAGTCAAAATGACTGCCTTCCCACAAATTTTGATTCCAGTTCGAGTTACCACACCCGTAACACGATTCCCAACAACGGTTAGTTCTTCAACAAATTCCTGCTTCACACTCAGTCGTGGCTGTAACTCAACAACTCGTTTCATGTAAAACTGATAAGATTTCTTATCGCACTGTATGCGAGTTGCCCAAACGGCTGGACCCTTTCCAGTGTTTAACATGCGAAACTGTATTCCTGTTTGATCTGCAGCAAGCCCCATCTCTCCGCCTATGGCGTCAATTTCTCTGACAAGTTGGCTTTTAGCCATACCTCCAATTGCAGGATTACATGACATCTGAGCTATAGTATCAAGATTTGATGTCAATAATAATGTTTGACATCCAAGCTTGGCGGCAGCCAAAGCAGCTTCCACCCCAGCGTGACCCGCTCCTACAACAATCACGTCATACTCATTTGAATGGGAACGCATCGCTTCTATTTTCCAATACAAAACGAGGAGAAAATCCGGTCAAGAATATCTTCATGCGTCGTTTCCCCAGTGATTTCACCTATTGCATTTAGCGCGCCTCGAAGATGATGACATGCAAGTTCGATCCCCTCGCCAGCGGTAATCGCTTTTGCTGCATCGGTAAGACAAGCCACAGCATGATCCAAGGCAAGCGCCTGACGCTCATTGACAGTCACATCTACTGCACTGGTTCCGACACATTCTGCGGTGATCGTCTTGGCGATCATGTTGCGAAGTCGCTCAATCCCCTCGCCAGTCAATGCAGATACATCAAGCGGATTGCGTTCTTCGAATGCTATGGGAAGTTTCAGTTTACGAGGCAGATCAATCTTGTTGTAAACGTGAATAACAGATTTCCGCCTAGTTAACCGGTCCAGTTCAGAATCCAACGTAGAAAAGGGGCGGGATCTATCAATAATGTGTAGAACTATCTCCGCATGGTCTAAGGTGTTAATGGCTTGTTTGATGCCTTCAGACTCCACCGCGCCACGAGCGTATCTAAAGCCGGCGGTATCAGTCAATCGGACGGGAAAACCAGAAATTGCCACCATGTCTTCGATAGAGTCACGGGTCGTTCCTGCGACGGCCGTTACGATAGATCGCTCGCGTCCAAGAAGCGCGTTCATAATACTGGACTTGCCAGCATTTGGGCGTCCGACGATAGCGACGCGCATGCCATCTCGTAATATGCGCCCCTTAGGGCCGGTGTTGAGCAATTCCTGTAGGCATGAAGTGCTATCCTTAAGGTCAGCACTCAGTGTATCGCAGGTTACTGATTGGATGTCTTCATCCGGAAAATCCAGATAAGCCTCAAGTTGGGCACTAAGATCAGCGATCTTCTCACGAACCGTTTTGATTTGGAGGAGTAGATGCCCTTCTAAGGCGCGCGCTGCAACGGTTTGCGCAAATTGTGTTTGCGCGGAAATCAGATCCATAACCGCTTCAGCCTGAGTAAGGTCGATTCTGCCGTTTAGAAATGCCCGTTTTGTGAATTCACCGGGCTCAGCCAAACGGGCACCATGTTGCAGACATATGGATAGAATGCTTCGTGCAGCCAATACACCACCGTGGCAATGAATTTCAACGGTGTCTTCTGTTGTGTAACTATGGGGAGTGCGAAATACAACTAACATCACTTGATCCACAACTGCATTGTCTTGAACGATTCTGCCGTAGTGGACGGTATGAGTCAAGAATTGTGAGGGTTTCCCACGAGAAGAATGAAAAACTGCATCTCCAACAGCTAACGCGCTCGGTCCAGATACCCGAACAATAGCGATCCCTCCTGTGCCAAGAGGAGTTGAGATAGCAGCAATTGTGTCTTCCATAGCAGAGCCTTTAAAATAACGTAAACAAGTATAGCAAACTACCTTGTTCCTTCAACCTCATCCCCTTTCGTAAGAGGTAAGGGGCCGGGAGATGTTGGACAGTTTTGACGGGCGAGCTGGGGAGCGGGTTCTGGGCGGATAGCTCGTCCAAGAGCAGCGGCGGGAAGGCCGCCAGTGCCGGTTGGATCTCTGATCTCAACGAGTGCAGTTTCTCCCACGGACTCATCTGGTCCATGCCTTTGCCTTGATGCGGTCGAGCCACGTTGTACGTGTACAGGTAGTGAAACGCCCGATACAAGAAGTTTTCGGTGCGCGCGCACTGACCCAGCCACGGAATGTAGAACTCCTCGTCATCAGTGCGATCGCTGCGTTCCACGTAGGCGTTGTCCTCGCTGTGCCCTTTGCGGATGTGCGTGCGCAACACGTCGAGCGGATCAAATACCTCGCGTTGCAGCTCGGCCAGCTTGCGCGGACTCTTGCCGCCGAATTCCTCGCCCCAGTCGGTCTGAAACGCTAGGCGATGAGAGACGCCATACGCCCGCAGCCACAGTGCGACACTCTGCATGAACAGCAGCCCATTGGCAGCGGTCTTCTCGTAGGAGTACGCTAGAAAGCGCAGGCGGGTTTTGATGTCAATGGCGGTCCACGGATACGGCGGCAGGCCGCGACGCACCGCGTGATTGTACACGCTGGCCGGCAGCGCGCCAAAGTCGAGGATGTGCTTCAGATCCACTTGAAACCGTTGCAGCGGATAGAGCGGCTCGATGTTGATGGCGCGACCACTTTTGCGGCGTCGAGGCTTCTTGGTTTGACCATTTCTTCGGAACTCGTCAGAGGCCGAGGGGTCATGGGCAGCAAATGTTGCGCAGGGTGCTTTCGGGCAGAGCGAGTCCGGTCTTGATCTGAAGGTGACGCTTCATGCGTCGTGGGCCGAAGCCGGTGCGGGCGCGTTCCAGCACGACGATCGTCTCGGTGGCCGGCTCAGTCTGGCCGGCGGGAGAGTGAGGACGACGACTGCGGTCGGCGAGGCCATCGAGTCCGAACTGCTGGTAGCGGGCGAGGATGTTATAGATGGTCATGCGGCTCATCGCCAACAACGCGGCGATCTGGCTGGGCTGATGCGACTGTGCCAGTTCGAGCACTTCCTGTCTTGCGCTGACGGCGCTGAGTTTGCGAAGCTCTCGGTACGAGACAATGTTCATCGGCTCCTCCTGGATTTACGACGAGGGGTTGGTGACTTTGAGAAAAGGACTCTGCTATGGGCGGAGTCCTTTTCGTTTTGACTTGTTGCCCTCTTGGCCTCGGCCAAGAGGGCAAGCACTGAGGGGTAGCCTGCCAGTAAGAGCACCCTCTTGAGAAGCCCGAAAAAGTGTCCACGATCTCCCGGCCTATTCAGTAGGTAAGAGGATTTGACGCGGGGCAGATGATTCTGCTATAAGCAACCCGATTATGAACACAACCACTCATTTCGTCCTGACACAAAACGAAATCCCGACGCATTGGTACAACATCCTGCCGGATTTTTCAAAGCCGTTGCCTCCGCCCCTGCATCCGGGGACGAAACAGCCGGTTTCGCCAGAGATGATGACGGCGATCTTTCCGGAAAGCCTCGTCATGCAGGAGATGTCACCGGAGCGATGGATCGAGATTCCAGCGACGGTGCGGGAGATTTATGCGTTGTGGCGGCCGACGCCGTTGCTGCGCGCGGTGCGTCTGGAGAAGACGCTGCAAACACCGGCGCACATCTACTACAAGTATGAAGGTGTCAGTCCTGCGGGCAGCCATAAGCCGAATACGGCAGTCGCGCAAGCGTACTACAACAAACTGGCCGGCACCAAGCGACTCGCGACAGAGACAGGCGCCGGACAATGGGGTTCATCTCTCGCGCTAGCGTGCAGGCTGTTCCGCTTGGAATGCACTGTGTACATGGTCAAAGTCAGCTTCGATCAGAAACCTTATCGCAAGTTGATGATGCAAACGTGGGGCGCAGAAGTGTTCGCCAGTCCGAGTGATCACACAGAGTATGGGCGTAAGGTGCAGAAAGAAGACCCGAATTGTCCCGGCAGTCTCGGCATTGCGATCAGTGAAGCAATTGAAGACACTGTGAAGACACCGAACACAAAGTATTCGCTTGGCAGCGTGCTCAACCACGTCTGCATGCACCAGACGGTCATCGGCCAAGAAACAATCAAGCAGATGGAACTGGCTGGCGAGGAACCGGACGTGATCGTCGGTTGCGTCGGCGGCGGCAGCAATTTCGCCGGCATCGCATTCCCGTTCGTCCGCAAGAAGATCGCCGAGGGCAAGAAATATCGGGTTGTCGCCGTGGAACCGAGTTCGTGCGCCTCGATGACGCAAGGCGAGCTGCGCTACGATTTTGGCGACACGGCGCAGACGACACCGCTGTTGTGGATGTACACGCTCGGCCATGATTTCATTCCGCCCAAAATCCATGCCGGCGGACTCCGTTACCACGGCATGGCGCCGACGGTCAGCCATGCCTGCAACTTGGGTTTGATTGAGGCGGTGGCGTATCCGCAGTCGAAGATATTCGAGGCGGCAGTGTTGTTTGCCCGCAGCGAAGGAATCGTGCCGGCGCCGGAGTCGGCGCACGCCATCCAGGCGGTCGTGGACGAGGCGTTGGCGGCGCGCAAGGAAGGCCGCAAGCGCGTCATCGTCTTCAACTTGTCCGGCCATGGGTTGCTTGACTTGCCGTCGTACGATGCATACCTGACGGGCAAATTGCGCGACGAGTAACCAACAAAACAAAGGAGATGGTCATGAGACGGTTTGTTCTGATCGGATTGTGTGGTCTGCTGGCAGTGTCGGGGGCGCTCGCCTACGACCTGCCGTTCCTGAATCTCGGGTTCACGAGTTTCCTCGACGGCGCGCCGCCGGCGGGGCCCGGGTTTTATTTCCAAGACTACTTCATGTATTACCACGCAGAGAAATTCGCCGATGCCAACGGCAACAGCATACCCACGTCGCCGAAGGTGGACATTGTCGCCAACCTGTTTCAGGGGCTTTACGTCTCGAACCAGAAAGTGTTTCTCGGTGGCAAATGGGGCGCGGATGTGATTGTGCCGGTGGCGAACTTCAGCCTCGATCCGGGCATGACGGGGCTTTCGGCAAATGGATTCGGCATTGGCGACATCTTGATTGGCCCGTTCCTTCAATGGGACCCGATCATGGGCAAGAACGGTCCGATCTTCATGCACCGATTCGAGTTCCAGATGCTTTTGCCGACTGGCAATTATGACCGGAATGAACAACTCAACCAAGGCAGCAACGTTTTTTCCATTAATCCATACTGGGCTGCCACACTGTTCCTCACGCCGAAGTGGACGACCTCCTGGCGGGTACACTATCTGTGGAACGACGAGAATACCGATGTGGCGGGAGCCAATTCGATGCAGGCTGGACAGGCAATCCACCTCAACTTCGCCACCGAATACGAGGTCATTGACAAACGCCTGCGCCTCGGCGTCAACGGCTACTACCTCAAACAGATCACCGACATGAAAGTCAACGGCGCGAATGTGCCTGGGAACCGCGAAGAAGTCATTGGCATCGGACCGGGAGTACTCTATAGTTTCTCCCAGAACGATCACATCTTCTTCAATTTCTACCAGGAACTCGGCGCCGTGAACCGGACCGAAGGCCAGCGTTTCATTCTCCGTTGGACGCATCACTTCTAGAGTGACCGACAATCCACAGCGTCAAAGCTTGGATGTGGACATCGTCTGCGTCGGGTTCGGTCCCGCCGCCGGCGGTTTCCTCACGACGTTGACGCGGCACTTGCCGCTTCCCGATGGCTCGATGCCACAAGTCATCTGCTACGAACGCGCTGACGACATCGGCTTTGGCGTCTCCGGCGTCGTGACGCGCGGACGCGCCATCCGCGAAACGTTCCCGCAGTTCGACCCATCGCAGATTCCAACCTGCGTGCCGGTAAAAAAGGAAAAAGTTCTTTACCTGCTTGATCCTGTCGGCGCGAGCCGGCGTTCGGCGACATTGCGTCTCGCCGACAAAATGTTCCGGTTTTGTTCCGGCAAGAATTTCGCCATCGAGTTGCCCTACATTCCGCCGTATCTCCAAAAACACGGCGGTTTCCTCGCATCCATCGGACAGTTCAACCAGTGGGTCGGCTCGCAGTTGATGAGCACCGGCGCCGTCCAAATCTGGCCCGGCACGCCAGCAGCGGAGCCGCTCATCGCAGAGAACAAGGTGACCGGTGTGCGATTGGTGGATCAAGGTGAGATGCCTGGCATGGACATTCGCGCCGCGCTCACAGTCGTTGCGGACGGCCCCGTCGGTTCAATCGCACGACAACTCGACCAGAAGTTCGGGATGCCGGAACATCATCACACGCGCGACTGGGCCATCGGGATGAAGTTTGTCGTCAACCTGCCGGAGACTTGCGCACTCGAACCCGGCACGGCGATTCACACACTCGGCTATCCGGAGCCGGAGATCTTCGGATTTCTTTACGTTTATCCGGACCGCGTCGCGTCGCTCGGAATTTTTGTGCCGTCGTGGTTCGACTCACCGGTGCGCACGGCGTACCGTTATCTTCAGCACTGGATGTTGCATCCGTGTCTCTGGCAACATCTCAACGGCGGCACGCTTCGCTCGTGGGGTGCGAAGACGCTCGGCGAATCCGGCCGCCACGGCGAACCGCATCTCGTTGGCGACGGCTACGCGCGCATCGGCGAAGGCTCTGGAAGCACGAATGTCCTCACCGGCAGCGGCGTTGACGAAGCATGGGCGACCGGCGTCATGCTCGGTGAAGCCGTCATTGAACTGCTCAAGGACAAGAAACCGTTCACGAAAGAGAATCTCGAAGCCACTTACGTTCGTCGTCGCCGGGCCAGTTGGCTCGAAGAGGAAGCGCGCGCGGCCGAGCGGGCGCGCGACGGTTTCCACAAAGGTTTTGTCACCGGCCTGCTCGGCATGGCATTGGCCGGCGCCACGAAGGGTAAGCTACACGCGTCGGTCGAACCGCGTCTGCCCGCCGCACACACGCCGAGCCTTGCCGAGTATTATCGAGACCGTATTCCACTTGCCGAGATCGAGAAGATTCGTGCCGAGTGCGCCGTGAAGGGCGGCAGCGCGCACAACGCGTTGATGGATCGCGCCGGCTGGCCGGCGATTCCGTTCGACGGGAAATTGCTGGTGTCACATCAGGACGCGCTGTTGATGGGCGGCAAGGTGCAGGCGCCGGCGGGATACGCGCCTCACGTGGTGTTCTTGTATCCGAATCTGTGCGAGCAGTGCGGCACGAAGATTTGTATCGAGGTCTGTTCCGGCCAAGCCATCACGCCGGGCGAGAAAGGCGTACCGGTGTTCGACCGCGAGAAATGCGTTCATTGCGGCGTGTGCATGTGGAACTGCCCGGTGCCGCACCCCGACGATCCGGAGCGCAGTGTCCTGGACTTCCGCGCCGCGCCCGGCGGATTACACTCCGCGGAGAACTAAATCTTGTCTTTGCCGCGCGCGCCGCGCTGGCGGCGGGCGAGGCGTTCGGTTTTGCGTTTGCGGAGCCGTCGTTCAATCTTGGAGGCGGCGACATCCAACGCGGTCAGCACGTCGGTGCCGCTTTCCTCGGCACTGAGGTCGGCGCCGGGAATCTCGCAGAGCACGCGCACGCTGAACTGGCGCCCGGAAGGATGGGCGCTGGTCTTGCGCACGCGGACCCGGGCGCGGAGCGCGCGCGGGGCATATTGTTCGATGTGGGCGATTTTGTCTTCGATGGTCGCTTTCACGTCATCGGTGAGGGCGACACCGTTCGACTGGATCAGGATATCCATGTCTTTTCCTTTCGATCAGGTCTTCTCGGTTTCAATAACTGGACTTCCCTAGTTGCACCTTACCACGAAACATCCAATAAATCACGCCCGTATAGGCGAGCACCACCGGCATCCCGATGGCTGCGATGACCGCCATGATCGCCAGCGTCTTGGGCGAGGAGGAGGCGTTGTAAATGTCGAGACTCCACGCGGGATTCCACGAGGAGTGCGCCAGCTCGGGGAACAGCGCGATGCCAAGCAGAAACATCAGCCCCGCGATCGTCGCGCACGACGAGAGGAAAGCGTAGCCGGGCCGGTTGCGACAAAGGGCGCGCGGGATATTGGCGATGGCGAACGCGTTGAGCACGGCGACGCCCCAAGCCCAAGGTTGGACGCGGAAGTTGCGCGTCGCCAGCGGCACATCCAACAGCGTGTAAACCGTCACCGCCACGTACAGCACGACAAACACCCAGAACGTTTTCCAGAACCAGTTGCGGACCCGCTGCTGAAGTTCGCCAGCGGTCTTCAGGTTCAGATAAACGGCGCCGTGCATCGCGAACAACGCCACAACCATCAGTCCGACCAGCACCGTGTACGGATGCAACAGCTTCAGAAACCGTCCGTGATACTCGCCGTCAGGCCCGATGGGCAACCCGCGCATCGCATTGCCGACGGCCACGCCGAACAAGAGCGTCGCCACGCCGCTCGCCACGCAAAATGAAACATCCCAGAAACTTCGCCACGCCGGCGTTTCGAGTTTACTGCGGAACTCCAACGAGACCGCGCGGAAAATCAGCGCAAAAAGCAGTAGCATGAACGCCGTGTAAAACCCGGAGAACACCGTCGCGTACGCGTTCGGGAACGCCGCGAACAACGCGCCGCCGAACGTCAGCAACCAGACTTCGTTGCCGTCCCAGACCGGGCCGATGGAGTTGAGCAGGATGCGCCGGTCTTCATCCTTGCGCGCGCACAGATGCAGGATGCCGACGCCGAGGTCGAACCCGTCGAGAATGGCGTAGCCCATCAGCAAGACGCCGAGCAGCAAAAACCAGAGCATATTAAGATCCATGGCCTTACTCCTTTCTCCCTGTCACAGGTTCAACACCCGCGTTGATCTTGCGGACAAGCACAAACAACCAGAGGACAAACAACAGCGCGTAAATCGCCCCGAACATCAGGATCGAACCAAGCACCTGGCTGGCGACGACCGATTTCGATAGCGCATCGCTGGTCCGCAGCAGACCGTACACGACCCACGGTTGCCGGCCAATCTCCGCCGCGCACCAGCCGAGTTGGTTCGCAAGGAACGGGAGCGGTACCACGAACACGAATATCCACAACAGACGGCGGTTCTCGAACAGCTTGCCGCGCCAGTCGAGGAACAACGCCACCACTGTCAGCAGAATGAACAACAACCCCAGCGCCACCATCCCGTGATACGTGTGGAACGTCGCCGCCACCGGCGGCCAGTCTTTGCGCGGAAACTTGTCCAGCCCCGGCACCGGCGTCTTGAAATCGTGGTGAATAAGAAAACTCAACAACCCCGGAATCGCGATGCCGCCTTTCACGGTCTGCGTTTCCACATCCGGGAACCCGGCAAGATAGATTTCCGTCCCGCCGGAAGAAGTCCGGAAGACGGCCTCCATCGCCGCGAGCTTGGCGGGCTGGTATTTGGCGACGTTCTTGGCGTGTTCGTCGCCGCTGAGCGGTGCGAGCAGCGACGCCACCAATCCGGTCCAGAGCGCGAGCCGGAAACTTTTCTTCGCCGCGTCCAGATGCCGGCCCTTGAGGATGTAGTACGCCGCGATGCTCATCATGAAGAACGCGGCCACGATGCACGCGCCGATCCAGACGTGAACGAGCCGGTGAATCGTCGAAGGATTGAGAACCGCCGCGGTAAAGTCCGTCAGCTCCGCCCGGCCGTTCCGAATCACAAACCCGGCAGGCGTCTGTTGCCAGGAGTTGGCCACGACGATCCAGACCGACGACAGGACGGCGCCGAACGCCACCATGCAGGTGGAGAAGAAGTGCATTCGAGGCGAGACTCTGTCCCAGCCAAACACCAGCACGGCGAGAAAACTCGATTCGAGAAAGAACGCAAAGACGCCTTCCGCGGCCAGCGCCGAGCCGAAGAT
>Ga0136653_10001788_pt1 | contig 11743 bp, 12 predicted proteins | sample LakKivw275mmetaG_FD_94866 | JGI IMG/M metagenome (GOLD analysis project Ga0136653, IMG submission 94866) | Anoxic lake water microbial communities from Lake Kivu, Rwanda to study Microbial Dark Matter (Phase II) - Lake Kivu water 275m metaG... | ecosystem: Environmental > Aquatic > Freshwater >... | reverse complement strand
GGACTGGTTCCCCCGGGGGCCGGGGGCCAAGGGCGGCTCCAGGCCGCTTCCGACGGAGGGCGCACCCCGAGCCTGAATCCCTGCTCACACGAAAAGTAATGCTTCCGGAACGGGGGAATCGATTGACATGTCTTAAATTCGGATAGTAAGATAGAAATGGGTTTCTTCATCAAAAAAATATGTCGCCCCTCTCTTTTCGAAATATCCGGGCCAAGGCCACCCTGCTGATCCTTTTTCTCCTTACGGCCACGACGTTTTTGTCCTACGTCATCACCATCCGGGTCATGAACAAACATATCACGGACAAGATCATCCGGACGGCGGAATCCCTGGGCCGGAGCATCGCTCCCTCGGCGGGCTTTCTCATGGGCGCCCAGGACCTGTTAGGTCTCGATTACATGGTCTTCCAGATCCGGAACACGAACCCCGACATCAAGTCGATCGGCGTCCTCGGTCCGGAGAGAAACATCATCGTCCACAGCGATATCAAGGAGCGCGGCGGCAAGATGGAGCCGGCGCAGGGCGAAGTCCTCGAGCAGGGCGAGGACGGGACCGTGGTCCGCAAGATCTCGGGGGAGCCGGGCACCCTTATCGAAATCGAAAGCCCGATCCGTTTCATGGACAAGAACCTTGGCAGCGTCATCCTCGGGCTCGATTGGTCCGTGCTGACGACGGCCAGGGGAGCGGCCCAGCGGAAGGTCATCATCCTCTTCGCCGTCATCCTCATCCTCGGCACCATCAGCGGCATCCTTCTGTCCGCCAGCCTGACCCGGCCGATCAAAGAGCTTTCGTCCGGCGTCGAAGAACTCAAGCGCGGGAAAGCGTCAAAACCGCTTCGGATTTTTTCCGAAGACGAACTCGGCCGGCTGACGGCAAGCTTCAACGAGATGTCGGGGCTCATCACGAACCAGCGGGACCGGCTGGCCCAAAACGCCCGGGAGCTTGAAGAAGCCTATGTCTCCACCGTCCGAGTCGTGGCCGCGGCCATCGATGCCCGGGATTCCTACACGCTCGGCCACTCGACCCGCGTATCCGAGATGGCCATCGCCTTGGGCAAGGAAATGGGCCTTCAGAAGCAAGAGCTGGAAGAGATTGAGATTTCCTGCCTCTTCCACGACGTCGGCAAAATCAAGATTCCCGACGCCATCCTCCACAAGGAGGGCAACCTGGATTCTGGCGAGTGGGAGGAGATGCAAAAACACCCCGAATACGGCGCCGAGATCCTACGCAAAGCGCCCTCCCTCCGCCGGTTCATCCCGGCCGTCCGGCACCATCACGAGTGGTACAACGGAAGCGGATATCCGGACGGGTTGAGCGGGGAGGGAATCCCCCGGGATGCGGCCATCATCTCCCTGGTCGACGCTTACGATGCCATGACTTCGGACCGGCCATACCGCAAAGCGATGACCAAAAAGAAGGCCTTGGCCATGATCGAGGAGCGGGCAGGAAAGCAGTTCGGCCCGAAGCTTGTCGAGCTCTTCCTGGGGACGATCAATAAAACGGGGTAACATCATGCTCAAACGATCCAAGACGCGCGCCCTCACCGGAGCCGCCCTCACCTGTCTCTTTTTATCGGCCTGCGCTTCCGCCGACAAAACCCTCAGCAAAGAGACATCCGTCGAATCCCGGAAGTCCCTGGCGGCCGGCGATTTTGAGGAAGCCCTCGACAGCTTCCAAGTAGCCCAGCAAAAAAATCCATCGAGCAAGGAATTGACGGCCCGTTATATCCGGACGGTCGAGGAGATCAAACGGACCGCCGACAGGACCCGGAGCGAACGGGATTGCGCCGGGGCTTACCGTATCTATCGGATTCTTCTCGATCACTACGGAGATTTCGGAGCCTTCGCGGTGAATCTCACCTTTAACAAAATCTATCTGGAAACGGCCCGGAAGGAATGCCGGATCGAGGCGGTCGATAATCCGGCCGCGCAAGCCATGAGAGCTGGGCACTTCGCCAAGGCCATCGACATATTCCAGGCCGCTCTCAAAGAGAATCCGAGGGACGTCGAACTCGCGGCGAAATTCCGGGGGACGGCGAACGAAATCAAGGCCATCGGAGACAAATCCTTGGAGGCCAAGGATTTCGCCCGGGCAGGAACGGTCAACGTCTTTCTGCTCAAGAGTTATCCGTATTTTGAAGGGCTCAAACCCCCCGTGGCGTTTACCCGGGAGGCTCTGCAGGGTGCCGTCCAAACTTGCCGGGAAAGCCTGACCAAGACGGGTCTCGAGGAATATAGAAAGGGAAACCTGGCCAAGGCCATCTCCGTCTGGGAGAGCCTGCTCGCTTTCGATCCGAACAACGCCGAGATCAAAAAAGCCGTCGCGACCGCCAGGACCCAGCTCGACGCGCTTAAAAAACAGAAGTAAATCACGGCAGCTCATAATAACCCTTTAGCTTGACATTCCTCTCTATCGCGGCCTATCATCCAATCAAGAGAAAGGGAGACATCAACCCATGACCGCAGGGCCATCCGGCTCAGCTGAAAGGAAGGAGGTTTTTCATGAAAAAAAACATCCCGAAGGGCTTCATGCCTTTTCTGGGGGCCGTATTATTTCTTGCAGCTCTGGCCGTAGGCCAGGGAGTCCTTCAAACCCAGTCTCACGACACTCTGGACGGAGTCGTGATTGACCTTCTCAAAACGGACGTTGATAACAACATCGCGACCCTGAGATTCAAGGTTAGAAACACGGGGCCGTCCAACCAGAGCTGGCAGTTCAATTACGAAAATTGCTACATCATTGATGAGGCCAACCAGAAGAAATATTATCCGCTCAAAGATGCCGACGGCCTCTACATCGCCGGTCCGGTGTATGACAAAAATAACGGCGGCCGATTTTGGTTTGATTTGCCGGCCGGGGGAACGAAGGGCATCTGGATCAAATTCCCCCAGCCGAGCGACAATCCCGAAACGATTTCCATCTTTCTTCCGGGGGTTTCTCCCTTTGAAGAAGTCAAATTGAGATCGAGTTCCTGAATCATGAGCCGACGCAGCCTCTCCTTTTGTTTCTCTTTGCTCGTTGGAATCCTTTCGCTTTTTGGAGAAGGCCGGGCTCTCCTTCAAAAAGAAGATCCGCTCATCCCTGCCGGTGCCCATGAAAAAGCCATTTTGGCTCTCAAGGCTCTGGGACCCGGCCGCGGAGCGAAGGGAATCGTTTCCCGTGTCGTGGACGTTCTGGGAGTCTCCAGAGGTATCTCCTTTAGCAGCACGCAACTGGCCCAAGCCAAGAAGGATCTCGGTGCGAGGGAATCCGGGACGGAGATCCAGATTGATCTCGCCGGCGATATTCTTTTTGATTTCGACAAATGGGATATCAGGGCCGAAGCGGAAGAGAAGCTGGCCAAGGTCGGCGGTATCATAAAAGCCCACAAGAGCCCTGAAATCATCGTCTCCGGCCACACGGACTCCAAGGGCTCAGAAGACTATAACCTGAATCTTTCCCAAAGGCGGGCAGAATCAGTTAAAGAGTGGCTGGCAAAAAACGCCGGAATCAATCCTTCCGCCATCAAGACCAATGGGTATGGAGAGTCAAAGCCCATAGCCCCGAATACCCTTCCTGACGGGACTGACAATCCGGAGGGAAGACAGAAGAATAGAAGAGTCAAGATCGTCATAAAAAAGCGGTAGGCTCCATTCATAAAAGGAGAAAGAATCTTGATTCAGCACAAGCGAAATAAGGCATTCTGGCTGTTTTTGGGAATTGGGCTTTTATCCATATCGGGAATTGCTTTGGGTGAGCAAACATGGAGGCTCACCTTCAATCTCTATCTGTCAGGCGGTCTTGGCTTTATCAACAGCGGAGATTTCAATACCATCGTAAGGGGAGAAAAGGATCAATGGGACGATACGGATGAATATTTCGATTGGGCCGAATGGAAAAACATGGTCGATTTTCAGGGCGAATTCATTTTTGACATAACAAGAAATATCGGCATTGGCATAGGGTCGGGCTATTTATCAAAAAAAAGCGGGGGACGATATGGAGAGCCCGACCGTGAATATCAAAGGAATTATACGTTCAGGTTCATCCCGATAAGCGGAAGCCTTTATTTGACCATTCCTGCCGGCAATATAGCGAGCTTCTTCATCAAGGGAGGGGCGGACTATTACTTCGGCAAGATGCAGCAAGAAGAAAAAATGAATATCTCCTCATCCCAAATCCTGCTAACAGAAGATGCTAGCTGCAACGTCCTGGGCTTCCACGTCGGAGGAGGCATGGAGTTTAAGGTCGCCCCAAAAGTGTCATTTGTCGTCAACGGATTTTATCGCATCGCGAATTTCAAGAATTGGACTGGAAAAGGTCATGATGAAGACGAATTCTCTTCTCGCGACTGGGAAGGCGAGCTTTATTACTATGACAATCATCAGATGTGGGATGGCATAATGGAATGGATTCCCAGGCTTACTCTCACGAACGAATCGATGATGCCCTCAAACAGGAGAAATACGAGATTGGGCGAGATCAACATCGGGGGCTTGGTCTTAACGGCAGGGTTGAAAATCGGTTTTTAGATCCGCGATACGGCTCAGGTTCTCAAGAGTTCGGGATACCGTTCCCTGAGCCAACTTTCGACCGCGTTTCTCAGCTCTCGCGCTAGGTCAAGCATCTCAGCAGCCTCCTGGTCCGAGACAGAGCCCGGGCGCTCATAATCGCTGATATTTCGTTTCTTGCGGAACGCGTCGAGCTTCGCGACAAGGTCGGGGCCGGCTCCGATGGTATAGGCCAACGATTGTATGATCCGGTAATGACCGACCTCCCTGGCCGCGCGATACCCGGCGGCGGCGAGAGCCGCCTTGGAAGCCTGAAGGGCGGAATTGTAGGCGATGGCCAGACGCCAGTCCGGGCCCAAGCCCGCGGCCCGGCATTCCAAAAGATCACGGTCAGCTACCCCGAGGAGCTCGGCGATCTCGCCTGGGCTCGTCCTATGCTCGATGAGCCAGCCGTTTCTCAGCCATTCCTGCAAGCTCACGTTCGTCTCCCATAAGGAAAATCTTGGGGCCCTCGAGAACGGAGGACAGGAAATAGTGTTTGCCTTCGACCTTGGCCCGGAACTCGTCGGGCGGATAGACCGTGGGATTGATCTCCCGGCCTAAAGCCTTCTGAGCCCCCTGAAGGGCGGCCACGACCTCGACGAAGGTCGCTTCGCCGACGACGAGCAAATCGATGTCGCTCCCGGCCCTCTCTTCTCCCCGGGCGACCGAACCATAAATGAAGGCCGCCTTGATACGAGCCGCCAGGGGAGCGAGAGAGTCGCGGAGGGTTCCCCCGATCCCGGCCGTCTTGGTTAGAAGGCTCTTCAGGTCAGGGTAGATAGGGGACTCCGAATCGGCCTGGAAATAGACCTGCCTTCCCTGGACCGAGCGGCGTAGGATGCCGTTTTCGGTTAGGAGCTTCAATTCCCTCTGGACCGGGCCGAGCCCATACCCGCTGGCCCGCACAATTTGCCGAAGATAGAACCGTTCCTCGGGGCGCCCGAAAAGGAGGGCCAGGATAGCCAACCGGCCCTTCCCGAGTAGAAGCCTAGCCGGTCCGGCCGTTAAGGAGTATGTATTCATTATGGTTACATATGTAATCTTTATGGTTACGTTTGTCAAGTCCTCTCAATGACACGACGCCCAATGCCATGGAATATTCTCGCGGTATCGACCTTTCTGCGGCAAGTCATGCAATCACCCAAAAGATTGCTCAGGCGAATTGCGGCCGGGCGAGTTCGGTTGACTCCCCAGGTCGGCGGCGATAGAGTAAAGCAAGACCGGGACGAGAGACAACATGAACTGATCCGCAGTTCTCTTATTGGGGACGGCAATCCTCGGGCTTTCAACGGCGCTCTACGGCGCCGGAGATAAGCTTACCGGGTTCCACATCGACATGAACATCGCGGCCTACCGCGGCGACTACCTAAAGCGGGAGCTGAAGCGGCTGGCCGGGCTGGGGTACGATACCATCATTTGGGAGGTCGAGAACAATATCCGGTGGACGACGTGCCCGGAATGCGTCTCGCCGGATGCGTTCACGAAGGAGGAGTTCCGGGAACTCCTCGACTACGGCCGTAAAATCGGCCTCGAGCCCATTCCCCTGCTCCAGACGATCGGGCACTGTGAGTACGTCCTGAAACACGATAAATACAAACCGCTTGCCGAAGTGCCGGACCGAATCGACCAGTACTGTCCGCGGAACCCCGGGGTCGCGGCGCTCCTGCGGAGGTGGATCGGGGAATATCTGGAGGTCTTTGGCGACGTCCAATATTTCCACCTCGGCGCGGATGAGGCTTATACCCTGGGGCAATGCTCCCGCTGCGCTGCCTATGCCGCCGAGCATTCACTCTCGGAGCTCTTCATCGACCATATCAACGCGGTCGCCCGCCCGCTCGTTGAGCGGGGAATCCGGCCGGTGATATGGGGCGATATGATCCTTCATCACCCGGAGGCCTTAGGCAAGCTCTCGAAGAAGATCGTGATCTTCGACTGGCTCTATGACCGTTATTACGGCTGCGGCCACGTCCAGGTCTGGGGCCTGGGGAACGTCCGGAAGGACCAGCTCGACGCCGCGACGCTCGCGCGCTTCGGCCCCTGGATGTACCCGCTCGGCAACGAGCCCGGGCGGGACCCGGACCCGTTCTATACGACGGAATTTCTCGCGGCTAAGGGTTTTGACGTCGTCACCTGCCCGAGCTCGAGCAGCTGGGGGGATAGCGTTTTCGCCCCGGCCACGTTCTACCACATACGGAACACCTTCGACTCGTTCCGGAAAGGCCGGTCCGGGAAAGTGGACGGGGCCGTCCTGACGAGCTGGACGGTTCACCTCTTCCCCTGGGAGCTCCAGGCCCCATCAATTGAATTGCCGAACTACGTCGCCGCTTACCCAGAGGGCAACCTTGACGCCTATCAGAAATATTACGTGCGGAAGCACTTCGGGACCGACGACCTGCGCTTCTTTGCCGCCGCCGGGAAGCTCGCGAGGCGGGGGCTGTTCAACTACGCCGATGACCTCGGCTTTTTTAAGGACGCGAGACCCGCGCCGAGGGATTATGTGGCAAACCGGGTCCGTGAGATCGCGAAGAACGGGAATCTCGCCAAGGAGCTCCGGGATTGCGAACAGAGGCTCGGGGAATACCGAGAGGGGTCGAGAATGTTCAGGGAGTATTCAAAGGTTGTGGCCAACGGGCATGAGGAGATCGCCTTCTGGGACCGAGCCGCCCGGAACCTGGTCAACCGGGCGGAGGCCGGCCGAATCCTCCTGAAGGCGGAGCTCAACGGAGCTGGCCCGGCAACCCGTGCTGAGGCCGCGCGGATTCTTGCGGGGCTCCGCGCACTCCGGAAGGAAATGGAGGCTGCCTGCGCGATCCAGGTGAAGCCCGTGCGGACGAGGGAGATGCAGCACTGGATGTACGATTCAATGGAGGCGGCCTTAGAAAAGGCCGCCGAATTCTAATCGACTTCGGTCAGGAGGCGGCCGTTCTTATCCAATAACCCGCAGACCCTTGGTAATGTGGCGCACGGCTTTTATTGACCGGCATGAGGATCGGTGTTACTCTTTGGTGAGGCAGCTCGGAAGGGGATAAACGTGGAGATCCCAATTTTCGGAAGGAGGAGAGAATGAACTGGAAACGCTTTCTTATGGCCGGCCTGGTGACCTATGTGGTCGTCCAAGCCATGGATTTCATCTTCAACGAAGTCTTCATGAAAAGCGTCAACGAATCGTTGAAGAGTCTGTGGCGGCCGAATATGATGTCCAGGATTTGGGTGACGTACGTCGTCGGAGTGCTCGTAACGTTTCTGTTCACCTATATTTTCATCAAAGGCCGCGAAGGAAAAGGCATTGCCGAGGGCGTGCGATACGGGATCATCATGTGGCTCTTCGTCAGCGTGCCGATGAATGTTTCCCTGTGGGTGTTTTTGCCGATCAGCTATGTCATCATTCTCCGATGGATGCTTTTCGGCCTGCTGGAAATGCTTGTCGCGGGAATCCTGGTTGCGGTCATCTACAAGCCTTTGGCTCCCGCCAAACCCTAATTTATTCTTTTTAGGATCCGTTTTCCAGGTCGGAGTGATCAGTCGGGCGACAACTTCGGTCGACGCTTTCCCGTCCTGGTTTGGCTTGCCAAACCGGGGCTTTTCCTGTCTTTTCAGGGTCACCCGGCCAGATCCGTGACGATGGCCCGTTTCTTGAGGTCCTTTTTCCGCCAGGGCCGGAGTCTATCGCCCTCGGCATCCCGAGCGCAGGGTCCTCTACCGGGTGCTTTTTCATTACTTCGGTCAGTTCCTGGCGGAGTATGCGCATCGTTTCGAGAAGGAGTACAGCTTCTTCCGGGCACCTCCTGATGTTCTCCTGCCGCACCCGGGGGTTCTGTCCTTCGTGCCATTCGAAGAGGCTTGAGGAGTGGGGCGAGTGGATGCGGGAGATACTCCTCCTGGATGTCCCTCACCGCCAGGTTGTCTTCACCATCCCCATGCCCACCTCCTGGTGACCGAGGGAGGGGAAGACTCCGAAGGCAAGTTTTATCATCTGGTTTCCTTGGGCGTTTGAGTTTCTACGCCGGATGATAGAAAATAGGCTTTCGGAGGTTGAGGCAAAATGGTCAAGGGCAAGGCCCAAGATCTTGTCTACGACGGTTGGGACCTTTATTCCCGTGACCCGCGGGGGGCGAAGGAGTGCTTCGACGAAGCGCTCGAGCTCGATCCCGACCTGGCCGACGCCTACAACGGTCTCGCCGGGCTGGCCGCCGATAAGAAGCGCTTCGAAGAAGCCGAGGCGCTCTATCGAACAGCTTACGAAAAGGCCAGGGCGGAACTGGGGACAGAGGACCCCAAGGCCTTCGCCTGGTGGGGGGAGCTCGAGACCCGTCCCTACATGAGAGCGCGCCACGGTCTGGGCCTGCTTCTCATAAAATTGGAGAGATACCGCGAGGCGGTCGCCGAATTCAAGGATCTGCTCCGGCGCAACCCGAACGATAATCAGGGTATCCGCTATCTCGTGGCCCCCGCGCTTCTACGCGAGGGCGACCTCGACGGCGCCCTCGCCGAGTTCGATTGGTACAAACATCATTACCCGGACGATTGCCCGGATCCGCACTTTCTCCTCGACTGGGGGCTGGCCCTTTTCCTGGCGCGGAGGTTCGAGGAGTCGGCCGTCCGGTTCCGCGACGTGATCTTCGAGAACCCCTACCTCATCCCTTTCGTCCTGGGCCGGCGGCCGAAAACCTTGCCGATCTGGCACTCGAATAACCAGATGTACAGGGATTACGCGCGCGAGTATTTCGATTGGCATAAGAGTTTGTGGGCCGACCGACCCGAGGCGCGGCGCTTTCTGCAATTCATATGGGAGGACCCCGAGGTCAGGCGCGACTACTGGGAATGGGTCGCTCTGTGGGAGCGCGCCAGCGACCTCGAGGCGGGCGCCGAGAGATCAGCGATGTTAAACCAGATCTATCGGGTCGAGGAGCGGCGGCTGAGTCCGGAATTTTTCACGCGGCTCAAGGAGCACACAGCAGCCTATCATGAAACTCCCAAAGGCCGAGTATCCTGAGGAGAGAACCAGGGTAATGCTGGACCAGCACCGTTGGATTGTACATAATCCGGGCTGCTTCTGGGGCCGGTATCCCCACGTCAAGGAATGGGAATTCCGTTTATCGTGAATTTCAGTCATCTTCTTGGGTATGAGCCAATCTCTACAGAGGTGCGTTGAGATAGACAGGGCTTGACAGTTACTCATAATTGAGTAAATAATTACTCAATAAAGAATAAGGTAGATGCTGGATTTTCTTGGCAAATCCAAAATACGGAAAAAAATCATTCTGTCGTTCGTCTATAATCAGGGAAAGGAATTTTATCTGAGTGAAATCGCCCGGCGAGTGAAGACATCGGCCGGCACAGCGCAGCGGGAGGTGAACAGGTTGCTCGCCCAGGATTTCATCACGTTCAGAAAGAAGGGCAATCTGAATATCTATAAACTCAATGAAGGCTATTCTCTTTTGCCCGAGATCGAATCCATCGTCCGGAAGACTTTCGGCATTGAAGTTGAGCTCGGGAACGAGTTACGCAAGTTGAAGGGCGTCCGATTCGCCTTTCTTTTTGGTTCCTATGCCAAGGGCGGCTTCAAATCGGATTCGGATATCGACCTCTTCGTAATCGGCGCGCCGGAAGAGGACAATATTTTCAAAGCTGTCCGAAAGGTCGAGGACTTGGCGGGCCGTGAGATCAACTATCATCTGGCCGATGAGGCAGAATTCGCTGAGAAAACAGAGGAAAATCCCTTTTACAGAGAGATTCTGGACAACCCGCTTATGCTGGTAGGGAAAGAAGATGAGCTCAAGCAAATTATTGGAAAGGCTTAGCAAAGAGGGCAAACTCAAGACCCAAAAGGCCGATCTTGATTATTTAAATGCGATGCTCGATGCCGCCAGAAAGAATTTCGATGCGGCGCTCGCCACACGCGCGATAGCAGAAGAAGCTGCCTTCAAGCTTTTCTATGATGGTATCCTCCATGTCAGTCGAGTCGTCGTTCTCCTGAACGGTTACAGACCTGATGATGGGGAGCAACACAAGACGACGTTTTATGCCGCCGGTGAAATTCTAGGGCCGGACTACGAAGACCTGATTAAAAAGATGCAGAGGCTTCGCGTTAAGAGAAATGCCTGCATTTATGATCCCGCGGAGTTGATCGGGAAGAGTGAAACAGACGCAATTCATAAAACCGCAAAGAAGTTCTGGAGCATGGTTCGGGTCTATCTGGAGAAAGCGAATCCACAATTGAGGCTTTTCAAAGAGTTATAGGGAATACAAATTAAAGGCTATATGCTTGATTTTTCACTGAATCGGACTAAAAAATACATTTGGCATCAGGAGAGGCCCTCTAAGCAGGGCCCGGCAACCTGGGACGAACACCCGAGGTACCGGCTCGCCCGAGGCGAGGATGCTCCCCCTCATATCGCCCACCAGGGGAAGTTCTGATAGCGGCTGAGACAGCCGGTGGATATTTTTCGTAATTTCCTCTTACCCTCCTTTCGATTGGGGTCAATTTGACATCCCCTCCAGCCGAGAATTATACTCTCCGGATCGACACAGGGGGGCCAGTGACCTCAAAGAGACTCGCCCGGCAGGCACAGCTAAAAAGCAAACTCTTATACAGCAAGGTGCGCTAAGACAATTAAGGGCAACGCCGTAGGAAATAGCCGCTACTTCGATTGACGGACATCCCAGAACTGCTTGGGAGGCGCGTTGTAGCCGTCCATCACGAAGGTCTTTTGGGGTGTCATCTGGATGCTGGCTTGCTCGTAGATCTTGCCGGTTCCTTTTCCTTTGCTGTCAAGATTGAGCTCGACGACCATGAAACTGAATCGGGGGTCCGCGATCTGGCGCACTTCCAGATTCCAGGCCTCTCTCATCGTGAAAATCAAGATCTGCCTTCCATTTTCCGTAGGAATACTGTGGGCCGCATGGATGGTGATCTTGATGCCGCGGCCGCCTATGGGCAGGAAAGTCCCCTTGTTCAGGGCCCGGAAGGCATTTAAAAATGCTTCGTACCCCTGCTCGTTGAAGACTTTTATGAGGCTCAAAATCTCCTCGTCGGTCGTATAGCTGTCGACCGTGAGCTTGATCTTTCTTATGCTCTCCATGGTTTGCTGGCCTCCTTGAAGGAGCCGGGCCTCGAATTCCTCTTTTTCCGCAAACGAGGCGCTCAAACCGAGAGAGAGCGTCAGGATCGCCCAAGCCGATAAGCCAACGATGACCCGCTTTTGCATTTT
>Ga0136653_10001787_pt1 | contig 11749 bp, 6 predicted proteins | sample LakKivw275mmetaG_FD_94866 | JGI IMG/M metagenome (GOLD analysis project Ga0136653, IMG submission 94866) | Anoxic lake water microbial communities from Lake Kivu, Rwanda to study Microbial Dark Matter (Phase II) - Lake Kivu water 275m metaG... | ecosystem: Environmental > Aquatic > Freshwater >... | reverse complement strand
TGCCAAGACCTTGTGCCATCGTAGCCATCATCATCTTGACACCCGACTTAGATGCAGCGTAGTCAACCTGGGCGGTACCCGCTCTGATGGTGGCGAGCGACGTGATGAAGATGATCCTGCCGCCCTTGCCCCGCGCGATCATCTGCCTGGCCGCTGACCTGCTGGTAAAGAACGCTCCATTGAGGTTTATATCAATGGTCTTTCGCCACGTGGCTTCGTCTATGTCCATGAACTCGACGAACGGGCAAACCCCTGCGTTCGCGACCACGACATCCAGCGATCCAAGCTCCTTGGCCGTCCTCGCGATCATCGCGTCAATCGACGCGCTGTCCACAACGTCGCAGTACATAGCGACAGCTTTGCTGCCAGTTTCGGCCTCGATACGGGCTGCCGACTCGCGCGCGTGCTCTTCGTTGATGTCGGAGATGACGACGGTAGCGCCTTCGGTCGCAAGCCTGTGTGCTATTCCATAGCCGATGCCTCGGGCCGACCCAGTTACGACGGCTACCTTGCCTTTGAGCGGTGTTGGGTTCATATTCGATTCCTCACTCAAATGCTGTTGTTGGGGATATTCCTATGTTTCGCGGACGTTTGTCCCGAAGCAGGTTGGGCTGGTCTTCGGGGCACGCGCCCACGAAGCATTCATCTGAGTCTTCTCCATCGCCCCGCATGTTTCCTTCTGCCGCGGTGTCCTTTCGACTCCGCCCAGGGACCGGGCTCGCGGTCACTGAGCGAAGTCGAAGTTCCGTGCAATCGGGCGTCTTGGGCTAGAACACAACCAACGCTGCAAACTCCGTCACTGCCCTTCATTTGACTCCAGCCGAGTCGATTTGATAGGGTATGTGAGTTTGCGAGCGTCGTCGGCTGGAAAGAGGCAGTCTCTTATGTTGTACGCCAGAAGTTCTTTAGCGGCAACGATGTCGGTCGTGGCAATGGCTGTGGGATTGTGTGCGGGCGCGTCCGTTGCTTCTATACTTTCCGACAGGCAAGTATCCGCACCGGCCTGTGCGGATCACTCTGACCCAAACGCGGCAGGCTCCCTTGCGGCCGCTATCGCCAGGATGGGCGGCAAGGCCGCTCAGATCACTCTGTTCGGTGACGGAACCTACGAAATCAAGAGCAGTATGACGGTTCCCAGGAATATCACTCTGCGTTTCGAGAACGGAGCCGTGCTGTCTGTGCCGGCAGGTATATCGCTTACGATTGACGGCGGGATCGACGCCGGTATGCAGCAGATATTCTCTGGCGAGGGAACTGTGACGGGCAAGATCAAGGTTCCTCACACCTACCCGCAGTGGTTTGGCGCGGTCGGCGATGGCGCTGCCGATGATACGCTGGCTGTTCAGCGCGCTATCGATCTGGCGTGTAGAAGCGGGGTGTTGTGCGTAAACCTGGCCAGCGGGAAGTACCGCATCACCAGGACACTCGACTGCACGAACACCCGAGCTCTCGGAACCATCTCACGAGACGGGCTGAGAATCTTCGGTTCTTCGTTCGTGGGCACTGCTCTCATCGGTGAGACCGGCGACGGCCGCGCGGTAATCGAGACCAGCGGCAGCCAGTGGCTCACTCTGCATGAGTTCATGATCACTACCGGCAGGAACAATCCTAGCACTGTGGGCCTGTTCACCGGCGTGCCCAAGATCCTGCCCCAGTCACAGAACCAGACCTATCATCTCTATATAGGCTTGGGCGACGACCCTGCGGCCAACGACGGGCAGGGCTCGATAGCTGTATGGAACTTCGGCGCCGAAGAGCATACCTACGACAGGATGTACATCCACGCGAATCGTCCGGTTGTACTCTCAGCTTACAACGGCTCGCAGGGGTTCACATACAAGAACTCGTACGTCGAGCTGCTGGAGGTCCATTCTCTGGGTGTGACGACGTTCACGGGCGAGTGCTTCCTTGCCTGCCTGAACAAACGGTTTCCCGCGGTGACGACCGTTGATATCAACTCATTACATATGCAAAACACCTACATTGGCGTGACTTTCGGCGCAGAAGGCAAGAACACCTGTGCGTTTGATGTTCGCGGGGTTCTGGATGGCTTCACCTATGCCGGGACCATTGAAGGCTATGCCGGTTTCGCCAGAGTTGGCGGCAGTATCACCGGAGCCAATGTGACAGCGACGTTCGGCGGCTTGATCGATCCAACTGAGGCTGTACTTGTGATGGGTGACGCTGGCAGGATAGTCAACTCCGACATGAAGTTCCAGCATAACGAACAAGGCAAGCGCCCTATGTTCAGGCAGGAGAATCCGGAATCTAAGGCAAACGCACTGCTGAACACTACAATCAAGTCAAACCAGAGCCCTGAGTGGACAACGATGTCCGAGACAATGAAATCCAACTCGGTCAACTCTGAGGTGCTGGCAGCTCCGCGTTGATCTCTGGCGGTAACTGACCGACCTGGAGCCGTTCTTCGACAACGGAAATGGGGTTTGAATATGACACACGCGACACCCGAAAGACGATGCTCCTCAACGGTATATGAGGACGAAAACGCGTTTATGCAGGGTTGGCTGGCCGACATGCTTGACCACAAGAGGGCCGTCTTCTCTTTCCAGTTTGACGGCCGATCGTCGGAGGAGATTCTGGCGTCCCCGCCTTCTGAGCATACAACGGGTGACTGGGTTGATGGTGTTCGCCTCCATACTCTGATCTGGCGAGATGAGGCGACCGGACTGGTCTGCACACTCGAAGTCACCGAGTATCGTGACTTCCCCGCAGTGGAATGGCTCGTCCGGTTCAGGAACGATGGCACAACTGATACGCCGGTTCTCTCGGATGTTCAAGCGGCCGACCTATGCTGGAAAGGCGCTGGGCCCGGATATCCCATCCTGCACCGGGCACGAGGCTCAGACGAGCGCCCGGACGACTTCCAGTACATGAGCGAGGAAATGTGGGGGCTTCGATCCACAGGCCGCACCGCCCGCATGACATCCGGCATCGGAGAAACGTGTATGGCTCAGAACCGAGACGGCCGATCCTCCGTTGAATGGCTCCCGTTCTTCAACCTTCAGACCGGTGAAGACGGGCTGGTCGTGGCCATAGGCTGGTCTGGGCAATGGGCCGCCGAGTTTGTTCACGATGGGCAGCAGAACGTGCGCGTCACGGCAGGAATGGAGTACACGAACTTCAAACTGCATCCTGGCGAGAGCGTTCGCACGCCGAGGATCGTGCTCCTTTACTGGCGTGGCGAGCCCATCCACGGTCACAATATGCTTCGACAGTTTATACTGCGGCACCACACGCCCCAGCAGGATGGCAAGCCAATTCAAGCTCCGATATGCAATGGCTCCTGGGGCGGCACTAATACCGAGGGCCACTTGGAACTGATCAACACGATCGCGGAGCACGGTCTCGCTTATGACTACTATTGGATCGACGCGGGCTGGTATGGCACGTCAACCGAGCCGTGCCCCGATGTGTTCCACGGCGAGTGGTGGAGAGTAGGCGACTGGCGCGTCAACAGGAACTACCACCCGGAAGGATTGCGACCGATCAGCGACGCCATACACCGGGCGGGAATGAAGTTTCTTCTCTGGATCGAACCCTTGCGAGCGAACATGGGCACGCCCGTGACGGTGGAGCACCCCGACTGGTTCCTGACCCTTACCGGCGCACCCGCTGAGCCTGACGAAAGCCTTCTGCTCGACCTGGGCAATCCGGAAGCCAGGCAGTGGGCAACCGAAACGGTTTCATCTCTGATAGCCGAAAATGGCATCGACTGCTATCGCGAGGATTTCAACTTCTTCGGCAGCGGGCAGGCATTCATAGCCAGGGACACGACGGATCGGACGGGCATCACGGAGATTCGGTTCGTAGAGGGGCTGTACGCTTTCTGGGATGAGTTGCGCAGGCGGCATCCGAACCTGCTGATCGACAACTGCGCCAGCGGGGGCCGCCGAATCGACCTTGAGACCATAAGCCGCAGCATCGCTCTGTGGCGTACGGACTACAACTGCTTCCCAGACATCAACCCCGACGCATTTCAGGTTCATTCTTGCGGGCTGGCGTATTGGGTGCCTCTGAACGCCATCAGCCCGGCCGCCAGGATAGGCGACACATACCGGCTTCGCTCAGCTCTGTCAGCGGGACTCGTGTTTTCACTGGAAGAATTCGGCATGTCTGCCGTTCCCTCAGACGAGGCGAGTGCGTGGGCCTGGGTTCGCAAGATGATGGACGAGTACCGCCGAGCACGACCATACTGGTACGGAGATTTCTATCCACTGATGTCGTGCTCGCTTGCGCCGGATACCTGGATGGCCTGGCAACTGCACCGCTCTGACCTGGACGAAGGTGTTGTGCTCGCGTTCCGGCGGCCCGAGAGCCCGTTGGAAACGGCGTCATTCGATCTGCGTGGTCTGGGCACCGGTGCCGAGTACGACTTCGAGGACGCTGATTCGGGGGCTCAATGGCGTGCCTCGGCAGGCCAGTTGGCGAAACCTGGACTTCAGATCACCATCCCGGAGCGCCGACAGTCACGGATGCTGTTCTACAAACGTATTACGGCGGGTTGAGTTCAGAAGCCCACCGCCAGGCCACCCAAGCGGCACGATGTGCTGCTAACGATCATAGCATCTCAAACCAATGCTTGATCTTCAGCGCCATGAGTTGCCGCCGTAAGTGAAGGAAATCGTCGTAAGGGGGAATCACTCCGTCGAGCAAGGATTCTGGGAGGCAGTGCATCCGCAGGTTTGCCTTCATATCAACGATATCTGTAATGCCCCCATACTTGATCGGGCCGCCGGCGCACTGTTCCGCCAACTCGCGGAAGTATTCCTGTGGGGCCTTGCCGCCTATCGCAATGTTGATCTCGCTCTGCGCCAAAGCGAAATTCGCAATCTGGTTGTAGCGTCCACGTGGCAGGCCCTGGACCTTAAGGTACTTCTTGGGAAAAAGGTGATGCACGTCGCTTCGGTTCAGCAGTAGGTCCGTCACGCAGATATCGCGAGAGAGGAAGCCTTTGTCGCCGAGTTTTACCTGCGCTGCTTGATAAGCGCAGAAATATGGGCTCTGGCCCGAAGAGGTGTCCATGAGTTGCGGCAGCATCCCGGTCCAGAAACTACTCGGAAGCTCGCTCTCCAGCACCGCCTGAGCGTACACGCCAAGTCCGTGCGCTTCGATCTGGCGAATGTCAAAGTCAAAGGCCGTCTCTGGGCTGCCGGTATAACGCCCTCGAAGCACGGACATCGCATACCAACGTCGCACTAGCCTCTCCAGTTCGGCAGCGGGTATGCTCTCAGCTCGCCCGCGGAGGTAAAGGATATAGGCAAAGTTGACAGCATTCCGACCTCCGATCAGGTCACTGGTTACAAATCCAGCAGAACGCAGAATCATTGTGATACGATCGAAGTGCGTCTTGTTGATGAAAGCTAACACACCCTTTTTCAGACGAGCGAAAGACTCCTCGGCTACCGCTTCTTCGTATTGCTTGGTCTCGAAGTTGCGACCCGAGACCAACGCGACGAGATCCTGCAGCCTGCCACGACGGAACTCCGAGGTGAATGCTACACGGAGCATGTCCGTGTAAGTGGGGTCGTAGATATCGTCGTTCACGTCCTTGAGCCACCGCATGGCAGGCAGGAATTCGGAGGCGGCAAATGTCTTGTCGTTCTTCTCAATGGCTGACAGAAACTCCGGCGCTGCAGCAAGGTGACAGAAGTAGTCAATTGCCTTGCGCAAGAGGTTGCCACCGTAGATCTCATTGACCGAGATTTTCGACATCGCAAAATCAGCCTGCGAGAGCTCAGTTCCCGCGGAGTTTACTCGAATAAAGATCTCGGTAACAGTCTCGATGTCAAGGTCGTCAGACAGTTCAATGACTCCGACGTGATTGTTGGTGATTTTGCGGAGCTTCTCCAGTACAAGAGACACCGATCTACGATCGGCGACAGGATTCTTTTCGGCGTAGATGTCCGTTAGTTCGGTCACGCTGGCGTCTGGGTGGAAGACCTCAGCTATATCTCGAATCCAGGCGGGATCTTTGCTGATAGCTGGGTTTGAGACCTCGAAATCCTCGGTTTGTGGGTGAAACGCGATCCGGATGCGCACGGTCTCGTAGTCCTTGGTGAGAACGTCTCTACCTAGCAGTGCTGCGATCAGTGCCGTGACACGCTGTTGCCCGTCGATGAGGATGCGCTTCCCCGCCGCTGAGGTCCCGTCCTTCAACTTCACCGTGGGGTTGCGCCAAGCGATCAGATATCCAACCGGGTACCCTCGATACAGCGAATCCAGTAGATTCCGAACCTTGGTCGAATCCCACACAAATGGACGTTGAATCTCCGGGATGGCGATCTCACCGGACTTGACCCAAGCGAGGAGGGTGTCAATCGGGTGTGGTGTGACGGAATAGCGTTGTGTTGACATGGCAGTGGTTCCTTCCAAGTACAGTATGAAGAGAAATGGCAGGTGTGAAACTAGGTTGTTGCGCTGTCGCTGGTTCCATAGAATGCTCACTTCATAGTTCAAAAGTCTATCGGTAATATCCTTCTGCTGGCGCGTTTGAAGGTCGCTGACTACCTTGAGGCACGGGACTTCGCTAACCTGTCCATAGAGCAGTCACTCTTGCAGGAATGAACCGCTCCGTTGTCGAAATCCCTAATATGATGTCAATTGCATAGCGTACAACGACACCCAAATCAGCGATGGCAGCAGCGGACTCCAGTCAACTCCAGACACGCGCACCAGGAGAGCAAACAATGAACTGCGCACATAACACCAGACTTTACGTTGCGACGGACGGGAATGACGCGTGGGGAGGGTCTCTCGCCTCCCCAACCGCAGATGCGTCTGATGGCCCGCTGGCTACAATCATGGGTGCGAGAAGGAAAGTCAGGGAGCTGGCTGATGCTGGCAAACTGAAATGGCCAGCGGAGGTTTGCGTCAGGGGAGGGATATACCCCGTATCTGCCCCAATCACCTTTGGCCCGGAAGACCACTTCCCTGTGACTTACCAGGCCTATGAAGATGAAACCGCAATCATCAGCGGAGGCAAGCGCATCACTGGTTGGGAGAAGACCACAGTGAATGGCTGCAAGGCGTGGATGGTTCTTCTGCCCGAAGTGGCTTCCGGCGACTGGTATTTCCGCAGCCTCTACGTGAACGGGTCCAGCCGCAAACGGCCCAGGACGCCAAAGGACGGCTTTCTGAGACCAGTCGGTATCCCCGGCCTGCCGGAACCCATCGACAAAGGCACACACATCTACAAGGGAACAAAGTCGTTCTACGCACGCAAAGGTGATATCGACGGCTCGTGGCGAAACCTCCAGGACGTGGAGGCAATCGTGATGCACTGGTGGGTCGACGAACGAATGCCCATAGCCTCGTATGACGAATCCACCGGTTTGCTGATCTCCACAAAGGAGTCGAGGATGGTCCTGCTCGATGATGTCGAGCAGGACTACGCCCGCTACCGGCTGGATAACGTGTTTGAGGCGCTCACCGAGCCCGGAGAGTGGTACCTCGACAGGTCTGACGGCAGACTCTACTACATCCCGCTTCCGGGTGAGGAGCCGGAGACTACCCAGGTGTACGCCCCAGTGTGCGACCAACTGCTGAGGATGGTTGGCGATCCGGACACTAACCGGCTTGTCGAGTTCGTATCGTTCAAAGGGATTAGTTTTGCGCACACGGATTGGAAGCACGCACGCGATAAGTATGCGGGAGACGCGCAAGCCGCGGTTTCGGTTCGAGGGGCAATATATCTGGAGGGTGCGCGCAACTGCAGCTTCGAAGATTGCACCGTCAGCCAGATAGGTCAGTACGGGTTGGACATAGCCGACGGATGCTCGGGGATACGGGTGGTTGGATGCGAAATCTCCGACATCGGAGGAGGCGGAGTGAGAGTGGACGGCTCTAATGCAGTCGGCCCGCCGTGCCGCCGAACCGGGGGCAACGTTATCACCGACAACCATATACACCACGCCGGTCTCATCTATGTGAGCGCGGTAGGGGTATTCCTAAAGGACACATTTGGGAACCGCGTTCAGCACAACCACATTCACGACCTGTTCTACAGCGGAATCTCGTGCGGATGGGTCTGGGGCTACTCCGAAAACGTCTGCAGGGATAACCACCTGGACCACAACCTGATACACGACCTGGGATTTGGCCTGCTCAGTGACATGGGTGGAATCTATACCCTCGGCGTCCAACCCGGCACAACTATCAAAGGCAACGTGATCTACCACGTCGAGCGGGCGGTCTATGGAGGCTGGGGAGTATACCTGGATGAGGGTTCCAGTCATATAGTGGTGGAAGACAACATCTGCCATCACCTGAGCAGCCAGGGGTTCCACCAGCACTATGGCAGAGAAAACATCGTCCGCAACAACATCTTCGCGTACAACCGCGAGGCCCAAGTGGCTATGAGCCGCACCGAACCACATATCGGACTTACTCTTGAGAGAAACATAATCGTTACCGATGGCCAGCCGTACTTTGCGTTCCAGCCCATTCCTCCGGAAGGGTTGCCAAAATGCATCTCAGACCTGAACGTTATCTGGAACTGTGCCGGTGGAGACGTGCCATGGGGCGGATCTACCGACAGGGACGGACACGGTAACGTGATCGTCAGAAACACCGTAACGCTGCAGGACCACTTGGACGCGGGACACGACATTCACTCGGTCTTCGCTGATCCCAGATTCAAGGCGCCGGAAAACGGAGACTTCACGATTCCCGACGATTCTCCGGCCATCGCACTGGGTTTCAAGCCGATAGACACATCCAGTGTCGGCATAAGACCGAAGGATCGCCGGGACTAATGCAATTGACCATAGGCGAAATCTGGTGATATACTGATTCGGTAAAAGCAAAGACAGGTTTGAAGATTGGCCGTCCGTTTGAGGCGGCCCACCATGGAGGTATACCCAACCGTGTCAGGACATTCCAAATGGCATAACATCAAAATCCGCAAAGGCAAGCAGGATTCAATCCGCGGCAAGCTGTTCACGAAGCTGGCCCGCGAGATCATCGTCGCGGCCAAAGAAGGCGGTGGGGCCCCGGACACCAACCTCCGGCTGAGGATGGCAATGCAGAAGGCTCGGGAAGCCAGCATGCCTCAAGACAACATTAAGCGCGCGGTGCAGCGAGGCACAGGCGAACTTGATGGAGTCAGCTACGAAGAAGTTTTCTACGAAGGATACGGGCCATCCGGTGTGGCAGTGATGGTTGCCTGCCTGACGGACAACCGAAACCGCACAGTGGCCGAACTGCGCAACATCTTCTCCAAATCCGGGGGCAACCTCGGCGAGAACGGAAGTGTCGCGTGGATGTTTGACGCAAAGGGACTGGTGCAGGTACCAGCGGACGGCACGACAGAAGACGATGTGATGGTGGCTGTGTTGGACGCCGGCGCGGAGGATATCCGTGTGGACGAGGACGTAATCGAGGTTGTCTGCCCGCAGGACAAACTGGCAATGGTGCGCGATGCGGCCCTGGAGGCCGGACTCAACGTCACCTCCGCGGAACTCACCAGAATCCCTCAGAACACCATTCGCATTGAAGATTCCAACGAAGCCCGGAAGATTCTCAGGCTTATGGACGCTCTGGATGACAACGACGATGTGCAGCAGTCTTACGCCAACTTCGATATTCCCGATGAGATAATCCAGGAAGTCGCCGGCTAGGGCCGCGCTGTCCGCGTCACCGCTGCCGGTGCCGCTTCGCCCAGGAGAAGAACTATGCCTGACGATGAAAACAGAGTCGACCTTAATGACCTGACAGGTGACTTGCTCAAAGACATCGAGTCGGCGACCAGTGCGGTCAAGCAGGAAGCTGACAAGCAAAAGGCCAAAGACGCCAGATCGGCTTCACTGGCCAAGTCGAAACGGATGTACATTCTGGTGGCGGTCATAGCGGCTCTCGTGCTCGCTGTGGTCGCTTTTGTCCTTGTCGGGAGAGGACCAGAGCAACAGACTCCCGGCAATACCGGACAAGGCTCGATGGGCACGAACAATGTGCCGCCGCCATCGAACTACACACTACCCGGCGTAGTTCCCACCAGGCCTCAGCCAAGACCGGCGATACCTCAACCCATTCGTCCACAACCAAGCGAGGACTACGGAGACTCGACAAGCGGGGGCGTGTCTGATTCGATGTAGCGGAGCCTGAGTGCAGTCCACCTCATATGCTACGCGATGTCTATTCCTGGTAAGAGCTCAGTCTCGCTGAGTACGTCGTCATGCCGGACTTGATCCGGCACCCATCCGGAGAAGGGATGGGTCCTGAAGCAAGTTCAGGATGACGTGGTTTCTCACATAGTCTGAGCTCTTACTATTCCTGTGGGCTGCCGTCAAGTTCCGCAAGTCTGTCTCGCAGCGCCTGCACGCTGGTAGACATATCGGTCTGCGCTTCCTCGATTAGACGGGCGGAAACGATAATCCTGGACTGCATTATCGGAACCTGTGTGGAATCGCCGCTGGCCGCATACTGCTTCGCCATGGAGGCAATTGTCTGTCTCTCTTCCAGGGCTGCGGTCAGTTTGTCCCTTGCAGGAACCATCTCCGCCGCCAGGGCCATAGACTCCAGTCTCTCTATCGCAGTTTCCAGACTGTAAGCTCTCAAGATCTTACCGATAGCCTCGGTGTCTCGTGAACCAAGTGCTTCATTCAACTGAGAGGAAAGAGCGTTACTCTCGGCAACAATGGTCTCCGCCGCATCTTGAAAGGCAATGGCGTCGGCAAGGTTCGCACGGACGCTCTGGGCGGTGACGGCCGGCTTGCGCTGGGCACTTGGCGCCTGATGTGAACTGCTCAGGGTGCGCATCGGCCCAATTACTGCCACACCCGCCAGAGCCATTGCGGCAAGAATGCCGATCAGCACAAGGGTAGCGGTCTTGCTTGACGATGCCGGTTTCTCCGGTTTCGGGAGTCTGGGATTGGGGCGGAACTCCGTCGCCAACTGGGGCGCAGGCTCGCAAGTGTCCTCAGTGTCTGAGGGTGGCCTGTCCCCCCTGGCTGCCGCTTCAGCGCCGTCAAGTCTTTCGTCCAGTCTCTTCAAATCGCCGAGATCATAGCGTTCACTCGCCGGTGAAGTGGTTGGTCTAGACTCAGAGTCTTCTGTCTGGCCAGAGCCGCACCCTGCAGGTTGCGTGTCCGGTTCGGCCTCATCTGCAACAGACTCGGCAAGCGCAGGTCTTTCGTCTGCAGCGGGATCGGGCACGGGGTACAGCGAGCTGGCTTCTTGTGGTGCGGCAGTGGCCGCGGGCTCTTCTACGCGACCGGTTATGTCCGCGTAGATCTCATCCGCGAGCGACCGTCTCACCAACCCAGGCGAGGACTGCGGCGACTCAGCCTCGGGTTCAGGTGCGGTTGGCTCAGTCACATCAGCCTGCTGCGCAGGATCAGTCTGCGCCGATTTCGACGCGCCTGCTCTGCGCGGACGGACTCCTGATACGGGATCATTGGCGGCACTGGAGTCCGGTGTTGCCGGAGCTTCAGGAGCGTTTGCAGGCGGTGGGTGAATGCGTTCGATGTCGATCCGCATCGCCTCACTGATTCGTTCTACGATGCTTTCAGCCTGCTTCACCCTCTTGTCACCGCTAAACACTACAAGGTTCATTGGCGCTTGTCCGGGCGAAGCGGGAGGGGCGGACTTGGAGAGTATCTGGATGACGGCACCCATCGGTCCCCGGCGCAGCCTTATGCCGGTGACTGACTCGTAGTCAAACGAAGCGGTCTTCTCGGCGTTCATCTCGCCGGCGGCCGCAAGTCCGATCTTCACAACGATCAGTCTGGAG
>Ga0136653_10001786_pt1 | contig 11749 bp, 12 predicted proteins | sample LakKivw275mmetaG_FD_94866 | JGI IMG/M metagenome (GOLD analysis project Ga0136653, IMG submission 94866) | Anoxic lake water microbial communities from Lake Kivu, Rwanda to study Microbial Dark Matter (Phase II) - Lake Kivu water 275m metaG... | ecosystem: Environmental > Aquatic > Freshwater >... | reverse complement strand
TCCGAAGCGAGGGCGACCGTCTGTTTGAAGCTGTGGCCGAGGCTGTCGAGATCGGCGAACAGGCCGAGATCAGGGTCGAGGTTGCCCACCTCAAGCTAGCTGGTTATCGCAATTGGGATAACGTTGGTCAGCTCATTACCATGCTGGAGGATGCCCAAGCTCAAGGTGTCCGCCTGGGCTGCGATCAGTATCCCTACCACGCAAGCTCCACCTGGCTGGCGGCCATGCTGCCCTACTGGGCTCAGGCCGGCGGAGCCAAAGCGATCGCCGAGCGTCTGCGTGCCCCGGATGTACGAACCCAGCTCAGGAAAGACTGGGAGGAGAACCGCATCGAGTGGGAGGAACGCGGCAGCATGCGCGACTGGACTGATATCCTGGTCAGCAGGTGCGACACCCGGCCAGAAGTGCTGGGCAAAAACATCGCTGAGATTGCCGCAGCAGAGGGAAAAGATCCGCTGGAGGCCGCCTTCGATCTGATCGTGGTCAGCGAAGGACAGGCCGATGGTGTGTGGTTCGACCAGTCGGAGGAGAACGTGCGGACCTTGATGCGCCATCCGATGGTGGTGGTGGGTAGTGATGGGTCGTCCAGGTCACCCCACGGGGTGCTAGGCCAGCACAGACCTCACCCACGCAGCTACGGCACGTTCCCCCGTGTGTTAGGACGTTACGTGCGCGAGGAGAAAGTGCTCTCGCTGGAGGAGGCGGTAAAGAAAATGACCTCCATCACGGCGGATCGCTTCGGCCTGACCGATCGGGGAGTGATCCGCGAAGGTGCGTGGGCCGATGTGGTCTTATTCAACGCCCAAACCGTCGTTGACAGGGCGACCTTCACCGACCCACATCAGTACCCGGCAGGCATCCCCTACGTCATCGTCAATGGCGTAGTGGTAATTGATCAGGGGCAACATACTGGCGCTCTGCCCGGACAGGTGCTCTGATACCAAGACTACCGATCAAAAAGAGGAGAGGCAGTGAAAGTTACCATTGTGACAGAGGCTGAGATTCGAAAATGCGGGGGATGGACCAGGAGGCAATCGCGGTCGTCGAAGAGGGCTTCACACACTAGCACTAGTCTGCGACCTGAAATCACAGTGTTTCCGCCTGGGTGAGCTGCCTGCTGGCCTACCAGAAGGCAATGGGAAAGGGGCTGGGGCTGCACATTCAGGTCTGAACAGGCAAGGCTCAATACCTGATGAACTGAAGCTGAGCTTGTTGATCCAATTACTGACAGGAGTTACGCAGTTGTCCTTCAGAGGGTGGGTTTGACCGCGGAGCACGCGGAGCACGCTGAGATTTCCTGGATTGTCTCTGCGCACTCCGCGTTCTCGGCGGTAAATAAGTTCTGACTGCGTAAGTCCTGTTACTGAGCATGGAGGAGGTTTATGTTTGGACTTAGGGATATCTTAACTGCCCGACGGAATGTAAGCGGTTTGATCAGGAGGACGCCCTTGCAATACTCCTTCCTTCTCAGCCAGAGGGTGGGGTGCGATACCTATCTGAAGTTAGAGAACTTACAGCAGACAGGTGCTTTCAAGGTGCGCGGGGCCATTAACAAGATGGTCAGCCTATCTGCTGAGGAGAGGGCCAAGGGGTTAGTGGCGGCCTCGTCGGGGAACTTCGCTCTGGGAGTGGGCTATGGAGCGCGGGCCTTAGGCCGGCTGCCGACAAGCATTTTCATGCCGGTCAATACCCCGCTCGCCAAAGTGAACAAGCTCAAGGAGTTCAACGTTGAGATCTTACTGCGTGGCGAAAGCTACGAGGAAGCCTATGACGTATCCAAAGAGTTCCAGCGCGAACGCGATTTAACGTACCTCCATCCTTACGATGACCCCCTGGTCATCGCCGGCCACGGGACCATAGGCTTAGAGATAATGGAGGATTTGCCTGAGGCCGAGGCCCTGATCGTGCCCATTGGAGGCGGGGGGCTAATCGCTGGGATCGCCGTGGCGGCAAAGGCCGTGAATCCCAGGGTGAAGATCATCGGCGTGCAGCCCGAGGCCTCGCCGGCGGCCTATCTATCCCTCAAGGAGGGACGTTGTTATGAGAGGTACGAAGCCGGGCCCACCATTTGTGAGGGCTTAGCCGGGGGTTTCGGCATCGTGCCTTTCCAGATCGCCAGGGACCTCATTGACAAGGTGGTCATCGTCAGCGAGGAAGAGATCTATGAGGCCATCTACACTCTGTTGGATCTGACCCAGTTGGTGGTGGAGGGCTCCGCAGCGGTGGGGGTAGCCGCTTTGCTCTTCGACAAGGTGAACTTGAAGGGCCGGAAGGTAGTGGCGGTGATCTCAGGCGGCAACATTGACGCCAATTTATTGTTCGAGATACTGGAGGAGCGCCTGCAATGACGAGGAGGAGGGTGATGAGGGTTTTAGCCCTGGGGGGCAGGAATGCAGGGGAGTGCTGTGGCCTTCAACAATACAAGGAGGAGTCAGAGATGACTCCTCTTTGTGGTTGTGCGCCCAGCATGGGCATTGACCAAGGGGTGCAAGTCCCCTATGGAGGTTGATTGCGCCAATTTCAGGGTGGGCTAAGCGTCTTTAGTCCTTCGGCGATATAGAACAGGTCATTGCGAGGCAAATTGCCGCTGAGTGTAATCACTCGTCCGTTTTCATCCCAGATCAGTGTGCTCAGATCGGGTTCAGCTTCAACCAAGAAGGCCTCTCGGCTCCGCACGAACACTTTTTCGCTGGGTTCGCTGACAGGCGGCAAGAGCTGTGAGCCTTCGGGCAAGGTGGTTTCCTGCAACTCCAAGTGCTGATCGGCTCCTGCATACTCTAGAACGATGGATTGTTGTTTACCAGCTGGCAGCAACTGGGCATTATCGAATTTCACACCTGGTGGCAATGTCGCAGAGTCTGGTATTAGCAGCGGAAATGCCACTGCCGCTTGTGCGCTTTCTAGAGTATGCAGTTCTACCGGTGTTGATACGGCGGTAGGCGACGGAGGCACTGGCACCACATGACAGGCAGACGCCAGAAAACTTACCGCAAGCATAATGCCAGCGACCATAGAAAAGATGGAACCGGTTGGTTTCATGTACGGTTACCTTTGCGCGCACTCGTGTTTCCACAAATCAGCACCCGAAGGCACAAGTCGCCCTCGGGTGCTGATTTCAACTTCCACCAGCGGGCCAACCCCGTCAAAGACCAGCTATTTGTCTGCTAACGCAGTCTGGGCTGCCCGAGGAAGTTTGTCCTTAAAGATGTGGACCTCGGCCTGACTCACTAGTTGCCTTTCAAGCTCGTCTGCATAGGCCATGCGCCTTTCTTCGATGAGCTGCGCACGAGCTGACACCTGTACCTCTTCGGCGCTGACGGCCACCGACTTGAGCACCAGGTAAACAACAGCCGTGCCATCCGTTCGCTCAAATAGCCCCATGACACCTTCTGGCTTGTCTAGCGCATCACGAGCGTAGTCGGGGAGTTCATTCGCCTTATCTGCGAAGCGGAACTTCTGGTGCACAAACTCACCCGGTCCGCGGTTGCCCAGTCGCCTGGCATAGCCATCGAAAGTGGTCGTGAATTGCTCAGGGAGCTGGGTGGCTGCCAGGGACTGAAGTTCAGCATACGTTGATCGTGCCGCGGCGACATCCCGGAAGTCAATGGGGATAAGCACAATGGCGTTCGGTCCAGGTTGTTTGGCGAGGTAGACGTCTACCTCTTCCTCAGAAGGGAGGGGCGTTTCATCACTTAGAGCCTGGTACAGCTTGTCAATCAGCAGACCCTCACGGTAAGCAGCGACCATACGCTCCTCGAACTGCTGGCTACTCATGTCAAAGGCATTGGCCTCGTCTTGGAGCATCTGTGCCAGTTCAGGCGACTGCTCAGCACTAGCTTTTATCTGCACCAGGTAGGCGCGTGCTTCCTGCTCACTCACTGTAAGGCCCCGTCGGCGTGCCTCTTGAATGAGCACCGTGTTGCGAATGATCTGATCCATCGCTTGGCGATAGGCCTCAGAGTCATCCAGCGGCATCTGGCTGCTGGCCTGCAGCACTATCTTGGTGCGCTCTAATGTGTTCAGGCTCACGGGATCGGCATTGATGGTAGCGATAACAGCATCACCACCTTGGATCGGGCGGCTAGCAACGCCCAAGATATCGCCTATGGAGACATTTTGTGCTTGCACCACTATGGCGACGACAACCACGAGAATCACTCCTACGATCACGATCAAGCTGCGGAGCATTCCATGTTTCTTCATATTGCACCTCTCACCAGTTCTGGTTTGGGATATGCTTTCGCTACGATCGCTGCAGCGTCTACCGCGGCGATCGCTGGAGTCAGTTAGAAGGTAACCGACGTCGTATGGGTAGCGCTTAGAGAAGGGATGCAACGGGTGGTAAAGTAGGTATAGCTCTTGAAACGACCCTTGCCGAAGAGCAGGTCAGCCAGTAGTCCGTGTCACTGTGGTAATTGCGACACACACTGCTGGGATCACACCATGCGCCTGTCGAGAACCATCCACTGATCGTAACCTGACCACTACTGGTCTCAAAGTATGTGCTCCCTTTGGACCAGTCGTGGTAGCCGCACAAGGAGGACTTTGGATAGACTACTCCTCCGAAATTTTCCCAGTAGGTTACACGATGGTAAGAATCCACATAATAGTATTCGACGTAGACGTCGGCCTTGTGATTGGCTGGGATTGGGACACAGACTCCTGATCCGCAATAAGATGTTCCATCAATCCAGTTGCCACTACCACTGACACCGGAGGCTAATGTTGGCGTGATCATCAGCACAAACAGCAGAGCAGCACCCAAGATGAGCATCACGTAGCGAGCCATCCGTCGAACGGGAGAACACATCTTATACCGTGGTTGCGTTTGCATGTGGAATTCCTCCTTCCCAAGACACCTGAAGTTCTGAAGACTACCAGACCGCCTTTGTTGACCGTCTTGATCACCCTGGCGCTGGTCACGCTACATGCTGTTGTTGCGAAGAGCACCTCCTGCTACCGGTGGGATACTACAATCGTGGATCATTCACTTTCTATTATACCACATTTTCGCCGCCTGTGGGTGACAAATCGGTCCAATTTGCCGAATGGCCGGTCCCAGTTTTGAGACCGGCCATCAGGTTACTGGACCCCGAGCTCACTCTCGTCTGAAGGCATAGCCCACTCGTGGCACTGTCTTGACGTAGCGGGGTTGGGCGGGATCTGGCTCGATCTTGTGACGCAGACGATAGATCAGCCGCTTGAGCAAGGCCCCATTACCACTTTCGTACCCCCACACTTGGTCCAGCAGAGTATCGGTGCTCACGGGCTGGCCCTGGTGGACCATAAGGCGGTACAAGAGGCGGAACTCCAGGTTGGCTAGATGTACTTCCCTTCCATCCGGCAAATGAACAGCCCTCGTGTGAGGGTCCAGGGTCAGCCCCTGGCCATTCAGACTGACCAGGGCGCTGAAAGGCATCATACGTGCCCAACGCAGCCACGCCTTGACTTTGGTTGCTACTACCCTTGGGCTGACGGGCCAGATCAGGCAATCATCCACGCCGGCGGCGTAGGCACTGAGAAGCCTGGCCTCGTCGGCACGGTCGGACAGTAGGACGATGGGGATTACTGTCTCTTCCCTCAGGCGCCGGGTCAAAGCCAGCCCGTCCAGGCCTGACCCCTCGCCAATCACGATGACGTCCGGGATATCCGAAGCCCATAGCGTCAGCGCTTGCGCCTCATCCGCGACGGATATGGCTGAGATTCCTGCCCCCTGTAGTGCAGAGAGCACAAGGTTAGCCCGTTGGGCCTGCCGGTCAATCAGCAGGATCTTGTTGTCCATGCTTGCTACCTCCTGTTTATAGGTGCCCGTCACTTCACAAGTGACGGGCACCTCCAATGTGCCATTGACGCAGGTGGCTTTTTGACGACCCTACGATTCTGGCAAGGCGGGCAATTCGTCCATACCATACCGCTTCGCGGCCCTGGTCATAACAGCCCTCAACTCTTTGCGGACCTCGGCGGGCACTGCGGGGGGCTCGTACTTGGCGATCAGGGCCTGGGCTCGCTCACGGGCGCGCTGCACGATGTTCTTGGCCCCGCGATTCTCCCAGATGTTCTGAGAAGCCCGGTCAATGACCGCTGAGGGAATATACTGCTCTTCTTTGAACCACCTACGAGTGTGCTCGGTGGCCAGGAAGTTGCCGTGGTGTCCCACCTCCCGCATCAAGGCTGTAGCCAGACTCTCCTCGCGGGCTTCTACCCCAGCAAGCAAACGTTTAACCATGCCTATCACCTCAGCGTCTATGACCAGCTTCTCGAAGCTCAGCCCACTTTCGAAGTCGGACATGCCGGCCCTGCAAATTAGGTTGATTCCCGCCAGGGCACCCAAAACTGCCCCCATTGCTGACTCCAGACCAGCCTGGGCGTCCACGATTTTGGCGTCGCTCAGGCCCACGTAGCCGTGCGTGGGCAGTCCCAGGTATTTGCCTACCTGGGCGTTGGCGCAGTTGATCATCACCGTCTCGATAGAGCCCATGGGGGTGGTGCCCTCACGCATGTCGAACATGGCTGGCGAGCCGCCGTAGATGATGGGCGCGCCGGGGTTCACCAACTGGTGAATGACCACGCCACTCAGGGATTCAGCGATGTGCTGCACCACCGCACCAGCGATGGTGACCGGGGCGGTGGCTCCGGCCAGGGGCATGGAGATGAGCACCGCTGGCAGGCTCCATTTGGCACAGTCCATCAGGTTCTGACAGGTGATCTCGCTCCACAGAAGGGGCGGCGAGGGGCAGATGGCCATGGTGTTGACCGGTTTGGCGGCGATGGCCTCCTCGCTGCCGAAATAGGCCACCAGTAGGTCCTTCATCGGATACCAGCCCTCGATGCTGAACGCCCCGCCACAGAGGGGTTTCGTGCCATAGAGCAGCATCAGATAATAGCGGTAGCTGTCCGAAACCATTTTGGGCACGTCAGCACACAACAGCGAACCAGCCTGGGCATCAAGCTGGGGCAGGCCCTCCACCACCTGGATGAAGCGCACCAGGTCCTCGGTGACGGGAGGGCGGTACTCATCGGTGACGGGATCTATGATCTTTAGAGCGGTAGCGCCGGGGTAGAAATAGACGTTGTCCTGCCCCAGGTGCAGGCGTACCTCCCCCTTCAGGTCGTAGATGTCCACGCTCGTTGGGGCGGTCTTCAGCGCTTCCCCGATCATGTCCTGGGGTATCCTGGCAACCTTCTTCTCGAAGTCCACCGTGGCCCCGCTTTCGGCCAGGAGTTTCAAAGCACGCTCCCGATGTACCAGCACGCCGGGGTTCCACAACAGCTCATAGGCCTCAGCCACGATGCGTTCCACCAGTTCCTGTTCCAGGAGTTCCAGCTTCGGCCGCATGGCTCACCTCTCTGCCCCTTTTTTCTCCCCGTATAGCACCAGGTGTCTCGACATTCCCTTGACTGAAGGCTCCTTGCTCAACCTTAACACTAATTCAGTTACCTGACTAAAGAATCCTTCATCCCACTTTTTGGACTCTTGAACCTCTGGTGGGATATGTAACACATCCATCCAGCCACAAACAGCGTATATATCCAAAACTCTGATCCCCATTGTTTCCAACAAACCTCTTGCTTCTTCTTCGCTGACCGCTCTGTATTTCCCTTCATCATCGTAGACATAATCCGAACGTGACGTGATGAGCGCCAGAGCCGATGCAGGGTCTTCCGGGAATAGATCAATGGCTCCTCTGCATCTGTTGGTTAGATATGTTGAAATTCTTCCGCCTTTCTTTGTTACCCGTACAAGCTCTTTTACAGCCTCGAACCCATCCCCATTCCAGCAGAGCACAAAATCGAAACTTTGGTCAGCAAAACGAAGTTGGCGGACATCGCACTCCCCGATCTCTACTTTGTCCAGTAGCCCCTCTCTTAGCAATTTTTGTCTTGCCACACGGAGCATTGCGGGAGAGATATCGCATAGGGTAACGGAGTATCCCATCTTTGCCAAAGGGAGTGTGATCCTCCCCGTACCACCGGCGGCATCTAAGATCTTTGCATCTCTATTTTGGGGGAGATACCCTTTTAGCAACTCCCAGTCCATATAGTGCTCAACAGCGCCCCTAAAAGTCTCGTACCATTTATCATATCTCTCAGCCCGCTCGTCCCATCTCTTTCTAGCTCCTGCAATGTCATTCATTGAGAGATCTCCCCCCTCGGCAAAATTTCAGTCAATTTCGCCTAACGCTTTTCTACGGCAGCAATGATGTTGGATAGCTCTTGCTGCAGTTTAGGTTCCAATGGCTGCGAGTGGTGATTGGAGAGGATCCACCTCGCCTTCTCATGGGCCCACTCCCTCGCCCCGCGGCGGCCATCTTCCTCCCAGGCGCTGTAGGAGCGACGATCCACCAGGCTGGGCACCCAGCGCTCCTTCATGTGTTTCAGGGTATGTTTCTGATCCAGGTAGTGTCCTCGCACGCCCACAGACTTGATGACATCCAAAGCCAGAGTCTCTTCGTTCACTTCGATACCCTGCACTGTGGCCTGGATGACGTCGTAGATCTCGCAATCCATGAGCAGTTGCTCGTAGGACAGGATATGGGAGCCGTAGAGCAGCCCGGCCCCGGTCAGCATGTCAGCGCCGCTGAGGACGGGCATCAGGCCAGCGAAGGCGTTGTCCAGCGCCGCCTGCCAGTCGGGCTCCTTGGCGCCGGTGGCGAAGGCACTCATGGAGAGGGGGATTCGGTAGAAGTCGGCCAGTTGGTTGGTGGCTGCGCCGAAGAGGTAGTCCTCTGGCTCGCCGCCGGTGTAGCCCCCCGTGCGCAGATCCATGGCTGTCTGAGCGGCAGCATAGAAAATGGGTGTGCCTGGATAGGCCAACTCGATGAGGGCGGAAGCAGCGATCACTTCGGCGTTGCCCACCACCAGGTTGCCGGCCAGCGTGGCTGGTGCGGTAGAGCAGCAACTGGCCATAGTCATGAAGCCCACTGGCAGGCCGGCTTGAGCAGCCACCAGAGCGGCTTCCAGGCTGCCCCCATCTTGCCCCAGAGGGCTGATGGTGCACTGCATGATGGAGAGGATGGGGCGTTTTCTCAGTTCATCGCGTCCACCGACGATGGCTGCGGCCATCTCGATAGCCACTTCAGCTTCCCTGGCCGTGATGACACACTCGGTCTGGATGTGCTTGGTGGTATTGTTCCAGGCTGCCTCCAGCTCGTGCAAGGAGCGCGTTTCTGGGGGACAGTCTTGGGCAGCTACGATGGGCCAATAAAAAGCAATTTGAGGCAGGTAATCGGCCACCAGTGCTGACTCTGCTACGTCCCGCAGGTCACAGTGCAGGTAGTGTCCCCATCCCCCGCTCTTGGGCTGCCCGCAGGGTAATGGCTGTCAGTTCCTTCTCCACTTCTTTGGGCAGGGGCTTGGGTTGATAGGCAGTTACCAACTGCTCGACTCGTTCGTGCGCTCGCTGTACGATATCCTTAGCGCCTTTGGTCTCCCAGGCCTGACGGTAGTCGCGGTCAATGACCGGGGAGGGGATGAACAATTCTCGCTTGAACCACTGGCGAGTATGTTCGGTGGCCAGGAAATTGCCTGCGTGACCTACCTGGCGCATGATGGCGGTGGCCAGGGGCTCCTCTGATGCGTCAATGCCCCGCAACAGGCGGCGGGCCATGCCGATTAGCTCGTTATCTATGACCAGCTTCTCCAGGCTGAAACAGCTTTCAAAGTCCATCATGCCCGCTCCGGAAACCATGTTTACCCCAGCCAAGGCGGCCAGGACGTTGCCGATGCCTGACTCAAAGCCGACCTGGGCATCCACTATCTTGGCGTCACTCATGCCCATGTAGGCATGGGTGGGTAGTCCCAGGTACTTGCCTACCTGGACATAAGCACAATCTATCATCAGGGTCTCGATAGCCCCCATAGGAGGCGTCCCAGTGCGCATATCGAATGCAGCCGGTGAGCCGCCCCAGACGATAGGAGATCCGGCCCTGGACAGTTGGTGAATGGTGATTCCGCTCAGACACTCGGCGGCGTGTTGTACCACCGAGCCAACCAGGGTAGCGGGGCCTGTCGCTCCGGCCAGGGGCATGGAGACCAACTCTGCCGGGATGCTGGCCCGGGCACAGTCAATCATGTTCTGGCAGGTGATTTCGCTCCAGAGCAAGGGGGGCGAAGGGCAGACATCGAATACAGCAACAGGCTTGGCGGCCAGGGCTTCTTCGCTGCCAACCGCAGCGACCAGCAGGTCCTTCATAATGTACCAGGTCTCAACGGCGAAGGCTCCGGTGATCACAGGCTTCCTGGCATACCTGAGCACCAGGTAGAGCCGGTAGAGATCAGCCATACTCTTCGGCACATCCGAGCAGACCAGGGCGGTGCTGACGGCATCCAGCTCTGGTAGCATTTCAGCCAACCTGATATAAGTGACAAAGTCGGCGGTGACTGGCTTGCGCGACTTGGTCGCTCCGTAATCCAAAATCTCGATCGCTGCCGAACCTGGGTCGAATTGCACATCGTCGTCGCCGTAGTGGACGACGGGTTTCCCCTCGGAATCGTGGAGGTAAAATGAGGAAGGCACCGTTTCCAGTGCCTCATCAGCCAGTTCGGCTGGGATGTTAGCTACTTTACTCTCGAAATCAACAGTGGCTCCAGCATCGGCGAGGAGCTTCAGGGCCTCGTCGCTGTGGATGCGCACGCCTGGGTCCCACAGCAGCTCGTGGGCCTCCGCCAGGATGCGCTCGATGGTTTCCTTGTCAAGTAGCTCTAGCCTGGGTCTGAACATTCTTCTCTCCTTTGTGTTTTTGGGGCAAGCCCCGATTAGCGGCGTAATCATAACATGTAGGCGGGGTTTTGTCAACAGGGTTCTCACCCCATTTGGTCAAAAAGCCGAAGTCGGCCAAAAAGCCGACTTCGAGGAGACTTCTATTCCCATGTAGGGTTGCAAGGGGAGAGCCAAGCTGCATGACATTTGCTACCCAGGCCCATTGTGCTATAATCTAATAGCTCAAGCGCCGCTCAGTGCCGGAGAGCAGACGGACGATGTTGGAACGAAGGGCCAGGACAACAGTGGTGCCCGCCAACAGGCCGTAGAGGGCGTGCAGCAAGGGGTGGTGAGCGAAAAGGGCCAGGCCGAGGAAGATGGCGGGGGCGAGAGTAGCCACCGTCAAAGAGGCCACAGAGGCATAGCGGGAGATCACTATGACCAGTAGCCCGGCGCCCATCAGCGCCAGGGCCACGGGCAAGGAAAGCATCGAGATCACGCCTAAATGAGTGATAGTGCCAGCGCCACCCCGCCAGCCCAGGAAAACAGACCAGTTGTGGCCTGCAATCGTCGCCACACCCACCAGGACCTCGCCAATGGAGTTGCCCAGGATGACCTTAGCGATCCAAACAGCGACCATGCCTTTGAGAAAATCGCCTGACACGGTTAAGATAGCCGCCCCAAGGCCAGCAGCGCGCCAGACGTTGGTGCCCCCGGTGCGGCCACTGCCGTGTTGACGTATGTCAGTGCCCTTCGCCAGCTTTACCACCAGGTAGCCAATGGGAATGGAGCCCATCAAATAGCCGAGGGCTATCATAATGACATAACGAACGACCAACATAAAAGTGTCCTCCTGCACAGACTGGTTTGTTATTTACAACACCGAGACAGCTATGAAGTTGCGCCAGGGGGACCGCATCCTGGCTGATGCCTTGGGCATTGACGCCCAGGAGCAGATTGACGCCGCGGCGGATTTGGGGTTGGGGAGCAAGGCTTATGAGTTGGTAGAAGTGGAGAGCAAGCATTAGATATTGGATATTGGGTATTGGG
>Ga0136653_10001781_pt1 | contig 11758 bp, 9 predicted proteins | sample LakKivw275mmetaG_FD_94866 | JGI IMG/M metagenome (GOLD analysis project Ga0136653, IMG submission 94866) | Anoxic lake water microbial communities from Lake Kivu, Rwanda to study Microbial Dark Matter (Phase II) - Lake Kivu water 275m metaG... | ecosystem: Environmental > Aquatic > Freshwater >... | reverse complement strand
CGACCGCTGTGGTGGGCGCGATCACGATGCGGCCGAATCAGCCGGTGGACTTCACGGTGCTCCGCCAGGGGGCTGAAACGGATGTTACCGTGACCCCTGAAGCCGAATGGGCGCGCTACCCGATCCGTGATCGGTCGGGCACGATCAAGGCCCCCCACGTACAGATTGGGCGCATTGGGGTTGTGCTGGAGGCAGCGCGGCGGCGGGTGGGCTTTGGCGAGGCGCTGGTAGTAGGAAGCGTGGGCTCGTACGGCGCTGTGAGGATGGTCGTTGAGAGTCTCGTGTTGTGGATTACCAAGCAGGTGCAATCTCCAGCCGGGGGACCTGTGGCGATAATGGCCATGAGTGCGGAACAGGTGAAGGCCGGGTGGGACGCCGTGTTCAGATGGGTCGGCATTATCAGCGCGAACCTGGCGGTAATCAACATGTTGCCGTTTCCGCCGTTTGACGGGTTCCGGCTGGTGTTGATCGGCTGGGAGGGCATGATCAGGCGGCGGATTGACGCGGAAAAGGAGCTGGTGATGACGCTGGCCGGCTTCATCGTCATCGTCATCTCTCTTCTGATTCTTACCTCGCGCGACATTCTCAATATCGTCAGGTATGGCACGCCTTGAGGCGGGATGAGGGCATGGGCGCAAGCCTTGAGCGCCGAGAAACCACGCAGGTGCGCGTAGGGGCTGTGTGCATAGGCGGCGGCGCACCGGTCAGCGTGCAGACCATGACGAACACGGACACCTGCGATGTGGAGGCAACGCTGGCGCAGATTCGGTCTGCGGTTGGCGCGGGTGCCGATATCGTCCGCGTTGCAGTCCCCGATGCGCAGGCGGCGGCTGCGCTGCGGGAGATTGTGCCGGCTGCAGGGGTCCCGGTAGTGGCCGACATACATTTCGATCACAGGCTGGCGATTGCAGCGGCCGAGGCCGGGGCGCACAAGCTGCGCATCAACCCGGGCAATATCGGCGATGATGCACGGCTGCGGGCAGTCGTCGAAACGGCCGCTGAGCAGGGCATACCGATCCGGATAGGCGTCAACTCGGGGTCGCTGGAGAAGGACCTACTCAGCAAGTACGGTCATCCTACGGCGGAGGCTCTGGCCGAGAGCGCTGTGCGGAACGTGGAGCGCGTGCGAGGCATGTCGTTTGAGGACTTGGTGGTGTCAATCAAGGCACCGGATGTGGCGACGACGATGGCGGCGAATCGGGCCTTTGCAGAGCGATCCGACATCCCGTTGCACCTGGGCATTACGGAGGCGGGGATAGGACGTGCGGCGGTCGTGTACTCCGCCGTCGGCATCGGAGCTCTGCTGGCGGAGGGGATAGGTGACACGATCCGGGTGTCGCTGACCGGCGGAGTGGTTGAGGAGGTGCTGGTGGGGCGCGAGATACTGCTGTCATTGGGGCTGGCGGCAGGCCCACGGCTTATCTCCTGCCCGACGTGTGCGCGGTGCAAGGTTGATCTGCCCGCACTGGCGGGGGAGGTGGAGGAGTCGCTGGCGGGCATTGATGAACCGCTGGTGGTGGCGGTGATGGGATGCGAGGTCAACGGCCCCGGTGAGGCGAGGGAGGCCGATGTCGGCCTGGCCGCCGGCGCGGGGCGAGTGGCACTATTCCGCAAAGGCGAGATCGTGCGCACGGTGGAAGCATCGGCGGCACTGGAAGCATTGCGCGAGTTGATTGCGGAGGCAGCGGCAACGTTCGCCGAGCGGTGAGGTTCCGCTTCCTGAGCATGAGCCGGCGGTGATTTGCTGCAACGAGAAAGGTTGTGAGTGAGTGCGAGTCAGTGATTTCTACATTCCCACCTTGCGGGAGGCGCCTGCGGATGCGCAACTGCCCAGCGACAAGCTACTGCGGCGTGGGGGTTTCATCCGGCCGCTAGCGGCAGGGGTATTCAGCTATCTTCCGCTTGGCTACATCGTGCTGCGTCGCATCGAGCAGATAGTGCGGGAGGAGATGAATGCCGCCGGTGCGGTCGAGCTGTTCATGCCCGTGATGCAGCCGAAGGAGCTGTGGGAGCGAAGCGGCCGCTGGGATACCTTCGAGCCCCAGCCGCTGCGGTTCAAGGACCGTGGGGGTCGGGAGTTCTGCATGGGGCCGACGCACGAGGAGGTAATCACGTCGCTGGTGGCCGAGGACGTGAGTTCATACAAGCAGTTGCCGGTGACGCTGTACCAGATTCAGACCAAGTTCCGGGACGAGATTCGTGCCCGTGGCGGCCTTATCCGGGTGAAAGAATTCACGATGAAGGACGCCTACAGCTTCGACATGGACAGGGCCGGACTCGATGTATCGTACGACAAGATGTACGACGCCTACGTCAAGATATTCGAGCGCTGTGGACTGGAGACGGAGATCGTGCGGGCCGATGCCGGCTCGATGGGGGGGTTCGACACTCGCGAGTTCATGGTCCTGTGTGAGAATGGCGAGGACAGTGTCTTCAAGTGTGATAGGTGCGAGTATGCCAGCAACGGAGAGTGCGCGTCGTACCGCCCGCCGGAGGTGCTTGCAGAAGGGAAGCGGGCGGGGAATGCCGAGACTGTTGATACCCCTGGTGCCAAGACCATCGAGGCCGTCAGCAAGATGCTTCAAGTTGCGCCGGACAGGCTGGTGAAGACGCTGCTGTATCGTGCCGGCGATGGATTTGCTGCGGCGCTTGTGCGGGGCGATCGCGAGCTTAACGAAGCAAAGCTGGCCAATCGCCTGCAGACGGATGAACTGCGCATGGCAAACGAGGAGGAGGTACGCAGCCTGAGCGGAGCCGAGGTGGGCTACGCAGGACCCATCGGCCTGCCGGAGGAGGTGCGGATCATCGCCGACCATGAGGTCGCTGCGATGCGTGATTTCGTCGTAGGCGCAAACAAGACGGATGCGCACATCGTCGGCGCGAATGTCGGAATTGACTTCCATGTCGGCGAGTACACCGATCTGCGGCATGTAGTTGAGGGGGACCCGTGTCCGGAATGTGCGAGCGGGCACCTAGAGAGCTTCCGCGCCATTGAGGCGGGGCACATCTTCAAGCTCGGCACGAAGTACTCGGAGGCTCTGGGAGCGCTGGTGCAGGACGAAAGCGGCCGGCAGCGCCCGATAGTGATGGGTTGCTACGGCATCGGGGTGAGCCGCCTGATGGCGGCAATCGTGGAGCAGTCACATGATGAGAAGGGGATCATCTGGCCGCGAGCTGTTGCGCCGTTCGAGGTGGTCGTACTGCTCCTGGAGTCAAGCGATGCGGAGTTGTCTACGGCGGCGCAGAGGCTGCATGATGAGCTGTGCGGGAGTGGCATCCGGGTGCTGCTGGATGATCGGGAGGAGCGGGCCGGCGTCAAGTTCCACGACGCAGAACTGGTCGGCTATCCCATGCGAGTCGTGCTGGGGAAGCGCACCAGGGAGTCCGGGAAACTCGAGGTGCAACTGCGCAGGGATGGAGAGCAGTTGAGTATCTGCGCCGAGACGGCGGGTGAGGCGATCATAGAGCTATTGGAGGGCCTGTAGGCAACGACTGCTTGACTGGAGGCGATGCATGATGGGTGCGGGACCGGTACGTGAGCCAATCGTCGCCGGACAGTTTTATGAGGGACAAGCCGACGCCCTGCGACGCCAGATCGCGAGCTGTTATACCGGAGCGCGCGGGCCTGGCCGACTGCCTCAGGTGAACCCGAGCGGTCCGCGAGCGATTGTGGGGCTGGTGAGCCCACATGCCGGATACGTCTTCTCGGGTGCAATTGCGGCCCACGGGTTCTCACGCGTGGCGCAGGACGGAGTTCCCGATGCCGCAGTAATCATCGGTCCCAGTCACCGCAGCCCGGTACCGGCGCTGCAGACGACGGGCAGTTGGCGCACGCCGCTGGGGGATGTGCCGATCCACGAGCAACTGGCCGGTGCGATTGCCGAGCGACTGCCACGGTTTCATGACGGGCCGGATGGCTTCTCCAGCGAGCATAGCATCGAGGTGCAGGTACCGTTCGTGCAGCACTTGTATGGGGATTCGTGCGCGATTGTGCCGATCATGGTAGCACGCCAGGATGCGGCCGAGAGCCGCCAGGTCGGAGAAGCGATTGCTGCGGCGGCTGTGGAGACGGACGTGCTGATCATCGCCAGCACCGACATGACCCACTACGAGCCGGCCGAGATGGCGATGGCGCAAGACAAGATACTGATTTCGCTGATGGAGAGGATGGACGCGGAGGGACTGCTGCGAACCCGGCCGGACATCAGCATGTGCGGCCGTGGGCCGGTGGCGGCCATGCTGATTGCGGGGTCGGCATTGGGTGCAACGCGGGCCGAAATGGGGGCGTACGGCCATTCCGGAGAGGTGATTGCAGGCTCCGGCGTGGTCGGATATGTGTCAGTTGTGGTAAGCAGATAAGCCGTCAAGAGAGCGAGAATCGTGGAAACCGATTCTCCTTGACGGCATCCGAGTTGTCCACTATAATGCCTACAGTCAAACCACTGAGTCGCCGCACTCATCGTCGCAGCAATCCCCACAGACCTGGGTTCGACAATGAACGGGTTCATTCCCGATAGCACGGGCGGGGTCCATATGTGTCGCCACATAACACATAGTGCCGGCAGGCCCAAGCAGTGCAAGGTCGCCGCGAGGTGGGGCGAATGACGTGGCTTGACTTCTTGACCATAGGGCTGTGCCTGATTATGATGGTCATAGAGGTCAAACGCGGTGCAGTCTGCGCGATCATCGACACTGTCGGAATCTGGATCGGCCTCAAGATAGCCGCCCTCTCCTTCCAAGGCATGTCCTCCCCGCAATTCTCACAGTCCGCTGCCTACCTGACCATATTCCTGGTGTTTGCGGCAGTCACGATCGTCATTTCCAGTCTTGTGCAGCGACAGCTCAAGTCGGACCTCGGGCCATTTGACTCAACCATCGCGGCCGTTTTGGGTTTATTTGTCGGCCTATGCTTCTCGCACGTGTCGTTCGGTTTCAGCGCTCTGCACTTCGGTGTTGAGTACAAGGCCTTTGCGGATTCGGCGATGCGCGGGCAGGTCTATGAACTGCACGCAATCCGCGGTTTCCTGGACTTCATGAGTCGAATCGGCAGTAGCGACGTGGCCGGCTAGTGGTGGCTTCGAGAAGTCCACGATGTGATGGCGTCGCGGAGGACAGGCAGGGATGCCTGTCCTCCGCGGAACAGCCGGGACGCGGACTTGCGCACGTGACTGATAGAGACATGACAGGCATGAACAACGCGGTCGCCAAGAGAGAGTATGACCTGTCCGACGTGGATTTGCTGCGGGAGCGCATGGGCGTTGGCTATAGGAATGCTCGGGACGCGCTGGAAGCTGCGGACGGCAACGTGGTGGATGCTCTGGTTTGGCTTGAGGAGAATACCGGTGCCTCAGACGCGGACCTGAATGCCTTCGGAGAACGTATAGCGGAGAAAGTAAGGGAGGTGATGGCCGGGCGCGAGATAACGGACATCCGGATGACACTCTTGGATAAGATGGTATGCCAGTTTACAACGGCTCTCGGGGGACGCGCCGCGGCAGTGGCGGTAGTGCTGGGGGAGCTCATCTCGCATTGCTGTATCGAACTGCAGTATGGTCCAGTTGGCGAGTCGGAACCATCAGACGGTGATGTGAGTCTGAACCATTCAGGAGACTGAGGAGCCGAAGCATGGTCAATCCTGCCGAGTTCTTTCGCGAGGCGGCCCAGCGGAGACGGGCGCTTCCGTATCAACCTCTTTCCGACGAAGAACTGGTGCGACGGGCGCAGGATGAACAGGATACAGAAGCTTGTGAGTATTTGTTGTACAAGTACCGGAACCTGGTTAGATCGAAAGTGAAGTCGTACTTCCTACAGGGGGCCGAGCGGGACGATCTGCTGCAGATCGGTCTCATCGGGCTCTGGGAAGCGATAACGGACTTCAAGGCAGACCGCCACACCTCGTTTGCGTGCTTCGCCAAGGTGTGTATCCAGCGGCAAATGATCTCGGCCATCAAGGCGGCTACCCGTCAGAAGCAGACGCCCCTGAATTCCTCGATTTCTCTGGAGGCCCCGCCGAATGGTGACGAGGAGGACCGCGGGCTGGCGGAGGTGCTGAATGCGGACACGCACATAGACCCGCAGACGCTGGTACTGGGTAGGGAAGGCGAGCGAGTACTCAAGGAGACACTGCGCGACGAGCTCTCGCCGTTCGAGTGGGAGGTGCTCTCCGAGTACCAGACGGGCAAGTCGTACAAGGAGATGGCCAGCGTACTGAACTGCAAGATCAAGTCAATAGACAATGCGCTGTCGCGGATACGACGCAAGCTTCCGAAGGTCGCGCCGGAACAGGCTGCGAGGCTGCGCACTGAAGAATAGGCGAGGACCGCATCGTTGGCGTACGTCAGATAACGGCGCTCGGAGCAGGAGCGCCGTGTCATTTTGCCTGAGGCGGAGGGCGGAGTGGAGAGCCTTGCAAAGGGAGCCCCTGACCTGCTAACCTGTAAGCTGGCGACGTTGCCGGGCTGACGATCCCCGACGAGGTTGCTGCCACGGGACGGATGGGCCGGGCCCCCGGAGGTGTTGCATGAACTACCAGCAGTTGATCTTCAGACTAGAGGAGTTCTGGGCCGAGCAGGGCTGCCTGATTCTGCAGCCATATGATTGCCCGGTGGGCGCCGGCACGATGTGCCCGGCCACCTTCCTGTGGGCATTGGGGCCTGAGCCGACGAAGGTTGGGTACGTACAGCCATCGCGGCGGCCCAGTGATGGGCGCTACGGCGAGAACCCGAACCGCTTCCAGAAGCACCTGCAATATCAGGTGCTGCTGAAGCCGTCGCCGGCGGACGTTCAGGACACCTATCTGGCCAGTCTGGCGGCAATCGGACTGGACCTGGCGAGCCATGACATCAAGTTCGTGGAGGATGACTGGGAGGCACCGACGCTGGGAGCCGCCGGTCTGGGGTGGGAAGTTCGTCTGGACGGCATGGAGATAACTCAGTTCACCTACTTCCAGCAAGTCGGCAGCCTGCCGTGCAAGCCCGTTGCGGTGGAGCTGACCTACGGGCTGGGCCGGCTGGCGATGTATCTTCAAAACGTGGACGACTACCGCGACTTGAGGTACAGCGACACAGTGACGTGCGGCGAGATCAAATTCGAGGAAGAGCGGCAGTTTTCCATCTACAATTTCGAAGCGGCTGACGTGGAAATGCTGTGGAAGCTTTTCGACATGTATGAGGCGGAGGCGTTGCGGCTCGTGAAGCAGGGCCTCCCGCTTCCCGCGTATGACTACGTGCTTGGCTGCTCGCACACGTTCAACCTGCTGGAAGCGCGGGGTGCGATCTCGATAACGGAACGGCCCGGAATGATCGAGCGGGTGCGCGACCTGGCGCGGGATGTGGCAAAGGTCTACATCCGCCATCGCGAGGAGTTGGGCTTTCCACTATTGACATCGTGAGGCGCAGAATGACACGCATGCACGAAATGGAGTATGCATATGCCTGACCTGCTGTTTGAGATAGGTGCCGAGGAGATGCCCGGGCATGCCGTGCTGCCGGCGTTGACGCAGATGGAGCGGCTGATTGCCGAGTGCCTCCAGCGGCTGCGGCTGTCGCACGGACAGGTGAGCAGCTACGGCACGCCACGGCGGTTGGCGTTGGTTGTGAAGGATGTTGCCGACCGCCAGCCGGACCGCGAGGTCGAATACAAGGGGCCACCGGCGGCGCGAGCCTTCACCGAAGGCGGCGACCCCACGGATGCGGCCTTCGGGTTCGCCAATGCGCGAGGGGTCGCTGTCAACGATTTGACGATAAAGAAGACGGAGAACGGCATTTTCGCCTTCGCTACGGTGAAGGAGCAAGGCAAGCCGGCGAAGGAAGTGCTGCCCGGACCTCTGGGTGAGATCATTACGTCGCTCACCTTTCCCAAGACCATGCGCTGGGCCGACCTGGATGTGCGGTTTATCCGGGCGATACGCTGGCTGGTGGCGATGCTGGGGGGAGAGGTCCTACCTGTTGAGGTGGGCGATGTAGCAGCCGGCAATGTTACGCGCGGCCATCGCGTGCTGGGTCCCGTGTCAGTTACACTCACCGACGCGTCCGAGTATGTGGCACAACTGGAGAAAGCGCATGTGATTGCCGACCACAGGCGAAGGCGCGAGACGATCATCCAGCAGGCTCAGGCGGCAGCGGCGGAATTCAACGGTACGGCCGTGCTGCGCGGCGCAATCGTTGAGGAGAACAACTTCATGGCGGAGTGGCCCGTGTGCATAGTCGGGAGCTTCGGCGAGCGGTACCTGGAGCTGCCGGACGAGGTAGTCGCCATGGTCATGGAAAAGCACCAGGGCTACTTCCCGGTAGCCGCCGAGAGCGGCGCGCTAATGGCCAAGTTCATCATAGTGGCCAATGTCGGGAAAGATGCGGCGGACATCGTACGTGCTGGCAACGAGAAGGTGATCGAGGCACGCCTGGCGGATGCGGAATTCTACATTCGGGAGGACACGAAGACAAGCCCGGAGCAGGCGCTGGAAAAGCTGAGGCGCGTCACGTTCCTGGAGAACCTCGGTACGCTGTACGACAAGACGATGCGGCTGCAGGTGCTGGTGAAGTGGCTAGGCGAGCGTGTGGGCGCCGACAAGCAAGAGCTTGCGGCGTTCCAGCGGGCGGCGCTGCTGAGCAAGACCGACCAGGTCACGCAGATGATCGGAGACACGAAGCTTGCGGAGCTGCAGGGGACGATCGGGGCCTACTACGCGGTTGCCGCTGGTGAGGACCAAGTGGTCGCCGACGCCATCGCCGAGCAGTACATGCCGGTAGGTGCGGATGGCGCCCTGCCGGCCAGCGTCGGGGCCGCGCTGCTGGCCATCGCGGACAAGATTGACAACCTGGCGTCATCATTCTATCTGGGCATGGAGCCAAGTGGCACCAAAGACCCGATGGGTCTGCGGCGCCAGGCACAGGGCATCATCGCGATAGCGTTCGACCGCAGAATCCACTTCTCGTTTGACGATATCGTCAGCCTTGACATGGGACTGCTGCCGGAGGTGAATGATGAGGATGCCCCGAGCATCTCGGAGGCGGCGGAGCGGTTGAAGGCGTTGATGGCATCGCGCTTGGAGAGCGCTCTGGAGGCTGCCGGAGTCGGCTATGACATAGTCCGAGCGGTTCTTGCGACGAAATGGAACGATGTTGTCGAAGTGATGGAGAGAGGGCAGGCGCTGGCGAAGATCCGCGCCGAAGACACCGAATTCGAGGCGGCTGTGGATACGGCGACGCGGCCTGCGAACATAGTCCGGCCCACCAACCTGGCACCAGGTGTGGACGTGGAGCCGGCGCTCTTCGTGGAGCCGATAGAGGAACGGCTGTGGGACGCCTACGAGGAGACAGCCGAGGAGGTCAAGGCCGCGCTGAGTGACAGCGCCGACTATGGCGGTGTCTGGGAGGCCCTGAAGAGCCTGCGCAAGCCGATAGACGAGTACTTCCTCCAGGTGATGGTGAACGTTGAGGATGACAAGCTGCGAACCAATCGGCTGGCGTTGATGCGGAGATTGGATCGTCTTTACATGAAGCTGGCGGATTTCACCGAGATTGTGCAGTAGGCCATCATGCAGGTGCGCGAACGTCTCGAGGAGCTTGAACGCCAGAACTTGTCACCCCATGCGACGCTGAGCGCGGAGTCCAAAGGCCGCCGGGCGCCGGAAGCGCCTTGCCCGGTGCGCACGTGCTTCCAGCGCGACCGCGACCGCATCATCCACCTGTGCCGGGCGTTCCGGCGCCTTGCTCACAAGACGCAGGTCTTCATCTCTCCGCGAGAAGACCACCTCAGGACGCGCCTGTCTCATACTCTGGAAGTCTCCCAGATCGCACGCACGATTGCCAAGGCGTTGCGCCTGAATGAGGACCTGACCGAGGCGATTGCCCTGGCCCACGATGTCGGCCATACACCATACGGACACTCCGGTGAGGCGGCCCTGGATGAGGCGTACCGCAGATACGACGCGGGCGCTTCGTTCAAGCACCAGGAGCATAGTTTGAGGGTGGTAAGCGAGCTGGAACGCGATGGCGCAGGGCTTAACCTGACACTGGAGACGCTTGAGGGGATCGCTCTGCACAGCAAGGGGCAGACGGATCTGGCTTCGCTGCTCGCAGCGCCTCTACAGTCTTCGGTCGAGGCGCTTGTGCTGAGTGTATCCGACCGCATCGCGTATCTGAACCACGACCTGGATGACTGTCTGCGGGCCGGGGTTCTGGCGCCGGGGGATTTGCCTGCCGGCCTGATGGAATCGCTGGGCTGGAGCCACAGCGCGCGGGTCGGGACGATGGTGGAGGACCTGATTCAGCACAGCATTGAGCAGCCATGCCTGCGGATGAGCGCTGCGGTGCTGGAGGCGACCGATGCGCTGAAGTGCTTCATGTTCGAGACGGTGTACTCGCGGCCGGAGCTACTGGATGATTGTAAGAAGGTCCGGGGCATCGTCGGCGGGCTGTTCGATGTGTACATGTCCAGCGATACCGCGCTGTTCGAGGCGTGTGGGTACGTGCCTGATGACCCGGCGCGGCGCGCGCGCCTGGTCTGCGACTACATCGCGGGGATGACGGATCGGTTCGCCGCCGAGCAGTACAGCAAGCACTTTCTCCCCTCAAGCTTCCCCTTCTGAGAAGTCACTCATGCTAATCACCGGCGTACCTGTTACTCGCGCTCAAAGCCGAGGCGCTGCAAGTGGCGCATGGCCTCCTGGGTTGTCATGCGTGTAATCTTCGCAGCACCGGCGGCGAGCAGTTCGGAGACCGTGCACAAGCGGAGGCCACGCTGACCAGCGCCGTCAATGATGAGCGGCAAGGCGTTGAAGCTCTCCATACTGCCCTGGTGCATGAGGACGATGCCGCCAGGCCGCAGGCCCTTAAGGGCATTAGCGGCGATGACCGACGGAGCAGGCTTGAGCCAGTCGTCAGCGTTGGTGGTCCACATAACCAGAGCGTGACCGGATACGGCGATGGCCTGGAGCCCCGGCTCGTTCAGTCTTCCCCCCGGAGGGCGGAAATAACGGGTGTTCACGCCCGTCAATCCGCCGAGGACGCGCTGACAGGTCGTAAGCTCGGCCAGCATTTGGGCGCTGTTGAGTTCATGGGCGCGGCGGTGGGAATACGAGTGGTTGGCTATCTCATGTCCCTCGGCCACGATGCGGCGTACCAGCTCCGGGTACTCCTCTGCCTTCTCCGCTACGAGGAAGAAGGTGGCATGGACACCGCGATCCCGCAGGACGGCGAGCATGAGGGGGGTAGTCAGAGGATGTGGACCATCGTCAATCGTGAGTGCGGCCATGCCGTGGCCGTCGTTGGTGCCCTCGAGAACGTCAATGCGTGCGCCGTTTGCCGCCGCCAACCGTGCCTGGGCCTCCGCGACATGTGCCTCCCAGTTGTCGAGCATGGGAGTGGTGTCGTAGACGGTTGGGGGTACCATGCTGAGCAGATCGAGGCCGGCACAGCAGGCGTACTGGAGGTATGTCGGAGACAGCCTGACGAGGCCGAGGCCGGCCAGAGCGAGTGAGGAAGACCGGGGCTCGTCTGTAGCGCGGAAGAAATCCTGCCGCGTGGCATATGCCGAGAAGACCGGCAGGTGGTCGTAGTCATGGGTGCCATTAGCCGGCACAACGGCCCACACGTCCACGGACTGCATCTGCGGGTCGAGTTGAAACGCGACTGACAGGGCAGTGACCGCGTCCTCCTGGAGGGCCTTGGCATCAAAGCGCCGGCCGTACTTGTCGCTTGCCTGGAGCTTGACGAGGCCCATCAGTTGGCCGTTGTAGGAGCCGACGGCTACCCTCATG
>Ga0136653_10001779_pt1 | contig 11760 bp, 8 predicted proteins | sample LakKivw275mmetaG_FD_94866 | JGI IMG/M metagenome (GOLD analysis project Ga0136653, IMG submission 94866) | Anoxic lake water microbial communities from Lake Kivu, Rwanda to study Microbial Dark Matter (Phase II) - Lake Kivu water 275m metaG... | ecosystem: Environmental > Aquatic > Freshwater >... | reverse complement strand
TCTTACAATATATGGTGAAACTGGTGAAAGATATGTAAATGGGATCATTACCAGATTTTCCCAGGCGGGAGTAGGTAATAGATATACCACCTATAATGCTGAGTTAATGCCTACTATAGCATTGCTTTCCATGAGGTATAAATGCCGTATATTTCAGGAAATGTCTGTTCAGGAAATTATAGAGCAGATATTTGATGAAGCCGGTATTCAAAGCGATTGCTATAGATTTGCGCTCCAGGGGAATCATGAAACCCGTGAATATTGCGTTCAGTATCGCGAATCGGAGCTGAACTTCATATCCCGACTGATGGAGGAGGAGGGAATATTCTACTTCTTTGAGCATGATGATGAAAAGCATGTAATGGTTATGGCTGATAATCCAGACGCCCATGTAGCAATTGATACTCCTACGATAGTTTACAATGAAGCTTCGAGCATGGTGTCAGATCAAGAGAGTATATATGAATACCGCTTTGTCCAGCAGATACGCCCCGGTACGGTTTTGTTCAGAGATTTTAACTTTGAGCAACCATCTCTTGGGGGAATGGAAGTCATGGCTCTATCAGGCGATCAGTCTCCTGAATATGAGAATAACTTGGAGGTTTATGATTATCCCGGTGAATATTCAGAGCAGAATCTGGGGAGCGATCTAGCGCAGATAAGGCTGGAGACTTTGCGGCATAACCGTCAAATTGGCTCTGGCAGCAGCGTATGCCGTCGCTTCCTGCCCGGCTATAGATTTACTATGGACCGCCACAGTCGTTCGGATTTCAATCAGGAATATCTGATTACAAGAGTTGTGTCTACAGCTACTCAGCCACTGGGAGAAGATTCAGACGAAGGATCGAGCTATAATAATGAGTTTGAGTGTATACCATATTCTGTTCCTTTCCGTTCAACACGTAGGGCACTTAGACCATTAGTTGAGGGTGTACAAACAGCAATTGTTGTCGGCCCTGCTGGTGAGGAGATATATACCGATGAACATGGGCGCGTAAAGGTTCAATTCCATTGGGATCGTGAAGGACAGAATGACGAAAACAGCTCTTGCTGGATCAGAGTAAATCAGGGATGGGCTGGAGCCAATTGGGGAGCAATGTTTATCCCAAGGATCGGTCAAGAGGTTATTGTTGATTTCCTTGAGGGTGACCCTGATAGACCGATTATCACAGGTAGGGTGTATAACGGAGATAATACTGTTCCTTACCCACTTCCGGATAATAAGACCAAAAGCACTGTTAAATCCGATAGCTCTAAGGGTGGAGGAGGCTCTAACGAGATCCGATTCGAAGATAGCAAGGGCAACGAAGAAGTCTACGTACATGCTCAGAAGAATATGAACGAGAAAGTCGAAAACAACATGAGCACAAGCGTGGGTGCAAATCAATCAATCAGCGTCGGTGGCAATCGGAGCATATCTGTCAGTAAGAATGAAAGCTATAAAATTGATGGCGATGAGACTGTTGAAATTAAAGGCAATCGCTCAAAGACGGTTAACGGTGATGAGACTATCACCGTCAAAGGCACCTATACAGAGACTATCACTAAAGCCACCAAGATAACAATTTCTGACGGCACCTACGATCATGATGTTGCCACCGGTACCGCCAAATATCACGTGACAGGCGCTCTCACTGAAAATTATGATGCGTCACAGAAGACTACAGTAGCAAACGAGATTGAGATAAAGTCAAGCGGATCGCATATTCATATCACCGCCTCCACAGATATAACTCTAAAGGTGGGCGCCAGCCAGCTTTCTATGAAAAGCGATGGAACTATTGAGCTGAAAGGTGTAAAGATAGGTATCAAAGGAACAAGTGTAGGTATTGATGGCTCAGCTTCAGTTGATATCCATGGCGCAAGTGTAACCTCAAAGGCAGATGCCTCCCATACTACTCAAGGAGCCATAGTCCTTTCCGAAGGAGCCGCGACTAACACAGTCAAAGGTGGAATGGTAATGCTCAATCCCTAGTCTCATAAGTAGGTTGGGTTGAGGAACGAAACCCAACATAACATTAATTGTGAGCTATCCAAAAAAATAAGTTATTATTTCAATATCAGAGTTGGGTCTCATGCTTCGACCCAACCTACAATTATATTTACACTTTAAGGTTCATATCGTTGATAGTTATAGATAAGCCAGAGGAATTTGATATACTCCCCGGGAAAGATGAAAACGGTTCTCCGATATTTTCGGTCATCGTTAAGAGGACTTATGACATTCTGCCAGATAAAGAAGCCGTCCGCTCTGAACATACCAATCCATTGATCAAAGTTGACGAATACTATGATAATGGCGACCCAGAATTATTTACGGTGAAATATGAGACTGACCTGATCCCATATAAAATTGCCGCTGACTTCGTTGTTATCGGAAAAGCTTATGCTCCTGAAGGCAATCCGTTGCTGCAAATGGATATTTCTGCTGAGGTTTCTGGTGTAAGGAAAAATATACGAGTAATTGGCGATCGCCGATGTATCTATCGGGAGAGAAAAACGCCTCTTTTCACCGACCCTTTGGAATTCACCGAGATGGAGATCAGGTATGAGAAGGCTTATGGAGGCATGGATGATCGCAAGCATCCGTTTTTCTCCTATCCTCGAAACTCCAGAGGCGCTGGCTTTGTAGCCCAAAACATCAGGGAGCTTGTTGATGGAATGGCTCTCCCTAATCTTGAGGACCCGCAGGACTTGCTAACACCGGATCGATTAATATTAGAAGACCTGAACAGATGGAATCAGCAGCCATTACCACAGGGATTCGGGTGGTTTCAGCGAACATGGTATCCAAGATGCTCTTTTGCCGGATCAGTTCCTGGATTCACGCGCCCAGATGAAGTTATGCGTGAGGAAATACTCGGATTGGTTCCAAGGAATCAGGTAGCCCTTGCGCGGCAATTCAAGCTTCCGAGCTTTGATATCAGGTTCAACAATGGCGCTTCGCCAGGCTTTACATTGCCTCTCTCAGGCGGCGAGAAAGTGAGATTAACTCACCTGACAAGGGACGGATTATTGGAGTTTATTCTACCAAAAGATAAGCCCGGTATTATGCTTGATATTGGTCTTGGGGAAAATGAGCTGAGTCCGGCATTGCATACTGTCTGCGTTCGGGTTGATGATATGCAGGTTGACATGGTCTGGCGTGGCGCTCATGAGTATCCGGGATACGATTGGCTTCCTGAGATGCCCCGTATGATAGCAAAGGTCTGGTGAAATATCCACTTATAGTCGAAAGAAGCAAAAATGACGGATAACAATGTCCAGAAGATTGTTCTCCCCGGGCAGGCCCCTGATGGTCAATATATTCTCAGTGTCATCCTGAAGCGTAGCTACAATATTATTGCCGAAGGACGATGCGTCAGAGCTGAGTCGGATCAAAAGCTGTTTCCGGGCGATATTCATTTTGAAGACCCGATGAATTCCACCGTGAGGTTTGAGGCAGATTTTGTGCCTTATAAAATAGCGACTGATGTGGTGCTTAATGGGAAGGCTTACGCTCCTCATGGAGAACCAATCCACTCCCTGGTAGCATCTCTATTAGTAGATAGACTACGTAAGGATATCCTCATAATCGGCGACCGTGTCTGCCGTTACAAAAGGCTGGGAGGCATAGAGTTCACTGATCCTCAAGCCTTTGTTACTATGGAACTCCGATACGAGAACTCATACGGTGGTGTGGATATACGCTCAGACCCCAATTTACCGAGTATGTATCCGCGCAACCATCTGGGTAAGGGATTTATTATAGGCAAGAGTAAAAGCGCTATTGATAATCTCCCGCTGCCAAATATTGAGGACCCAGATAATATGCTATCTCCGGATATGATATCAACCGGGCATTTTATGTACTGGGAGAAACAGCCTGCGCCTCAGGGATTTGGCTGGTTCAGCAAGTGCTGGCAGCCAAGGGCTTCTTTTGCCGGTGTCATGCCTGCTGACCGTCAGACAGAAAAAGAGATGCGGGAAGCTTATACTAACGTAGTTCCACCCGAGCAGCGAAAGCTATATGAGCAAACCCAGTTGCCGGATATGGATTTTCGCTTTTTCAACGGGGCGTCGCACGGTTTAGTATTGCCATTCTTATCCGGGAATGAAAAGATACAGACGATTAATCTTTCCCCTGAAAGGGAGATATACTTCTGGCTTCCTGGAGAACATCCCAGGATTGGTCTAGATGTTGGCACGGGCTTGAGTGAGCCAGAGGTAGTGTTACAGACTGTCATGATACGTATGGAAGATCGACAGGTGGATCTGGTCTGGCGCGGAGCTGTGCCATATCCAGGGCCTGACTGGCTGCCCGAAATGAAAAAGATGGATGTATCTGTAGACTAGGAAAGGAAATGCAACAATGCCTCTCTGGCCTGCTGCCAAGCTCATGGACAATGTGATAGGCGTGGATGTTCATGCTGTCGCGCCGATACCAGGCATTCCTGTGCATCCGTATTTTGGGCCGATATATATGTGGTTTTCGCCGAAGTTTCCGATGGCAAATGTACTGATAAACAGTATGCCAGCCTGTGCTGTAGGCGCTATGGGATATTTTGCGCATGTTCCACAGGGCGTTCCTGTCCCGCCAACGCCTACAAATTGCTCTTACTGGACAAGATACCTTACAAATGTTGCTATGAACCTTGTCCTGATGGGGCTAACGACTCTTGCAAATATCGCAATCGCAGGGATTGCTGCATTCATACCAAAGCCAAAGGCTGCTGAGGACTTCATCAAGGATGTTACTGGGATTGATACCACAAGCACAGCGACAGCATGGCAGACGATATCAGCCAGCTTTTCGGCTTTCACAAATTGGCAGACATGGGCGAAGCTTCTGATGCCGCCCATACCATACCCGGGAGCGCAGGGATCGACAGCAGTAGGCAGCCCTAATGTAACCGTAAATGGTGCCCCGCTTGCCTTCGTGGCCCCGTTGGTGGCAACCTCCTGCAGCGATATTCCTGTTGTTCCAAACGCGGCGACGCTGGGTTTCAGCAACGTCATGGTCGGCGTGAGCTTTGCCCAGTTGGCGCGAGGTATCGCTGTTAGCACGGCACAAGCCGGTATTGCACACGGCGCCTCAAGGGTCGCATCCAGAATACCAGGGCTTAGAGGTGCTGGCTGACGGCGATAACTAAGATCCGGTGGATCTTCTCAAGTATACGCGTCTATAACCGGCTCTAAGCGAAGATGAGGCAAACAAAAACTATAACGTCAAGTCCAATTCAATGGCTGTATATCCTGCCGGAAAAATGAGCGAAACCTGGGGAAGGATCAAATCGAGATAGGCATCCCATTCATAAATAGAGGAAAAATCCCACAGCTAGATTGAAGCAGGCGCCAGGAGGTAAAAAAGTTATGCGATGGCTATTTTCTTTCATTGTTGCGATGAGTTTGGCTCTAAACGCATTCGGCGAGGTTCCGGACTGGCTCGCGAACTTCGATGTTTCACAGAAGTATCCTCCGAAGCTATATCTGGCTGCTATTGGTGTCGCCTCAGGCAGCGACGCAGAAGCAGTGGAAACTGCTCAAAGCAGGGCTCGTGCGGAAGTGTCAAGCATAATTATGGTAAATATAAAAGGTCTGCTATCCTCAGTATCAGAGGAGGTAAATAACGAGTATCACCAATATCTAAGTTCCGTCTCTCAAAGCTCAACATCAATTCAGTTGATGAGTTTGCAGGTGGATACATATCCTGATAGGGACAAAAAAGACCCGAAGATATACGCAGTAGCATACGCTAACCGAGTAGAACTGAGGCGCATATACTCAAAGAAGAAAGATGATCTATTAGCGCAGATCGAAAAGATTGTAGCTGAAGCTCAGGCGGATGAGGCTAACTCAAAGACGCTTGACGCTGTTAAGAAATATCTCAGCGCTTATTCGCTTTATGAGGAACTTAAGGAAGCTGAGACGATCCTCCTGGTAGTAAATGAATCCAAATCTATCGAGAGTGCTTTCGTTGAACTGGATAAGGAAACAGTTGAGCAAGACAAAGCCATAATGAGTCAGGCAGAAATATCGAATAAGATCGATCAGCTTCTATCACAATCAACTGGTTCTATCGGCGAAGTTGCCCGTGCTATAGTGCTAAGGCTATCGCAGCAAGCAAGCTTTGGCAAACAGGTCTGGGTAAATCCATTTACCTATGAGGATACAGGCATGAGCGGCACGTTTGCCAGATATTTTCAAAGCGAGCTTGAGAGCAGTATGGCGCAGATGGCTGACTGGAAGATACCCTCGCAGGCAAGGGCGATATCCGGAAAATCGCCGTCTTTCCAGAATATGCGCGATATGGCGAGAGAAGCCGGCGCTCAGCATTATATCTATGGGACATACTGGGAACAAGGAGGCATGATAAAGCTGGTAACAACAATGAGGGATGTTAATACTAACGAGGTGCTGGCTGCGGCTGATATATCATTCAGTCCCGATATACTGGGCAATGATATTAGCCTGAAGCCAGCAAACTATGAGTCTGCTTTGATTGCTCAGCAAGCTTTTGATGAAGGACAGATCGTGAGCGGGCAGCTTCAGGTTGATATATGGACAAACAAGGGTAATGAGAACGTCGCTTATATTTCAGGCGAGACCATGAAAGCATATATCCGGGTAAACAGGGAATCATATATCCGGCTGTTGTATATTCTGGCTGATGGGCGATGGACTTTGCTTTATGATAATTACTATGTTGATAGATCCAAAGCAAATCAGATAGTTGAGATCCCAATGGAATTTGAATGCTCGCCTCCATTTGGCGGGGAAATGCTTGTTGCTATTGCAAGAACCGAGAGGTTTTCCAGCCTGGACACAATTACAGAGGATGGCTATGAATTCCTTGATAAAGACCCGGAACTACCTCCTCAGGCATCGGCAAGAAGCCTGGCTTCTGATATACGCGGTGGAAAGGGATTCAAGCCAAAAAAGGAGGAAGCCGTCTCAATTCCTGATTTTTCGGATGATCTAAATAGCAATAGAATCACGGATGCTCTATTGAAGGAATTTGAAAATAACAGTATGTCTCTATCATTGAATGCAACTGTCTCAACTCTGGTGCCAGACAAGGAATGGATAATTACTGATTTGAGCTGCATGCAGACGTACCTGGTTGTAAAAGATGACAAAATAAGCATTTATAAGATCCAGCAAGCTGAGGCAAAGCTTATGATAACAACAATGGAGGAATAGTGCAAAATTTGCAGAACGCCTTAGGCATGTTGTACGGTGGATCAGGTGATTTTTATTGAATTTGAATATCAGGTGTGCTATAGTATGAACGCCATAGGCTTCAGAAGGCAGCCGGTATTTATAATCAGGCTGATGCTTCTAAATTTTTAGTTAAGAAACATGTTGTTGGATTTTCTTTTCATAGTAAATTTGGCAACATACTTTTTTACAGGAGTTTGAAAAAATGAGAGTTGTAATACTTTATATGTGCGTTTTACTGTCACTTGCTTTCGTCAATGGAATTTATGCCATTACTGATGATTTTGGTGATGGTAACGACAACGGCTGGAGTCAAATTCAGGGTGTCTGGAGTGTCAAAAACGGAGAGTATGTTCAGGAAGATACGGTATGGACATCAACGTCTACCAATGAGACCTATCACCGCAGTTATTTCGGCGACGAAAGCTGGGAAAACTATACACTCCAGGCAAAAGTTCGCATCGAAAAAGGTGGAGACCTTGCTCCTATTATTGGTATTTTCTTTAGAGTAACAGAGAAATCCGCGAGTGGAGATTACTATTATTTCAGACTTGACACACGTGCAGCCGAAGGACCGTGTCTGATCAAATCTCCGAACACGATCTTGCAGGAAAATAAATCGAAGCCTGCCGTTATTGGACAGAACTATATCCTCAAAGTTGACGTCAACGGAGACAATATTAAGTGTTATATAGATGGACAATTGGAGATTGAGTTGCAGGACAACTCGTTTTCAAAAGGCGCAGTTGGGGTCGGAACTTTCAATACCGATGGATACTTCGATGATGTAATCGTTAGTGGCGGAGATATTGTAAGTGCTGTCTCGACAAAAGGAAAACTTACAACTACGTGGGCTTCCATCAAAAACTAAAACAGATATATGACATTTAATGTGCATCTATTCCTCTCTCAGGAGATTCCTTTCCTTGAGAGGGGATCGATAAATGGGAGGATATGCTAATGAAATTTACGTTTTTCTGCTTATGCGCTTTTTTTTGCTTCGTAAGCGTAACTTATGCCCTTATTGATGACTTTAATGATGGCAAAGATGACAACTGGAAGCAAATTCAGGGAAAATGGAGTGTTATAAAAGGGGAGTATGCCCAAGAAGACGTAGCATGGACAACTACCGCAACTTATGAGACCTATACTCGTAGCTTCTTTGGTAATGAAAATTGGACGGATTATACTGTTGAGGCAAAGGTACGTATAGAGGAAGGCGGAGAGTTAGCTCCTATCATCGGAATTTTTTTGAGGGTAACAGAGAAATCAGAAAAAGGCGATTACTATTATTTCAGGCTGGATCAGCGTGCTGCTGAGGGACCTTGCCTGATTAAGTCGCCAAATACCATTCTACTTGAGAATAAATCCAGACCCTGTGAAATTGGGAAGGATTATATTCTTAGAGTTGAGGCTAAAGGCGATAATTTTAAGTGCTATATAGATGACGAATTAGAGATGGAAGTTACAGACGCATCTTTCCCATCGGGAGCAATTGGGGTTGGGACATTCAATGCAAATGGTCGTTTTGATAATGTATCTGTCAATGGCAAGGGCATCGCCGCAAATGCAGTCTCGACTATTGGAAAGCTTACGACCACCTGGGCTTCAATTAAAAAATGATGCTCTATACAGCTTCAAAAAGTATATAACATTGTAAACATTTATGGAGAATCAAAATGGCTGATAAATTAAAGGTAGCAGTTATTGGAACTGGTATCATCGGAAAATCTCATATCAGTGGATACATGGGTATGAGCAATGATGTTGAGATAGTGGCAGTTGCGGACATAAATACAGATGAGGCTAAGCGAGTTGCCGCCGCTAATAACATTCCGCACGTGTTTCCTGACTATAAGGAGCTTCTGAAGGTTGATGAGATCGCCAGCGTGGATGTCTGCCTGCCGAATAATCTTCATGCTCCTGTAACGATCGCGGCTCTTGAGGCGGGGAAGAATGTATACTGCGAGAAGCCGATGGCGAGGAACATAGCAGAGGCGCAATCTATGTATGATGCAGCCAAAAAGACGGGCAGAATGCTTGCTGTTCAACTTGGCACGCTGTTTTCATGGGAGGCGCGCGCAGCGAAGCATTTTGTCGAAACCGGCGTTCTCGGTAGGGTTTATTACGTTAAGACCAGCCATTATCGCAGACGTGGTAGGGTATATGTTGATGGGTATGCGACACCCCACTTTGTCCAGAAAGAGATATCCGGTGGTGGGGCGCTTGTAGACATGGCTGTATATCACATGGCACTAATGGTATGGCTGCTTGGCAATCCCGAACTTGAGTCCGTCACAGCATCCACCTATCAGGAAATTGATATGGACGAGGAAAGGCGCAAGTTCAGCAAGTATGATGTTGAGGAGCTTGGTATCGGCTTCGTGCGCTTCAAGGGAAATATCACTATGTTTGTCGAGGAAAGCTGGGCTATCAACATGGACCGCGATGAGGGAGATCTGATTATGGGTTCTAAAGGCGGATTAAGGCTAAACCCATTTACATTTTTTTCGGAAGTTGGCGGGATGCAGGTAGATCAGGGCTTCGACCTCAAAAACTTTGAAAATCGTCAGCGGAGCATAGGCAAGTATACCGAAGGCTATGATGGGCCACAGAAGAACTTTGCGTGGGCACAACTCGGTAGAGTCCCATTAATGGATTCCGCAGGTGTTGCCCTGAAGGTTGTGAAAATAACCGATGCCATGTACAGATCAGCGGATGCTCGTAAAGAAATAGCTTTTTAAGCTGACAAAAAAAAGGCGAACCGCCCTTTTATCTTTTGATCCTTCAGCCACCTTTGGGAGAGCATGAGCCATCAGTTCCGGAACTACGATGCCCAACAGATGCGCAAAATGATGATAATAATCTTTCTGTCTCTTTAGATCCGCAACTGGCACATTCTACGGGCCCGTTTGCTTTGCTGGCGCTAATCAGTGTCTCAAACTGCTCTCCACACTTTTTGCATTTATACTCATATAATGGCAATGACTTTTCACCTCCTTGAATTTTATTTTTATACACACAAAATTTCAGTATTATTAACATGATAAAGGGTTACATTATTCCTTAAATTATACGAGTTTTTCAGTTATGAGCATAAATGGCGGAAGTAGGACATGCTGTTAGCTTGTTTCTTGGGTTTAGACAAAATAAATAAGCCAGTCGGCATGTTCTACGTTGGTAACTGAAAAACTCGTATAAATTAAAATAAAGGGATCAGTGATGGCAAAAGCGACCGATGTTTTTCCAAAAGATACTTCGCTCTATTTTCTTCCTGTTGAGACAAGGGTTCCTCTTAAATTTGGCACGGAGACATTGACGCATGTGACATGCGCTCGTGTGCGAATGTTAGTTGGGAACAGGATGGGGCGCTCAGCAGAAGGTTGGGGCGAAACTCCGTTGAGCGTGCAATGGGTATGGCCAAGCTCAATACCATATCAAGAACGCAATGAAGCCCTGCAAGATTTTTGTATCAGGCTTGCTAAGGCATGGTCAGAATTCAGGGAGACCGGTCACCCTATGGAAGTCGGCTATGAGTTTCAATCCAATCAACTTTCAAGGCTTCTGGAGCAATATAACAGTGGCAGAAAAGAGCCAATGCCGTGGCTCGCGGCGTTGGTCTGCTGCTCTGCGTTTGATATTGCCCTGCATGATGCCTATGGCAACATGCACAAGGCTTATATATATGAAACATATAATTCAGAATACATGAATTCTGACCTATCCAGCTTTATATATCCAGCGGAAGGCACAAAAGTCTCATTTATTGGGAAGTATCCGCAGGATTTCCTCCTGCCTCGACAGAATATGCTGCCTGCCTGGCATCTTGTGGGCGGTAAGGACTTGATAGATGATAACGAACTTACAGGATCGGAGCCAGATGATGGCTATCCTGTTTTGCTGCCTGATTGGATTGATCGTGATGGCTTGAAGTGCCTTAAGGTCAAACTGCGTGGTGATGATTCCGAATGGGATTACGATCGCCTTGTGAAAGTTGGAAAGATTGGTATCGAACATGGTGTGCATTGGCTAACCAGCGATTTTAACTGTACTGTCACAGACCCGGATTATGTGAATAGTATACTTGATAAGCTGATAATTGACTACCCAGTCATTTATGGCATGATCCTGTATGTGGAGCAGCCATTTCCCTATGATCTGGAAAATAACCAGATTGATGTTCATAGCGTTTCCGCTAGAAAGCCCCTTTTCATGGATGAGAGTGCGCATGACTGGCATCTGATAAAGCTTGGTAGGAAGCTTGGATGGACAGGTGTCGCCCTGAAGACGTGCAAGACGCAGACGGGAGCACTATTAAGCCTTTGTTGGGCAAAGGCTCATGGGATGACATTGATGGTTCAGGACCTTACAAATCCAATGCTTGCACAAATCCCTCATGTTCTCCTTGCTTCTCATGCTGGCACTATAATGGGCGTGGAGACAAATAGCATGCAGTTCTATCCAGATGCCTCAATACCAGAAGAAAAAGTCCATCCTGGTGTCTATAGGAGAAGGAATGGAATGATTGATCTCTCAACCATTAAGGGATATGGATTTGGA
>Ga0136653_10001776_pt1 | contig 11765 bp, 6 predicted proteins | sample LakKivw275mmetaG_FD_94866 | JGI IMG/M metagenome (GOLD analysis project Ga0136653, IMG submission 94866) | Anoxic lake water microbial communities from Lake Kivu, Rwanda to study Microbial Dark Matter (Phase II) - Lake Kivu water 275m metaG... | ecosystem: Environmental > Aquatic > Freshwater >... | reverse complement strand
TCATACAGTATATCAGTGTCAACCATCCCGCTCATCGATGTCTGCCTTTCACCCTTGACCGGGATCAGGCGATAGCAAAGTCCCTGAAGCTCGAGGTAATTATCCAGCTTCACGGAACCGCTCTGACCCGGAGTGGTGTAATAGATCGGCCGTTCCCAGTTGTTGTTGGCCAGGATGTCCAGGATCACCAGTTCATCCTTGTATACCTGGTCCTGGCCCATGCTCCACACGATCGCCGAGTCTACCTGGGAGATCCTGTCGGGGGTAACGGTTCCGGTCTTCAGCACCTGGTTCCGGTCCACCGGAAGCCTGAAGGTTGATGCCGGGATGACATTGAATTTCCGCCCTGTCGTGGAAGTACGGATTGCCCTTGGGTCATCGCTGGATGCATAATCAACCAGTTCCTTCAGGTCATAGGGTTGCTTGATCTCGTTGAGTACAGGCACATAACCCCGTTTGCCCTGCCTGTATTGCTCGAACTCCATGGATATCGGGAGGGCCTTGGAGGTATAATAGGTTCTTTTCAGCTGGTCGATATACCAGTCCTGGGGCAGGAAAGGCAGGCAGCAGACGCGGACATCCTGGCGCACCTTTTCCACTTCCTGGATATACCACAGGGGGAAGGTGTCATTATCGCCATTGGTGAATATCAGGGCATTCTTATCCAGCCCGATCAGGTAATTGTAGGCAAAATCGTGAGCGGTATAGCGCCCCGAACGGTCATGATCATCCCAGTTTTGAGTGGCCAGTAGTGCCGGAACAGCCAGTAGGCAGACACCGGTGGCTGCCAGCGCGCTGATTTTGGAATCGAGTTTTTTCCTGACCAGCTCGTACAGGGCTATAACCCCAACCCCGATGAACATGGCAAAGGCATAGAACGAACCGACATAGACATAATCCCTTTCCCTTGGGGTGACCGGCACCTCGTTCAGGTAAACGATGATCGCTGCTCCGGTCATGATGAACAGGAGGGTGACCGTCCAGAAACCCAGCTTGTGCCTCTTGTAATAGAACCAGGCACCGATCAGGCCGAGTATCAGGGGAAGCATGAAATAACTGTTCCTCCCCTTGTTTTCAGTCAGGGTTTTTGGCAGGTTATCCTGCGGTCCCAGGCGCATGGCATCCAGGAACTTGATGCCCGTGATCCAGTTCCCGCTGTTGATGTTGCCATAGCCTTGCTCATCGCTCTGACGGCCCGAGAAGTTCCACATGAAATAGCGGAAATACATGTGCCCAAGCTGATACCGGAAGAAGAACCGGAGGTTTTCACCGAAAGTCGGAACATTCCTGACCTCGCCTTCCCCATCGGGATTCTGGATCCTTACCGGCCTGCCCTTGATCTTACCCCACTGCTTGTAGGCATCGGCGTATTTGGATTCCTGCGAATTGTACATGCGCGGGAAAAAGGTGGTGAACCGCTTGTCATACACGTAATCCGTCCGGGTATCGGCAACGGCATATTTGCCGTCTTTCTTGTAATAGATATTCTTGCCTTCCTTATAGTCCACCATGGGGGCATTGAAATATTCGCCGTGCAGCAGGGGCCGCTGGCCGTAAACCTCCCGGTTGACGTAGGAGAGCAGGCTCAGGGTGTTATCGGGATTATTTTCGTCGAGAGGCGGATTGGAAGCCGACCGGATCGGAAGGATGATGATGGAGGCATAACCGATCATGATGAAGCAGATCATCAGGAACACGGTATTCCACATCACTTTGCCCTTCCGGTAGGACCAGAGAAGGGCGAAAACCAGTGCCGCGATCAGGATCAGGATAAAAATGATGACACCTGAATTGTAAGGCAGACCGACGGTATTGATAAAAAACAGCTCGAACCACGAGGCCGCCTTGATAGTCAGCTGGATCACACCATAGAGCAAAATGGCCAGCAAGAGGAAAGAGCCGGCAACCGCATAAAAAACTCCTTTCCTGGTGACCGGATGTTTTTTAAAGTAGTAAACCAGCACGATGGCCGGTAAAGCCAGGAGGTTCAGAATATGGACCCCGATGGAGAGCCCCATCAGGTATGCGATCAGGATCAGCCAGCGGTCGCTCCCGGGTTGGTCGGCCACGTTCTCCCATTTCAGGATGGCCCAGAACACTGCGGCGGTAAACAGGGAGGACATGGCGTACACTTCGGATTCCACGGCGCTGAACCAGAACGAATCAGTGAAGGTGTAAGCCAGGGCACCGACCACACCTGCCCCCAGGATGGCAAACAGGTCGCCTTTTCCCGGTTCCCGTTCCTTGCCGAAGAAAAACTTGCGGGCGAGGTGGGTGATGGACCAGAACAGGAACAGGATCGTGAACCCGGAACACAGGGCAGACAGCACGTTCATGGTTTTTGCAACGGCAGCTCCATCGCCGAAGGCAAACAGGGAAGCCAGTTTACTCAGGAGCATCCAGAAGGAAGCCCCGGGAGGATGGCCGATCTCCATATTATAGGCTGTTGCTATGAACTCACCGCAATCCCAGAAGGGAGCGGTCGGTTCAATGGTCAGCAGGTAGACAAGGGAAGCGATGGCAAACACGATCCATCCGGTGATGTTATTGATCCGGTTGAAATTCATGGTTTCTTGGTTTAATATCCTTTTTTGATGCTCGGGCGGAAAGTTATAAAAGTTTTCCCGCATCTGTTGTTTGCCGGGCCTCATAAACCGTATCGGCCAAAAGATCCGGGGCATGGGAGGCCTCAACCGCAAGCCGGTCGCAGCGTTCATTTTCGGGATTCTCGGCATGCCCTTTTATCCAGATGAACGAAACCTGATGCCTGGAATAGACGTCGAGGAACCGTTTCCACAGGTCGGGATTCTTTTTTTTCTTGAACTGACGGCTTTCCCAGGCAAAAACCCATCCTTTCTCAACCGCGTCGGCCACGTACCGGGAGTCGGTATAAACCGTAACCCGGCTGTTGGGCTTTTTCAGTGCTTCGAGCCCAGCAATCACGGCCAGCAGCTCCATCCTGTTGTTGGTCGTCAGGCGATAACCGGCCGAGAGTTCCTTGCGGTGGCTGCCCGACTGCAGCACGACGCCGTAACCGCCGGGACCCGGATTGCCCCTTGCTGCGCCGTCGGTATGGATGGTAATCAACATCCCTCACTATAACTTGATGCCCGTGTTGGCCACGAACAGCTTCACGGCTATCGCCAGCAGGATGATACCGAAGAATTTCTTGAGGATGATCAGGCCGGTGTGGCCGAGAGTCCGCTCGAACCAGTGCGTAGCTTTCAGTACGCTGAAAACCACGGCCATGTTCAGGATCAGGGCAATGATGATGTTGATGTGGTCGTACTGGGAACGCAGCGAGATCAGGGTGGTGATCGAGCCTGCTCCCGCGATCAGCGGGAAGGCGATGGGAACGATCGAAGCCGTTTCGGGCGAATCATTCTTGAAAAACTCATGCCCCGTCAGCATTTCGAGGGAGAGGAAGAAAATGATGAACGAACCGGCTATGGCAAATGAAGAGACATCAACTCCGAACAGCCCCAGGATCTGTTCACCTAAAAAGAGAAAAGCCAGAAAGACAACAAAAGACACCAGGGTTGCCTGCCCGGCCTTGACTACTCCGCCTTTGCTCTTGATGCTCAATATGATCGGGATGCTCCCGAAAATATCGATCACGGCAAAGAGCACCATGAAGGAGGATAAGATTTCGACCAGGCTTAGTCTCATGGAGCAAAAGTAAGAAAAAGGGCAGGAAGGCAAAGGGCAAAAATTAGTAACAGGGTGGAAGGAACAGGGAAGAAGTTTATGCCTAACCCCAGACTGAAGTCTGGGGGCACCCATCTTTCAGAAAGTCAAAGAAAAAGGGCAAAAGATACACACTTCTACCCTTTCTTGTTACTTAACTTAATACTTGATTCTTAAAGTATTAAGACTAATTTTTGCCTTCTGCTCTCTGCCTTATGCCTTAATACGCCAGCGTCATCTCATCCACCAGGTGCTTGGCACCGGCATACTTGTCCATGATGAACAGGACGTACCGGATATCCACGCTGATGGTCCGCTGGTATTCGGGTTCGAAGGCAATGTCGCCGCTCATGGCTTCCCAGTTGCCGTCGAAGGCCAGACCCAGCAGTTCGCCTTTGGCGTTCAGCACGGGTGATCCCGAATTACCGCCGGTGATGTCGTTGTTTGAGATGAACCCGATCTTCATCACGTCGCCCTCCCCGTAGATGCCATAATCCTTGGCCTTGTACAGTTCCTTCAATTTGTCGGGCACGACGAATTCCCAGTTGTTCGGATCCTCCTTCTGCATCACGCCGTCGAGGGTGGTATAATACTTGTAATGAACGGCATCCAGCGGATCATAGGACTTGATCGTCCCATAAGACAAACGCATGGTGCTGTTTGCATCCGGATAGAAAACGCGGTCCTTCTGCATGGCCATGAGGCCGTCGATCCAGAGGCGCTGACCCTGGGCCAGATCGGCATTGAACTTGCCGGCTTCGTTCCGGATCTCGCCCGATCTTTTATTGATGGAATTGGCGGCAATAAAGGCCAGGTCCTTGTCGAGCACCTTTTTCGACGGATTGTCGAGGAAGGCATTCAGCTTGGCCTGGTCGCAGAATATCGAGGTTTCGAACATCTTGTTGGCGAAGGAAACGCCACAGCCCTTAAATTTCTTGTTGATCAGGTTATAGACATCGGGCTTGTACTGATCCGCGACATCCTTGCAGAACAACTCGAACATGGCAGCCGTGATCTTCTGGTCGGTAGGCTTGTTGTAATTCTTGAAGAAGGCATCAAGATTTCCTTTGATACGCTGCATTCCTTCTTTCAGTTTGGCCGGATCTTTCTCATTGGTCAGGAGATTGTTAGCGGCTCCGCCCATCTGGCCGGCCAGGCCAAGGATTTCCGATCCGCCCTGGAAGCATTCCTGGTAATACTGGCTGACGCTGTTCAGGACGCCCCGGCCTTCAATCGAGGTTTTAATCAGGTTTAGGGCATTACCGTATTTTTTCTGCAATCCCGGATCCTGCGCGATCCATTTGGTGAACTGATCTTCCAGTTCGCGCTTCTGGTCGGCGACTTTCATCCGTTTCAGACTGGCAGCCTGGCCGATGGAGAATTTGTAGTAGTTGGTTGATCCCGAATATTTCGAGGAATATTGGATCCTCACTTTCGGATCGGCCAGCATGTCGGCCAGCATGATTTCCTGCTTGGCACCGCGGATCTTGATCCGGTTCGGATGGGTGTATTTCAGGACATCTTCCACCTCGAAGGAGGTCATGTAACGGGTGGTCCTTCCCGGGTAGCCCAGGATCATGCTGAAATCTCCTTCCTTAACACCTTTAACGGAAACCGGGAGGTAATGCTTGGGTTTCAACGGGACATTTTCAGCTGCATAATCGGCCGGTTTGCCATCAGGCGACATGTACACGCGGAAAACCGAGAAGTCGCCGGTCTGACGGGGCCACATCCAGTTATCGGTATCGGCGCCGAATTTTCCGACTGAGCTCGGGGGAGCGCCTACCAGACGGACATCACTGTAACGTGTATAAACCAGAAGATAGAACCTGTTGCCTCCGAAATAGGCCTGAACCCTCGCGAAATGGAACTTGTCGGTTTTGATCTCATCCTGGATCTTTTGGGATGCATCACGGGTAGCATTGTTCCTTTCGGCTTCGGTCATGTTGTCATTGACTCCGGCCAGGACCCTGTCTGTCACGTCCGTCAGGTAATCGAGGAAGGTGACCGACAGGCCGGGTGTCGGAAGCTCTTCTGTCTTGCTCATGGCCCAGAAGCCGTCGGTGAGATAATCATGCTCAACAGTTGAATGCGACTGGATCGCGCCATATCCGCAATGGTGATTGGTGAGCAGGAGTCCCTGCGGGGAAACTATCTCACCGGTGCAACCGCCGCCGAAAATGACGATGGCATCCTTGACGGATGAATGATTGACACTGTAAATGTCTTCGGCTGTCAGCTGAAGCCCGAGTTCCGTCATCTTCCCGATATTCAGTTTCTGGATCAGCGGCAGCAGCCACATGCCCTCGTCAGCTTTTGCTGAAATGCTGAATAGCAAGGAAATACCTAATAATAATGCAGTAATTCTTTTCATATTCTGGAATTGATTTGTTGATTTCTGAAAGATACATATTTTGGTTGAAACGGTTCGCTTAATTAACGAATGATCCTCGCTTCGCTCGGATGAATGGCCTCACTTCCTCCTTTCTCCTTCCTCCTTCCTCCTTCCTCCTTAGTAGAGTGTTCTGTGACAATCCGTGCAGGCCATTTCTTTCCATGCGTCGTCAATGTCTGCCGGGTGCCTGAATCCAAGCCGGCCCGTGAAAGGTGCGACCTCCGGTTCATCAGGGGTCCCCTGGGCGAGAATGGTATGGCACAGGTCACAATCCCGTGAGATGGTACTGCCCGATTCGCTGGAATGTTTATCGTCATGGCACCTGAAGCAGCCTCCGTAATCAATATGCCCGATATGGTCGGGATAGACATTCCAGGAGGCTTTCATGGCCGGGAAAATGTTCCTGGCATAGCCTGCGAGTATACCGCTTATGGCACGGTCAATATCAGGCTTTCTTTCGGAAAAGATATCGGGATAAGAATCCTGATAGAAGCCGTTGATCAATTGGCGGATGCTGTCACTGGCAATTTCCCGGTCCGGGTATTCGTTTTTCAGCATTTCCATCGAGATCCGTTTGATCTCCGGAAGGGTTACCGGTATTTCCCCCGAGGCGATGGCATGATCAATGAAAGTCTGCGGGGTAAGGTACTTGTGCGATGGACGGTTGTGGCAATCCATGCAATCCATGGTCCGGGGTTGAGCGGCCTGCAGGGTTGAATCATCTGCCGGGTTTTCCGTATCGATATACAACGTTGTGTCTCCGGTAACCAGGTTGATTTTCCGGACCCAGGGCAGGTTCTCCCGGTCGCCGGCCGGATCGAGGTATTCAATCCGGATATCGGGATTGATATGCCAATGAATGCCTTCGGTGTTGCCCAACGAACTGTGGGAGGCAGCAACCTTCATCCTCAGGCTGATATCCCATTCGGTGTTGGCAGAATCGGCCAGGTAATGCTTTTCGGCAATGAGCTTATGGGAATAGAATTTCTCCGGCCAGTGGCATTTCTCGCAGGTTTCGCGGGCAGGACGCAGATCGGTGATCGGCGTCTCGATCGGTGTGGGCCAGCTTTTGGTCAGCGTCACCCATACCTGCCTCAACCCTGATAGTTTCGATTTTACGTACCAGCTGGCACCCGATCCGACATGGCACTCCACGCAAGCCACATGGGCATGTTCCGAAACCTGGTAAGCAGTATATTCGGGTTCCATCACCTTATGGCAGGTAGTGCCGCAGAATTGTACCGACTCGGTAAAATGAAAGGCTTCATAACTGCCGATCCCGCTGAGGAAAAGCAGGATAATTGTTCCAACGGCGAAGACCAGGGTGGCATTTCGGTGACGCCGGTCGGTGAAATCAATGATCCAGGGCCTTCCTTCGGAGGGCTCAATCCCGCGCTTCATCCTCCGCATCCTGCCGATCATCCCAAGGGGTATTAATACCAGACCGAGGATCAGGAAAACAGGCAGGATGATGTAGGTGAACAACCCCAGATAACTGCCGCCTTCCTCGGTGAGGAAGCCAAACAGGAAAAAGAACAGGATCAGCAGGAGACTGATCACAACCACGATGGCCCCGGTGATCGAGAACCGGTTATTCAGGGACTTGGGAAGCTTCATATTCAAAGGTTTGATGTAAAGTTAGAATCTGTGGGGATAATACCAAGCCGTGACTGGTGACTCGTGACTCGTGATTCGTGACTGGTGACTCGTGACTCGTGATAAGTGATTCGTGACTCTTTTTTCATCACCCGTCTCTCGTCTCTGGTCTCTCGTCTCTGGTCTCTTGTCTCTTGTTTCTCGTCTCTGGTCTCTCGTCTCTGGTCTCTTGTCTCTTGTCTCTCGTCTATTTTAGCCTGATCCGTACCATGGCGCATCCGCGTTTTAACGGTGCTTGTATGGTCAATGCGCCTTTGTCAAATGAAGATTGCAGCGGTTCCGCTTTTTCCTGGCCCGGGTAAACCGCTTCACAGGTGGCACCGGATAGATCATTAACATTCCGGACCTTCACCGTGACCGTTGATCCGTCTTCACCGAAAACCACGGGTACCACGTATCCGCCGGGTACCTCAAAAAGGTTGACTTTGGCTGCACCGTTTTCCACTTCCAGGCAATGAGGTTCCAGTACCCATTTCTTGCCTTTCATGGCAGACATCAGCGGCCCGTAATTCATATACTGCTGATCGGTCCAGTCGTCGGGCCAGATGCTGTGATCGTTGCCGGGGAATGGAGCCATCGGGTACATGCCCATATAGAGGTATTTCTGGAAGAATGCATCGGGACCTTCCTTGTGCAGGTCGGAGCTGTCGTTGGTCCATCCCAGCGCGGGTTTCAGGATGCACATAAGGGCGCTCGTGTTCAGCGGACATCCGGCATTGGTGAACTCATCGAATATCCCGTCTGCATATTTCAACAGATCGAGTCGCTTGACATGGTTATTGACAAAAATGGTTTTTCCGGCATCGTGCATGATCGGCGCGAGATCCTTCATCAGGAGTTTCCAGGAGGTGATCAGGGAACGGGCCGGGCGGTCGATGAACCAGGTAATGCCGTCATCGCGGGTTTCGTTGTACATGCGGAGCCAGTCCATGCGGTCGATGGCGATACCTGAGGCTTCCGGTATGTATTTAATGTGTTTGCGGGCCTGATCGAGGAGGAACTCTTTATAAACCGGTTCTCCGGGGTCGGTGAGGATACCGAGTTCCCAGGTCAGTTGCGATCCGCCCGGCATGGTTTTACGGTGGAAATAAACTGAATCCTTCAGCACCCGGTCGGGGGTGGGAAGCGTAGATCCGGGAAGTTTATAATAGAAGAATTCGTTCGGGTCCTTCCACATCTCGTTTTCAGCCAATCCTTTCCGCGGAGGGATGGTGCGTTCCATCTTAGTACCGAACTCAGTGACATTGAAGTAGTTGAGTACATAGAAACCCATCTGCTTCATGGTCCGGGCGTATCCGTTCATGCGGGCGATCGAGGTGGTGTCGCCTCCGAACCGGATCCAGGTTTCGCCTTCGGCAACCGGCGGAATGAACATACCCATGTAAGGAAAGTCGAAGCTGGCCTGCCAGTTGGTGGTATAGGCCATCTTTTTCATTTTATCGGCATCGAAGTTGGTTTCGAAGTTGCTGTAAGAACTGGTTCCGGCCATGTCATGCGCTTTTTCGACCACCGGGTTGAAAAAATCAGGATAATTCCGGCTCATCCAGCGAAGACCGCCTCTCCAGTCGGCTTCATGGGCAACCAGGTTCATTGAGAATTTCAGGGGATGATCGGCGGAGATCCGGTTATAGATCCGGTTGAATACCAGGGAACCGTCGCTTCCGGTAGCCAGGGTTATGTCAAGGATCTCGTCGTTGGGATCCAACACCAGACTGATCCCGGCATCGCTCTCTTTCTGCAGGGCCGACACCAGCGCAATGACAATCAGATCCCGCTGATAGGGGATAAAAATATCATGGGGTTCTTCATAGCGGTAATACGGGGCACCGTACCAGAGGGTATCATCCACAAAGGCATGGGGGATGAGCGGATCGCCCCAGTTGAAATCCGATGCGGGAACCGACACCTGTTCCTGAACCGGTGTACCGGCGGGTGACGACTCTTTCCGGGCCATCCGGGGATCGCTCCAGGGGGCCCAGAAACGCGAGGTTTCATTCACGGGCCACTTGATGCCCGAGCAGATCTTGGTGGTCCAGGGTTTCCCGGCGCCCACTACCCCAATTTCCCAGCGGATGGTTTCCCCATCTGGCTTGAAGCGCTCAATCACGGTGCATTGGTCTTTAGTCTTGGGATTGATGATGGTTCTCTCAATTTCCACAGCACCGTCTTTGGTCTTCCGCAGGGAAGCCTCTCCGGATATCTCGCAGCCTTCGAGATGGGCCAGGCTTTGTACCGGGAAGGTAAGATCCTGATTTTTTATCCGGATGGACTCAATGCCCTGGTTGGTTACCTTGACGGTGAGATTGTCGCTGGTGACTTTGTAGGAGCGGTTCTGGGGGTTACAGCCGATCGCCAGGGAAGCCAGGATTAGGATTGGGAGAGTTAGTTTCATCGATAACAGTATTAGGTTCAAATCGTGTAGGTTTTACGGAACCAGTCTTCGAATAGAGGATCCAGGAGTGAAATATGATCGTTTTCTGTATCAAGAATATCTTTATAAAATAGAACCTCTCTGTTTCTTAAGACATTACGAGGAGTGCCCAGATTGTAACGGTCCATCACCCGTTTTGAGGTTAACTGGGTTTCTCCTGATATGATGGCTTTAATCAGATTAACCTGTGTTATGCTAAGATTTTCAACATCTTCCTGAAAGATAAAAGAGGAGTGGGCAATCATCTCTTCCAAGGCTCGCTCAAGAGTATCTTCTGTAACCCGATCTGAAGTCAGCGTCCATACGTAGTCGCAATACATCTGGATATAATAGGGGTGATTCTTCATTAACCTGATAATGTTCCGGGCATTTTCTTCAGATATTGTCTTGGCGGAGTGGGCAAACTGGTCGATAATAAACGGGATCCACTCACTGACAGCTATCTTATCCAACAGGATCAAGTCACCAAAACGGTAAAACGGGCGCTCTGGCTGGTTAAACATTTCCAGCATCATGTGTCTTTTACTTCCCAGTAAACAGTAACTAACGTTTTTATGGCGCTGCCAGGAGGATCTAAGCTCGTTCTGCACGGCAAGGTGGTCCGGGAATTTGGCGATATTCTGAAACTCATCCACGCAAACGGCTATCCGTATCCCTTTCTGTCTGGCAATGACCTGCGGAAGATTGATGATCTCATCCCTGTGTTTTGCTGCTTCTTCCCAATTAAACTTTATGGATATTTCATTGGAAGGGTCTAATCCGAATGACAGTACCGGAAGAAGTTTTTTAAACCATACACGGGCATCCTGCAGGAGTTCTTCGCGCTTGTTCATGGTGGCTTTCATCACCTCGCGCGCATATACAGTGAGAAATTCACTCTCGTCCCGTATGGTGAACAGATCGATAAAAACAAATTTCAGATCTTTATCGGTTGTAAGCCGGATGGCTTCTGTAACCAGTGAGGTTTTACCCCATCGCCGGGGTGAGATCAGGATTGTATTGACGCCACTCCGAAAATGCTGCCTGAGCACTTCTTTTTCACGGGTACGGTTAACGAAAGCGCTGCCCGAAACCACTTTCCCATATTGAAAAGGTGAACTGATCATTTTATACTATTTGTTATTATACACAAATGTATAATACAAAAAGGTAAAAAACAAAAATACGTTTCCTTTAGTAGAGTTAACAGTTCTAAAACAATCAATAGACAGATAAAAATTGAGTTGATTTTAATCAGCAGACTGATAAAAAGTAGCGTCCGAAAACCACCCAATCTGTCGGATCTCCTGCCATGGAAAGATTCAATATTCGGATATTCTAAAGTTTTTCCCTGCCCGGGTCTCTAACACTTCGGTTTTATCCTGATATCTCACGGTGCATTTCCCCCCGTTTTTGGACAGGATGTTTGCTTTGACCAGTTTACCCTTTTTCCACTCCATGCCGATCACAAAGCTCCCGCGGGCAACGAGACCTTCCACTTTACCGTCGGGCCAGGAGGCGGGAAGGGCAGGGAGCAGCACGATCTCACCCGTATGGCTTTGAACCAGCATCTCGGCGATACCGGCTGTTGCCCCGAAATTCCCGTCGATCTGGAAC
>Ga0136653_10001775_pt1 | contig 11766 bp, 16 predicted proteins | sample LakKivw275mmetaG_FD_94866 | JGI IMG/M metagenome (GOLD analysis project Ga0136653, IMG submission 94866) | Anoxic lake water microbial communities from Lake Kivu, Rwanda to study Microbial Dark Matter (Phase II) - Lake Kivu water 275m metaG... | ecosystem: Environmental > Aquatic > Freshwater >... | reverse complement strand
GTCGGAGATGACGAAGCCGCGGAAAGCCCACTCGCCCTTGAGGATGCCCGTGAGGAGCCGCGGATGGGCGGTGCAGGGGAGGCCGTCCCAGGAGTTGTACGAGGTCATGATCGACCGGGCCCCGCCTTCGCGGATCGCGGCGAGGAAGGGGACGAAGTCGGACTCGCGGAGCGCGCGCTCGCCGTCGGGGATGGGATAGCTGTCGCGGCCGCCGGCCCCGACATTGGCCACGAAGTGCTTGGGCGTCACGATGACGCCGCGCTCCTCGAAGGCCCGGGCGAAGGCCACGGCCATTCGCGAGGCGAGATGCGGGTCCTCGCCGTAGGTCTCCTCGACCCGGCCCCAGCGGACGTCGCGGGCGATGTTGACGACGGGGGAGAGGACCTGACGGACGCCGCGGCTCCGCGTCTCGTCGGCCACCGCGCCGGCGACCGCGGACATGAGATCGGCGTCCCAGGTCGCTGCCAGGCCGATGGCCTGAGGGAAGGCCGTCGCGCCGGGGCTCACGAGCCCGTGGAGGGCCTCCTCGAACGGGACGATCGGGATGCCGAGCCGGGTCTCATCGACGAAGAACCGCTGGATCGCGTTGAGCTTCTCGGCCGCGGCGCGCGCGCTGGCTTCGCCCCGGACCTGGAGCCCGAAGATGCCTTCCTTCCAAACGTCCCGGCCCGCGGCGAGGTCGCCCAGGACCATGAACAGCTGCCGGAACTTCTCCTCGGGTGTCATCCGGGCGACGAGGTCCTCGACGCGCCGGTCGATCGAGAGGCCCGGATCCTTATAGGGAAGCCGGCCGCCCTCTGAAACGGGCCCCCGCCCGCATGCGGCCAGTCCGGCCGCGCACAAGCCCGCCATAACCAGCGCTGTCCGGATGTCCCCGTGGTGCGTCATGTCCGGATTCTAGGGCCCCGCCCGCCCCGAGTCAACAAGAGAGGGTCAAACCTACTTTTTTTCGAAAAAAGTAGGTTTGACCCTCTCTTGGCCTTGACCGGCGGCGCGGAATGATATATGAATATATCTTCATATATTGATGCCATGAGCGCGCAGAAGTTCCCCCTGAACATGCCCGAAGGGACGGGGCTCCTGACCTATCTCGAGAAAGGCGAGCGGGCCTGGGTCGCCGGCCGCCGCCCCTCCCCCCGCGAGGTCCATGAGCTCCGTGTCGAGAACGGCGCTCTCTCCTTCCCGCCCGAGCTCGAAAAGGAGCTCGGCCTGGCCCCCGGCGCCCGGCTCGACATCGTCCTCGACCGCGGCCGGGCCGAGATCCTGCCGAATATCCACAGCCTGAACCGCCTTTATATCGAGCCGACATCGCGCTGCAATCTGGCCTGCAAAACCTGCATCCGGAACACCTGGGCCGAGCCGATGGGCGACATGGACTGGAACGTCTTCGAACGGCTCGCCGGCCAGCTCCGCCGCTTCCCCCATCTCGAATCGGTCATGTTCGGCGGCTTCGGCGAGCCGACCGCCCACCCCCGCCTCCTCGACATGATCCGGGCCGTCAAGGGCCTGGGGCTACGCGCCGAGCTGACGACGAACGCGACCCTCCTCGACGACGCCCTCGTCGAGGGGTTGTTACGGGAGCGCCTCGACGGGCTTTGGGTCTCGCTCGACGGGACGACCGAAGAGAGCTTCGCTGCGGTCCGGCCCGGGGCGGGCCTGGCCCGGGTCCTCGAGAACCTCGAGCGCCTGGCCAAGAGCAACGGGCGCGACGGTCACGAGATCGAGACCGGGATCGCTTTTGTCGTCATGAAGACGAACCTCGGCGACGTCAAGCACCTGGACCGCCTGGCCCGGTCCGTGGGCGCCCGGCGCATCATCGTCAGCCACGTCCTGCCCTACAGCGAGGAGATGGAGAAGGAGATGCTCTGCCTCCAGACGCTGACGCTCGAGACCTTCACCTTCGCCCCGGGCAAGACCGAGCTCAGTCTGCCCCGCCTCGACGTCAACAACACCACCAAGGACACGCTCTTCAGCCTGTTCCAGGGCTTCGAGAACCTAACCTTCATGGGCAACCGGGTGGCCGTCGACGCCCGCCGCTGCCGGTTCGTCCAGGGCCGCACGACCTTCGTCCGCTGGGACGGCCGGGTCAGTCCCTGCATGGGGCTCCTGCACTCGCACAAGACCTTCCTCTACGGCCTGGAGCGGCGGGTCCGGGCCCACGACTTCGGCGACGTCCGCGAGGGCGACCTCTTCGACATCTGGAACTCCGAGGCCTACTCCCGTTTCCGGGACAAGGTCAAGGCTTTCGACTACTCGCCGTGCCACGTCTGCGGCGGCTGCTCGCTCCTCGAACAGAACGAGGAAGACTGTTACGGCAACACCTTTCCGGCCTGCGGCGGATGCCTGTGGGCCCAGGGGATCATCCAATGCCCGTGAACGATGCGGTCAAGGTTTTCAAAGCGCTGGCCGACCCGACTCGGCTGCGGATCATGCTCCTTCTCCAGGTCCGGGAGCTCTGCGTGTGCGAGCTGACCTATATCCTGGAAATGGAGCAATCGCGCGTCTCGCACCACATGCGGATCCTCCGCGAGGCCGGTCTGGCCGAGGATGTCCGGCGCGGGCGCTGGATGATCTACCGCATCCCGGCGCGCTCGCGGGAATTCGTCGACGGGCTCTTCGCCGGCCTCGGACGGGTGCGCTGGCGGGATTCGGGCCGGCGGGCCGGGGATCGCCGGAAGCTCGAGGCTTGCGTCCGAAAGAACATCCGCGGCCGGGTCTGCGAGACCGAATCTAAGGAGGGCCGTCCATGAAGGCCTCGATCCTCTTCATTTGTGTCCATAATTCGGCCCGGTCCCAGATGGGCGAAGGCCTGGCCAACGCCCTCTACGGTGACCAGTTCGAAGCCGTGAGCGCGGGATCGATCCCGACCCGCGTCCACCCGGCGGCGATCAAGGCCATGGCCGAGATCGGGATCGACATCTCCGGACACCGGTCGAAGAGCCTCGACGAGTTCGAGGGCCGCAAGTTCGACATCGTCGTCATGGTCTGTGACGACAAAGCGACCGATTGCCCGTTCTTTCTGGGCGGCAAAGAATACGTCCACCATGCTTTCGATGATCCGGCCGCTTGTGTTGGATCCGAGGAGGAGGTCCTGGCCTGCTTCCGGCGGGTCCGCGACGAGATCCGGGCCTGGCTCGATGATCGATTCGGAGCGCCAACAGGAACGGACAACGCCGCCCGAGGAAAGAATTCATGAGCCCGTCGTCGAGGGGGATCCTTCGCCTTGTCCTGACGCTCGGCGGCGCGGCGGCGTGGATTCTGATATACCTGAACCTCCACGCTTTTTCGCTTTGGTTCACCTACCGGCTGCTCGGACTGGCCGAGGGACGGCACCTCTCCTCCGCCGTTGAGTTCTTCGTCTTCGAGGCCCCCAAGGTCCTGCTCCTCCTTGCCGTCGTCGTCTTTGGCGTCGGCATCGTCCGCTCGTTCTTCACCCCCGAACACACCCGGCGGCTGCTGGCCGGCCGGCGCGAAGCGGTGGGCAACGGCCTGGCCTCGCTTCTCGGCGTCGTCACGCCCTTCTGCTCGTGCTCGGCCGTCCCGCTTTTCATCGGTTTCGTCACCTCCGGCGTCCCCCTCGGGGTCACGTTCTCCTTCCTCATCTCGGCGCCGATGGTCAACGAGGTGGCCCTTGTTCTCCTCTTCGGGCTCTTTGGATGGAAGGTCGCGGCCCTGTACGCGGGGACCGGCCTCCTGATCGCCTTTTTCGCCGGCTGGGTCATCGGCCGCCTCCGCCTCGAGCGCTGGGTGGAACCCTGGGTCCTCGAGCTGACGCAGCCGAGGGAGGGGTCGGCTGATGAGCGCGAACCGCGGATCATCTGGAAGGACCGGGTCCGCTTCGGCCTGGACGCGGTCAAGGACATCGTCGGCCGGGTCTGGCCGTTCGTCCTGGGCGGCATCGCCGTCGGGGCGGCCATCCACGGCTACGTGCCGCAGAACTTCATGGCCTCGATCATGGGCCGGAGCGCCTGGTGGGCGGTCCCGCTGGCCGTCCTCTTCGGCATCCCGATGTACTCCAACGCGGCGGGCATCATCCCCATCGTCCAGGCCCTGCTCGGCAAGGGGGCGGCCCTGGGCACGGTGCTCGCCTTCATGATGTCCGTCATCGGGCTCTCCTTTCCGGAGATGGTCATCCTGCGCAAGGTCCTGAAGGTCCCGCTGCTGGTCGTCTTCGCTTCGGTGGTGGGAATCGGCATCATGATCGTGGGCTATATTTTTAACGCCGTTCTCTGACGGCCACGGAAACGCACATCGTTCGGAGGAGGTTCGAAATGGAGATCAAGATCCTGGGAATGGGCTGTCCCAACTGCAAAGAGCTCGAGCGGAGGGTCCGCAAAGTCCTGGACGAGATGGGCGTCGCCGCGAGCGTCGAGAAGGCCACGGACATCAAGAAGATCTTGGAATTTAAGATCATGAGCACGCCCGGCCTCGTCGTCGACGGCCGGGTCGTGTCCTCGGGCCGTCTGCCGAGCCCCGACGAGATCAAGGACTGGCTTCGCGGCGCCGCCGCCTGAACGGGCGCTTCGATGAAGAGCTGCGCTCCGAAAACCTCTCTTGTCCCGGCCTCAGTCCCGCTGGCGATCGCCGGTTCGCTCGCCGTCATTTTCGTCCTCGTTTCCGCGGCCCAATCCAATTCGCCGGTCTGGGCGGCGAAGGGCGAAGTGCTGGCCACGAACCGGCTCGATGTTGACTTTTCCAAGTTTCAGGTCACCTTCCTCGAGCTCGGCGCCGACCGGTGCATCCCCTGCAAGAAGATGCAGCCGATCATGAAGGAGATCGCCGCCATGTTCCCCGACCGGGTCCAGGTCGTCTTTTGTGATGTTTGGAAGGACCCTGCGCCCGCGGAAAAGTATAAGATCCAGCTCATTCCGACCCAGGTCTTTCTGGATCAGAAGGGCAAGGAGATCGCCCGCCACGTCGGGCTCTTTCCCAAAGAGGAGATCCTCGATCTCTTGAAGAAGCACGGGGTAAGCTGAGCGGGCGGCCATGACGGGCTTGTTCGGCGATATCTCTCAGGCCCTCCAGCATAGCCCTTGGCTGGCCGTCTTGGCCGTCTTTGCCGGCGGCGTGACGACGGCCCTCAACCCCTGCGTCCTGGCCATGATACCCCTCCTCATGGGTGTCGTCGCGGGAAACCGGGAAACGTCGTCGGCCCGCCGCTCGCTCGTCTTCTCTCTCTTCTTCGTTCTCGGCCTCGCCGTCACCTTCACCGCCTTGGGGCTTGTCTCGGCGCTGATGGGGAAGCTTTTCGGGAACGTCGGCCCGTTCTGGAAATACGCCGTGGCCGCCGTCTGCCTGATCATGGGGCTTCAGCTGCTGGGGGTCCTCAAGCTGAACATCCCGGCGCCCTCGGGGATCAAGGTCCGTCAGCGGGGCAACATCGGCGCTTTCCTGCTGGGCCTGCTCTTCGGCGTCGTTTCGACGCCCTGCGCCGTACCGATCCTGGCCGTCCTTCTGGCCTTTGTCGCCGAGAAAGGGAACGTCCTCTACGGAGGGTTGCTCCTCTTCGTCTACGCCCTGGGCCACTCGGCGTTGGTCCTCGTCGCCGGGACTTCGGTCGGGGCGGCCAAGGGCCTCCTCGAATCGAAAGGGCTACGGGCGGCCCACGGCATCCTGCAGAAGGCGGCCGGGGTCCTGATCATCATCCTCGGGGCCTATTTTTTGCTCGGCAGGTGACATCTTCAAAGGAGTGCGCGCATGACACCTCGCGTCCAGAAGCTCAAATTCCTCGACCGCTATCTGACCCTGTGGATCTTCCTCGCGATGGGCATCGGCGTCGGGCTCGGCTATTTCGTGCCCTCGATCGTCGGCTTTATCAATAAGTTTCAATCGGGGACGACCAACATCCCGATCGCCATCGGGCTCATCCTGATGATGTATCCTCCTCTCGCGAAGGTGCGCTACGAGGAGCTGGGGGACGTCTTCAAGAACTTCAAGGTCCTGGGCCTGTCGCTCGTCCAGAACTGGGTCATCGGGCCGCTGCTGATGTTCGCCCTGGCCGTCATCTTCCTGAGAGACAAGCCCGAGTACATGTACGGCCTTTTCATGATCGGCCTGGCCCGCTGCATCGCGATGGTCATCGTTTGGAACGACCTCGCCCAGGGCGACCGCGAATATGCGGCCGGGCTCGTCGCCTTCAACTCGATCTTCCAGGTCCTGTTCTTCTCTGTCTATGCCTACATCTTCATAACCGTCTTCCCGACCTGGCTCGGGCTCAAAGGTACGGCTGTTAATGTTACTATCGGCCAGATCGCGAAGAGCGTTTTCATCTACCTCGGCATCCCCTTCCTGGCCGGGCTCATCACCCGCTTCAGCCTGATCAAGCTCAAGGGGCGCGAGTGGTACCAGGAGAAGTTCCTGCCACGCATCACGCCGATCACGCTCATCGCCCTGCTCTTCACGATCGTCGTGATGTTCTCGCTCAAGGGCGAGTTCATCGTCAAGATCCCGCTCGACGTCCTGCGGATCGCCGTCCCGCTCCTGATCTATTTCGTGGTCATGTTCCTCGTCTCGTTCTTCCTGAGCCGGAAAGCGGGGGCCGATTATCCCAAGGCGGCGACCTTATCCTTCACCGCGGCTAGCAATAACTTCGAGCTGGCCATCGCCGTGGCCGTGGCCGTCTTCGGCATCAATTCCGGCGAAGCCTTCGCCGCTGTCATCGGGCCGCTCGTCGAGGTGCCGGTCATGATCGGCCTGGTCAACGTGGCGCTCTATTTCCGGCGGAAATATTTCGTGCCGGCCGCGGGCCTTGGAGACCGGGCATGATGCGCGGCCGGCGAGGGGAGGATCGATGATGGACGTGGATCGTTCCGATCGGCGAGCGGGCGCCTCGCGCTGGAGGGCCATCATCGTCGCCGCGATCGCGGGATCGGCATCCCTGGCCGCGGCCGTCGTCACAGGGCGTTGGGTGTTGACCGCCCTTCCGGTCGGCCTGCTCTTCGGATTCTTCTTGCAAAAAGGTGACCTGTGCGGGGCGTCGGCCTTCAGCGAAGTCCTCCTGATGAGGGACGGGCGCAAGGTTTTCGGCCTGTGGGTCGGCATCGTCGTCGCCATGCTCGGATTCGCGGCGGCCAGCCGGATGGGCCTGGCTTCGTTGAGCCCCAAGCCGCTCCTCTGGGTGAACGACATCGCCGGGGGCCTCGTGTTCGGCGCCGGAACGGTGTTGGCCGGGGGCTGCATCAGCGGGTGCCTCTACAAGTCGGCGATGGGCAACCTCAATTCCATCGTCGCCCTGCTGACCATACCTGTCGGGATCGCGTTCGTCGAACATGGTCCCCTGACGGGCTGGGCGGCGAAGATGAAAGCCGTCAAAACAACGGCCTCCGGCGGCGGCCCCGTGACGCTTCCCGCGCTTTCGGGCCTGCCGTTCTGGTCTTGGGCGTTGATTTTTGGCGGTCTGACCGCCACGCTTGTCCTCCTGCGGAGAAAGAAACGCGGGGCCTCGGGCTCTCGGTCCATCCCTCCGGCTCCGCCGGCCGGATCCCGCGGTTTGCTGACGAAGCCCTGGAAGCCCTGGCAGGCGGGGATTGGAGTTGGGCTCGTGGTCGTGGCCTCTCTATTTTCTTCTGCGGCCGCCGGACGCAATTATCCGATCGGCGTCACCCACGGGGTCCTTCATGTCCATGAACTGCTCACGGAATCCAGCTTGGTCCATATCGCTGGCCCGGCGGCGAAGACGGCCCAAGCCGTGCCGGTCATGGGTACCAAGAAGATCACGTGGTGGCTCGTCCTGGTCGTATTCGGGACCTTCTTCGGGGCCTTCGCCTCCGCATCGCTCGGGGGCCGGGTCCGGCTTCAACAGAAGCCGCCGGAGCAGATCGTGACGGCCCTGTTCGGAGGGTTCCTCGTCGGAGCCGGCGCGGCCGTCGCCACGGGTTGTGTCGTCGGGAACATCATGTCCGGTTGGCCTCTGATGAGTGCCGGCATGTTCCTCTTCGGCATCGCCGTTGTTCTCGCCAACTGGACGATGACCTATTTCTTCATGATGGCCGGCCGCTTGGCCGACCTGCCGGGAACGCTCCGAAGGATGTTCAGGCGAGGACGCTGATGGTTCGCCGCCATGTCATCGGGGGCCCGATCCCGGCCGGAGAGGAGCGCGAATGAGGGCCGATTCAAATTCAGCGATCCCCCGCGAAGAGATCCCTTGGTTCCCGACGATCGACCCGAAGAAATGCACGAATTGCGGCGCCTGCAGGGAGTTCTGCCCCAATGGGGTCTATGCTGGCGCCGGGTCGATCATGGAGGTGGCCCTGCCGTTCCGATGCGTCGTGGGCTGCGGCGGATGTGTCAGCCTCTGCCCTCCCCGGGCCATATCCTTTCCGACCGACGAGTCGCTCATCGAGAACCTGCGGGCTCTCCGTGAAAAATACGGAGCTAAGAGGTCAGGCCCCTCGGAGGCCTGAGAGGAGCGGTCATGAGCAAGGATAGAACCCGAGTCCTCTTTGTCTGCGTCCACAACAGCGCGCGGAGCCAGATGGCCGAAGCGTTCCTCAATTCCCTGGCGGGGGACCGGTTTGAGGCCTTCAGCGCCGGTCTCGAGCCGGCGCCGCTCAATCCGCTGGCGATCGAGGCGATGAAGGAAGCCGGGATCGACATCTCGCGCAACGCGGCCAAGAGCGTCTTCGACATCTACAGGAGCGGGGCCCTCTTCGGCTACGTCATCGCCGTCTGCGACGCCGAGTCCGCCCAGCGCTGTCCGGTCTTTCCGGGCGTAACGCGGACCATCGTCTGGAGCTTCCCCGACCCGGCCTCGTTCACGGGTCCGCCGGACGAACGGTTGGCGGGGACAAGGCAGGTCCGCGACGCCATCAAAACGAAGGTCGAGGAGTTCATCAGGGAAATCGCGGACGGAAGATTCAGGGCCCTGGATTTTTCGACGGCCGACAAAAAGGACGAATAATATTTCAAGCGCCGGAGGCGGATGACGACGTCCGGCCCTTGACAGCCGGGCCGCCGCGATTTAAAGTATATGCGCTGATACTTAAACACTTTCAGGTCCCTGAAGCTCGTGTCTGACCCGAAGACATCGGCCTGCATCTTCGCGGTGCTCTCCGCGGAAGCTCGCGTGCGCATCATCGACCTGCTCAAGCGCCGCCCCCTCTGTGTGAGCGCCTTGGCCCGCATCCTCCGGATCACTCCCGCGGCGGTCTCGCAGCATCTCCGCATCCTGCGGCAGGCCGGGATCGTCACGGCGGTCAAGCGCGGCTATTTTGTCCACTATGAAGTCAACAGGGCGACGCTGGCGAAATGGAGGAAGGAGACGGAGGGCCTGCTCGCGGTTCCGCCCGTAACGGACCGGAAGGGCGCGCCGTGATCAGTGCGGGCGGCGAGGCGATCGTCGTGGAGGGCCTGGCCAAGAGCTTCGACTGCGTCCGGGCCGTGGCAGGGATTGATTTCGAGGTCCGCCGGGGTGAGCTCTTCGGCTTTCTGGGGCCCAACGGCGCAGGCAAAACCACCACGATCAATCTGCTCACGGGGCTCGCCCGGCCGGATTCAGGGTCGATCCGGATCGGGGGGGTCGATTGCACAAAGGACCCCAAGGCGGCCCAGCACTTGATCGGCGTCGTCCCGGACGAAAGCAACCTCTATCCGGAATTGTCGGGCTTCGACAATCTGTGCTTCTGCGCGGCCCTCTACGGCCTGGGCAAGGCGGAGCGCCGGAAAAGGGCCAGGCGGCTACTGGATACGTTCGGGCTGGCCGATGCGGCGAACCGCAAGTTCGCCGGTTATTCCAAAGGGATGAAACGCAAGCTCACCATCGCCGCCGGGGTCATCCATGACCCGGAAATCCTGTTTTTGGACGAGCCAACCACGGGCATTGACGTGGCCAGTGCCAGGCAGATCCGCCAGCTCATCGCCGACCTGCATAGAACCGGGACGACGATCTTCTTGACCACTCACTATATCGAGGAAGCCGAGCGGGTTTGCGGGCGCATCGCCTTTATTGTCGCGGGACGGATCGTGCGGATCGATACCGTCGAAAACCTCGTTCAACCGGAACAGGAAAAGCATATCATGGAGATCGCCGTTACGGCCACCGTCCCGGGCCTGCTCGCAAAGAGCGCTGCGGCCTTTCCCGCCCTCGAGTTCGAGGAGCTCGGGCCGGGGACGATCCGGGTCAAGGCCGGCGGGCCCATTCATGTCGGCCCGCTGGTGCGTTTCCTTGAGGATCAAGGCCTAGAGGTCACCGAGGCCCGGCGGATGCGCCCGTCGCTTGAGGATGTTTTCGTGCGGATCACGGGGATCGAGACGGACGCGATGAGGAAAGATAAAGAAAGACCGGGGGGCGGCCAATGAAGCGCTGGATCGCCTTCTGGAGCATCCTGCGCAAGGACATGCGCACCTATTACCTGAAACCGCCCAACATCAGCTGGGGGCTCATCTTTCCTCTGGCCTGGGCGGCCATGTTCTTCATCCGGTCCGGGTCGGGGGTCGAGGGCGTCAGGGCGCTGCTCCCCGGCGTGATGGCCCTGTCGGTGCTCTTCGGGACGACGAGCCTGCTGGCTGTGACGGTGACCTTCGAGAAGAAGGGCCGGTCGTTCGAGCGCCTGCTCCTCGCGCCGGTCCCGCTGGAGCTGCTGATGCTAGCCAAAACGACCGGGGCCATCCTCTTTGGCGTCATCAACGCTTTCGTGCCCGTCGCCATGGCGGCCTTCGTCGCCGACCTCGGAGGGATCGCCTGGGCGATGGTTGTCCCGGCGGTCGTCCTCATCGCCGCGAGTTCCACATTCCTGGGGCTCTTCGTCGCCGTCTCGGTCAGCGAGGTCTTCGAGGCCCAGACCTTCTCCAATTTCATCCGCTTCCCGATGGTCTTCCTGTGCGGGCTGTTCTTCCCGGTCGGAAGCCTGCCTGTCTGGCTCCGGCCTCTCGCCCATGCCCTGCCCCTGACCTACGGGGCCGACCTGCTCCACGCCGGGGTGCAGAGAGCGGGCCGCATGCCTCCGGCGCTCGATCTCGGCCTGCTGGCGGCCTTCGCCGTCGCCCTCTTCCTGGCCAGCCTATGGAACATCCGGAGGAGGTGGATCCTTTGAGAACCTTCGATCTCTCGGCGGGACGCTCGTGCGAAGACGGCCGGTTCGAAGCGGTTGTTTTGTTCGAGCAAGACCCGATGAAGATCCGCCGGATCGAGCTCGTGGCGGGCGCCCGCATCCCGCCCTGCCGGATGGCGGAGGACGCCGTGTTCGTCGTCGTCGAGGGGCGGGTCACCTTCCGAGCCGAAGGCGAAGAGTCCGTCGTTCAGGCCCCCGGAGCCCTCTTCATCCCCGGGGGAGCGGCGACGCGCAGCATGGAGGCCGGCGAACCCTCGCTCGTGCTGGCCGTCCTCTGCCGGAGGCCGGGCGGACCGGCCGTTTCGTAGAATGGGCGTCCGGCCTCGCTGTGACTGGTCCACGCTCAACGCCGGGCGCAAGGTTTTGGACGGTAACGGTGTCTAATTAGCCGAGAGGTGGATTTTTGGTCCATGGCCAAGGAGGTCGATCATCGAGGATCCGCAATCCCATCAACGCTTTGAGGAGCGAGTGAGATCCTTCGTCCCTGCGCCGGGGAGTTCTGACTATATGCCCAGCCTGATCATGATCGGCCTGGTCAACGTGGCGCTCTATTTCAAGCGCCGCTATTTCCCCGTAGTCAATCCTTGAAGTCCCGCCCCAGCCGGTACGCCTGATCGAGCCAGGCTTGCCGCCGCTCGGGGGTCGAGACGTCGGCGCCGTAGAAGAAGACGTGCTCGACTGTCTTGATGCCGGGATAGCGCAGGCCCCAGTCGTCGAT
>Ga0136653_10001774_pt1 | contig 11774 bp, 13 predicted proteins | sample LakKivw275mmetaG_FD_94866 | JGI IMG/M metagenome (GOLD analysis project Ga0136653, IMG submission 94866) | Anoxic lake water microbial communities from Lake Kivu, Rwanda to study Microbial Dark Matter (Phase II) - Lake Kivu water 275m metaG... | ecosystem: Environmental > Aquatic > Freshwater >... | reverse complement strand
CCCTCTTTTGCCGTCAGCATGCCCAGAGAAGCGACCAGGATGATGACAAAGGAGATGAGGGCGGCGTTCCGTGCCGTGAGTTTGTCCGTGAGAACGCCGAAGAGCGGCCTGCCGACGCCGTTGAAGATGGCGAAAACACCCACGAGGGTCGCGGCTGTCGCGGCGGGAATCTTGATGATTTCCTGGCCCACGGGGCTGGAAATACCAATGGCCATGAGCCCGGCAAGGCAGCCGATGGTGTAACACAGGAAGAGCCCCCAGAAGGTCGGAGTCTTGGACATTTCCGCCATGGTGAAATCCGCCGCTTTTCCGGCGGCAGCTGCCGGTGGCGTCCATCCCGCGGGTTTCCAGCCATCCTCCGGGTAACGGAAAGGAATGAAGCACAGGCAGATGATGACGAGGAAGGCCGCACCCATGAGGAAGAAGGTCTGCATGGGACCGACGGACTTGATCAATGCGGCTGCCACGTTTGCCGAGATGAAGGGTGAACCGCCAAAACCGGCGAGTGTCAACCCCAGGGCGAGGCCCCGCTTGTCGGGGAACCAGCGGCCCACGCAGGCAAGGGGCACGCCGTAGGCAAGACCCACGCCGCCCCCGCCGATCAAACCGTAAGTGATTGTGAGCATGTTGATGCTTGTGGAGTATTTGGCGAGCATCCAGCCTATTCCGACGACGATACCGCCGAGGATACCCAGGTTTCTCGGACCGAGCTTCGCTATAATCTGGCCGCCGAAGAAAACCAGGATGGCAAAAAAGGCGAGAAAGGCCATGAAGGGAAGGCCGGCCTCTGTTGCGCTGGCGTTCAGGAGGGTCTGAACAGGTTTTCTGAATACGCTGTAGGCGTAAACGCTTCCGAGACAGAGGTTAATAATAAAGCCGAGTAAAACTAAGATCCATCGCCCGCTCTCCGCGGGCATCCCAAAAAGCTTATTGTCGCTCATTTAATTCCCCCCTTTTGGCTGATATTAAGGAATCGTGCGCCACGGTCAACAGGCGCAAAATTGACGAGTAAGTATCCAAAATCCCCCGACTTGTCAATTGAAAATTGGGATGGGACGGGATCACCTGTCGGCGAGTTTTTCGAGGTCTTCCGGGGTGTTGATATTCATGAAAAGACGTTCTTCGGGATCGAAGGGAATGCTTTCTTCCCGTGGAATTTCCAGCACCTTCTGTTTCTTGAAAAGCTCAGTGATTTTAAGGTGATCGGTGTCAATGAGCCTCCGGATGGGCTTCAGGAGATTGCGAGAATAGATGGCGTGGAGGGGCTGGAGGCCATCGGCGGAGCGGGGGACAATGATGTCATGTTCCCCCGTTTTCTCCGTCATGAACCGGATGAATCGGGCGTTTAGAAAAGGCATGTCACAGGCCGTGACAAAGGCATATTCATGGGCTGCAAAGAAAAGACCGGTGTATATCCCCCCGAGGGATGCCTTTCCGGGGATGATGTCGGTCACGATCTTGGCGTCGAATTCGAGGTAATCAAGGGGGGAGTTGGTTACGATGAGCGTCTCCTCAAAGAGGTCCCGGTAGATCCGGAGCGTCTTTTCTATGAGACGCTCCCCCCGGACTTTGATGAAGGCCTTGTTAAGGCCCCCGAGACGGCCGCTTTTGCCGCCGGAAAGAATAATCCCCGTGACATTAGAGACAGTTGTGAGTGGTGAGTGGTGAGTGGTGAGAATTTTTTAATTCCTCCGATTACCTGCTTTTCCCAATGGCATCCAGCCGTTTCTAAACAGCCTGAATGCTCCGCGCCCCCTTTTTGGTACTCTGCTGTGAGTGGTGAGCGCATAAATAATTCAGGTCTTAGCGGCAGAGTTTCAGGATGTCGGGGGCCTCGCATCCGAACATTTTTAAACAGTCTGGATGTTCCGCCCCCTTTTTGGAATCCGATGCTCACAGCATGTAAGAAGCCGGAATGGTTATCTGCACAGCTTCAAAATGTCGGCGATGATCTCCTTCGTGTAGCCCGAGAGTTTCCACGTTTCGGCGAGCACCACGGCATTCTCCGCGATTTTCTTAATATCCTTCCTCGGGATGTTGACTTCCCTGAGTTTCACCGGTGTCTTGATGGAAACGAACCACGACTTGAGCTTCGAGATCCCGCGAGCCGCTGCCTTCACGTCGTCCTTGATCTTCACGCCGAAGACTTCCCTTGCGAGTCTCGCAAACTTGGCCGGGTTTTTTCGGCTCGCCCAGGTCATCCAGGCGGGGAGCACGATTGACAGTCCCGCCCCGTGGGGGACGTCGTACATGGCGCTCAGGGAATGCTCGATCATGTGGGCCGGATACCCCACGATCCCCATGCCCGCCGTCGTGAGCCCGTTGAAACCCAGCGTGGCGGCCCACATGAAGTTCGCCCGGGCATTATAATCCGCCGGGTCCTTGAGGCAGACCTCCGTCGCTTCCATGAGCGCGCGCATCAAGCTCTCCACGAGGCGGTCCTGGAGGTTACTTGCCGGTTCCGTGTTGTTGAAGTACCCTTCGAGCATGTGGGTGACGGTATCGGCGGCGCTGTATGCCGTGTAGGCATCGCTCAGCGTGGAAAGTGCGCAGGGGTCCATGATGGAGACCTTCGGCTGGATGAAGGGTGAGCGGATGCTGAACTTCTGGCAGGTGTCTTCCTTCGTGATGACGGCCGCCGGGTTCATTTCTGAGGCGCTCGCGGAAATGGTGAGGATCGTCAGGACCGGCAGTGCGCCCCGGATGGGTTTCTTGTAGGTGAAGAAATCCCAGATGTCGTGGTCGGCTTTCACACCGCAGGCAATGGTCTTCGCCGTGTCAATGACACTCCCGCCGCCGACGGCGAGTATCACATCCACCTGCTCCTTTTTGGCGACTTCGATTCCCTCCAGGACCTTGGAAAGAAATGGGTTGGAGCGGACGCCCCCGAATTCAACACAAGGGATCTGAGCCTCTTTCAGTGAGGCCGCCACCTGGTCGTAGACACCGTTTTTCCTGATGCTCCCCGAGCCGTAGACCATGAGAACTTTGCTTCCGAAGCGCTTCAGCTCCTGGCCGATTCTTGCGATACTGCCTTTCCCGAAGATGACCCTGGTCGGGTTTTCAAAGACGAAATTCTGCATATTACCTCCCGGTAATCGATATGGAATAATGGAACATTGGAATAATGGAATAATGGAATAATGGGTCTCGGGGTTAAAATCAAGGAAATTAAAGGTCGTCGTCCCAGCTGCCTTCTTTGGCTTTTGCCCTCAGAGAGGAGATGAGCCTGACAAGGGAGTTCTCGATCCTGTAATGCAGCTCCTCTATCTTTTTGTAATCCGTATCATTGATCTGGCCTGCGGCTCGGCAGCTTTCGTAACAGGAATGAAATTCCCCGCAGGATGCCAGTGCGATGTTGAGAAAGTTCAGATACTCTTTCAGGCTCTTCCGGCAATATCCTTCCGCGATGTTTCTGGATATGCTATGGGCGGCATCGATGCTGTTTGATGCTACTTTCTTGAAGGGATAAGGAAATTTAGTAAATACGGTGGCTGCCAGCATGTAAAGTGAAACTGCGTCTTGCCAGACCCGGAGGTTTTTGAAACCGCGATTGATGTTCTTGCGTTCCATGGAGGAGATAATCCCTTTTTTCAAATTACCCATCATTCCAGCATTCCAACATTCCAATACCCCGGAAGTTGCCTCGGTGCAAGGGTCAACTTCCCGGGCCCTTCCTTTATAGATTTGACTTGATAAATTCACGTCCCGATTGTAAGAATTCCACAAAAGGTGAGGAGGGGGTATTACATGTACTGGGAAAAGGATATCGAAACCCTGCCGAGGGAGAAGCTCGAGGCCGTCCAGCTGGAACGTCTGAAAAGCACGCTCCAGAGGGCCGCTAAATCCCCGCATTATGTCAGTGTTTTCAGGGAAAAGGGATTTGACCCGGCGAAGTTCAACGCGCTTCACGATGTGAGACACATTCCCCTCACGACGAAGGAGGATCTTCGTGCGAGTTGGCCTTATGGGTTCCTGGCTGTTTCGAAGGACGAACTCGTCCGGATGCACTCATCCACCGGCACCACGGGGAGGGCGACGGTCATCTTCCACACGGCAAACGACGTCAGCGAATGGGCCAACCTCGTGGCCCGCTGCATGTATATGACGGGCGTGCGCAAGGGTGATGTCTTCCAGAACATGATGACCTATGGTCTCTTCACGGGAGGACTCGGCTTCCATTACGGGGCCGAAAAAATCGGGGCCCTGGTCATCCCCGCGGGCGCCGGAAACAGCAAGCGCCAGATCCAGCTCATGCGCGACTTCGAAACCACGGTGATTCATATCATTCCCAGCTACGCCCTCTATCTCTACACGGTCTTCGAGGAGGTGGGTCTTGATCCGAAGAAGGATACGAAACTGAAAATTGCCTTTGTCGGGGCGGAGCCTCACTCGGAGAAAACGAGGAAACGGATCGAGGAATTCTACGGGATCAAGGCCTACAACTCCTATGGCCTCTCTGAAATGAACGGCCCCGGGGTGGCCTTCGAGTGTCCCTACCAGGCAGGCCTTCACATCTGGGAAGACAATTTCATCGTGGAGATTATCAACCCCGACACTCTCGAACCGTTGCCGGATGGTGAGGAGGGGGAGCTGGTCATGACGACCCTCCTACGAGAGGGGATGCCCATATTAAGGTACCGGACTAAGGACCTCACGCGGATTGTCCCGGGGACCTGCGAATGCGGCCGGACCCATCGCCGTATCGACAGAATCAAGGGAAGGACGGATGATATGCTCATCATCAAGGGCGTCAACATTTTTCCCATCCAGGTCGAGAAGAAACTCATGGAAATCCCCGGTGTGGGGACAGATTACGTCATCATTCTGGAACGGGAGGGATTCAACGACGTGATGACAGTCAAGGCGGAGGTGCAAAAGGAATTTTTTGACGGCAATCTCTTCCACCTCGAAGCCCTGCAGAAAAAAATCGTCGAAGCCTTGAAGAGCGACATCCTCATTACCCCGAAGGTTGATCTTGTGGCGCCAGGAAGCCTGCCGAAGACAGAAGGGAAGGCGGTCAGGGTTATAGATAACCGCAAGGAGTAGCGGGCCTATGGCCCGCAGTGGCGAGTGGTGGGTTGTGAGTTGTCAGTTGTGCGTTGTGAGAAAGACTCAGATAGACCTGGATGGACTTAGATAGACTTAGACAGCCCGAATAGACTGGATAGACCGGATAGACCGAACAGACCAGACAGACCCTGAACCCTTTGCCCATTAAAAAGGAGTGCAATATGACGGTGCATCAGCTATCGGTCTTTGCGGAGAACAAGCCGGGCCAGCTGGCCCGGATTACGCGTGTTCTGTCAAAAGAAAAAATCAACATCCGGGCCACCACCATCGCCACGTCGCATAGCTATGGCGTCATCAACATGATCGTGGATGACGCCAAGCGGGCGCAGAAGGCGCTCACGGCCGATGGGCTCATGGTCACCATGAAGGAGGTCATTGCCGTTGTCATCGAAGACAAGCCCGGTGGGCTTGACAAGCTGACACAGCTTCTGGCCAAAGAAAATGTCAATATCAACAACGCCTACGGTTTTGTTCTGGAGAGCTGGAAAACGGCTATATTCGTCGTTGATGTGGATCAGATGGAAAAAGCCCAGCAGCTCATCAAGAAGGCCAAGTTCAAGACCCTCGATGATGAGTCGCTCGGGGCCGCGGAGCCATTCCATTATGTTAAATACTAACAAAGTAGTTGTGAGTTGTGGGTTGTGAGCATAAAAGATAGTGAAGAGTGCAGAGTGGTCAATGGTGAGCCGGACCAAACAGACCTTGAAAACAGTGGCAAGTGATTGGTGGTTAGTGGTTAGAAAGAAAAACAAAAAGACAAAACAGACAAAACGGACTAAACAGACTAGAGAGACTAACATGCGTAAGGACAAAGGATATTATAAGAATAAATATCCCGCTGATAAGAAGGTTGATGAGAAGGTTGCCGAGGCGGTTAAAAAAAGGGCACAGAAGGGTGAGATAACCTGCGCGATTGCTTTCAACATCGCTGAAGCGACAGATGTGTTACCCATCGAGATAGGGTTTACCATGGACCGGTTGGAGGTCCCGATCAAAAAATGCCAGCTGGGTCTTTTCGGATACACCCCGATCAGCAGGATCATCCAGAAAGCGGAAACGGTATCGGATGCGCTGGAGGGGGCGATACGAGGGGCAATGATAGAAGGAAGGCTTTCCTGCGAGGCCTTATGGAAAATAGCGAAAGAATTCAAAATGGCAAAGATCCGGGTTTCCGCCGCCTGCGAGAAACTCGGCATCAAGATATCACAGTGTCAGCTGGGAGCCTTCTAGGCCCACGGCCCACAAAGCAAAAAAAGGGGGACAGGCTACTTTTTTAAAGGATTATTAAATATCTGAAATTACGGGAAAATAAAAAAAGTAGCCTGTCCCCTTTTTCTTGCGCTTACTACTAATCGCCAACCACTAACCACCATCCACCGGGTCGGAAGACCCTCTCACCCTTTGATTTCCTCATATCTCGCCAGCGTGAAGAGCATGTCCGCCAGGCGGTTGAGGTATTTGTGGATCTCGGGGTTTTTCACCAGGCCGTCATCTTTCATCCTTGCCGCGTTCCGCTCTGCCCGCCGGATAATGGTCCTGGCGACATCGATCTGGGCGGACACCACCGTTTCGCCGGGGTAAATGAATTCGTTTTTCAGCTTGACATCTTTCTGTAGGTCGTCGATGAGGTCCTCGATGCGCTGCACGTCCGCTTCATCAATTCTTTTTGAGAGTTTTTTAACATCCGCGGGAAGTGCTGAAAGCTCGGCGCCCATCATCAGCAGGTCCTTCTGAACGGCGAAGAGGATATCCTTGATCTTCTGACTTCTCGTCATGGCCTTTGCGACACCCATGACGGAGCTTGCTTCATCGAGGACGCCGTATGTTTCGGGCCTCGGATCGTATTTCGGAACCCGCTGTCCGCCCAGCAGGCTTGTCTCCCCTTTATCTCCCCTTTTTGAAAATTTCATTTCCGGCTCCTTTCGAGGTATTGGTGAACGATTCTGATCATCCGGTCCGCATTTTTCCGGGCGCCCTCGATGATCTCATCCATGGTCAGAGGCTTCCTGACGATGCCGTGGCAGTAATTGTCAACGGAGCAGATCGCAGCATAAGAAAGACCGAGTTCCCTTGCAATGATGGCCTCGCCCGCCATCGTCATACCCACGAGGTCAGCGAATTTCGCCATCATCCCGATTTCCGCCTTTGTCTCCAGTCTGGGGCCGGCGGTCTGCCAGTAGGTTCCTCCGGGGATGCATTCGATCCCACAGGCCTTGGACGCCTTGATCAGCTTCTGCCTCAAGGGCTCGGAGATTCCGGGGGTCACGTGCTCGGCCCGGTCCTTAAAAACGGTCAGTGGGCCCGAGAGATAAATGAAGTCGTCGGGAATGACAATCGAACCCGGCGGGAGATTTCTCCGGAGGGAACCCGTTGAATTGACGCCCACGACCTCTTCGATCCCCAGGCCTTTCAGGGCGCTGAGGTTTGCCTGATGGTTGATCATGTGAGGGAGGATATATTTTCTGGGGTCTCTTCCGTGACGGGGAACAAAGGCGACCCCCGGCGAGATGAGGACCGTTGCCTGTCCGAACTCGGTACGAATCTTTTTCTCCTTGAGGTCGCCGAAGGCATGCCTTCCTGTCAGAACCATTCCAGAAATAATCCCGATCGGTTTCACCGATTTCCCTTTCCCCTAAGTATGATTGAAGAACCCGTATTTTGTGGTTTGACCGCTTCGATGACGGAGGGCTATCCTTTTACCAGATAAAGAAATCCCTGTCAAAACACTTTGTTGCCCTTGTTTATGATGACCGTAGACTCCGGTGCTGGCGGCGGGCCATAGTCAAAATGAATTTGACAGGACAGATTTCTGATGGCATATAAAGCGAAAAAAGAGGGCACTTCGTGTTCATATATCAAAGGGTGCCCTTTATTTATCGGGAAACGACCGTTGCAATGGAGGTCATCAGATGAGCGAAGATTTAATTCATGTCACCGACAGCGACTTTGAGCAGGAGATTTTGAAATCCGAAAAGCCCGCCCTCGTAGATTTCTGGGCACCCTGGTGCGGTCCCTGCCAGAGGATCGCCCCCATCATCGAGGAACTGGCGGTGGAGTATAAGGACAAGATCAAGGTTGCCAAGCTCAATGTGGACGAAAGCCGGAAAGTCGCGACGGATCTGGGCGTCATGAGCATCCCCACGATCATTCTGTTCAAGGGCGGAAAGGTGATCGACAAAGTCATCGGCCTTGTGCCGAAGGACCGCCTGAAGGAATTCGTAAACAAGGCATTATAATAATTTAGAATCCGTACGTCCACCGCCCGGGAGACAATCATGCAAGGCATGAAATTTCAAAAAAGGATTGAATTAAAGGATAACAGGATGGCCAGGTCGGTTATTATCGTCGGCCTTGTTTTATTGTGGCTTTTCACGGCTTCCGGCTGCGCCTGGTGGGATAAAATGTGGGGCCGAGGCGAGGAGCGTGTCAAAACCCCTGACAGCCTGTACAGCCGGGGCAAAGAATATTACGACAAGAAAGATTATGACAAAGCCATCGAGGCCTTCAGGCGGGTCAAGGAGGAATACCCCTTAAGCCAGCTCGCCATCATGGCCGAACTCGGCATTGCCGACTCTTACTTCAGTGATGAAAAATTTGTGGACGCCCAGGTGTTCTACGGCGAATTTATCGAGCTTCACCCGATTAACCAGAGTGTTCCCTACGCCATGTACCAGGTCGGTATGTGCCATTTCAACCAGATGGAAACGATTGACCGTGACCAGACGGAAACGGTGAAAGCCCGGGCGGCGTTTGAACGGCTAATCACTCGCTTCCCCAACAGCAAGTTTTCTTTTTTGGCTGAGAAAAAATTAAGAGAATGCAAGGAGCGGCTGGCCGAGCATGAATTTTACGTGGGCCATTTCTACTTCAAGACCAAGAAGTATTACGCGGCCATGAGACGCTTCGAGGGTATCGCGAAAAATTACCCGAACCTCGGCCTGGATTACAAAGTGAATTACTTCCATGCCGAGTCGAAGAGACTCTGGGAGAAGGAAAAATTGGAGAAAAAGGAGCCAGCGAAGGAAGACGTGGGAGGGATTATTCGAGCCCCTGTGGAACAGTAAGAACGCAGTATGTGTTTATAAAAAAGCCGGTGGTACCTTGAGGGTGTTGACCGGCTTTTTATATATTCTGACGCTTCTTGATCTCGACGATCACCTGGTGGGTGCAGCGCTCGGGGTCCCGGGATGTTTCAATCACGATGTGAGAGCGGACAGGGATCTCATCGATTGGCTCGAAATCCCTTTTCTGGGCATCCAGGATGTCCGTCCTGCCGTCCGAAACCTCACCCTTCTCTGACATTCGTTCCCACAGCCTCTTCTTGATCAGCGTGTCGGGCAGAGTGCATTCAAGAATGAAGAAGTCTGCCTGAAGCTCTGCCGCGATTTGAGCGGCCCTCTGCCGCTCCATCCTGCTCTTGAATGACGCGTCCATGATCACGGACCTCCCCTCTTTGAGCTTGGATGCTGCCGCCTCGCAGGCCCTGTCGTAAACCTTTCGCGAGACCTCTTCGGAGTAAATGCCTTTTCCGAAGTCGTCATAGCGGTGTTCCGCGGGCGCGATATGGAGCATGGCCTTTCTCACGACGTCCATCCGGATGAGGTCGGCATCAAACCGGGAGGCGAGATGGGAGGCCAGCACGCTCTTTCCCGTTCCCATGAGCCCCGCTGTGAGGATGAGTGTCTTTCTCTCCGGGCGGGACGCGTAAGTGTACGCCAGGTCGAAGTAGCGGGAGGCAAGTTGCCTCGCTTCTTCCCTGTCCTTTTCTTCGATTGCCTGGTCATCGAGGCGGAAGCCGATGACTTTGCCCCGGACATAGGCGTAGTAGGTCCTGTAGAAATTGAGAAGCTTCGCAAGCTCGGTGTCACCGGAGTGCCGCACATAAGCATCAACGAAAACCCTCGCGTGCTCCGGATAGCCATTGAAATCCAGATCCATGGCCAGGAAGGCAACCTCCGCGGCCACGTCGGCGAAACGGAATCGCTCGTTGAATTCGATGCAGTCAAAAATGACGATGCCGTCGGTCATGCAGATATGCTCGATGTGGAGATCCCCGTGGCAGTCCCGGATCCGGTGCTCCTTTACGCGCTTTTCAAAGAAAGCTCGATTCCTGTCCATAAAATCATTGATGAAGGATTGAATAAACCGGTATTTTTTCTCGAGGATGGTAATCCCGATGTATTTCTCCGTCTGCTCGAAATTTTCGTCCTGGTTCTTCCTGATGACATTCAGTCCGCCACTTTCGTCGATCCTGCCGCCCGTTTCCGCCTGTCGGTGAAAGTCGGCAACCCTGCGAGCGACGCTCTCCATCTCTGAAGGGATGACCCTGTTCTCCGAAAGAAGTCTTTTGAGCATCCTGTCCTCGGGAAGACTTCTCATTTTTACGGCGTACTCGATGACCTTCCCGCGCGGGCCCATGACGACCTTACCGCCGGTCGTCTCGCTGATTTCGACGAGTTCGAGATAGTAGTCCGGTGCCAGCCGTCTGTTCAACCGCAGCTCCTCCCCGCAGTAAAACTTTCTTTTCTCGAGGGTGGTGAAATCCAGGAAGCCGAAATCCACGGCTTTCTTGACCTTGAAAACGTAATCGCCCGCGATGAAGATGAAGGAGATGTGTGTTTGAAGGACCTCGACGGACGACGGCCTGTGAAAATAGAAGTCAGGACGGCTCATTGCGTCAACGAGTTTTGGATGGGTCATGGCTTTTTCTCTCTTATCTGCCACGGAAATCGGGTTTTCTTTTTTCCATGAAGGACCGGAAGGCTTCCTTCATGTCCTCCGAGGCAAACAGGACCATGTTCTTGTGCTTGGCGAGATTCATCCCGTCCTGCACGGAGGCATCCCTGCTGACGTTGAGGACCTCCTTCGTGGCCTGGACGGCGAGAGGCGCATTCCCGGCGATCTGAAGAGCAAGGGCCCGAGCACCTTCCATCAGGGCATCCCGGCTGGAATAGACGGTATTCACGAGCCCCATCTTCTCGGCCTCCTTCGCGTTATAGAATCGGGCCGTGAAAGCCATCTCACGGGCAAAGCCCTGGCCGATGACGTGAGGCAGGCGCTGGAGCACGCCCATGTCCGCCACAAGCCCGACCGCCGCTTCCCTTAATGAGAAGGTGGCGTCCTCCGAGCACAGGCGGATGTCGCAGGCGGAGATGATGTCAAGCCCGCCGCCGATGCACATCCCGTGGACGGCCGCTATCACAGGTTTCGTACAGGCCTCGATGAGGTCACAGGTGTCGAAGAGGACTTTCAGCTTTTCGGGGAACTCGAGACTTCCTTTTGGCGAGCCGTCAATCCCCGATGAAGTAAAAGCTTTGAGATCAAGCCCGGCGCAAAAGGCCTTGGCCCGGCTGCAGAGAATGACAACCCTTACATCGTCGCGCGCTTTCACCTCCCGGAGGGCTTTCACTATTTCCGTCGAGAAAGAAACGTCGAGGGCGTTGAGACTCTCTGTCTTTGCCATGGTTATCGTCGCAACATAATCTTTGACCTGAAGATCAATAAATTTGTAAGACATCATTTCCTCCTATGACCCGCAGGGCCAAGCAAAGGGTCAAGGGTTTCTCTTGTCTATCTAAGTCTGTCTAAGTCGGTAGTGTAAAAAATCTTGTGTAAATTCTCCGGGTAGTAAAAAAGGCGCTTTTCCTTTACAAGGGTTTTGCCCCAACCCACCATGAAAGGAGAAAGCGCCTGTGAAACTG